>Ga0102962_1000111_pt1 | contig 47971 bp, 38 predicted proteins | sample SalPonF2_C_D2_MG_FD_84519 | JGI IMG/M metagenome (GOLD analysis project Ga0102962, IMG submission 84519) | Salt pond soil microbial communities from South San Francisco under conditions of wetland restoration - Salt Pond MetaG SF2_C_D2_MG ...
CCATGTCCACGGCTTCCTCGATACTGTGGGTCACCATGAGCACGGCTCGCGTCGGCACGGCGCGCGTAAGCCACAGCCGCATGAGCTCGTGGCGCAACGCCTCCGCCGAGAGCACGTCGAGCGCCAACAACGGCTCGTCCAGGCACAGCAGCTCCGGTTCGATAGCCATGGCGCGCGCGAAGCCGACCTTTTGGCGCATGCCGCCGGAGAGCTCGCGCGGCAAGGCGGTCTCAAAGCCATCGAGGCCGACGCGGTCCAGCGCCTGCTCGGCGATCCTGGGGATGCGGGCGCGATGGCGTGGCGATGGCAACCCGTCAGAATATGCGAGCGCCGCAGTAGGGGCAGCAACCACGAGGCGGCCACCTCGTCGCCGCTCACCGACGTCACCTTGAAGCGCTCCGCCCAGGCGAGCAGCGGGCGCCAGACCAGCTGGTCCAGCGCGGGCATGAGCACACGCCGCGCGGTTGCGCGCTCCTGGCGGAGGGCGGGCCGGCGGCGGCGCCTTCTTGGTCGGTGCGCCTGTATCGGCGGGCGCTATATTAGTAGTGCGCGCATGGCCCGCCGATCACCGCGGCCGCGGGGCGCGCCCGCCAGGCGGGCTCAGCCGCGCGTTTGTGTGGCGTCGCGCTGTTGGTCGCAAAACGCTTTGATGGTCTCGGCGAAGTCGCCGCGGTTGGCCAGGTCGCCGACAAAGCGCCGGCTGCGCCCGCCCGCGTCGACGATGAGCGTGGGCGTGGCGAGCAACCCGGCCTTGAGCGCACGCTCCGGATGCAGCAATACATCCACCAGTTCGTAGTTAACGCACACGCCCCGCAACTCGTCCAGCAGTGCCTCCAGGGCCTGCCGGGCGGCGCGTGAGGTGGGGGCATCGCCGGCGACGTAGAGACTGACTTTCATGTTATTTGCGTTCGATTCCTGCACTATGGATCCAGCCCTTGCGCAGGCCTGCGCGCGGTCGCACGCCTGAAAGCGCTCATTCACCGCGCGCCGGGTCCGGGTCGGCGTCGCGCGCCCGGCGCACGCGCGAGACTTCGTCCTCGCGGCTGCGCTCATGTTCAGTGTAGTCCGCGCGCACCGCTTCCATGCGCCGGCGCCGCGCCTCGAGCTCGCGCGTGAGCACCTTGATGCGCTCTTGCATTTCGTCGATTTCGGCCGCCTCGCGGCTGAGCTGCGCCCCGTATTCGGTCTCGCGGCGCTGGTGTTCACGCTGCGCTTGGACCTCGCGTTCGATGCGCGCGGTGCCCATGAGCACCTCGCCGCCCGCAGTATAGACGTCGGTGAGCGTGGGCCCCTGTGCTGACAGGCGCAGCTCGCGCACCTGGTTGGAGTGCTCGGTGCCGCGCGCCTTGATGATAGTGAGGGCGCGGTTGCGCTCGCCGGCGTGCACATTGTAGGAGAGTGCGATCCAGGTGTCGGCGATGGTGGACACATGGCTCGCGGTGCCTTCGTGATCGGGGGCGAGGTCCTCAAGCAGGCTGGTCATGAGCACGGTGATGCCCAGCGACTTGGCGCGATCGAGCAGGCGCTCGGTCACGGCTGCGGCCAAGCGGTGGCCGCCCGCCTTGGCGAGCGCGGACACCGGGTCGACCAGCAGCAGGGCGGGCTCGTGCGCCTGTATCAGCGCTTCGATCTCGAGCAAATGGTCCTCGGCGCTGATGCCGTGCGCCCGGAAGCCTTCCAGGCGCAGCAGCCCCGAGGCCTGATAGCCGTCGAGCTCGATGCCCACGGAGCGCATGTTGCGCACGATCTGGGCGCCGGACTCGTCGAAGCTGATGAACAGCGCTTTCTCGCCGCGTGCGCACGCCGCGTGCGCCAGCGCGGCGGCGAGCGTGGTCTTGGCGGTGCCGGGGGAGCCGGAGACGAGCACACTGCTGGCGCGCAGGTAGCCGCCCCCGATCAGGTGGTCAAGCCGGGAAATGCCGGTGCTGACACGCGTCTCGGAAACCTGATGATCGAGACGGCGGCCCTCGCGGTACGCAACGGTGACGCCGCGCCCGTCGATCACGAAGGGCACTTGCGCGCCGGCACTCGGCCCGCCGCGGTGTTTGCTCACGCGGATGCTGCGCACGAACACATCTTCCACCGGGTCGTAGGTCAGGCGCACCACGCAGTCGGCGACGAAGGGCAGGAAGCCGAACTCGCTGCCGTAGGCGCCGCTGTCGGGCTCGCCGCTCTTGGCGGTGACGATGGCGGCGACGCGCCGCTCCGCGATCCAGCGGCGCAGGCGCAGCAGCTCGCGCAGACCGGCGCGATGGCCGCCGAGGGCGCGCAGCAGCGCGTCCAGGCCGTCAAAGACGACCCACCGCGCCCCGGTCGCCTCCACCTTGCTGGCGACCGCCGCCAGCAGGCCGCTGATGTCGAAGTCGCCGGCGGCGAAGAAATCATCCCCGACATGAGCTTCCATCAGGTGCAGGGTGCGATCCAGACAGGATCCCAGATCCCAGTCGAAGTCGCCCACGTTCTCCAGAATCTCCTGCGGTGTTTCCTCGAAACACACCACCAGGCCCGGGGTTCCCGCGCGCGCGGCGTTGTAGAGCGTTTGCAGGCTGATCACGCTCTTGCCTGCGCCCGCACTGCCCAGCAGCAGGGTCAGACGCCGCGCCGGCAGGCCGCCGCGCAACAGCAGGTCCAGGCCCTCGATGCCGGTCGGGAGTTTGTCGATGCCGGTGTGCGCGCCTTCGCTCACGATGTCGTGCCTCGATTCGATCTCAAAAAGGATAGGGAAAGTAGCCGAAGTCTAGTCATGGCCGACCGCCAGCGGCAGTGTGGCGTGGTTCGCCAGCAGCCAGTGCAGATCGTCGGCCTGCAGGGGCATGCTGAGCAAGTAGCCCTGGGCTTCCTCGCAGCGCCAGTGGCGCAGTGCCGAGAGCTGGGCGTGCGTTTCGACGCCCTCGGCGATGACGTGCACGCCCATGCTCTGCGCCATGCCGATGATGGTGCGCACGATGGCGGCGCTGCCGTCGTCATCGGGCAGGGCTGCCACGAAGGAGCGGTCGATCTTGAGATAGTTTATCCGGAAGTCCTTGAGATACTTGAGCGAGGAATAACCTATGCCGAAGTCGTCCAAGGCCACGGACACGCCCAGATCGCGCAGCCGATCCAGGGCCAGCATGGCGTCTTCCACCCGATGGATCATGGTGGTTTCGGTGACCTCGATTTCCAGATGGCGCGGGTCGACGCCTTCCCGGTGCAGCGTGTCGGCGATGCGCTCGACCAGATCCTGCTGACGGAACTGCCTTGCGGACAGATTGACGGCGACCCGGAAGTCCGGATATCCGGCCGCGACGATACGCTTGACTTCGCGTACGGCTTCCGCGACCACCCATTCGCCGATGGGCACGATCAGACCGGCTTCCTCGGCGACGGGGATGAAGTCGGACGGTGCCACCACGCCCAAACCGGGCGTGTGCCAGCGGATCAGGGCCTCGGCGCCTGCGACGCGCCCGGTGGCGAGATCCACGATGGGTTGGTAGTGCAGGCGAAACTCCCTGCGCCCCAGCGCCTCGTGGAGCGCCGTCTGCATGGTCAGCGTTCGTACCGCGTCCACATCCATGTCGCGCGAGTAAAAGTGATACTGACCGCGGCCCTGCTGTTTGGCGCGGTACATGGCCAGGTCGGCGTTATGCAGCAAGGCATTGAAGTTATCGCCGTCGGAGGGGAAGTGAGAGATGCCGATGCTCATGCTGACGTAGACGCTGCCGCCGGCGAGATCGAAGGGTTGGGCAAAGGCCTGCATAATCTTGCCCGCCACCACAGCGGCATCCTGCGGCGCGCCGAGGTCATCGAGCAGCACGGTGAACTCGTCGCCGCCCATGCGTGCCACGGTGTCGGACTGGCGTACTGCTGACTGCAGCCGTGCCGCGGCCAGGCGCAGCAGCTCATCGCCCGCCTTGTGACCCAGTGAGTCGTTGATTTGCTTGAAGCGGTCCACGTCGAGGAACAGCATGGCTATCTGGCCGCCGCGGCGCTTGGCGTGGTCGATGCATTTGTCGGTGCGATCCTGAATCAGCAACCGGTTCGGCAGTCTGGTAAGCTCGTCGTGGCTGGACAGGTACTGTAGCCGCGCTTCGGTGTCCTTGCGCTGGGAGATGTCCTGAAAGGCGATAATATAGTGCGTGATGCCCTCGCCGTTGCTACCCTGCGTGACGCGCGTGAGCACCGGGTAGGCGCTGCCGTCACGGCGCCGCGCCCATAGCTCGCCGCGCCAGGAACCGCTGTCGTCGATTCGCGCCTTGATTTCGTCGAATAGCGTCTGGTCCTTGTGCTCGGGGTCGAGCCGCGGCACGCGCCCGATCATCTCGCTTGCGCCGTAGCCGGTGATGGCGGTGAACGCGTCGTTGACCAGGGTCGCCCTGCCTTGAGCGTCGAGAACCATCACGCCTTCATCCGTGCGGTTCAGTGCTGTGGCGGCGAGGCGATCGCGCTCCACCGCCCTGTGTTGGGGGGTCACGTCGTGCTCGATGGCGGCAAAGTGGGTGCAGCGCCCGGTGTCGTCGAAAACCGGCGCGATGTCGATCTGCATGCGAAACGGCTGGCCCGACTTTTTGTAGTTGAGCAACTCCATTGCGGCCGGCCGCCGTGCCCGCAATGCTTCGCGCAGCTCGTCCAACGCTTGTCGCTGCGTGTCTTCGCCCTGCAGGAAACGCGGCGAGCGTCCTATCACCTCCTCGGGCGCATGCCCGGTGATGCGCTCCAATGCGGGGTTGACATAGACGATCTCCGGGCCCGGCTCATCCAGCGGTTCGGCTTTGGTGATCATCACGATCTGATTGAGGTGGGCGAGCCCGGCCTCCAGCAGATCGGCGCGTTCGCGCAGGTGGCGCTCCGCGCTCAGGTCGCGCCAGATGACGCACAACGCGCGCACTTCTTCTTCGACCACCAGGGGGATGAAGCGTGCATCGACCGCGAAGCGCGTCCCATCCGCACGGTGCAAATCATGGCGCATCTGTTGTGTGCAGCCCTCCCGGGCGGCCTCCAAGCAGGCGGCAATGCGCTCGTGCTCGGATACCGGGCAGCATTGGCCATACACTCGGCCGACAAGCTCGCCGCGCGTGGCGCCGATCAGATCGCACAATGTTTGGTTGACCTGCGCCAAGCGGTTATCGGAGCCTAGCCAGGCTATGCCGTCGGGCGATGCTTCGAATAGTAGGCGGTAGGCATCGCCGAGGTGCAGCGCGCGAGGCTCGGTCATTGGCTAGATCAGGGCAGCCGCGCGGCAGGCGGACTCGTCGGTCCGGGAATGGCAACCACCGAAATGAGCGCTGGCCACGTGGCGGATAAGGGACCACCCAGCATATTGCGCGCAGGTTGCATGCACATTCGCAGCAGCCTTGACCGCGGAGGCGGGTGGGTCGGCGCGGCAGTCGTTGCGCAGAGCGGGCAGCATCGCTCGCCGGTCATCGCGGGCGCAGCCCGGCCGTGGCCACTGCCGCGCGATGCCGATGGTCATGGCAAGCTCATATATGACGTCTGGCGAGCCATGTGCGGATGCGATCATGAAGACGGAGTTTGTCCGGCCACTTTGGGGCGGCGCATAAGCATGAAAGTAGGAACTACGGGGGACGATATCGGCGGTCATGATTTTTGTCAATACAAAAGTTTGAGGCGTTTGTTATTGTCTCAATAGGGCGACAATTAGATGGTGTGGTCATGAACAACAAAATGCACAGCGATAAAATCTTCGACGATCAGGATCAGGCCACGCTCCATGACGCCGAATCGCTTCTGGCGAGGGCGTTCAGCCAGCGCCTGCGCCAAGTCATCGGCAACCGATCGGTACTCAGGTTTTCCCAGGAATGCGGCATCAGTGACAGCCTGATGCGAAAGTACCTGGCGGGCTCCCAGCCGGGTCTGGCCAAGCTCGTGCGTCTGGCGGAGGTCGCCGGGGTGAGCGTGGAGTGGTTGGCGACGGGGCGCGAAGGCTCTGGCGTGAGCACGCTTGCACGGACCGCCTCAGACAGCGATGAGCGCAAAGAGCGGGCCGACGGACAGGCGAGCGCCTTGCCGCCGCTGTTTAATCGTGGGTGGCTCGATGGTGAGGCACCATCGTTAAAACATGTGACCGCGGTGTGCGACTCCATGGAGCCGACGATCAGCATCGGTGCCCCACTGCTGATCGATCCGTCCTTCACCCAGGTACGCCACGACGCGATCTACGTGCTCCGCTGGCACGGCGCGCTGGTGCCCAAGCGGTTGCAGATTGACTGGGAAGGCGGTGTGTGGGTGCGCTCCGATAACCCGCTTTACGAGGACCAGCGCATTCCGGCGCAGGCCGTGCGCCAGCTCGACATCGTCGGGAGGGTGGTCTGGGTTGGAAGGCGCATTTAGCGCGCACTGCCCGAAAGCTTGTGTTTGCCGTTCTCGCTGTCGCGTCGTGAGACTCAATAATGGACTGCGTCGGCAAAAGGGCAGACAAATCATGCAGCCACAACGTGCAATCAGGTTCTTGCTGACGCTCGCCGGGTGTGCGCTGCTTAGTGCGTGCGCAACGCCCTCGCCGGTGGCAGGCTCGTTCCGCGCCGTCACACCGCGGCAGGCGCAGCATTCCTCTGCCTACGACCACCTGAAAGTGCGATGGGGCGGCGTACTCATCGGTACCGAGCCTAAGACCCACCGGACCTGCTTTACCGTGATGGCCTTGCCGCTGAACCACCAAGGCTGGCCCCAGTCGGAAAACGGTCAGGCCAACGAAGGGCGTTTCATCGCGTGTGCTTCGGGCTTTTATGATCCACAGCAATATCGGGCTGGCCGCAAGATCACCTTCATCGGCACCATCACAGGCCACGACACACGTAAGATCGGTGGCTACGACTATGTTTACCCGGTTGTGCATGCCACCACCGTTCACTTGTGGCCCAAGCGCTCTAAGGCCCCGCAAGTGATCTACATGAACGGCTTCTGGGGTCCGTATATGCCGTGCGGGCCCTGGCCGGCTTGGGGCTGCTAGCCGGGGGCTTGAACCCGGGTCAGCGTTCGCGCAGGCGCGGGATGAGTTCCGTGAGATTGCACGGGCGTGTGCGGTAGTCGAGTTGCGCCCGAATCAGCTTGTCCCAGCCGTCGCGGCAGGCACCGGACGAGCCGGGCAGGGCGAAGATGAACGTGCCATTGGCCACGCCTGCCGTCGCGCGCGACTGCAGCGTGGAGGTGGCGATATCTTCGAAGGAGAGCACCCGGAACATCTCTCCAAAGCCCGTGATTTCCTTGTCGAACAAGGGGCGGATGGCCTCCGGGGTGCCGTCGCGCCCGGTGAGGCCGGTGCCGCCGGTGGTAATAACGACCTGCACGTTATCATCCGCGATCCAGCGCGAGACGGCGGCCCGCACGGCGTAAATATCGTCCCGCACCACCTCGCGTTGCGCCAGGCGATGGCCGCTGGAGCGAATGCGCTCGGCCAGCAGCGTCCCGGACTTGTCGTCATCGAGCGTGCGTGAATCGGAGACGGTGAGGACGGCTATGTCCAGCGCAATGAATTCGCGTTCGCCCGCCATGGTGCTCTCCAATGCGAAAAAGAAAATAGAAATCAGCCGCCGCGTGCCGCTTCCCAGGCGTCGATGGCGGCGACCAGGTCGGTAACGCTGCGTTTGAGCGCGCTGTCTGCAGCCGCGCTGTGTCCTTCGCGCAAGTGATGCCATGCACGCGCGATGGGGTCACGATAGTCGTCGAAGATGCCGTCGGCGCCAAGCATGGCGTGGGCGCGACTCAACGCATCCAGGCAGTCGGTTATGGCATCGCGGTCGAGTTCGGCCTGCTGCAGGACCATCACGCAGGCGCCCCGTGCGGCCGTTTCGATGACTCCCCTCGGTGAGGCGTCGGGGGGTCGCGTCGGGTCGGCGAGCTCGTGCTGGGCGAGCAGGTCGGCCACGTGCCATAGGGCCAGCATGCTGGCCATGTCGTTGACCAGCAAGGGATCGCCGCGAGCGGCCGCCACCTGCGCGGCGGTCTTGAGCGCCGGTGCCACGATGCGGTGGTACTCGCTCGGGTTGAGACCGGCAATGTCGTCTGGTTCGTGTGGCAAGGTCATGGCTGCGTCGGATCTGCGATGGTCATGAGAACGATCGCCGGGGCGATTTGAAAGCGCCTAGTTTACGCCGGCTTGCGGGGAACTCGCTCGCGCGTAGGATAGTATTCACGCGCCACGGGTCTGACCCGGCCCTGTATCCCCTAAAGCTGGTCAGCGGCATCATTGTGGTCTTTCTAACAGGTCGCAATGCCTGGACGAACTTAGGACACCTGCGGGCTCTGATGGCCGGGCCGTTCGCCAAGCATTGGACCATGGAACACACTCATGAGGCCGCGGTCCGAGGACACGCCGGGAGATAAACGCCATGAAAACGAGCGGTGTCACCATCGAGGACCTGCAGCGTTCCGTGCTGGCTGTCCCGCCGCTGGCAAGGCGGGCCGACCTGACCCTCGAGGAAGCGGAAAATAACAACTTGATCCGGTATTTGGAACAAGGCGGCATTTCCACCCTCATGTATGGCGGCAACGCCAATTTCTATCATATTCCCGTCTCGGAGTACGAGAGCACGCTGGCTTTTCTCGCCCGGGCAGTGGCAGACGATACGTGGGTGATCCCTTCGTTCGGACCGGACTACGGGCGGCTGGTCGACCAGGCGGCCATTCTCCAGCACACGGCTTTTCCCACCGCGATGGCCCTGCCGCAGCCAACGACCGCGACCGCCGGGGGAATTGTTGCTGGTTTGCAAGAGGCGGTGCAGCGGTTCGGCAGGCCGATCATCCTCTATATCAAGCATGACCGCTATCTGAGCGCCGCGACGGTGGGGCGTCTGGTAGCGAACGGCAGCGTCGTCGCCGTCAAATACGCCGTGGTGCGCGACCGGCCGGCCGAGGATGCTTATCTTGGCGAGCTCGTCGCGGAAGTGGGCGCGCAGCGGGTGATCAGCGGCATCGGCGAGCGGCCCGTCATCGCCCATTTTGAGACGTTCGGGCTCAGAGCGTTTACCTCGGGGTCGGTGTGCATTGCGCCCAATCTGTCCATGGCTATCCTGGCAGCGTTGACGCGGAGGGATGTCGCGACGGCGCAGCGCTTGCGCGAGGCATTCCTGCCGCTTGAGGACCAGCGTGACGCAATCAACCCGGCGCGTGTGCTGCACGAGGCAGTGCGTTTATGCCGTATCGCCGATACCGGGCCCGTCCTGCCGTTGCTCGACAACCTCTCGCCGGCGGAGCAGGCGCGGGTGGCGCCGCCGGCCCAAGCGCTATTCGCCGAGGCGCGGCACCAGGCCGCGGCGGGCTGAGACAGGGCCAATTTAAGATTGCTGCGCCCGCGCGGCATGAGGAAAAATCCGATGACGGAAAGGGTCAAAACCTACGAGCAATTGCGCAGCTACCGCTGGTTCGGCGCCAAGGACCTGCGCTCGTTCGGGCACCGATCGCGCGCCAAGCAAATGGGCTACGACGAGCACGACTGGGCCGGCAAGCCCATTATCGGCATCATCAATACGTGGTCTGAGATCAATCCCTGCCATCTTCACTTCAAGCTGCGCGCCGAAGCGGTCAAGCGCGGGGTCTGGCAGACAGGCGGCTTCCCGTTGGAACTGCCCGCCATGACCCTGGACGAGACCTATACCAAGCCGTCGTCCATGCTCTACCGCAACTTCCTGGCCATGGAGTGCGAGGAGCTGTTGCGCAGCCACCCCATCGACGGCGCGGTGCTGATGGGAGGCTGCGACAAGACCACGCCGGCGTTGCTCATGGGCGCGACCAGTATGGGAATCCCCGCGATTTTCCTGCCTGCCGGGCCGATGCTGCGCGGCAATTGGCACGGTGAGACACTGGGCAGCGGCTCGGATACCTGGAAGTACTGGGACGAAAAGCGCGCCGGCAATATCAGCGAGGCCGACTGGCACGATATCGAGGCCGGCATCGCCCGCTCGCACGGTCACTGCATGACCATGGGCACGGCGAGCACCATGACTTCGGCGGTGGAGGCGCTGGGCATGACGCTGCCGGGGGCGGCCTCCATTCCCGCAGCCGATGCCAACCACGAACGCATGGCTTGTCACACCGGGCGGCGCATCGTGGACATGGTGTGGGAGGACCTCACGCCGGCGCGCGTTCAGACCCCGCAGGCTTTCGAAAACGCCGTCATTACCGTCATGGCACTGGGCGGTTCCACCAACGCCATCATTCACCTCATCGCCCACGCCCGGCGCGCGGGCTGCGCGTTGACTCTGGACGACTTCGACCGGCTGAGCCGGCGCATCCCCGTCCTCGCCGACATCCGCCCTTCCGGACGCTATCTCATGGAGGATTTCTATTACGCCGGCGGCCTGCCGGCGCTGCTGTCGCGCCTGGGCGACGAGCTGCACCTGGACGCGCTCACGGTCAACGGCAAGACGCTCGGCGAGAATGTTGCCCGCGCCCGTGTGCACAACGACGCCGTGATCCGCCCGCGCGGCAACCCGGTCGCAGAAGAAGGGGCGACGGCGGTGCTCAAGGGCAACCTGGCCCCGCTGGGCTGCGTGATGAAGCCGGCGGCTGCCGACCCCCGGTTCCTCAGGCATGCCGGGCCGGCGCTGGTTTTCGACAGTTACGCGCAGATGAAGGCGTCTATCGACGATCCGCACCTGGCCGTTACCCCGGACACCGTGCTGGTGCTTCGCAACGCCGGCCCGCAGGGCGGGCCGGGCATGCCCGAGTGGGGTATGCTGCCCATTCCCGCCAAACTGGTGCGCGAAGGCGTGCGCGACATGCTGCGCATCTCCGATGCACGCATGAGCGGTACGAGCTACGGCGCGTGCGTGCTGCACGTCGCGCCGGAGAGCTTCGTGGGCGGGGCGCTCGCGCTGGTGCAAACGGGCGACACCATCGCCATCGACGTCGCCGCGCGCGCGCTCACGCTCGAGGTGGCCGAAGAGGAGCTGGCGCGCAGACGGGCGCGCTGGCAGCCGCCCGCGCCGCACTACCGGCGCGGCTACGGGTACCTGTTCGCCCAGCATATCCGCCAGGCCCATGAAGGCTGCGACTTCGACTGCCTGGAGACCGCCTTCGGCGAACCCGTACCCGAGCCGGCGATTTACTGAAACCGGCCGCTCTCGGAGCCCGGCCCTGCATGGGAGGGCATGCTTGGCGGACGTGGCCTTGAAGGCCGGACGAGCGTCCCCATGTTTGAGGGCAGCGCGCATTCGCGCCTCCACCGGGACCGACACAAGGGGGACAGGCACCAGCCATGGCCGATACTGCAGAAAACCGGGAAACGCTGGGATTTCAGACCGAGGTGAAGCAGTTGCTTCACCTGATGATCCACTCCCTCTACAGCCACCGGGAGATCTTCCTGCGTGAGCTCATATCCAACGCAGCCGACGCTTGCGACAAGCTGCGCTTCGAAGCGTTGTCCAAGCCCGAGTGGTTCGAGAACGATCCGGACCCCAAGGTGCGGGTGAGCTGCGACAAGGATGCGAAAACGGTCACGGTCACCGACAACGGCATCGGTATGTCGCGCCAGGAAGCGGTCGAGCAACTGGGGACCATCGCACGCTCCGGCACCGGGGAATTCCTGAAGACTTTGACCGGCGACCGCAAAAAGGACGCCCAGCTCATCGGCCAGTTCGGGGTCGGTTTTTACTCGGTGTTCATGGTGGCCGATGAGGTCGAGGTGCGCACGCGCCGCGCCGGCGCACCGGCTGCCGAGGGCGTGTTGTGGCGCTCGGACGGCTCGGGCGAATTCAGCGTCGAAACGATCGAGCGCGGTGCGCGCGGCACGGAGGTGGTGGTTCATCTCAAGGAAGACGCCCTGGAGTATGCCGAGGAGTACCGGCTGAAGAGCCTGATCCGCAAATACTCCGACCACATCTCCGTGCCGGTGCAGATGCGCGCCGCCGAAGAAGAGAAAAAGGGCGAGTTCGAGACGGTCAACACCGCGACCGCGCTTTGGACGCGGCCGCGCAACGAAATCAGCGACGATGAATACAAGGCCTTTTACAAGCACGTCGCGCACGATTTCGAGGACCCGCTGACCTGGGTCCACAACAAGGTCGAGGGCAAGCTGGAGTACACCAGCCTGCTTTTCGTCCCCGGCCGCCAGCCGTTCGACCTGTGGCAGCGCGAGGGAGCGCGGGGCGTCAAGCTCTACGTCCAGCGCGTGTTCATCATGGACGACGCCGAGCAGTTCCTGCCGCTTTATCTGCGCTTCATCAAAGGGGTGGTGGACTCGAGCGATCTCTCCCTCAACGTCTCACGGGAGATTCTGCAGCGCAATGCGGCGGTGGATACGATGCGCAAAGCCCTCACCAAGCGCGTGCTGGATATGCTGGACAAACTCGCCAAGGACGATCCCGAGCGTTATGCGACGTTTTGGAGTCTGTTCGGCGCTGTGCTCAAAGAGGGCCTGGCGGAGGATCCGGACAATCGCGAGAAGATCGCCTCGCTGCTGCGCTTCCACACCACCAAAAGCGAGGACAAGCCGGATCGGTCGCTGGACGCGTACCTGGACGACGCGCCCGACAGCCAGGACAAGATCTACTACCTGACCGCCGATACGCTTGCCACCGCCCGGCAGTCCCCGCATCTGGAGATCTTTCGCAAAAAGGGCATCGAGGTGTTGCTGCTCACCGATCGTATCGACGAATGGGCGATTAACGCCTTGGGCGAATACCGCGGCAAGCGCTTGCAGGATGTCACCAAGGGCGAGCTCGATCTGGGCGGGGTCGACGACACGACGGAAAAATCTCAACAAGAGCAGGCCGAGAAGTCCTATCAGGACCTGGTGGAGCGCGTGAAAAAGGTCTTGGGCGAAAAGGTGGAGTCCGTGCGCATCACCCGGCGCCTCACCGACTCCCCGGCGTGCCTGGCCCTGGGCGAGCACGATATGGGCGAGCAGATGCGCCGCATCATGGAGGCTGCCGGCCAGCCCCTGCCCGACACGCGCCCCACGCTGGAGCTCAACCCCGATCATCCTTTGGTCAAGCGCCTGGCGGGCGACCCGGAACAGTCTCGCTTCGACGACCTGGTTACGATCCTGTATGAGCAGGCGCGACTGGCAGAAGGCAGTGCGCCCGAGGATCCCAGCGGCTACGTACAACGGCTGAACCGGTTGCTGCTCGAGCTGGGCGCCTGAGAGGGCGCCACGTCGGAGCCTCCATGGCGCGGGTCCGCTGCTCTCACGAATACATTTTGTCGGCTTTGGCGGCGGGCCACGGGCTCTGCCCGTGAGGAACCGATGGGGGGGTGCGCGCTCATACGCCGCGGTGCATGCGCAATTGATGCGCACGCATCATGCGCATACGATGATGCGCATGATTGCCTGCGGTCGAAAACCATGGTTTTTGGGCATGATAGCCAATCAAACACAAAAAAGCGCGCGGTTAACCTGAGCATCGATGCGGGCCTGCTTGACGACGCAAGGTCACAGGGCGTGAATCTCTCGCAGTTTCTCGAGCAACATCTGCGCGAGGCTCTTCGCAAACGCCGCGAGCAGGCCTGGCGGGAGGACAACCGCGAGGCAATCCGCCAGTACAATGAGAGCGTGGCTGAGCGCGGCAGCTTTGGGGACCGCTTCCGGCGTTTTTGATGTGCCAGTTCGATGTGCTGACCAATAGCGACTCGCAGAGCGCACGATGGGCGCCTTATCTCGTTGTGCTCCAGCATGATCTTCTTAGTGATCTGGGTACCGTCGTGGTCGCTCCGCTGGTTCGCGAGGGCGAGTCCCCCCGCCCGCTTCGCGGTTTAAACCCGGTGGTCGAGTTCTGTGGCGAGCGCTTAGTGGTCTCAACCCAGGAGCTTGCCGGCGTCTCAAGGCGGGATCTCGGCGCTGTTGCAGGCACGCTTCAAACCGCGCGCGACGCATTGATCACAGCAGTCGATCTTCTTTTTACCAGAGTCTGAGTCGGACTTAAGGTAAGCGTAGAAAGGCTGTTCAACGTCGTGCCTGGTCCCGGAGCTTTCTCCTGCTTAGCCGGCAGCCTGAACCTCGCAGGGCGTTTCGGTATAATGTCACGTTCGGTCTGTAGCACAGACCCTCTCCACTGCGCTTTTTGGTCAGAGGTCTCCCCTGGGTGATGAAGGACGACGAGCACCCCCGTTTGGATGGATTTGGTTTTGCCGAGCTGTTCAGCGCCGACGGCTTGGCGAGACTCGACGGTCGCTTTCTGGATTATCTCGGGGAGTGCGACGGGGAATTGCGGCAACGCCTGGACGAGTATCGCGGGGCGGAGCAGGATCCGCCGTCGCTCGAGACGAGCGAACTGCTTCTTGCCCTGGCGCCCCATCTCGAGCGCTTTATTGCGTACCTGTTCGGCATCGAGGAAGCGCTCGAGCGCCAGTATGCGGCAACGCTGAGTCACGACGTGGTGATGCGCTTCAAGCAGGAGTTCGTGCAAAAGCGCGCGCGGCGCTATCGCGAGACCATCGACGCGTCGTTCACGGCGCTGGACGCATGGCTTGCCGAGCAGCTGGATACGGCTGGCCTGGCCGACGAGGCCCGGGCGGATCGGGAGCGTGCCGTCGCCGTCTACGCCGCGCATCTGCTCGATGACGAGAGCGCACATGCCGAGCCGTTGGAGCGCCTCACGCAATGGTGTGTGCTCGCCAGGCGCGAGCCGACCGGCCAGCAAACGGTCGCCGGCTGGACCAGCTTCAAGCTGCCGGAAAAGGTCGACCACGCGCGCCTGGTGCCGGTGGATGCGGTGGACGACGACCGCGTGCAAGGGCTGCCGCAGCAGTTTCGCCGCCGCGACGGCTTTAAGCTTACCGACCGGCGCATGGACGCGCGCGAGGTGCAGGGCGAGATCCACTACTGCATCTACTGTCACGACCACAACGGAGACTTTTGCTCGAAGGGCTTCCCGGAGAAGAAAAAGCAGCCCGAGCTGGGACTGAAGATGGATCCGCTCGGGGTGACGCTGACCGGCTGCCCGCTGGACGAAAAGATCTCCGAGATGCACGTGCTCAAGCGCGACGGCGGCGCGATCAGTGCGCTCGCCATGGCGATGGTCGACAATCCCATGGTGCCGGCCACCGGCCATCGCATCTGCAACGATTGCATGAAGGGCTGCATCTACCAGAAGCAGGACCCGGTCAACATTCCGCAGATCGAGACCGGCGTGCTCACCGATGTGCTCAAGCTCCCCTGGGGCGTGGAGATCTACGATCTGCTGACGCGCTGGAATCCGTTGCGGCGTCGCCAGTACGTGATGCAGCGTTTCAACGGGCGCAAGGTGTTGATTGCCGGCATGGGGCCGGCCGGATTTACCATGGCGCACCACTTGACCATGGAAGGCTGCGCGGTGGTGGGCATCGACGGGCTCAAGATCGAGCCTCTGCCGCGCGAGTTGATCGACAAGCCGGTCAAGCACTGGTCGGAGATCACCGAGGAGCTCGACGAGCGCATCCTGCTCGGTTTTGGCGGTGTCGCGGAATACGGCATTACGGTGCGCTGGGACAAAAACTTTCTCAAGCTGATCTACCTCACACTGCTGCGCCGGCCCACGTTCCAGGTGCAGGGCGGCGTGCGCCTGGGCGGTACGCTTACCCTGGAGGACGCGTGGACGCTGGGATTCGACCATGTGTGTATCGCCACCGGCACCGGGCTGCCGCGCGTGATCCACATGGGCAACAGCCTGGCGCGCGGCATGCGTCAGGCGAGCGATTTCCTCATGGCGTTGCAGCTGACCGGCGCCGGCAAAGCGAGCAGCATCGCCAACCTGCAGGTGCGCCTGCCGGCGGTGGTGATCGGCGGCGGGCTGACCGGGGTCGATACCGCCACCGAGGTGCAGGCGTACTACATCACCCAAGTGGAGAAGATCCTCAAGCGCTACGAGGCGCTGTGCGCCGATCTGGGCGAAGAGCGGGTACGGGCCAGTCTGTTCACCGAGGAGGATCGACATACGCTGGACGAGTTCGTCAGCCACGGCCGTGCGGTGCGTGCCGAGCGCGAGCGGGCTCGGGCCGCCGGGGAAGCGCCGGACTTCACGCCTCTCATCCGCTCCTGGGGCGGCGTGACTATCGCCTATCGCAAGGGCATGAACGCCTCGCCCGCCTATATCCGCAATCACGAGGAGATGACCAAGGCCTTGCAGGAGGGGCTTTACTATGCCGAAGGCGTGGATCCGATCCACGCGCGCCTCGACGATTACGGCCATGTGCAGGAGCTGGTCTGCCGACGCATGAAGCGTGAGCAGGGGCGCTGGATGGCCACGGGCGAGGAGGTCAGGCTGGCGGCGCGTTCCATCTTTGTCGCGGCAGGCACGGTCCCCAACACCATCTACGAGCGCGAATACCCGGGCACGTTCACCCTGGACGGCAACCATTTCCAGCCGCACGTGGCGCACAACGGCGAGATGCAGCCGGTACAGGTGGCCGAGCATGCCAAGTCGCGAGAATTCGGGCCGTTTACCTCGTACGACAATGAGGGACGGCGGGTTACCTTTATCGGCGACACCCATCCGGTATTCCACGGCAGTGTGGTCAAGGCGGTGGCGTCGGCGAAGCGCAGCTACCCGCTGGTGATGACGACGCTGGCCAAGCGTGCCGCCGGCGATGATTCGGAGCAGAGCTATCAGGCGTTTCGCGAACAGATGGACTATCTGCTGGGCGCGCGCATCGCGCGGGTGGAACGCCACAATGCGGCCATGACCGAAGTCTGGGTCGAGGCCCCCATGGCGGCGCGCAAGTTCCGGGCGGGGCAGTTCTACCGCCTGCAAACCTTTGAATCGCTGAGCCCCGTGGTCGAAGGCACGCGGCTGCAGGTGCCGCTTTTGACCGTGAGCGGGACCGGCGTCGAGGGCGATCGGGTGCGGCTCATGGTATTGCAGTGGGGTGCCGGTCCGCGGCTGGTCAACCGGCTCAAGCCGGGCGAGCCCGTGGTGCTCATGGGGCCGACCGGCGCACCGCTGGACATGCCTCAAGGGGAGACCGTGATGGTGGTGGCCGGGCGCTGGGGCGCCGCCGTTATGCTGGATCTGGGCGCAGCCTTGCGCAAGGCGGGCAATCGGGTGCTCTATGTCGCTTCGTTCGGCACGGCTGACGACGTGGATCACCAGGATGAGCTGGAAGCGGGGGCGGATCAGATCATCTGGTGCACCAAGCGCGAACCGCGCATCCGCCCGCACCGCCCGCAGGATATAAGCGTGGTGGCGAGCGATATGGTGGATCTGGTGAGCCGCTACGGTGAAGGCGCCCTGCCGGGCCAGAATGATGAACACATCGCGCTTAAGTCGGTCAACCGCCTCATGGTCATGGGCGGTACCGGGCTGCTCAAGGGTTTTCAGGCGGCGCTGGACGGCGCCCTGAAAGACGGTTTCGCCCCCCATGTACATGTGTCGGGCACGGTCGGCAGTCCCATGCAGTGCATGCTCAAGGGCGTGTGCGCGCAGTGCCTGCAATGGCAGGTGGATCCCGAGACCGGTGAGCGCACGCGGGCCGTTTTTTCCTGCGCCGAGCAGGATCAGCCGCTGGCGTGGATCGACCTGGACAACCTCGCTGCGCGGCAAAGCCAGAACCGGCTGGCGGATCGGCTCACACAGTTGTGGGTCGATCGGCTGCTGGAGCGTCACCCCGCCTAAGGGCGGTGGGTCAAGCCTCACGCGGGCCAGTGTCTGGCCCCAACGTTCGACATCCATGAGGAACGCGGGCGGGCCGAGTCATGCGCCCGAGGATCGCCGCTCGGCCATCCCCGCGTTTTCCTCTTTAGCGCCGTGCCGCCGCTGGCTCGCGGTGGATTGAAGCAACGCCCTACATCGACAGGCCGAGAGCTGCGGTGGCGGCATCAGTCAGGCAGCGCGCTGGGGACGGGGCGGCGTCGGGCAGCCCGCGCGCCGGTGCGCGGGGTTCAGACCCCGCATTGAGCGAATGAACGGCAAGGAGAAGCAGCCGGATGGCACAAGGTACGCAGAGCGGACCCGGCTCGGCGGCCCCTGCCCAGGAGACGCAGCAAGGGCCGGCGTGGTTCGTCGCGCCCCTGGTGGCGCTGGCGGCGTTTATGGAGGTGATGGACATCTCCATTGCCAACGTGTCACTGGTTCATATCGCCGGCAATCTCTCGGCCACCAAGGAGGAGGCCACATGGGTGCTGACCTCGTACCTGGTGACCAACGCCATCGTACTGCCCATGAGCGGCTGGCTCTCGGGCGTGATGGGACGCAAGCGTTTTTTCGTGACCTGCATCGTCTGCTTCAGCGTGTTCTCGCTGTTGTGTGGTGCGGCGCCTTCGCTGGGAACGCTGGTTATTTTCCGGGCGCTGCAGGGTGCCGCCGGCGGGGGACTGCAGCCTACCTCCCAGGCCATGCTGGCGGACTATTACCCGCCCTCTCAGCGCGGGCGCGCCTTCGCCTTCTACGGGGTGGCGGTGGTGTTCGCCCCGACCCTGGGGCCGACGCTGGGCGGCTGGATCACGCAGCACATGAGCTGGCGTTGGGTGTTTTTCATCAATGTCCCGGTGGGCATTTTGCTCGTGTTCCTGATTCTGACCGTGCTGCCGAACGTCGCCGGGCAACGCAAGCGCAGCGGCCGGCCGGCGCGCATCGACTACATGGGGTTTGCCTTCCTGGCGTTGGGCATGGGGGCGCTGCAGATCATGCTCGACCGCGGCGAGCGCGACGACTGGTTTGCATCCCATTTCATCGTTGCACTGGCGGTGATCTCCGTGCTGGGCTTCGCCGCGCTCATCGTCTGGGAGCTGCGCCACGAAGCGCCGATGGTCGAGATGCGTCTGTTCCGCAACCGCAGTTTCGCGATTGCCAACCTGTTCATGTTCGTGCTCGGATTTGCGCTGCTGGGCAGCACCGAGCTCATCCCGCAGTTCGTGCAGTCCCTATTGGGCTTTACCACGACCGATGCGGGATTGGTGATCATGCCGGGCCGTTTTCTCACCATGATATTGATGCCTATCGCGGGCCGGCTCACCGACAAGTTGGACCCGCGATGGCTGATTATTTACGGGTTCGCCATCGGCTCGCTCGCGCTCTACCACATGTCCGGCTTCAATTTGCAGTCGGATTTCTGGACCGTGGCGCTGGCGCGCGTGATGCTGGCCTCGGGCTTGCCGTTTCTGTTTCTGCCCATCACCACGGCCGGCTACATCGGTGTGCCTTCGGATAAAAACGACGAAGCCTCGGCGTTGATCAATATGTCGCGCAATGTGGGCGGCAGCGTCGGCATTTCCATTCTCACCACCATCCTGGCGCGGCGCTCGCAGTATCACCAGAGCGTGCTTACCGGGCACGCCACCCCGTTCAGCGCGCCCTATCATCACCTGCTGAATGTGTTACAGGCAGCCGGTGCTTCAACGCAGCAGGCCATCGCCATGATCTATCAAATCGTCCAGCAACAGGCGCGCATGCTCGCTTATGTGGACGATTTCCGGTTTCTGTCGGCGATGTTTCTGGCCATGATTCCCCTGGTGCTCGTGCTGCGACACCGCTCGGCACCCGACGAAGCGGCCGCGGAGAACGCGGGATCAGAGGCTACCGAGGGCTGAATTTGATCAGTCTCGCGCACACCCCGGCCTCAGGCCGGGGACACCGCGCGAAACTGATCAATCACGAAATGCGGATACCCGAGTTTTGTGCTCGAGCGCCTGCAGGTGCGCGATATCTCCCCAACTCTCGAGGCGCCAAGTGCGGTCGTAGCGGTCGATGCGGTTCAGACCGGCATTGAACAGCGGGAAGCGCCGCGGGGTATCCAATGCTGTGCCCGTTATCAGGCGATAGGCTGCGTCGAGGATCCCGCCATGGGTGACCACGGCGAGCGTGGCGCCGTCGTATGCGAGCGCCAGTTGCTCCAGGCAGGCGCGTGTACGTTCGAATACCTGCCGCAGACTCTCGCCCCGGGGGACGATAAAGTCGGGCTCACGTGCTTCGTAGCGGCGAAACGCCTGTGGGTAACGCGCGCGAACCTCGGTTTTGGTGAGGCCTTCCATGATGCCCAGGGCACGTTCGCGCAGGGCGGGCTGCGGCTGCAGGGGCAGGCCGGTTTCGGCCGCGATCAGCCGGGCCGTCTCGCACGTGCGCCCCAGATCGCTGTGCACCAACGCGTCACAGCCCAGGCTTTCCAGACAAGATCCCACCGCGCTCGCCTGCAGGCAGCCCAGCGCTGTCAGCGGGCTGTCCAGGTGCCCTTGCAGACGTCCTTGGACATTCCACTCGGTTTGTCCGTGCCGGACCAGGATGAGGCGGACCAGGCTCATTCGGCGTCCTGAGCTTGTTGCTTAGAAGGCCAACGTAGCACATCGGCGTTGCTCTTGCCCCGCACAGTGCGCAAGGCGCTATCCCGCTGCAAGATGAGCCGATTCCATTACGAGCCTGAGTTGATCTGTTCCTCCAGCGTGCCCTCGACCGGGACAGCCGTGTCATGGGACAGCAGCACGCCGCCGTCCCAGCCTTTACCCGTGTGTTGGGTGTCGCGATACACGACACGGCCGTCCGGCAGCGCGGCGGCGAGCAGCCGGCGCGGTTGCACCATGTCGGGCTGATCGTCGCTGACCGTGAGCAAAGAGAAGGGCCGCTTGAGGACCTGGCTCACCACCGTGCCCAGCCATAACGGCTGAACGATGGAGGTTCCGGCCTGCAATTCCACGTTGCTGCGCCACATACGCAGGATCACGCGGCTGTCTGAGGGGCTGCGCCCGGGCACGTCGTGCACCAAAACGAGACTGGGGGGCTGGCCCTCGTGCAGTTTGGGCAGTACGGGCAATGAAGTGGCGGCCGGCTGGGGCGTCAGCCACGTGAGCGCGGACGAGCCGCTCCAGCGTACGGGCGCATGCCAGCCGTGGCGCAGCAGATCGCGGCGCAGCACTTCCAGGCTGCCGGCCCATTGCACCGTCAGCGGATCCTTGTAGCCGCCGGCGAGATCGATGCGCCGTGCGGGCATGCCGCGCCACCCCTGCTTCCACCACACCGCCGCCGGCAGAGTCTGCGTGTCGTGGCGCACCGCGTAAACCTGCACGTCGGTCGGGTACTGGCGCACGATGTGCCAAGCGCCGAACACCGTGACGGTCGATAGAACGACAATGAGCAAGCCGCGCGGATGAATGGATTGGGGCGAGTGGCGCAGATAGGCGATCGCCAACAGCGATACCCAGGCCGCGGCGAACGCCAGTCCCCCGAGTACGTCGGAGAGCCAGTGCGCGCCCAGATAAAGGCGGGCGAACAAGATCAGCGTGATCACGACGGCGGCGACCGCGCTAATGGTGGGGCGCCAGCGCGGCCCGGCTTCACGCCCGATCAGGAATGCGAGAAACGCATACAAAGTGGTGTTGACGGCGGCATGCCCGCTGGGAAAGGAGAACAAGGCCGTGCTCGAGTACAGCACCTCCGGGCGCGGGGTCTTGACGGTCAGCTGCATGACCAGGGTGAACAGCGCGGCCAGCAGCACAGCCCCTACCCAGTAAGCGGCGGTGCGCCAGGCCCGGCGCCAGGCGAGCCACGCGGCGACCGTAAGCGTCAGCGGCAGCGTCACCCAGGCATCGCCCAGCTCGGTGATCCACAACATCACCCGGTCCGCCCAGGCGTTGCGCAGACTTTGCAGGAAGTGATAGACGGCCACATCCGCTCTGACCAGGGGGTCTTGGGTCAGCAGGGCGTGCAGCATGGCGAAGAACAGGGCAACACCCGCGATCAGCAGGACCACGAGCAGGAGAAGCCCCTTGAATTCGCCTTGATGGGGGTCGAGCAACGAGAGCAGTTGGCGTGCTAGCCAGTTGTCGTGCGAGCGTGCCCAAATCCACAGGGCGCTCTCGATACGCTCCACCCAGGGGCGTCCGCGGCGCACGCCTTGGCGCACCAGCCAAACGATGAGCCAGAGCGTGCCCAGCAGTACGGCGATGAACGCGGCGAGCCGGCCGGCGACGGCCCCGGCCAGGGCGAGCGATGCGCCCACCACCACGCCGGTGAGCACATGCAGCGGGGCCCATACCGCCGCCGAGGCGATGTTCATGAGCAGAAACGGTCTCAATTTCATGCGCATGATGCCGGCGAGCAGCGGTACCACGGCATGGGGGCCGCGCACGAAGCGGGCCATGAACACGCTCTTGGGGCCGTGGCGGCGGAAAAAGAGCCGCCCCCTCGCGATCAGCTGTGGTCGTCGTCGGAATGGGCGCAGTTCCAGGATGTGCTGGCGATAGTGTCGGCCGCTCCAATAAGAGACCAGATCGCCGCCCACCGCACCCAGCGTGGTCCACAGCACCAGCGGCCACATCGCCACCGCGCCGCTGGGCACTAACGCACTGATCGCCAGGATGACGGGCGAGCCCGGGAACACCGTGCCGACGAGTGCCAGCGCTTCGAAAAACGCCATAAAGAAGACGACGGCGTAGGCCAAGTGCTGGTGGGCACCGACCAGGTCGATCAGGGTGGCAAGAAGCGTATTCACTGGCGTTGGCGCTGAGGTGTCAAGCGCAATGCTTGGGCGGCTTGCTGTTTGGCCCGATGTGTATGAGGCTTGGCGGAGAAGGGCCGTGGCCGTCGGGGTACGGGGTGGCACGCCCGCACCAAATGATTATACGCGCGCCCCGGGAGGAGGGGATGGAAGAATTCGACGCGGCACTCGGTTTTGCCTTGAGCGCGCCCGCACTGGCGCGATCGCCGCTTACGCACGCGGCGTTGGAGAGCGCCCGCGCCGCCTGTGCGGCCGTGCGCTCCGATCTGGCCGCGTGGGTGTGCGAGATGCCCGGCGCGGAGCCGGTGCCGTTTACGCCCGATGAGGTGTTGGATTTGCTCGCCGGCACGACGGTGGGCGGGTACCGACTCGAGGATGAATGGCAACTCATCAATCGTGCGCGGGCGTGGTCGCGTCTGCTGGCCTGGGTCGAGGCCGGGCGCTTTTTCGTCGGCGCGGACACGCTCGTGGCGCTCAACGACGTGCTCGCCCGCGACGCCGACCTGCAGTGGGGCCTGAAGCAGGATCGCTTGGTGCCGAGCGGCGGCGTTTACCGGCGGGGCAGCGCCGGCCCGTTCAGCGACCCGCGCTTCGACGCCGGTATCGAAGCGGTGGAGCAGATCGGCCCTACGATTCAACGCGGCATTGCCCTGTTTTTGTTTCTTTGTCTGCACCGCTTCGTGGATACTTACAATGAGGCGAGCGCGTGGCTGATGATGAACGGCGAGCTCCTCGCCGGCGGATTGAAGCCATTCCGCCTGCCCGAAGCGCATCGCATCGAGTGGAACATGCGCATGATGCATTTCTACGATCAGCTCGATGGCAATGAATTCGCGGTGTGGGCGGCGCAGTTGCATGAAAAGCTACACGCTTCGTCACAGCATCGCGAACAGGCATCCGACTGAGTCGGAGGCGCATGCGCTGAACGGGAGTATCAAAGCCGGCCCGTGTATTTGCACCCGGGCTGCGCTGCCCGACAACGCGCGAGGCTGTCACCAGCTCAGCGGCATCATGCGGATACGCGGCCTACTGGACCCGTCCGCCTGGCGCGGCGCCGGCACGCCCGCATCGTGCTCAGGTCACCGGCAGCATCACTAAGTCCCGATAGGGTCGGCGTTGCGAAAGGCGCTCGTACCAGCGTCGTACGTTGGGCAGCTCCGGGCTGTCCACATCCATGTTGAGCCAGCGGTGCGCCGCGCAGCCCACGGGGATATCGCCCATGGTGAATTGCTCGCCGGTGACGAACGCTTTGTCGGCCAAGTGGCGGTCCAGCAACTGCCAGGCATCGATGGTTTTGGCGCGCTCGCGCTCCAGCAACGCCTGATCGCGCTGCTCGGGCGGGGTGCGCACCAGGCCGATGAACACCGGGCGGAAGTGCACCCAAAGCGTGCCCAGATCCCAGTCCATCCAGCGCTCGGCGTCGGCGCGCTGCGTCAGAGCATCGGGACACAGCGAGCCGCGCCCGTGCTTGGCCGCCAAGTAGCGCACGATGCTGTTGGATTCCCAAAGCACGAAGCCATCATCGTCGATGGTGGGTATCAGGCCGGTGGGGTTCATGCGGCGGTACTCCGGCGTATCCGTCCCGCCGAACTCGCCGCCCGCGTCGACCCGCTCGTAGTCCAGGCCCAGCTCCCCGCAGCACCAGAGCACTTTCTGCACGTTGATGGAATTTTTGCGGCCCCAGATCTTGAGCATGGCGTTGTCCTCCTGATTCAGCGATCGGTGGATGGGGTCCGGCCGGCAAAGCGCTCGCGCGCAAGACGGTCGGCGATTTCGTTGGTGGGCTCGCCGTCGCGCTCGCTGCGTTCGAAAATCGCTGTGAGCGTATCGCCGATACGCTCCAGATGGGCCTGGACGCGCGCCCACTCGGCGCCGTCGCGCTCGTAGGCGATGTCGATGATGCCGCCCGCGTTAACCACGTAATCCGGCGCATACAGGATGCCGCGGCGCATCAGTTCACGCCCGTGCCGGTCCTCGGCCAGCTGGTTGTTGGCGGCGCCCGCAACCACTTTCGCGCGCAGCTTGGGAATGGTCTCGTCGTTGAGTACGGCGCCCAACGCACAGGGGCAAAGCACGTCCACGGGCTGCTCGTAGATGGCCGCCGGGGCGACTACGGTAGCGCCCAGCTCGTCGGCGATCTTACGGGCGCGCTCGGGATAGTGGTCGCAGACCCAAAGCTGTGCGCCCGCCTCGTGCAAGTGGCGCGCCAGGCGCGCGCCAACGTTGCCCACACCCTGAACGGCCACACGCAGACCCCGCAGATCCTGGCGTTGTAGCCGCCGGGCAACGGCGGCGCGCACAGCAATGAACGCGCCGTAAGCGGTGGCGGGCGAGGGGTCGCCGCTTCTGCGCCGGCCCAGCGCGTCGGTGCGCTCGAGCAGGCCGCCCACATGGCTCGTGCTTTCGCGCATGAGGCGCATGTCGTCGACCGAGGTTCCGGAGTCCTCGGCCACGATGTAGCGCCCGCCCAGGCTGTCGACGAAGCGGCCCATGGCGCGCATCATGTCCGCTGTCTTGTCGTGGCGCGGATCGGCGATAATGACCGACTTGCCGCCGCCTTGCTGCAGGTCCGCGAGCGCGGCCTTGTAGGTCATGCCGCGGGACAGGCGCAGCACATCGACCAGGGCCTCGTCTTCGCCGCCATAAGGCCACACGCGGCAGCCGCCCAGGGCGGGGCCGAGGTGGGTGTTGTGAATGGCGATGATCGCCCTCAGACCACTGGCCGCATCGAAGCAGTAGACTACGTGTTCGTGGTCGTCGAAATGCGCGTTGCTGAATACGCTCATCGTGCGCCCCGCGGATGGGTTGGGCATGCGGCAATCCCTATGATCGTGCCAGTTTACTGCAACGCCTAGCCTTTCTCGAAGCGCTTGGACAGCGGAGTGATTCATGCAGGCGAGTCTCGGTCGCATAAAAAGCGTCCTCGGACCCAGCGGATGGCTGGACGGGCCACAGGCCATGGCGCCGTACCTGCGCGAGCGGCGCGGACTTTTTTCAGGCCGTGCGGCGGCGTTGGTGGCGCTGCCGGACAGCGTGCAGCAGGTGGCGGCGGTGGTGCGCCTGTGCCGCGAAGCGGGCATCGGTGTGGTGGCCCACGGGGGCAATACCGGGTTGTGCGGCGGGGCGGCGCCTTCCCGCACGCGCCCGGAGATCGTGCTGAGCCTGGAGCGCCTCGATCGCGTGCGCGAGGTCGACGCCGACAACTTCACGATCACGGTCGAGGCAGGTTGCCGCCTGAGCGCGGTGCGCGCGGCGGCGCAAGCCGCTGACCGGTTCTTCCCGCTGAGCCTGGCCTCCCAGGACGAAGCCCAGATCGGCGGCAACCTCTCGACCAACGCCGGCGGGCTGAACGTGGTGCATTACGGCACGGTGCGCGACCTGACCCTGGGCCTGGAAGTGGTACTGGCTGACGGCTCGATTTTCCCGGGACTCTCCGGGCTGCGCAAGGACAACAGCGGCTATGACCTGAAGCAGTTGTTCGTGGGCGCCGAAGGGACCCTGGGCATTATCACGGCGGCCACGCTGAAACTGTTTCCGAGGCCGCTGGAGTCGGCCACGGCCATGATCGGCCTCAGCGAGGTCGACAGCGCGGTGGCGCTGCTGTCCCGCCTGCGAGCCGCCACCGGCGATCACGTGGTCGCTTGCGAGCTGATGTCGCGGTTGAGTGTGGAGTTTACCCTGCGTCACATCCCCGGCTGCGACGAACCCCTGGCAAAGCCGTGGCCGTGGTATGTGCTGGTGGAGTGCGCGGACTCGCGTGCCGATGCCGGCCTCGGCGCGCAGCTTGGGCAGGCGCTTGAAGCAGCCCACCGGGAGGGGCTGGCGGGCGAGGTGTTGTTGGCGCACGGCAGCGAGCAGGCACAGGCGCTATGGCGCATCCGCAAAAACATCCACTACGCGCAGCGCCATGAGGGCGGCAGCATCAAACACGACGTGTCCGTGCCGATCTCGCGCGTGCCCGCGTTTATCCGCGAGGCCGACGCCTGCGTCGGCGAGCGTTTGCCGGGGATTCGCGTCTGCGCGTTCGGCCACGTCGGCGACGGTAACATCCATTTTAATCTCTCGCAGCCCCCCGGCGCCGATACCGAGGCTTACCTGGCGCGCTGGGACGAGTTCAATCGGCTGGTGCACGATGTGGCGCTGCGCTTCGGCGGATCCATTGCGGCGGAGCACGGCATCGGCCAGCTCAAGCCGGCCGAGCTTGCGCGGGTGAAATCGCCGGTGGCGTTGCGCCTGATGCGCGCGGTCAAAGGCGCGCTCGACCCGGATGATGTGTTCAACCCGGGCAAAATCGTGCCGTCCGCCGGGGCGGACGACGATTAAGGCGTGTCGCTCAGCGTTTGCGCCGCCGTTCGGGCAGGTGCCTTAGCAAAGGCAGGCGGCGCATGATTTCCGGGGAGTCGAGCCACAAGCCCACGAGGCCGAGGGCCAGGGCTACGCCCACTGCCACCACGTATTCCATCGTCGAACATCTCCCTGTGCTTGGTTGTTGCACCGATTGTAGGCAGCGCCGCGAACCCGGCCGCTACGCCCCAGGACCCATCGGTAACGGCGGGCGCATCGGGTCAGGCTCGACTCGAGTATAGCAGGGCCTTCGTAGTGAACGCGTATCGGCACGGTATCCGCAGGCGCATCGAATGAACGCCTTGCCTCAGCGCCGCGGCGTTCGCGCGACGTTCATGCACGTTACGGAACAGCCCGACCCGGACCCATGTCGAAGCTAGAACACGTGACTGGTATGACCCGGCGAGATCCCAGGACGAGCGAGGAGGCGGGCAATGGAGATAAAGGAGCAGAAAACGAGCAAGTACTTCGTGCCGGAGCCTTCTGTTTGGCCGATTATCCTCATTCTCGGGCTGGTGACAACGGCCGTTGGTGGCGCCAACTGGCTGGAAGGCAGAGACAGTGTGGGCGAGCCGATACTCGCGATCGGGGGCATGATCGTGATCGCGATGGCCTTCACGTGGTTCCGCGGGGTGATTCATGAAAGCCGGTCCGGCTTTTACAACCAGCAGGTGGATCGCGCCTACCGTTTGGCGATGGCCTGGTTCATATTCTCGGAGGTCGCGTTCTTTGGGGCTTTCTTCGGAACCTTGTTCTATTCCCGGGACGCCTCGGTATTCTGGCTGTCGGGTCACGGCTCCAAGGCACTGACCGGGGCGGTGCTCTGGCCGCATTTCAAATATGCGTGGCCGACCAACGGTCCGGAGCACTTGGGCGGTGCGTTCAAGGCTGCGAATCCTTGGGGGATCGCAGCCATCAATACCGGCCTCTTGCTCTCCAGCTCCGTCACGATAACTTGGGCGCACTGGGCGCTGAAGGGAGGCCGAAAGTGGCAAAGCGTGCTGGGCACGCTGATAACGTTGATTTTGGGCTGCACCTTCCTACGCATGCAGGCCAAGGAGTATCTCGACTCGTACCTCGTTCACCATCTTACGTTGCATTCCGGCATTTACGGCTCCACGTTTTTCGTGATGACCGGGTTTCACGGCCTCCATGTCACCCTCGGCAGCATCATGCTGATGGTGATATTGGGTCGCCTGATAGCGGGTCACTTCCTCGGCAGGAACGACAGTCATTTCGGTTTCGAGGCGGTGTCGTGGTACTGGCACTTCGTCGACGTGGTGTGGCTGTGCCTGTTCGTGTTCGTGTATGTTCTCTAAAGAATGCGCCGGGAGTTCCCATTCCCTTCTACGATGAGAGGCGCCTGCCGCGTTATCGGCGTCACTGGCCCCGGGACTCAGCGACATCGCATCATATTGATATTATGCAGAAATGCAACGCGCGCATATTCAGCCGCTAACGGGCCTATTCTCGGTTATGTGCAAATGCGCCAAGCGCGGATTTTTCCGGGCGTTCGCCCTGGGTAAATTACCCAGTGTTCGGGTGCGCGTTTTCGAATATAGACGTCCTGTGTATTGACGCCAGATGAATAAGCCACCCGATCACGTTACATACTGAGCGGTTCAATCAAATAGCCCACGGGCCGCGGATTCGATTTGGGATGCGTTCGAAGGAGTCAACTGAAGAAGCGGCTGTCCCACCATACGGGTTCGGGAAGCGCATGTTCGATTTGTGAAAATTCAACGTGCTGCGGGTTGATGACGATGTTGCGCTCGATGCGGGCGACATAGCACGGGACGAGTAAAATCACTGATCGATTCTCGCGCGCCCAATTGACGCCGAAGCGCCGAGACATGCCGGGATCGACGGTATCCCAATTCGGTAACCGGTCCTTTGTAACCACCTCGAAGCTTAGCCCTTTCGGCAGTGTGATCTCGACGTAGTGCTGATTGGGCGGCATCAGGCCGGCGGCATAAGCGAGCTTTTCAAGCATGGCGGTTGAGTAGTGTTCGCTGGCATAAATCACCGGTGTATCGGGATCATTCCAGCGGCCCGGATACAGCGTCGAGCCGGTGGCATCGAAGATCGGAAAGTCGCCGTGTGGATCTCCGACGCGATACGCTCTTAACGTGCGGTCGAGGCGTTGTACGCTCACGCAGCCGAGCCGTACTTGAGACGGCCCAGAATCCCCTCAACGCTCTGTGCGCCGGCATCGTTGGCGACTGCGACCGACAGGGGCGGCCGATCATTCAACATCGGGTGCGGTTGGTTGAGAAAGCGCCGGGCATTCGCGTCGCTCTGGTAAACATCCTTGGCAAGTCTCCACACTCTTGCGACACGTTCCAGTTTTTCGCTCTCGCGGGGGCTTAGCGGCTGGTGACGGCTCCTGCGCCTCTTCAACGTCGCCTCGCTCACGATGAGATGGAGAAACCGCCCATCGTCCGGCGCGACCAGGGCACGTACCCGATCGAGCGATTCCAGCGGCAGGCCCTCGCTCATCAGATCGGACAAGCGCAGCATCGACATGGCATCGGCCCTGCGTAGCCCAAGGATCTTTAAAATTTCGTTGACGTCAGTCTCGGCGTGCATGCGGTTCGCGTCCGTCGCAAGGATCATGTTATCCTCAATTTTAGCTCATTTGAGCGACACAACAAGCCCCCAAGACAACCTGCGGTAGTACGCAGCGATATCGCGTGGACACTGCCACTGCTAGTCAAGGCGGCGCAACCTTGGTAGCTTAATAGTCGAAATTGCCTGAATCACAATAATCCCAGGGGAGCGATGGAGGCTGCTGAGACAGTCCGCGGGAGCCGCCTTGTTGAGCGGCGGGAGCGATAAAATGGAGGAGCGTTGCGACCATGGCCGCCACGTGCGGCTAATTGAGTCCATTATCCACGGCGGCACTACGTCGGCCCGTGTTCAGCGGGTCGTGCAGCGCTCGTGGATGCGTTGCGTGGCCAATTATGCGCTGGACCCGTCGCACCCGAAGCGGACTTCGGTGGTCGAGCAACGGGATCTGCGTGCCCGCCGTGAGCGCCTGGGGCCTCTGTACGAGATTGCGCGCACCGAGATGCTTGGCCTGTACGGTCAGATTGACCGTGCCGATGTCGGCATCGTGTTGACCGACCGCGACGGCGTGATCGTGAACTACGTGGGCCATTCGAGTTTCACGGAAGTGGCCAATGGTTGTGGCTTGCGCGAAGGTGCCGTCTGGAGCGAAGCCGAACAGGGCACCAACGGCATGGGCACGTGCCTGAGCGAGCGCGCGCCTACCATCATCCGGCGCAGCGATCATTTCTTTCCCCGAAACACCCGCCTGACTTGCGCGGCGGCGCCGATTTTTGACGCATGCGGCGAAGTCGTGGCCGTGCTGGATATTTCCGGGCGCGCCCACGAGGTGGAAGCGCTGACGCTGGCGCTAGTGAAAATGACCGCGCACACTATCGAGAACCGCGCGTTGTTGGCGGGTGCCCACGAGCGCGCCCAACGCACGCTGCGCTTCCACAAGCGCCCGGAGGTGGTCTGCACGCCCGGAGAAGGCGTGATCGTTCTGGGTGACGACGGCACGGTCACGGGAGCGAACCGCTCGGCACTGCAACTGCTGGGCTACTCGCAGCATGCCGATATGTGCGGGCACCCGCTCGAGCGCGTATTCAACACCACGGCCGATCGGTTCGCCGAGGTGGCGTCGTCCAATGGCTCGGAATGCATGCCACTGTGGACCGACCAGCGGCATCGCTTCTTTGCCACCCTGCGTCAACCGGTGGTGCCCACGAAGGCTTCGGAGCACCCAGACACTGCTGCCAACGTGCACGAGTCCCCTTTGGATGCGCTGGATTCGGGCGACCCCGCCGTAGCACGCGGTTTGCGCGTGCTGCGCCGCGTGCTGGACTGCGACCTGCCTATCCTGCTCCTGGGGGAGACCGGCACCGGCAAGGGTCACTTGGCTAAGGCCGTGCACCGGGCGAGCACACGCGCGGACGGGCCGTTTGTTGCAGTGAACTGTGCGGCCATACCCGAATCCCTGATAGAAAGCGAGTTGTTCGGCTACAAGGCGGGCGCGTTCACCGGCGCCGCCCGCGAGGGTCACGCGGGACGGATTGTTCAGGCCAATGGCGGCACGTTGTTCCTGGATGAAATCGGGGATATGCCGCTGGCGCTGCAGGTGCGCCTGTTGGGTGTGATCGAGGACAAGGAGGTGCTGCCGCTGGGCGGTACGGAGGCGGTGCCGGTCAACGTTCGCATCATCAGCGCCACGCACCATAATCTCATCGAGCGGGTACACGAGGGTTCTTTCCGGGACGACCTCTATTATCGGATCAACGGCATTACGGTGACCCTGCCGCCATTGCGCGACCGCTCGGATGCGACGGTGCTGATCCGGCGTCTGCTCGCGGCCGAAGGCGGGCGTGAACTCGACGTGGACGAAGCGGTGATGGAGCGTCTGCGGGCGCTGCCGTGGCCGGGGAATCTGCGTCAGTTGCGTAACGTGCTGCGCGCGATGATCGCGCTCGGCGATCGCCGGCGTTTGCGCGTCGAAGATCTGCCGCCGGAACTGTTGGGCACGCCGGTGGCGCCTTGTGGGGTTGATGCCGCCGGTGCCGACGGGCGCGGTAGCCGCGGCGCGGACGTGCTCGACCAGGCCGAGCGCGAGGCCATTCGTGAAGTGCTGGATGCGTGCGGCTGGAAGATGGTCGAGGCCGCGCGCCAGCTCGGCGTCAGCCGCAAGACGCTTTATCGCAAGCTACGCAAGCATGGGCTCAGTCGCCCTGCGACGGCTGTGCCGGCGCGTGCGGCGTCGGGATGACGTGGAACGTGTGCTCCAGCAGATAGCGCGCGCCGTGAATCCACACTGAATCGGTATCCCCGCGCAGGCTGACAGAGCCTGTCTGGACGACTTTGTGGCTGTGGACGTTCAGCAACGCCATGCTGATGAACAGGATCAGCCGGCTTTCCTTTTGTACCCAGCCGACCAGCACGTAATCGGCGCCGCGCGCCCGCGCCCAATCGTAAATGCAGGCGTGGCAGCCGGTGTAGGCGTAAGGCGGCCGGCGGTCTTTAGGTCCGCGGTCAAGCACGCGGTAGTGCTTGGATGCACCGAATGCCGCTCGCACGCGCCGGGTGATTAAGCGGATGCGGGCGTGATCGGCTTTCTGGTCGTAGCGCTGGTCCGGCGGTGCCGTCTGCACCAGATCGAAGCGCGGAACGAGGAGGCTGGGTGCAGGGCCCGCATGTGCCTGACTGGCGGATAAAGTAAGCGCAGCCAGCAGCAAAACGCCGCTGGCCACGCTCATGAAAGGCCGTAATGCGCGCATCGTCTAAAACCGGATCACAGAGCGGATGGCCTTGCCTTCGTGCAACAGCTCGAAGGCGTCGTTGATGCGCTCCAGCGGCATGACCTCGGTGATGAAGTCGTCGATGTTGATGTCGCCGCCCATGTAGCGATCCACGTAGCCCGGCAGCTGGGTACGCCCCTTGACGCCGCCGAAGGCGCTGCCCTTCCACACCCGGCCGGTGACCAGCTGGAAGGGACGGGTGTGGATCTCCTCGCCGGCGCCGGCCACGCCGATGATGGTGGACACGCCCCAGCCCTTGTGGCAGCACTCCAGCGCCGCCTTCATCACCTCGACGTTGCCGATGCACTCGAACGAATAGTCCGCCCCGCCGTCGGTCTGCTCGACGATGACCTGCTGGATGGGGTCGTTGTAGTCGCTGGGGTTGATGCATTCGGTGGCGCCGAGCTGCTTGGCCAGCTCGAACTTCGCCGGGTTGAGGTCCACGCCGATAATGCGCGAGGCGCCGGCCATGCGCGCGCCCTGGATCACCGACAGCCCGATGCCGCCGAGGCCGAACACGGCCACGGTGGCGCCTTTCTCGACTTGGGCGGTGTTGAACACCGCACCGATGCCCGTGGTGACGCCGCAGCCGAGCAGGCACACTTTGTCCAGCGGCGCCCGGGAGTCGATCTTGGCCACCGCGATCTCGGGCAGCACGGTGTACTCCGAGAACGTGCTGGTGCCCATGTAGTGCAGAATGGGCTTGCCGTTGAGCGAGAAGCGCGAGGTGCCGTCGGGCATCACCCCCTTGCCCTGGGTGGCGCGGATCGCCCCGCACAGATTGGTTTTGCCCGAACGGCAGAATTTGCACTCCCCGCACTCCGGTGTGTAGAGGGGGATGACGTGATCGCCGGGGGCGACGCTGGTCACGCCCTCGCCGACCGACTCCACGATCGCGCCGCCCTCGTGGCCGAGGATGCTCGGGAAATTGCCCTCCGGGTCGGCCCCGGACAGGGTGTAGGCGTCGGTGTGGCACACGCCGGTGGCCACCACCTTGAGCCGCACCTCGCCGGCCTTGGGATCGGCGACGTCGATCTCTTCAATGCTGAGAGGCTTGCCCGCCTCCCACGCCACTGCTGCTCTGGATTTCATGAAAGTTCTCCGTGTCCTGTGCCGATAGGCTTTTCGCCGACGCTGCCCAGTACAACGTCATCGAAGCGTAGATGAGTATCCGGCTAATGTGGCATTGCGGCCAACCGAAAAGGGGGCAGGCAGCCCCCGGCGGCCGTAAAGGGCGGCACCGGGGCATTGTGAAGGCCATTTTCGGTCTGCGCCGCCTTACTCGCCGGAATTGGCCCACCCGGGGTGACGCGGCAGCCCGTCGTCGGGCAGGGTAACCATGGGGTGCTTGGAATCGGTGAACACCCAGCGGTCGGGCTTGCCGCCCACGTCATCCCCGCGATCCAGCGTGGGTACGTGGATCAGCACGAAATCCGGGAATCCGTCCACGTAGACCAGCATGTGGCAGCCGCATTCGCTGCAAAAGCGCCGGTGAGCGGTCGGCTTGGTGTCGAAGTTTTTGATCTTTTCCGCCCCTTGCGTCACGCGGAAGCTGTTTTTGTCGACGACCGCAAGGATGGCCATGGCGCCGCCGCAGACGTCGGTGCAGTCGGTGCACAGGCAGTAATGAACCTCGGCCGGGCGCTCGGTGTATTCGAAACGCACCGGATTCGTGTCACAGCGGCAGCCGCCGTGGGCAATGAAGTTATCGGCCATTGTCGTTTTCCTCCTGCTTAGCGATTACTAAAGCTGCTTGAGCAGCGCTTGAATTCATGTGACCAACAGGCGGGGCGAGCCCGGCCTGTCAATCCGCCGCGGGGCGGGCAGTGTCCGCTGCGCCATTAGCCCTGCGGGGTGCTCGGACGCCCGGTGGACACCAGCCCGACGGCTCGCGCCTTGACGTAGTCGAAGATCTGCTTGATCTGCTTTTCGCTGAAAAAGCCCGCCCAACTGGGCATTCCTTTGGCTTTGCGTCCTTCCATCGCGATCGAGATGAACTGCTTTTCGCTGACGCCGCCCTGGGTGATGGCATGGCGAAGGTCGGGCGCGTATTCGCCCCCTACCGCATCGGGGCCGTGGCAGCGGAAGCAGTACGAGTTGTACAGCTCATAGCCCTTGAACAGGCTGTGCGTCACGTATTTGTGCTTGCTGCTGCGGAACACCGGAAAGTTCAGGGTGACCTGTTTGCCGTTCACCTTGTAAGTGTATTGCTTTTTCTGCTGTGCGCTTTGAGCCGAAGCGCTGCTGGATGACGGTGTCTGCGCAAGAATCCAGCGTACCACCGTTTTGATCTTGGCCATGGCCAGATTCGGGTGAGGCGGCATGGGGGTGTTGCTCCAGATGCCGTTGACCCCGTTTTTGACGTGCTTGGCCAGGCGGTCGACGACCTTGGGACCGCCCGGCGCATAGCGCTTGGCGATGGACTGGAAGGACGGGCCCACGATCTTGTGATCGGCGGCATGGCACGATGAGCAGTTGCTGCTGTTAATGATCTTTTTCGCGGCCTTGGCATTGACCGCCTGCGAGCTTTGCCCGGAGGCATTGCCGGATGCGGCCATGACTTGGGCGGCGCCGATCAGCAGGCCCATACCCGCCAGGGCCGATACGGTCACGGTGCATGCCTTTCTAATACTCATAGTCGGTTTGCTCCAGTGCTCGAAACGCAGTGCTGGTGTGGATGGATTCAGTAATTCTGTTGACCGCCGTTGGCCTGCGGCATTTTGACGTTGTAGCGGCTGAGAATGGCGTGGATCTGGCTCTTGTCCTGCTTGATCACCTTGTTCAGCGTCTTGGCCAGCTTTTTGTCGTGCTCGCGCACCGCCATGGCGATCGAAAACGAGTATTTCTCCGGCGACCCGGTCGCGCGTTCGTTCGGGATGCGCGCCATGGTGAGGCTGGGGTACTGGTGCATGAAGTAGCCGATGGCGGGCTCCCAGGTCATCATGATGTCGACCTTGCCATTCTTGACCGCATCAAGAAGTGTCTTGGGCGACGCCCCCTTGTGGTCGAGGATGTCGAATTCGGTCGAGCGCCGCACGAGGCCCCGGAGCTTCAGTCCGGTCTCGGGCGGCGTGCCGGAGACGAAACCGACCTTGGCGTGCTTCAAAGCCGAAGAGTCCATGGTCTTGGGCGCATACTGGCCGTTTTTCTTGTACACGAACACGTACGCGGACTCGTAGTAAGGGTCGGTCGTGCGCTCCTCGATGTTGCCGTAGGGCATGCTCATCACCACGTCGCATTTGTGCTTGTCGAGCGTGGTGGCGAGGAAATTCTCAAACCCGCCCTGCATGCGCTCGCTTGCCCACGTGTATTCCAGCTTGCGGTGCAGGGTGTGGGCGACGAGCTGGGCGATCTTGTTTTCGAAGCCCTGGCCCGCTCTGTTGGAGTAAGGCATGTAGGCCGGGTCGGCGCACACGCGCAGGGGGTTGGCTTGTGCGCTGGCAACCAGCGGAAACGGCAGGGTCGCGGCCAGGGCCGCGATGGTCAATGTCTTACGCAGTGTCATGGTGTGGTGCCTCGGATAAGGTGGGTGACACGTCAGTCTACAGTCGCCAGAGAGGCGGAAAGCCGGGCGTGCAGCCCGACTTTCCGCATCGCGCCGTCAGTGACGACGTCTCAGTTGGAGGCGTACTGCTTGGGCAGCTCGAAGACCAGCAGTGACCCGCCGAGCTGGGTATAGCTGTCCAGCGACGAGGTCAGCCCCACTGCGCCGAGGCCGGCCGTGCCCTTCTTCAGGCCTTCCGCCATGCCGATGGCGGCCCATCCGCCGACGCCGCTGAACACCGCGACGTACTGGCGGCCGTTATGCATGAAGGTAATGGGGTTGCCGATGATGCCGGACGGCGCCTGGAACTGATACAGGATCTGCCCGGTCTTGGCGTCGACCGCGCGGAACCAGCCGTCCAGCGTGCCGTAGAACACGACATTGCCGCCCGTGCTGAGCACGCCGCTCCAGTCCTGGAACTTGTCGTTGACCGCCCACTTGGTGTTGCCCGTCAGCGGGTCGAAGGCGATCAGGCGGCCGCGCGTGTCGCCGTGGTTGGCCGGGTACATGCTGACCACGGCACCCACATAGGGGAACCCGGCCTTGTATTTCACGTTAAAGGCCTGATAGTTCATGCAGATGTGGTTGGTCGGCACGTAGAACAGACCGGTCTTCGGATCGTATGAAGACGGCTGTTCGTCCTTGTCGCCCTGCGAGGCGGGGCAGATGTCTTTGACGTTCTTCCCGGCCTTGGTCATCTTGGACGGATTGACCGTCGGGACGCCCGTCTTGGGGTTGATGCTCTTGGCCCAGTTCACGGTCGGATCGTACTTGTGCACCGAGATCAGCTTGCCGTCCTTGCGGTTCAGCACGTAGGCGTAGCCGTTGCGGTCAAAGTGCGTGAGCGTCGGCACTTTCTTGCCGTCGACATTCATGGTCGTAAGGACCATTTCGTTCACGCCGTCGTAGTCCCAGCCGTCGTGGGGCGTCATCTGGAAGGCCCACTTGGCCTTGCCCGTATCCGGGTTGCGCGCAAAGATGGTCATGGACCACTTGTTGTCGCCCGGGCGTTGGCTTGGGTTCCAGGTGCCGGGGTTGCCGCTGCCGTAGTACAGCAGGTTCAGTTTGGGATCATACGAATACCAGCCCCAGGTGGTTCCGCCGCCGAGCTTCCACTGGTCGCCTTTCCAGCTCTGGAGGCTGGAGTTCTTCTCGACCGGTTTCTGCAGGTTGGCGTTGATGGTCTTGCCCGGCACGAACTTGATGTCCTTGTCCGGGCCCTCGCTGTAGGCACGCCATTGCTCTTTGCCCGTGTGCAGGTCAAAGGAGGTGACGTAGCCGCGCACGCCGAACTCGCCGCCCGACACGCCGACGATGACGTGATTCTTGATCACGAGCGGTGCGCCGGTGACGGTCTGGCCTTTCTTCGGGTCGGCATTATTCGCTTTCCAGACGACTTTGCCGGTTTGGCCGTTGAGGGCGAAGACACCCCCCGACAGCGTGTCGGCAATGACCATGCCGTCGGCATAGGCGGGTCCGCGGTTAACCACGTCGCAACACGCCACCGGCGGCGCGTTTTTGTCCTTGGGGGGTTCGAATTTCCAGGCGATGCGGTGCGGATCGTTCAGGTTGATGGCATAGATATCGTTGGGGTAGGCCGTCTCGTAGTACATCATGTCGCCGACGACGAGCGGCTGCCCCTCCAAGCCGCGCGTGGTCGCGGTGGAGCGTTCCCAGGCGACCTTGAGGTGTTGAACGTTGTGCGCGTTGATCTGGTCCAGCGGGCTGTAACGGTTGACCGAATAGTTTTTGCCCGGCATCACCCAGCTATTGGGGTTTTTGGAGAACTGCGCGAGCAGGTTGTTGTTGGCCGCCTGGTTGCCGGCGTTGCTTTGCATATTGCCGCTTTGCGCTGCCGCTGCTGCCAGCGGTAGGGCCGCGCCCAATACGCCCGCGGCTACCAGATAACGCCAGGGTTTGCGTTTGTCTCTCATGCTTCTCTCTCCTCCGTCGATTGAGCGGATTCGCTGTAGCGCCCGAAAAGGGGCATACCAGCCAACGACGATCTGTCGGGGGCCCGTTCCCGGGCGAAGCGCTGTCGCCGCCACGAGACAGGTCGTTCGGGTTGCCGTCGCTGAGCCGTGCGTCGTGTTGTACTTGCGTAGAGACCCTTGCATGCCCCGTGCCATCGTCGACACGGGTTCCCTGGGTGTCGCAAAATCAATGCGTTAGCGTTGCGTGTTGGCCGTCATGTGGACCGCACGGGACACAAGCGACACACTCGCAGGGTCAAAAGTGACCCAATGCCCCTGGTTCTCGACCGCCCTTGTCAAGGACGCTGTAGTGCGTTAGCGTCTAACTACACCGAGTGGATCGGTGTCCCGTCTCACCCGGTCCGTTTTGCGATCTGGAGGAATAACCTTATGAAGTGGACGAAACCGTCATTTAGCGAAATGCGCTTCGGATTCGAAGTGACGATGTACTATTGGACCCGGTAATCGTTTAGAACGATTACTTGAGTTCGGTTATGAGGCCCTGGTCGGCAAGCTTCGACCGGGGCCTTTGTGTTTGTGCCGGGCGCTATTGTGCTGATACACCTCAGGGAACTAGCCGTTGGGTTGGCGTCCTAATCGGCTGACCCTGGGGATATGGCTTTTTACGCTGTTGTGAGGGCGTAAGCAGGCCCAACAGTAGCCATGTAAGGCGACTGGCCGGAACCAGGGCTAAGCCTCAACCGTGCGCCTGATTTCGATGAACAGCGCACATGGCAAGGCAGGACGCCCAAAATCCGCGTCTTTGCTGGAGCCCGTCATGAAATTGAGCCAAGCAATCCCCCGAGCGGCGGTTCATGGTGAGTACCTGGCCGGGGCTAGCACAATGTTGATGCGGTCGCGCTCGCTGTCCCTTGAGATAGTGGCGCGCGACGCCGTGGATGTGTTGCAACTGTCTACGGGTGAGTTCAATGGTGACGCGGTAGTAAGAGGGGATTCGGGTCTGTCCGTGATGGCAATGGCCGCGTTAGCCTCGGTCGCAGAATGCGTTGGGGGACAGGACGCCGGCTGAGGCAATTGATAGGGGTCGAGGCTGCACCCCTCCGGCCCTTATGGCCAGCATAGGGGTGCTGTGGGGTAGTTGAGTTCGCACGCGCCGGTTGCCGCCAACGGTTGTGGCGAAGCTCGCCTAGGCGCCGGGGTCGTAGCCCGATGGGTCTTCCCCTTAGCAAGGCACACCACATCCGAGGGTGAACCAACGTTGCACCAGCTTCGCCGTGCTTGCGCATACTGGCACAAAGCACGGCGAGTTGGGACACAAATTGTGACAAGTCTGGCACTCAAGCTCGATTGTCACAAAGCGCGTCGCGACTTGACGCAAATTGGTACGGATCTGGCACAAAAAAAGTAGTCATTCTGGCGGTAACGCGTCAAGAGACTGAGTTGAAAATAAAATTCTATTAACTTGTAACGCCTCGCACGTTCACCTGTAACGCTGCAGCGCACTGACTTGTAACGCGTCGCTGTCAGCGACCGGGTTCGACATGGCGGGCGGGGAACGCGCTTGTCACGGCGCGCATTTGCAGACGCTGTGCGTTACAAGTGAGTAGCTACTCGCACAGTAACATGGGGAGTAGCCTGTTTCGTGCGCAAAAGCCGTTCACGTGTAACGCGGGCAAGTGACGTCCTTTACGAATAGAAGATTGGCTCAAGCCATTGCAGCAACACCCCGCCACTGTTGGCGCTCTGATCCTGCCGCTGTGGAAACGGCTCACCACCTAGCGCGGTCCGAGGCGGTGCAATTCTAGCTGTTTTGGCTTACAGTCTGCGCTTATAAGCCCGCCATCTGTTTGTGGTGGGATGCTTTAGTCGCATAAATGCCATTGGGCGCGGTCGTTTCCTATGCTCGCGCAAAGAAATTGGGGTTAGTCGCCTAGGCGTCCGTATAGGCAACTTACCACCTCACTGAATCGACAGATTCTGGCGCAGGATAGTTGTAAGGGCCGGAATGCGGGTCGATGCAAGCTTGCGGTCACTATGGCGGTTGCCCCGCGGCGACCATTAAGCGGGCTATCGGCGCCGTACAGGCGCTTGACACCAAGGTGCAAGCGATGCGCTGTATGATGTGCGAAGGAATCCACGCGAGGCCGTAGCGCATGTATGAGTCGTTCTACGGATTGAACCGGCGCCCGTTTCAGCTGATGCCGGATCGGCGTTTGCTCTATCCGAGCGAGGGGCACCGGCGCGCGCTTTCTTACCTGCTGTATGGATTGGAGCAGCGGGAGGGCTTCGTGGTCATTACCGGCGACGTCGGCACGGGCAAGACGTTGCTGATACAAACGCTGTTCGCCGAGTTGGAGGAGCGTCCGCTGGCGACGGCACGTCTGGCCGCTGCCAATCTGGATGCGCAAGCGGTGCTGCCCATGGTTGCAGCCGCGTTCGGTCGTCCCTACGAGGGTCGCAGCAAAGCGGCGCTGCTTCAGGATCTCGAAGCCACGCTGTTGGAGGACCCGGCGTATCGTGAGGGTGCCCTGTTGGTCGTTGACGAGGCGCAGACGTTCAGTCCGCAGGCACTTGAGGAACTGCGCATCCTGTCGAACATGGAAGCCGGCGGCCGTGCCCTGATGCAGTTGTTCCTGATCGGCCAGACCGAGTTCAAGCGGCTGCTGAGCGAGCCATCCATGGCGCAACTGCGCCAGCGCGTGATCGCTTCCCATCACCTTGATCCGCTGAGCGCCGGGGAGACTCGCGACTATATCGTCCACCGCCTGGAGGCAAGCGGATGGATGGACGACCCGGTGCTTGATCCGGAAATCTTTGACGTGGTGTACCGCTGGTCCGCCGGTGTGCCACGGCGCATTAACTGGGTGATGGATCGGCTTTTCCTGTACGGTTATTTGGAAGAACGCCACAGCCTCTATGGCGACGATCTGCGCACGGTGATGCAGGAGCTTGAAAACGAGATTCATAGCAGCGCCGCGAGTGACGCCCCTGCTGCCGAGGTTGCCCCGAAGGCGAACGACGAAGGCGTGCAGCGGCTGGAAGAGCGGGTGGCGGCTCTGGAGCGCGCTTTCCGCGCCATCCTGAACGGATACCGGCGGCAGCTGGCGAACGGGACGAAATCCGTTGCGAGCGCCACCGTGACGCCGAGCCAGGCAGTGAGTCGCGTGGCCGGGCGCATTGCCGCGCTCGAGCAAGCCCTCGATGAGGCGGTCATGGAGGAGTTGTCCGGCGAGGATATGGAAGAACTTGCCAGGGGGGAAATGGAACCAGAATCTGAAATGCCCTCGAAGAAAGTTCGCTGGGGAGGAGGGGCGAGTGACTGAGTTCACGCGCGTGCGCGTCGCCGTGCCGCGCGAGGGCATCGTCAACGCCATGACCGTGGACGTGGAAGATTACTTTCAGGTCTCGGCTTTTGAACGCCACATTGAGCGCAGCCACTGGTCGTCGTTGCCCGCACGCGTCGAGCAAAATGTCGAGCGTATCTTGGCTTTGTTCGACGAGCATGGCGTCAAGGCGACGTTTTTCACATTGGGTTGGGTCGCTGAACGATGGCCGCAGTTGATCCGGCGTATCGTGGGCGCAGGGCATGAACTCGCCAGCCACGGGTTTGAGCACTGTCGTGTCACCCAGCAGACCGCGGATGAGTTTCGTGCCGATGTCGAGCGCACGAAAAAGCTCCTGGAGGACATCTCCGGGCATCCGGTGCTGGGCTACCGGGCCGCGAGTTACTCGATCGGTGCGGATAACTTGTGGGCGCTGGGGGTGCTGGCCGACCTGGGGCATGCCTACAGCTCGAGTATTTATCCCGTACGGCACGATCTATATGGCATGCCCGAGGCGCCGCGCTTTGCCTTTCGCCTGCCGCAGGCGGATATCCTGGAAGTGCCGGTGACGACGTGTCGCGCCGCCGGACGTGCGTGGCCCTGCGGGGGTGGCGGTTTTTTCAGGCTCTACCCCTACGCACTTTCGCGCTGGGCGCTGCAGCAGGTCAACGGCAAAGACCGGCAGCCGGGCGTATTCTACTTTCACCCCTGGGAAATCGACCCCAATCAACCCCGTGTGCAGCGCTTGAACCTGAAAACACGCGTACGCCACTATCTCAATCTCGGACGAATGGAGGCGCGTATCGGCCGGTTACTGCAGGATTTCAGTTGGAACCGCATGGACCATGTATTCGCCAGTGCGTTGGGCGGCGAGGCCGATATAGGGAGGTAAGGTGTGCAAGTTCGCGAACTGACCGACCGGGAATGCACGGCATGGGACGACTTCGTGCGGGCCACGCTTGGCGGCACATTTTTCCATCTGTCCGCGTGGCGAGAAGTGATTCGTCGTGCGTTCGGTCATCGCTGTCATTACCTTTATGCGGAGCAGGACGGTGTCATCACGGGGGTGTTGCCGCTTGCCCACGTGAAAAGCCGGTTGTTCGCGAACGCCCTTATCTCCACGCCGTTTTGCGTCTACGGCGGGCCGGTTGCAGTCGATCGGGCATCCCGGCAAGGCCTCGAAGACGCGGCGGCGCAGTTGGCTCGCCGGCTGAATGTCGATTACCTGGAGCTGCGCAACTTGAGCGCAGGGCGCGCGGACTGGGTGCAAAAGCCGCTTTATGTCACTTTCCGCAAATCGCTGGCCACGGATGTGGAGGAGAACTTTCGGGCCATTCCGCGCAAGCAGCGCGCCATGGTGCGCAAGGGCATCGAGGCAGGCCTCAAAGCGGAAATCGACGCCGGCGTGGATCGCCTGTACCGCGCTTACGCGCAAAGCCTGCGCAACCTGGGCACGCCCGTGTTCTCCAAGCGTTATTTAAGGCTGCTCAAGGCGCAGTTCGGCGACGATTGCGAGGTGTTGACCGTGACCAAGGACGGCGAGCTCGTCGCCAGCGTCATGAGCTTTTATTTCAAGGACGAGGTGTTGCCGTACTATGGCGGCGGCGTGGCGGCTGCGCGCGAGCTCAAGGGCAACGATTTCATGTACTGGGAGGTCATGAAGCGCGCCTGTGAGCGCGGTATCACAGTGTTCGACTACGGCAGAAGCAAGCGCGATACCGGCTCCTATCGATTCAAGAAACACTGGGGTTTCGAGCCGATGGAGCTTCACTACCAATACCTTCTGGTCAATGCCAAGGAGATGCCCAACCTGAGTCCGACCAATCCGCGCTACGAAAAAGCGATCGCCGCCTGGAAGCGCCTGCCTTTGGTCGTCACGAACGGTCTGGGGCCGTGGCTCGCCCGCAGTCTGGGCTAAGTCGTGGTGAGTGGACCCATGCCGGCGCTAAGTCAGGGAGGCGATGCCCAGGGCGACAGCGTCGTCGATAATGTCCCGGCTTCCTGCCAAGCGCTCGGATTAGCCTGACGGGGCGCACGCACGGCATGGACGATCTGCTCTTTCTCACCCATCGGATCCCTTACCCGCCTGACAAGGGTGACAAGATTCGCTCATTCCATTGGCTGCAAGGCTTGTCTTCCCGCTTTCGCATCCATCTCGCGACTTTCATCGATGACCCGCGGGACGAGGCTCACGTGGACGCGTTGCATCGCTACTGCGAAAGCCTCCATGTGGTCCGGCTTAGGCGCCATCGGCTCGCGCTGGCCGCCCTGCCGGCGTTCGCACGTCGGGAGGCGCTCTCGCTCGCCGTTTACCGCGATGCCGGCCTCAGAGCATGGCTAAGCGACGTGTGTCGTCGGCACTCAATCGTTGCGGCTCTTGCCTTTTCGTCAGGTGTTGCTCCTTACCTGGCGGCTCCTGAGCTGCGCACGGTACGCAAGGTCGTGGATTTCGTCGACGTGGACTCCGACAAATGGCGCCAGTATGCATCCGGCGCACGCTGGCCCAAGCGCTGGATCTATGCGCGTGAGGCGCGTTGCCTTGTGCGGGACGAGGCACGGCTTGCCCGGTTGAGTGATGTGAGCGTCCTCGTTTCACCGGCGGAGGCAGCGTTATTTGGCCGACAGGTGTCGTCGCGCGTGCCTATCGAGGCGATCGAAAACGGGGTGGATGTGGAGTTTTTCGATCCCCGTCGCAGCTATCCCAATCCGTATACGCACTCGAAAGTCTTGGTCTTTACTGGCGCGATGGACTACGCTGCTAACGCGGATGCGGTGAACTGGTTTGCGAATGAGGTCTTCGCGGACGTGCGTGAGCGTTGCCCGCAGGCGGCTTTCTACATCGTCGGCAGTAATCCGAGCCCGTCGGTGCGGCGGTTGAGCGAGCTGCCCGGCGTGGTGGTGACGGGGCGTGTGCCCGATGTCCGCCCTTACCTCGCCCATGCGGCTGCGGCGGTGGCACCGCTGCGCCTGGCGCGGGGTGTGCAAAACAAGGTGCTGGAAGCGTTGGCGATGGACCGGCCCGTTCTGGCCACCCCGCAGGCGGTGGAAGGGCTCGAAGAGGGAGTCTCGGTGATCGACGCGGTCACTGACTGCGCGTCTGATCTGGCTGCCCGGGCAGTTGCCTTGTTGCAGGGCGGCAGCCCTATCGAGCCGGGCCGAAGAAGGGCGTTTGTGCAACAGCGCTATAGTTGGCAGCGATCGGTCGATCGGCTCTCAGCGGCGCTGCGCGATGTGGTCGCCGGGACTCGCGGGGCAGATCTAACCGCTGGTGAGATATCCGGAATGAGCTCTTCGATAATCCAATAAACCCGGTAGGGCAACCACTTATCGGTGCATTGGGCGGTCGGCGGACGAAAGTGCGCTATACATAAGTGCGATGATCGACTATAGGTAGCGTAAAGTGCGAGCTGGTGTGCACGCTTATGACAGAACGCTGCATTGGTCCGCCATGTATAAACGGCACAGCCGTAAGTGGGAGTTTGGCGCGTTAATGCGCCATTGGCTCGGTAGTGGCTGCATCGTTTAAAGTATGCGCGCGTACCTGATTGGACTCGGGTACGTCAGGGCTGGCGATGGGCCTCGGTTGGCGCAGAGTGGATAGCGCTGATTGAGAGGCTGGATAACAAACCACGAATGTAAGGTGGGACTGAGAAAAATGAGTAAGGACGACAACATGAGCAGGCGCAGGTTTGGTTGGCAGTCTCTGTTGACCGCACTGTCAGTTTTGGGGGTTTTGATGTTGGCCGGCTGCGCCGCCGGGCCTTCGTCTACCGCAGGTGCTCAGCACGTCACCAAGCCGAGCACGGCTTATCTGATCGGGCCCGAAGACCAACTCCAGATCTACGTTCGCAACAATCCCGATCTGTCGGTGAGCGTGCCGGTGCGCCCCGACGGGAAGATTTCCATCCCGCTGGTTCAGTCCATGCAGGCCGCGGGGAAGACGCCCAAGCAGCTGGCCCACGATCTGGAAAATGCGTTGTCCAAGTACATTCGTGTGCCCACGGTCACCGTCATCGTGCGCTCGTTCCACGGCGCTTATCAGCAGCAGATCAAGGTGGTGGGCCAGGCGGTCAAGCCGCAGGCCATTCCCTACCGCGAAGGGATGACCGTGCTCGATGTCATGATCGACGTCGGGGGGCTGACCCAATTCGCGGCGGGCAACAGCGCCGTGCTGGTGCGTAAAGTCAATGGCAAGGAGGAGCGCATTCCTTTGCGATTGGGGAATCTGTTGAACAAGGGTGACATCAACGCTAATCGACCTGTGAAGCCGGGCGACACCATCTTCATTCCCGAGTCGATGTTCTAGTGCTTTGTGAGGTGGGGGATAACCCGGGCGTAAGGCACGTCTACCTCTTTTGAAGTCTCGTGCGAGGCACTGGGCTGTATGCGTGAACTGATCGAGAAGATTTGGCAACAGGTACGAGGCACTTGGCGGTTCCGCTGGATTGCCTTCGTTATGGTTTGGGTGATTGCGTTGGGCGGATGGACGCTGGTCTATTTCATGCCCAACGTCTACGAAGCGCAGACCGAGGTTTACGTCGACACGGACTCGATCCTGCGGCCGTTGCTGGCCGGGTTAACCGTGCATAACAATCTGCAGGATCACGTGCGCATGATGCGTCTGGCGTTGCTGAGCCGTCCCAACCTGGAAGAGGTGGCCCGCAAGACGGACCTGACGCTACAGGCCCAGGGGCCCGACCAGACGTCCGGCATCGTCCAGAGACTGCGCAACAGTATCTCTGTGTCCAACCGTCGGAACGGGAATCTTTATACGATCAGCTACAAAAACAGCGACAGGCACCGTGCCAAGGCCGTGGTCCAGGCCTTGCTCAACATCTTCATGGAGCATTCCCTGAGCTCGAATCAGTCCGATAACGCGAGCGCGCGCCAGTTCCTCAAGAGCCAGCTCGACAGCTATAAGAAGAAACTGGACGATGCCGAGCAGAAGCTCGCCAACTTTAAAAAGCAGCATGTGGGTGAGATGCCCAATCAGGGGCAGGATTATTTCGATCGGTTGCAGAGCGCGCAGAGCAAGGTCCAGGATACCAAGACCCAGCTCAAGGTTGCCGAGCAGCGCCGCGATGAGCTTGAGCAGTCAGCTCAAGGCGAGCAGCCAACCTTCGCGTTTACACCGCCGGCGCCCTTACAGAGTTCGCCCCAACAAAGCGGGGGGGAGTCAGGACCGGGGCCGCTCACACCATTGCAGAAGCAGATCAAGTCACTGCAGATGAAGCTCAACAACATGCTTCTGCAATATACCAATCAGTACCCTGGCGTGATCGAGCTTAAGAAGCAGATCGCCATGCTCAAGAAGCAGGAAAAGAGCGAGCTAAATCCGAGGCGTCACGCACATCACCAGTCCGCCCCGGTGGCAAGCCTGAATGCGGACAACAGCGCGCAGACGAATCAACCGCAACTCAACCCGGTTTATCAGGACACGCTGATGTCGCTGAATCAGGCAAAGGCCGATGTGGCGGCGCTCAAGGCCCAGTTGCAGCAGCAGCAGCAGCAGGTGAAGCAGCTGCGCAGCAAAATCAACGTCATCCCCGAGGTGGAGGCCAAGCTCAGCAGCCTCACTCGAAACTATTCGGTGATGCAGGACCGCTACCACAAAATTCTGCAGCGCTACGAAGAAGCACAGTTGGCTAATACGGCCAACACCACGAGCGACCAGGTCAAGTTCAGAGTTATCAATCCCCCTTTCGTGGATCCCAAACCGGTCGGGCCCAAGCGCGGGCGCTATTTGTTCGTAGTGCTGTTCTTTGCGTTGGCGGCGGGCGGTGGGTTCGCATTTTTCCTGCATCAAATTCGTCCCGTATTCCTCGATGCGCAACAGCTGCGCCAGGTAACGGGTCTGCCGGTGCTCGGCAGCGTCAGCCGCGTGTGGGCCAACAAGAGCCGGGCGGGGATGGCGATGTCGCTGATGACCTTTGCCGGCGGTCTTGCCGTGTTGCTCGTCGCCTTTGTGGCGGCATTGATTTTCAAGGATGCCGGTTCGCATGTACTGCGAGAGGCCGTCAAGAGCTTTATATGAGCATTGTCGAGAAAGCCATCCAGAAGCGTCGCGAGCGCTTGGGCAAAGCGGACGTCACGCTAGCGGAAAAGGAGGAGCTTGCGAGCAATCCTGAGCGGGAGTCTGTCCCCACGCAAGCCGATGCGAAGGAACGCTCGAGTCAGAGAGAGGAAACCCAAAGCCGTTCAACGGAGTTGCCTCGGATCACCATTGATGTGGAGCGGCTTCGCCAATTCGGGCTGGTGCCGCCCGAGGATTACGCCGAGCGCGTTGCCAATGAATATCGCTCTATCAAGCGCCCACTGCTCGACAAACTCGGCCAGGCCGGTGACAACAAGATGCCTCGAGCACGGCTTCTTAACCGCCTCGTGGTCACGAGCTCCGTACCGGGCGAGGGCAAGACGTTCACGGCCATCAATCTGGCGTTCAGCTTGGCACGTGAACGCGACTACAAGGTCGTGCTGATCGACGGCGACGTGCTCAAGCCGAGAGCGACCGAGGCTTTCGGCCTGCAGGACAAGCGCGGCTTCGGCGACCTGCTGGCCGACGAGAGCTTGTCGGTCGAGTCGGCTTTGTTCGAAAGCGACGTCGACAGCTTGTGGGTGATGCCGGCGGGTCGCCGCGATCCCTTGTTGGCCGAGCATTTAAGCAGTCGCCGTGCCGATCAGGTGCTGGCCCATGTCGCGCGGCTGCGCCCCGCACAGATTCTGGTCATCGACTCGCCGCCGCTGCTGCCCACCGCCGAAGCCCCGCTGCTGGCTGCGCGCGCCGGTCAGGTGGTCATGGTGATTCGAGCGGGGGCGACGGCGCAGCACACTCTGCGGCTCGCCCTGGGTTCGCTGCGCGAGGATCACGAGGTCAGCTTGTTGTTAAATCAGACGGAACTGCCGAGGTGGCAGGACTACTACAGCCAGTACTCGGGCTACTATGCACGCTCGACATCGGAATAGGGCCCGAGCGGCGGGTTCCGTGTCAGTTCTGGCAGATTTACAACCAACGCCGGCGCTGGAGCCCGGCGGTTTTTGGGCCCGCGCGGGCAATGAGAAGCTGTCGAAGAACCGTCGCGAGCGAAGGCAGTTCGTGGTCGCCCGAGCCGCAGAAACCGCAGTGTATGGATCAAACCATGAGGATTTCGAGCACCGCAC
>Ga0102962_1000112_pt1 | contig 47642 bp, 37 predicted proteins | sample SalPonF2_C_D2_MG_FD_84519 | JGI IMG/M metagenome (GOLD analysis project Ga0102962, IMG submission 84519) | Salt pond soil microbial communities from South San Francisco under conditions of wetland restoration - Salt Pond MetaG SF2_C_D2_MG ...
ACTCCCCGGCGACGGTCATGCGCTCGATCAGGATCGAGCCGCAGCGCACGTTGCTGCGCAGGTCCATATCCTTGCCCACGGCCACGATCCGGCGGAGCATGTCGGCCAGGTTGCCGGCCACCGTCACCTCCTCGACCGGCTGGCGCAGCTCGCCGCCGGAGACCCAGAATCCGGCCGCGCCGCGCGAATAGTCGCCGGTCACGATGTTCACCCCCTGCCCCATCAGCTCGGTCACGACCAGGCCTTCGCCCATCTCGCGCAGCAGGCCGTCGAAGTCGAGGCGCCCCGGCTCGACCGTCAGGTTATGCACGCCACCGGCGTTGCCGGTCGTCTGCATCCCCAGCCGGCGCGCCGAATAGCTGTCCAGTACGTACCCCTGCAGCACGCCGTCGCGCACCAGGTCGCGATCCGCGGTCGCAACGCCCTCGGCGTCGAAAGCGGCGCTGCCGAGCGCGCCCGGCAGACGCGGCTGCTCGTGGATGCGGACGCCTTCCGGAAACAGCTGCCGGCCCAGGCTGTCGACCAGGAAGGACGCGTTGCGGTACAGGCTGCCGCCGCTGACCGCCCCGACCAGGTGAGCGATCAGGCCACGCGCGGTCTGCGGCACGAACAGCACCGGGACCTCGCGCGTGGACAACCGCTCCGCCCCCAGCCGGCGCACGGTGCGACGCGCAGCTTCGCGCCCGACCGCTTCCGCGTCCTCCAGCAACGCGGCATCGCGGCCGACGGTGTACCAGAAGTCCCGCTGCATGGACTCCCCGCTGCGCCCGATCACCGCGCAGCTGATGCCGTGCCGCGTCCCGCGCCGGGCGCCGACGAAGCCGTGGCTGTTGCCGTAGACCTGCAGCGCACGCTGGGTCTCCACGCTGGCGCCCTCGGAGTTGCTGATGCGCGCGTCCAGGCCCCGCGCACTGTCCTCGCACATGCGGGCCAGCTCGATCCCGTCCTCCGGCGTGAGGCGCCAGGGATGATAGAGATCGAGGTCGGGCAGATCCCGGGCCATGAGCTCCGGCTCGGCCAGTCCCGCGCAGGGATCCTCCGCGGTGTGGCGGGCGATGCTGCAGGCCGACTCGAGGGCTTCCTCGATCGCCGCGCGGCTGAAATCCGCGGTGCTGGCCGACCCTTTGCGCTGGCCGAAGTACACGGTGAGCGCCAGCCCCCGGTCACGCTGATGCTGCAGGGTCTCGACCTCGCCCATGCGCACGGTGACCTCGAAACCCGCCGCGAGACTGACACCGGCCTCGGCGGCGCTCGCTCCCCGCGCGGCGGCCCGCTCCAGCAGATCCCGGACCAGCTGCTCGAGCTCGCCCTGACGGGAGGTGATATCATCGTCCGGCAGTGGGGTCGGTTGGTGCATCGCGCCGCGGTCCGGTTGGGTGAAGATACAGCGACGGCATTTTACTCACCCGTTCGGGGGTAATGCCACGTTGCGCTGAGTTTTGAGTTGTTAAGTTGTTAAGTTGTTAAGTTTTAAGTTGTTAAGCGGGTGCATGACGCCGACCCGGAGGTACAACGGGACCCGGAAACAGCATCGCGCGCCCTCTTCCCTTAACAACTTAACAACTTAACAACTTAAGACTGTCCCCATGCCAAGGAGCCATGCCATGCCCCCCGACGTTCCCGCCTGCGAAAGTCTCGAGGTCGAGCTGGACGACAAGGTCGTCTTCATCCGCATCAACCGTCCGGACAAGGCCAACGCCATGGACGCCGCGTTCTGGCGCGAGATCCGCATGCTGATGGAGTGGGTGGACCGTACGCCCGAGGCCCGGGTCGCCGTGATCAGCGGCAACGGCCGTCACTTCACCGCCGGCATCGACCTCAACCTGCTCTCGGAAGTCGGCCTGCCCGCCGGCGACGGCTGCGAGGGGCGCCGCCGCGAGGCGCTGCGCCTGAACATCCTCGAGATGCAGAAGTCCTTCACCGCGATCGAGGCCTGCCGCAAGCCGGTGCTCGCGGCGGTGCACAGCGCCTGCGTCGGCGGGGGCATCGACCTCATCAGCGCCTGCGACATGCGCTACGCCTCGGCCGACGCGTACTTCTGCGTCAAGGAGATCGATGTCGGCATGACAGCCGATGTCGGCACCCTGCAGCGCCTGCCCCGGATCATTCCGGACGGCGTGGCGCGGGAGCTGGCCTACACCGGGCGCAACATGGACGCGGAGGAGGCCCGGCGCGTGGGCCTGGTCAACCGCACCTGGCCCGACCGGGACGGTCTCATGCGGGGCGTGACCGGGATCGCCCGCGCCATCGCCGCCAAGACGCCGCTGGGCATCCGCGGCACCAAGGAAATGATCCTCTACACCCGCGATCATTCCATCGAGGACGGGCTCAACTACATCGCCACCTGGAACGCGGCGATGATCATCTCGGAGGACATCCGGGAGGCCCTGGCGGCGCGGGCCGAAAAGCGCGAACCGCGGTTTCGCGACTGAACGCGGCACGGTCCGCGCGCTGTCATCGAACTGCAGATCCAACCGTGTACCATGACGGTCCCGGCACTGGCCGCCGGGACCGGAGACCGCCAATGAACGAGACCCCAGCGGCGCCGGACGGCGCCACGACCCGCGTGCTGCCACTGGAAGGCGGCTGCAATTTCCGCGACCTCGGCGGGTATCGCGCCACCGACGGCCGGCGCGTGCGCCCGGCCCGGCTGTACCGTTCCGGCGTGATGGCCTACCTGACGCCCGCGGACCAGCAGCGCCTGGCCCGGATCGGGGTGCACACCATCGTCGACCTGCGGCGCGCGGACGAACGCGCCCAGGAGCCCACCCGCTGGCCGGACCCGACCGTCCGGGTGCTGGCCCACGACGATCCGCGCGATCGCTCCGCGCTGCAGGGCCTCGCCGGGGAGCAGCCGGCCACGCGGGCCGGCATGTACGTCGCCATGACCGGCTTCTACCGCAGCATGCCGGCCTGGCTGGCACCCAGGCTGCGCCTGCTGTTCGAAGCCCTTGCGGGCGGCGCCGTGCCGCTCGTGTTCCACTGCTCCGCCGGCAAGGACCGCACCGGCCTGGCCGCGGCGCTGGTGCTGGAACTCCTCGGCGTGGCGCGGGAGGACATCCTGGCCGACTACGCGCTGACCAACCAGGCGGTGGACCTGGAGGCGTTCCTCGCCCGCGAACGCTCCGCCCGGCTCGGGCTGTCGGACTCGTCCCATCCGCTGCTCACCCTGGAACCGGAGGCCCGCCGCCCGATGCTGAATGCCGACGCCGACTACCTGGCCACCGCCCTGGACACCATCACGGCCGAGTACGGCTCGACGGAGGACTATCTGCGCAGCGTCGTGGGTATCGGCGCCTCGGAGCGCGAGAGGATATGCGAACTGCTCCTGACATGACGGAAAAGTTCTTAAGTTTTAAGCTGTTAAGTTATTAAGGGAAGAGGCTGCGCGATACCCCGGGTGCTGTCGCGCCGCCCCGCCCGCGCCCACTTAATAACTTAATAACTTAATAACTTAATAATTTGATCCCCTACTCCTGCCCCCTCGTCCCCCCGACGGTGAGAGCGTCCACCTTCAGCGTCGGCTGCCCGACCCCGACGGGAACGCTCTGGCCTTCCTTGCCGCACACGCCGATACCGGAGTCCAGCTCGAGGTCGTTGCCGACCATGCTCACGCGGGTGAGCACCTCGGGACCGTTTCCGATCAGGGTGGCGCCCTTGACCGGGCGGGTGACCCGGCCGTTTTCGATCAGGTAGGCCTCGCTGGCGGAGAATACGAACTTGCCCGAGGTGATGTCCACCTGGCCCCCGCCGAAGTTCACCGCATACAGGCCCCGGTCGACCGAGGCGATGATCTCCCGCGGGTCGTGCGGACCCGGCAGCATGTAGGTGTTGGTCATGCGCGGCATCGGCAGGTGCGCGAACGACTCGCGCCTGCCGTTGCCGGTCGGAGCCGCGCCCATCAGCCGGGCGTTGAGCTTGTCCTGCATGTAGCCGCGCAGGATGCCGCGCTCGATCAGGGTGGTGCACCGCGTCGTCGTGCCCTCGTCGTCCATGCTCAGGGACCCGCGGCGCCCCTCCAGGGTGCCGTCGTCCACCACCGTGCACAGTTCGGAGGCGACCCGCTCGCCGATGCGCCCGGAGAACGCCGAGCTGCCCTTGCGGTTGAAGTCGCCCTCGAGCCCGTGGCCGATCGCTTCGTGCAGCAGTACGCCGGGCCAGCCCGGCCCGAGCACCACCGGCATGGTGCCGGCCGGCGCATCCACCGCCTCGAGGTTCACCAGCGCCTGTCGCACCGCCTCGCGGGCATATTCCAGCGGCAGCTCGCCGTCCAGGAAGCGGGCGTAGTCGAAGCGGCCGCCGCCGCCCGCGTAGCCGCGCTCGCGGCGCCCGTCCTGTTCTGCGATCACCTGCACGTTGAGGCGCACCAGCGGCCGTACGTCGCCCATCAGGGTGCCGTCCGCGGCCGCCACCAGCACCTGGTCCTGCTCGGCCGCGATGCTCACGATGACCTGTTTCACGCGCGGATCGGCGGCGCGCGCCGCTTCGTCCACGCGATGCAGCAGCGCGACCTTCTGGTCACTGTCCAGAGACGCGATCGGGTCCACCGGCCGATAGAGCGCCGGAGCGCTGCCCGCGTGCCAGGCCTGCACGCTCCGGCTGCTGCCCTGGCGGGTAATGGCCCGGGCGGCGTCGGACGCCGAGGCGAGAGCCGGCAGCGCGATCTCGTCCGAGTACGCGAACCCGCTCTTCTCCCCGCTGATCGCGCGCACGCCCACGCCCTGCTCCACGTCGTGGCTGGCGTCGCGCACGATGCCGTCCTCGAGCACCCAGGACTCGCGGCGGCTGAGCTGGAAGTACAGGTCGGCATAGTCGACGTCGCGCGCCATGAGCTGGCCCAGCACACGGCCGAGGTCGCGGTCGTCCAGGCCCGCGCGATCCAGGATCTGGGTACGGACGGTTTGCAGCGTATTGCTCATCGCGTTTCACCGGAGACGGAAGCACATGTCGGTCATGCGCCGTTGAGTGGCCCGGGAAGCCCCGGTCGCACCGGGCCCCGCGTCCGCCGTGGACAGCTTCCGCAGACCCGCCGAGAGCTGCGGACGGCGTCGGGCAGCGGACCCCCGACGGCGCACGAACGGGGCACCTCGCACGATTGTACTCACCCGGCCGCCCCCGAGGCCACGGCACGCCGCGCGCCCGGCCGGCACCCTACTCGGATGCGTTCCCGGACCCCGCGGGCGCGCCGACCAGGCTGCGCACACGCCGCCCCTCGGCCCAGCGCCACCACAGGATCATGGGTATGCCGAAGGCCAGCTCGCGCAGCCGACGCGCCAGCGACAGTGCCAGCGAGACGTCACTGCCGAGCCCCAGCATCCCGCCCAGCACCACGAACCCGGCCTCCTGCACCCCCAGCCCGGCCGGGATCAGGAACGCCGCATGCCGCAGGACCTGGGCCAGGCTCTCGAAGATCACCGGCAGCACCCATCCGGTGGGGTGACCCAGCAGCTTGAGGGCCAGCCAGATCTCGGCCGAGCCGGCCACCATCCCCGCCAGCTGCCAGAACCCGCAACGCAGCACCCGCCCTACCTGCCGGTAGAGCGCGCGGATCTCCGCGTCCAGGCCCCGGGCATCGCCGAGCATCGCGACCATGCCCGAGCGCGCTCCCAGCAAGCGCTCCAGCAGCGCCTGCAGCCGCCCGAACACGGACCCGTAGTGCAGCAGCGCGATCAGTCCCAGTCCGACCGGCAGGGCCAGGACAACACCGATGATCAGGTGCAGCAGCAACGGATTGACATCCACCCGGTAACACAGCAGCACCAGCCCCAGCAGTGCGAACAGCACCTGGTTGACGGCGGTCGTGGAGATCTCCACCAGCACGCTCGCGGCGGCTGCCGTTCCGCGGATCCCGCGCAGCATGACCAGGCGGATGCCGACCAGGTCTCCCCCGACGCGCGCGACCGGCAGCAGGTTGCTGACGCCGTCCCGCACCGACGCGGCCCACACCAGGAAGCCCATCCCCGCGCGCTCGTCCGGATCCCGTGGGCGCAGCAGCAGCCACCATCCGCGGGCATCCAGCACCAGCACCGCCAGGTGCAGCGGCACCAGCAGGAGCAACCCCCAGCCGGCAAGCTCCAGCGCGCGCAGGATGCCGCCGAAGCCACTGTACAGGATCAGGCCGATCATCAGGCCCAGCCCGGCGGTGGCGGCGACGTAGACACCCAGCCTGAGATGGTGGCCGAAACGCGTCATCGCCGGCCCTGCCCGTTGCCTACCAGCGGCATGTGAGGGATCACGGTCAGCAGCGCCGGCAGCACCACCAGGCTGCTCAGCAGGACGTAGCCCAGGGCGATGCTCAGGGTCTCCCCGAGGGCCTTCATGGCGAAGCTGTTGGCCGCGGCCAGGCTGCCGAACGACGCCACCGTGGTGAGGGCGCTGAACAGGATGGCCTCGGGGGTGCTGGAGCGCATCACGCGGTCCAGGTCGATGCCCTCCCGCCAGCGCACCACGAAGTAGATTCCATAGGCCACGCCCAGCCCGATCAGCAGGGGCAGAACGATGATGTTGGAGAGGTTCAGCGACAGGCCGGCCAGGCGCATGGTCGCGCCCGTCAGAATGGCCGCCAGCGGCAGCGGCAGCAATACCAGGAATACGTCCAGCCAGCGCCCGAGCACCACCCACAGCAGCAGCGCGATGGCCACCGCGGAGGTCAGCGTCGCCTGCTCGAACGAGTGCACCACGGCGTCCCCGCCGGCGACCAGCAGTGCCGGCGTGCCCGTGGCGCCCGGAGCCACGCTGTGCACGTCGTGCACGAAGCGCCGCATGTCGCGGTTGTCGTGCATGTCCAGGGAGGAGTACACCTCCACGCGGGCGCGGCCGTCGGGCGTGACGTAGCGCCGCACCACGTCCCGCGGAAGATCGGCGCGCGTCACCCGCTGCGCCCGGAGGGCGTCGCGCAGCTGGCGCAGCTGATAGGGCAGGGTCGCCAGCAGCCGCTGCTGCAGACGTCGCAGCGCGGGGCCCCCGTCTCCGGCCTGCCGCACGTAAGCGGCCAGGGCATGCTGCAGTCCGCGCGCGGCACCGTCCCCGCCTCCCGCGGACGCCAGGGTCGCGCGCAGCTTGTGCACGGCCGCTGCCAGCGCCTGTGGCGGCGGTGGCTGCGCCCGCGTGGCCGGTTCCAGCGAGAACGGCGGGATGATCAGCGCCATGCTGCGGACGATCGGCAGCTTGGCGTCCTGGTTCTTCGGAATGAAGCTGTCCAGCGTGACCGTGCGCGAGACGCTGGGGAGCTTGTCGAGACTCTGCGCGGCCTTGCGCGCGGCGCCGAGGTTCGGCTCCAGCACATCCATGCTGTAGGGCGTGAAACGGCTGTCGCGCATCAGGTCACGCAGGGTCGAAACGGCCTCGGAGTGGGGGTTCTGCAGGTCCAGCGGATTGAAGTCGAAGTGGGTGCCCAGCAGCACCGGGATGGCTGCGATGCCCAGCGCCGTGGCCAGCAACGTGATCGCCCGCCCGTAGCGGTGCAGGCGGAAGCGGGCAAAGGGATAGAACGCCCGCCGGGGCGCGGAAACGCGCCACGCGCCCAGCACCGTGAGCAGCGCGGGCAGCAGGAACAGGCTGTTCAGCAGGGCGATGAACATGCTCGTGCCCGAGATCAGCCCCAGGTCGACCAGGCCCGCGTAGCTGGTCGGAACCACGGAGTAGAAGCTCGCCGCGGCGGCCACCGCCGCCAGGGTCAGGGCACCACCGATTCCCAGCGCCGTGCGGGTCAGGGAGCGTGGCGCGCCGGTCTCGCGCAGCACCTCCCGGTGGCGCATGCAGAACTGGATGCTGAAATCGACGCCCAGTCCCACGAACAGCACCGCGAAAGCGACCGACAGCAGGTTGAAGGCGCCGACGGCCAGCAGCCCGAACGCGGTGGTCCAGACCAGGCCGGTCACCAGGGTGATCACGCTTGCCAGCACGTGACGCCAGCTGCGCAGCCCCGCGATCAGCAGCAGCAGTACCAGGCCCAGCGACAGCCCCAGTGACAGCCCGACGCCGCTGGATACCGCCTGCAGCTGATCGTTGTCCAGCACCGCCGACCCGGTCAGCCGGACCCGCACGCCGTGGGCGGCCGTCAGGTGCAGCGTACGGATCGCCTGGCGCAGGTGGGCGATGGGCTTCGCGGCCGGCTGGATGCTCTGGTAATCGAAGTGCGGCTTGATGATCACGAACCGCCGCGTGCCCTGCAGCGGGCTGCCCCCGTTCCCGGCCATCAGCGCCTGCCAGTTCACCACCCGGAACTGCCCGTGCGCGGCGGCCCGCGTGGTCTTCGCGACCTCCTGCAGCGCCTGGTCCAGGCCCGGCAGGTTCTCCTCGCCGCGGGCCCGCCGGCGCACCGCCTGGCCCAGCAGGTCGAACAGCCCCGGCAGGGTCGGGTTCGAGGACAGGCTCGCCACCAGCGGCTGTGCCCGCGCGAGCCGGTCACTGAGCTGGTTCAGCTGTTTCGGCGACAGGTAGAGCAGTGCGCTGTGGCGGAAGAACGACCCGCCCCCGGGCTCGTAGACGCTGCGGTAATCCCCGCCGTGCTTGCGTGCCCAGCTGGCCAGGCGCTCGCTGGCCTGCCCCGCCAGGCCCGGCGTCTCCCCGTCCACGACCGCGACGATGGTGTCGGAGAGCTGCGGGAAGGCATTGACGAAGGCCGTGCGCTGGCGCTGGAAGGCGAGCTTCTGCGACAGCAGGGAGTTCATGTCGGTGTTGACCGCGAAGTGGGTGCCCGCGTACCAGAGCGATCCCGCGGTCAACAGCAGGGCCCCGAACAGCACCGGCCAGGGATGGCGCGACGCGCCGGCGACCCCGTGACCCAGGAATTCGACGTAGGCGACACCGATGCGACGGAACAGGCGAGCCAGCATCTCAGCCCGACACCAGCTGGCCGTAGGCCATGCGCACGATCCCCGCGCGCTCCAGGTACTCCCGGACCCGGGGACTGGTCAGCGCGGCCAGCTCCGCGCGGTGGGCGTAGTCCGGCATGGCGGGGCTGAAACGCTCGCGCGTGGCCGGATGCAGGTACAGCTCGCTGACACCCGCGGGCAGCCGCCGCAGGATCGACAGCAGCGCGGCCTCGTCCATCCGCCCGGTCACGCCGAGGCCGAACAGCGCATCATTGTGCCGCATCCCGGCGGCACGCAAGCGGGCCCGCATCAAGCGGACCCATGGCAGCAGGAACAGGGATCCGGCGAGCCTCCGCATCCGGCCTCCGCCCGGCATGCGCAGCGCGGGCAGCAGCGGCTCGCGCGGCAGGCGGACGGCGCGCAGGCCGAACTCGCGTCCGATGGAGAGGACCATGCCCAGGATCGTCGGGTGCAGGTGAAAGTGCTTGTGGGCGTCCAGGTGGTCCAGCACCAGGCCGGTTTCGGCAAAGGCCCGGAACTGCGCCCGAACCTCGGCCGCCAGCTGCCGGCGCACCCGCGGCAAGGCGAACAGGCGCGCGCCCTCGCGCGCCATGCGGGGGCGAAAACGGCCCGTTGCGTCCACCAGGTCGGGAATCTCGTCGCGCGAAAGCATTGCCGTCGCATCCGTCAGTGCCAGGTGCAGCCCGACCGCGAGTCCGGGCAGCCGCCGCGCGCGCTCCACGGCGTCGGCACTCCCCGGTTGCCCGACCATCAGGCTCGTCGCGGTCAGTATGCCTTCCCGCGCGGCCTGTTCCACGGCCTGATTGACCGCTTCATGCAGGCCGAAGTCGTCGGCCGTGACGATCACTCGCCGCGGCGGTGAATAGGACGGCAGGCCGTATCCTCCCCTTGCCCGACGGGCCTCAGCGCTGGCTCAGGAAGCGCGCGAACTCGCGGCCCTCACGCAGCCGGCGGCCGATCATGCCGGGGTTGAGCGCCATCTCGGCGGTCATCTCGGCGATCTTGCGCGGGCGGAAGTAGAACTTCTTGTAGAACGTCTCCACGGACTCGAAGATCTCGTCGGCCTCCAGGTGGGGATAGCTGATCGGCGAGAGCTGAACCCCGTGGTCATTGACCAGGTTGGCCTCGGGGTTCTCGCGCAGCCAGCCGTTGTCCACGGCCTGATTGTACAGCCGCGTGCCCGGGTAGGGGGCGGCCAGCGAGACCTGGATGGTGTGCGGATTGATCTCGCGGGCGAAGTCGATCGTCTCGCGGATGGTCTCCCGTGTCTCGCCCGGCAGGCCCAGGATGAAGGTGCCGTGGATGGTGATGCCGAGCTTGCGGCAGTCGCGGGTGAAGCGGCGCGCGATGTCGGTGCGCAACCCCTTGCGGATGTTGTGCAGGATCTGGTCGTTGCCGGACTCGTAGCCCACCAGCAACAGGCGCAGCCCGTTCTCCTTCATGATCTTGAGGGTCTTGTACGGGACGTTGGCCTTGGCGTTGCAGGACCAGGTCACCCCCAGCTTGCCCAGGCCGCGGGCGATCTCCTCCACCCGCGGCTTGAAATCCGTGAAGGTGTCGTCGTCGAAGAAGATCTCCTCGACCTCGGGCATGTTCTCCTTGATCCAGGCCACCTCGGCGATCACGCTCTCGGGGCTGCGCACCCGGTAGCGGTGCCCGCCCACGGTCTGGGGCCAGAGGCAGAAGGTGCACTTGGAGCGGCACCCCCGGCCGGTGTAGAAGGAAACGTAGGGGTGCTTGAGATAGCCGATGAAGTAGTTGGAGATGGTCAGGTCCCGCTTGTAGACCTTCGACACGAACGGCAGCTCGTCCATGTTCATGATCATGGGACGATCCGGGTTGTGGACGATCCCGCCGTCGGGCGCCCGGTAGCTCAGTCCCGGAACGTCCGCGAGGTCACGACCCTCGGCAACCTCCTTGCACGTATAGTCGAATTCCTCCCGTCCGACGAAGTCGATCGCGGGCGAGCTGTTCAGGGCCGCCTCCGGCTCGACCGCGACCTTGGCCCCCACCATGCCGATGCGCAGCTTCGGGTTCTCGTCCTTGAGCATCTCCGCGAAGCGGGCATCGGTCGGAAAGGAGGGCGAGCTGGTGTGCATGATGACCAGCTCGTAATCGTGCGCCATCGGCAGCACGTCCTGGCGGCTCAGGCCGTCGGCCGGCGCGTCCACGAGCTTGCTGTCCGGCACCAGCGCCGCGGGCTGCGCCAGCCAGGTGGGGTACCAGAACGAGCGGATTTCCCGTTTCGCCTGGTAACGGGAACCTGCGCCGCCGTCGAAACCGTCGAACGACGGGGCCTGCAGGAACAGAGTCTTCATCATGACCGCCTCCCTGTGTGCTCGCACACGGACCCCCCGGGCCGCAGGACCAGCAGCCGCCCCTGCCACCATACCGTATAGCCGAAGAATGCGGCGCACCAGACCAGCAGGCTCAGGAGATCGCGTGCGGCGATGAAAGTGGATGTCGAAAGCAGATTCCGCCCACCGGTGCCGCCCGCATAGTGTACTCCAAGGCGCAAGGCCACGGTGGCACCGAGCAGACCCACGCCGCCGGCGGCCAGGCCCGTGCACAGGGCGCCCAGGGCCGCCAGCGGCAGACTGTAGGTGACGAAAGTGAAGGCGTATCCGACCGGGCGCAGCATGCGGATCGTGCGTGCCCAGCGCAGCTCGTGTCGCCACAGGCAGAGCAGTGTCGGCTCGTGTACCAGGGTCTCCACGCGGTACGAGGACAGCACCGTATCGAAGCCCGCCTCGCGCGTGAGCTCCGCCAGACGATAGTCGTCGGCCAGCTCGTTGGCCAGCCGGCCGAGGCCGCCGATCGCATCCAGCACGTCCCGGCGCAGCGCCAGCGTGGCTCCGAAGGCGAAGGCCCGGGAGCCGCAGGCATGCGAGACCAGCACCGAGGGCAGGAACCAGTCGTTGATGAACAGCGCCGCCAGGCGCGACCACAGACCCGGCATCGCACGGCCCTGGTAGAGACAGGTCACCACGCCGGTGCGCCGCTCGGCCAGTGGCGCGGTCACCGTCCGCAGGTAATCCCGGCCCACGCGGATGTCGCTGTCGGCGATCACCAGCCAGTCATGCGCGGCCCGCGGCAGCATGTTCATCAGATTGGCGACCTTGTGATTCTCGCTACCGCCCGGCGGAGCCGCCACCACGGCGATGTCGAGCGCGGGGAACTCCGCCTGCAGGCGCCGCACGACCCGCAGCGCCGGGTCGTCCTCCCGGCAGACCCCGAAGACGACCTGGAAGCAGGGGTGATCCTGCTCGCAGAAGGAACGCAGGTTCTCGTACAGGCGCGGCTCGTCTCCGAACAGGGGCTTGAGCAGCGTCACGGGACGCGGGCCGCTGCCGGTCCGGCCGATGCGCCGGTTCCAGCGCCAGTGGGCCCACAGGGCGACGGCCTGGTAGGTCACCGCCGCGGCGCACAACGCGTACCCGACTACGAGCCAAGGCAATGTCATAGGAAACGCTTTCCCGGCCGTACCGCACCGCTCCGGAAGCACCGTCCCGGGGAGCCGTGCCACATGGAGACGCGGCCGCTGCAGCGCGAGCCAGAGCAGCCTCCGACGTCCTTCGTCTTTGTATCCGCGTTGGGAAGCCGCTGAAAGCCGATGCCGTTCAGCGACTCCCGAGCGCTACAGGGAAGTAGCGCCATTGTCATGCATTGTAAGCGCTTGAAAATGAGGCAACCGGGAAACCGCGCTTCCCGGCCGCGTCCCTGAAACAGGCCATCGACCGGCTCTTCCAGCACTCCCTTAGAGGCCGTCAGCCGGATCCGGGTTCCGGAGCACGCGACGTGCGGCGCAATCCGTCCCCTTAAGCGGTACTCCCGCCGGCGCCGGCAGGGCCGTGCACCGGTCGGGCTCGCGCTCGCGCAAGCCACGTTACAGCAGCTTTCGTGCCAGCCGGGCCAGGCGCGGGACCACCGCCGGGCGCAACAGCCGCCGGTCGTAGCCCCCCATGCGCCGCTCGTTCTCGGCCAGGCACAGGTCGATCAGTTCACCGGGCCGGACGTCCATGCCCATTTCCCGGCCGCCGGTCACGGCAAAATTGGCGTCGTGCATCTCGCCGCGCTCGTCCAGGCCCCGCGCGATGCCGACGCGCTCCCAGACCAGGAACGCCCATACCGCCATCGTCTTGCACAGGAACCATGGCCGGCGCCACCACGCCATATTGCGACGATACCACGCCGCCCAGTTGACGAAGAACAGGATATGGCGCGCCTCCTCCTGCATCACCGGCTCGAAGGTATCGACCAGCTCGGGCGGGAAATAGCCGGAGCGCCGGGCCAGCTCGAACAGCCCGAAGGCGAGGAAGCTGTCGATGCATTCCGAGTAACCCGTGACCATCCAGGCCCACTCGGGGTCCCGGGGAGGGGGGTACTCCGGCTCCGGGGCCAGCTCGATCCCGTAGGCCTCGACCAGCTTCGACAGCACCACCTTGTGCCGGGCCTCCTCGTCGCCGTTGAGCTCCAGCGCCGAGCGCAGCTCGGGATCGCCGGCCGTGGCCGCGAAAGTGCGCACGCGCACCGAGGCCCGGCCCTCGGTCTGGACCGCGATGTCCCAGATGGGCAGCGACGTGATGCGGCGCAGGGCCGCCTCGGACAGCACCGGCCAGTCGATCACGGCCGGGCGATAGGGATTGTGGGTCTCGACCAGCATCTGGCAGAACAGGCGCTTGTGCGCCACGGTGCCAAGCTTGACGGCGCCCGGCTCGGGCGCCGACCAGTGCCGCATGGCATGCTCGGCCGCGTCGAGCGCTCCTTCCCTCGGATTCATCGGCAATTCCCCTTACGGATGCCCCAGCCTATCGCGCTGCGCCCTCCGTGATCCAGCGTACCCGGGCCGCGGACCGCCGCCCGCGGCTAGTCGCCGCCCGATTGTCCGCCGCGCGGCGGCGGCGGAGGCGGTTCCGGAAGACCGGGCATGGCACTGCCCCCGTGGATCAGGTGATACCGGTGTTGCAGGTAGCCCTCGCGCATGAACACGTACGGATTGATCGACTGCTGCAGCGCCGCCGTGGCGCCCAGCAGGCGGGCCCGCGTATCCACCAGGTCGACGGCGCGCAGCTCGTACTTCGCGGGCTGCCGACTCCACTGCTGCAGGGGATCGATCTGCGCATCGGCGCCCACGCCCACGGCATCGCGAACGTCCGACGGCCCCACGAACGGCAGCACCAGGTAGGGTCCCGGCCCCACGCCCCAGCGCCCCAGGGTCATGCCGAAGTCCTGCCGGTGCCGCGGCAGGCCCATCCCGCTCGCCGGATCGAACAGCCCGAACAGCCCGACGGTGGAGTTGACGGCCAGGCGTGCGCTGTCGCTGCCCCCCTGGCGAAACCGGCCCTGGAGCAGATCGTTGACGATCACCACCGGCGCATGCAGGTTGCTGAAGAAATTCCCTGCCCCGCGCCGCACCGGCGCGGGCGTTACGTCCCGGTAGCCCCGGGCCACCGGTGTCATGACGGCCGTGTCGAGGGTGTTGTTGAAGCGGAACGTGATCCGGTTCAGGGGTTCCAGCGGATCCCGGGTGCCGCCTCCGCCGGGGATCGTGGCGCAGCCGGCGAGCGAGACCAGCCCGCCCGCAAGCAGGCAGATACCGGCCGTTTCCGCGGCGGTGCGCCGGAGCGGGCCCGCGCGGGCGCCGCGGCGGAGATGACGGCGGTGCGCGCCGCCCGGCGCGGCCACGCTGCCCCCGGCGAGGGCAACAGGACTCAATGAGCGCCCCCGTATCCGGCGATCCGCTTGTGGATCGTCTTGAGCAGGGCGGGGAATCCCTTGCGTTGCAGCAAGTCCGTGTACTGGGCACGCTTCATGGCGAGATCGCTCACGCCATTGACCACGATGTTGATGATCTTCCACTGCCCGTCCGTGCGGTGCAGCACGTAGTCGAAATTCACGTTGCCGCCGTCGCTCTGGACCAGCGTGCTGCGGACCACGCTCTGGCCGCTCCCGGCCTGGCGGCTGCCGTCGAACCGGAACGCCTCGCCCGAGTAGCCGTCGAAGCGGGCCGCGTAGGTGGCGATGGTCAGTTGGCGGAAGGCGGTGACGAAGCGGGACTGCTGGTCGGAGTCGAGCTTGTCCCAGTGCGAGCCCAGGGTCAGCCTGGCGAGGTAGGCGAGATCGTGGGTCTGCTCGATCACCGGCTTGAGCTTGCGATAGCGTCCGTCATAGCCCAGCTGCTTCGCGTGCTTCATCACCTCGATCAGGGATGCGTGCAGGTACTTGATGGTGGCGGCGGGGCTGTCGCCCTGGGCGTCGGCGGCCGCAGGCGACGCCGCGCCGCCGGACCCGGAACCCGCGGCCATGGCCGGACCCGCGCCCAGGCACAGCAGCACCAGCGCCAGGGCGCCGGCCAGGGACCGAACCCGTCCATGCAGGCGGTTGGCAGACAGTCGCCTCATCGCGCGCCCTCCCCCGGCGTGCCGAGTCGCCGGTGGCTCAGCGACGGGAAGCGCTCACGCCGCTCGCGCACGGTCTCCGGCTCCAGCTCGGCGATCGCCACGCCGGGGCCGCTCTCCAGGCTCACGAGCACGTCGCCCCAGGGGTCGATGATCATGCTGTGTCCCCAGGTCCGCCGGCCGCTGGCATGTTCGCCGGCCTGGCCGGCGGCGATCACGTAGGCCAGGTTCTCGATCGCCCGGGCGCGCAGCAGCGCCTCCCAGTGGCGCTCACCGGTGGCCGCGGTGAAGGCGGCCGGCACCGTGAACCCCACCACCCCGGCGTCCACCAGGCGGCGGTAGAGCTCGGGGAAGCGCAGATCGTAGCAGACGCTGAGCCCGAGCCGCCCGGCCGGCGTATCCGTCCAGCCCACCTGGTCCCCGGCCAGCAGCGTGTCGGACTCGCGATAACGCTCGTTGCTGTCGGCGATGTCGACGTCGAACAGGTGAATCTTGTCATAGCGCGCCACCCGCCGGCCGCCGGCGTCGAACACCAGGCACGCGGGATAGACGCGCTCCGGCGTGGGGCCGGCCAGCGGGATGGTCCCGCCGACCAGCCAGATCCCGTGCTCCGACGCCGCGCGCGAGAGGAACGACTGGATCGGTCCCTCGCCGGCCAGCTCCGCGACCCGGAGTTTGTCGCTGTCGCGGCGCCCCATGATGGCGAAGTTCTCCGGCAGCACGGCCACCTCGGCACCGCTCTCGGCCGCCTGCCGGATCAGGCGTTCCGCCTCGACCAGGTTGGCCTCCACGTCGGGCCCGGACACCATCTGTATCGCTGCTGCGCGCGCCATCAAAGCTCCCTTCGATGCGGTGATCCCGACCCCCGGCTCTTCGGGGCCGCTGCCGCCCGGGTTGTGCTAGAAGCCCACCGAGACCGCGAGGCCGGGCGCCCCGCCCGCCCCCGGCAGCACCTGGACCGCCGGGCCCGGCACCCCCAGGGCGATCAGCCAGTCCCGCAGGCCGGAGGCCCGCCCGGCCTCCGGCCTGCCGCCGGAGTACTCGATCAGGATGTGGTCCCGCGGGTGCCGCGTCCACTCGGCCACGGCCTGGGAGAGCACCGGGATCGCCAGCACGTCCCGGGCGCCGTGCACCTGAGACCATGCCGACTGAGGGATCGTTCCGATCCGGTCCGCCGCCCGCGCGACCGGCGACGCCATCGCGCAAGCCAGCAGCAGCACCAGCATCCCGCGCCATCCGGTCATCTCAGTGATGGTCCTCCTGCGACTTCCCGTCCGGGCTTTCGCCGGCGTACTCGTCCGGGCGATCCGGCACCTGCAGGTTGCCCTGGCCCGCCTTGGTAATCTGCGGCTTGTCCCACGGTCCCGTCAGGTGATACGTGATCTGGCTCGCCTTCCCGATCGGCCGGTGCAGCAGCTGCTGCACCAGGAAGATCGCGGCGCCGACCACCGGCCCACCGGCGATGCCGCCGGCGATGGCGACGCTCGACGAAAGGCTCGGCGTGACCACGATCTTCTGGTTGAAATCATGGCTGGCGAGCCCGATGCGGCCGTCCATGGCGACCTTGAGGGCCGGCCCGTCCAGCACCAGGTCGGAAGTATAGGCGTTGCCGCCCCGGACCACGAAATCACCGTTGATGCGGTCGAAGCCGAGCCCCTTGCCGAACACGTCGCCGAAATCCAGGCTCAGTCGCCTGGGCAGCGCATACAGGCTGAACAGCCCGAACACGCGCCCGGGTCCGGGGTTCACCGTGAGCAGCGAACCGTTGCGCACGTCCAGGGTCAGGGTGCCGGCGATGCGCTGCATGGAAAAGTCCATCGGCGAGCCCGGCCAGTCGAGGTTGGTCTGCAGCTTCGCGCTCTGGGCCGTCAGCGGCGGAGCGAAACCCAGGTTCTTCAGGGCGGCCTGCGGATCGCTGCTCTCCACGCGGGCGTCGACATGCGTCACCTGGCGATCTCCGCGTTGCGTCCAGGTGCCGGAGGCGCTGATGTCCAGGTTGGGCTTGCTCAGCTTGAGCGAGTCGACGCTCATGCCCGAGGGGGAAGGCCGCACGCGGGCATCCAGCGAACCGTAGCTCCGGCTGCCGATCTCGACCGCCCGGCAGCGGACGTTCATCGCCGGCACCGCGTGCGGGGACAGGTGCTCGAACCACTGGCGCGCACCCCCGCCGCCGCCGGAAGGGATCCGGATGTGCTCCAGGTCCGCCACCCAGGGGCCGCCGCCCCGGCGGGGGATCCTCACCGAGCCGGCCAGCGGCCTGGACACCAGCCCGACCCGCCAGGCCTCCGCCAGGCGCCGGTAACGGAACATGATGTTCTGCAGTGGCATTCCGGCACCCTTCACGTCACCCACCGACAGCTCGATGGTGCTCAGCCAGGCCGGCGGCCGGGGCGGGCCGCTGCCCCCGCCCAGGCGGTGCTGCAGCTTCCGCAGCGCCGGTATCGACACGCTGTCCAGGTGCCCGCTGACGCGCAGGCCCGGCACCGGCGGCAGGCTGGCGCGACCCGCCCCGAAGTGCATTCCGCCGCGCCCGAAGCGCCAACCGTGCGCGCCGTGGTCGAACCGGAGGGCCCCGGTCAGGGTGCCACCGTAGTCCAGCGACACCCGGCGGGCCGACTTGCCGCCGGCGGCGACGCGCACGTTCAGCCGACGCCGGGTGTCGGGCTTTTTCCCGAGCGGCTCCGGCAGATCGATGGCCAGGCCGTCCAGGTCGGAGCTCAGCTCGGAGACCGGGCGTGCGCCGGCGGGCGCCCCCGCCGGCGGTATCGCCACCCGGATCGCCCAGTCGGTCGCGCCACTGACCAGTCCCCGGGGGATGGCCGGGGACAATCCCTCGATTCCCCGGGCATCGATGCGGCCGTTCGCGGTCACGACCGTACCGGCGCTCTTGCCGCCCGCCGGGCTCACATGCACGTGCACCGGGTGACCCTGGAACTGCGCCGTGATGTCCTTCGCCGCGAAGCGCGTGCGGGTGAAATCGAGCTTGCCGTTGACCTCCGTGAGCTGCACCGGCGTCCCGGACAGCCCCAGGCTGGCGCCCTGCCAGGCGAGCGTCCCGTCGATCGCGACCTGCTGCGGATGCCGGATCGGAAGCTTGAGCCCCAGCTGGATGTCCGCCGGCCCGCTGCCGGTCAGGCCGTCGATCAGCTCGGGATTGGACTTCGCGAGCGGCGTATGCTGCAGCAGCGAGACCACGGCGCCGTTGTCACCGGTCGCATGCGCCTTGATCCGCAGGTGCGCATGCCGGATGTTCGGGATGTCGACGGTGGCCCCGTCGATCTGCAGGCCGCTGACCGTCGCGTGGCTCACGTCCATGTGCATGCTGTTGCCGGCGAATACCACCTTGCCATCGATCGCCGTCGCCGGCGGCCACTGCTGATGGGCATAGTCGATCGCGCCGTCCCGCACGTTGGCGGCCACGCGGAACTCGCCGCCGCCGGCGGCGAAGGGAAACCGTTTCAGTGGCCCCTTGAGCGTGAGCGTGCCACTCGTGACATGCCCCTTCCGGATTGCCTTGTCCAGCCACTTGATGGTCTTTTCGGGCACGTGTCCGCGGGGAAGGTAGCGGGCAACGGAGGTGGCGTCGCCCCGGCGGATCCGGGCCGTCAGGTCCACGTCCGGCTTCTGTCCCGGCGGCACGGCCAGGGTGCCGGAGGCGTCGACGGCCGTATCCGGGTTGGCCACGTCCAGGCGCGCCACGTGCACGTGCCAGGCGCCCCGGTCACCGCGGTGCCAGTCCACTTTCGCGTCGGCCGAGTCGAAACGCAGGGGCTCGGGGAACAGCGACGGCTGGCGATAGGCGACCTTCTTCGACTGGATCCGCAGGCTGCCCTGGTTGCCCCGGACGTCCAGCGTGCCGCTCAGTCCGCGCATGCCGGGCAGGCGCCGGTACGGCTCCCACCCCAGGTCGTTCAGCCGTGCCTGCACCTGCAGCCCCGACAGCGCGTCTCCGCCCCGGGCGAAGCGGAAGCTCGCATCGGTCAGGTCGCCGCGCGGGTGCAGCGCCATCGCGTAGTGCCGCAGACGGGACCCGAGCTGCGGCACGGCGACCCCGATCCGCACCACGTCCTGCAGCCGGGCGAAGCCGGCGTGCGCCTCCCAGGTGACACCGTCCTGGCCGCCACCCGTGCGGGTGAGCGTGAAGGCGGTCGACGGCCAGCGGCCCTGCCCGGTGGCCAGGACCATGTGCTGTCCCTGCAGGCGCCAGCCGTCGGGCAGGCGCGTCCACAGGAAACGCCCGGCGACCTTGCGTACGCGTGCCGCGCCGTATGAGCCGGTCGGCGGCAGGACGATGTGGTTGGCGGTGAGGTCGGCCCGCACGTGGCGGAGCTTGCCCCGGCGCCACTCGCCGCGCGCGTCCACGTCCAGATCCAGGTGGGCCAGATCCAGCGTGTCCGGCACGATCCGGTCCAGGTAGTGCCCCGGGTGCAGGCCGGTGCCCGTGATCGACGCCTGCACGTCCCAGCGGGACGGCTCGCGTACGTTGCCGTCCGCGTCCACCTCGACATGGATGCGGTCCCCGATGTCACCGGGCAGCCGCGCGCCTCCGGAGAAGTGCTGGTGCTGTCCCGTGGAGGAGACCTCCGCGTGCACGCCGGTAAGCCTCTCCACCTTGTGCGCCCGTCCTTCGAGGTGCAGCGTGATGCTGCTGTCGACCACGCGCAACGAGCCGTAGCTCTGCAGCACCGGCACCGCGGCACGCCAGGACCGGAGCAGGCTGCCGCTGCGGCCGGCGGTGGCGAACCCCTCCACCCGCCAGTGGCCGGCGGCGGAGCGGGTGATGTCCAGGTGCGCGCCCGCCACGGCGATCCGGCTGGGCGTAATCGACAGCGTGCGCAGCATCCGCCAGATGCTGAAGCCGACCCGGACCTCCTTGAACCGCACCGGCTGCTTGCGGGTCCCGACGTCGCTGACCGCGACGTTCCTGAGGTCCAGCTCGGGACCGAGTCCCTGCCAGCCGGCACTGATCGAGCCGATATGGACCGGGCGCTTCGCCGCCTGGCTGACCCACTGCTGGAGCTGGGCGCGGTAGCCCGGAACCATCGGGATGAACACGCGGAATGCGCTCAGCGCCACCGCCGCCGTCAGGGCCACGGCAGCGAGACAGTAGAGAACCACGGTGTAGATGTGGCGAAGCGCAGAATGCATCGGGGGGCAACCGGTTGCGGTGGGGCAGGAGCGCTGCCGCCGACGCTACATCAGGACCACGTCGAACTGTTCCCTATCATACATGGCCTCGACCTGCAGCCGGATGGGCCTGCCCACGCACTCCTCGAGCTCGGCGAGGTTCTGCGCCTCCTCGTCGAGGAACCGGTCGATGACTTCCTGTGCCGCCAGCACCCGCAGCTCGCTGGCATCGAACTGGTGCGCCTCCCGCAGGAGCTCGCGGAAGATCTCGTGGCAGACCGTCTCCGCGGTCTTGACGAAGCCGCGCCCGTCGCAGGCGGGGCACGGCTCGCACAGGATCCTCTCCAGGCTCTCGCGGGTCCGCTTGCGGGTCATCTCCACCAGCCCCAGTGGCGAGACGTCGCAGATCTTGGTCTTCGCGTAGTCCTTCTCCAGCGCGGCCTCGAGCGTCCTCACCACCTGCCGCCGGTGCTCCGGATCCAGCATGTCGATGAAGTCGATGATGATGATGCCGCCGAGATTGCGCAGCCGGAGCTGGCGGGCGAGTGAATGCGCGGCCTCGAGATTGGTCTTGAAGATGGTCTCCTCGAGGTTGCGGTGTCCGACGAACGCCCCGGTATTGATGTCGATCGTGGTCATCGACTCGGTCTGGTCGATGATCAGGTAGCCGCCGGATTTCAGCGGCACCTTGCGGTCCAGGGCCCGCTGGATCTCGTCCTCGACCCCGAACAGGTCGAAGATCGGCCGCTCGCCGGCATAGTGCTCGATGCGGGTGGCGCTCTCCGGCAGGAAGGTCTGCACGAAGCGTGCGACCTCCCGGTAGACCTCGCGCGAATCGATGCGCAGCCGCTCGACCTCGGAACCGAGCAGGTCGCGCAGGATCCGCAGGACCAGGGGCAGATCGCCATGCACCAGGCTGCCGGGCTCGGCGCGCGCCGCTTTCGCCTGCACCGCCTGCCAGACCTTGCCCAGGACCATGACGTCGTTGCGCAGGGCGTCGCCAGTCGCCTTCTCGCCGGCGGTGCGCACGATGTAGCCGCCGCCCGGGAGTTCGCCCACCATCTCGCGCACCAGCTCGCGCAGCCGCTGCCGCTCCGCCTCGTCCTCGATCTTGGCCGATACCCCGACGCCGCTCAGGCCCGGCATGAACACGAGATAGCGCGAGGGGATGCTGATCTGGGTGCTGAGTCTCGCCCCCTTGCTGCCCAGCGGATCCTTGATCACCTGCACCAGGACCTCCTGGCCCTCGTGCAGCAGGTGCTCGATGCTGCGCCGGCGCGACGTCTCCCCGCCGGCCGCCTCGGCGACCACCGCCCCGGCGACGTTGCAGGCACTGGTGGCGATGTCCGAGGCGTGCAGGAACGCGCTGCGCTCCAGTCCCACCTCCACGAACGCTGCCTGCATTCCCGGCAGTACCCGCAGCACGCGCCCCTTGTAGATGTTGCCGACGATGCCGTGCCGGCTGGAGCGCTCGATGAACACCTCCTGCAGCACGCCGTTCTCCACCAGGGCGACGCGCGTCTCCTGGGGTGTCACGTTGATCAGGATCTCTTCACTCATCCGGCCGCTTCAGCCACTGGCACTTCCCTGGCCTTGTCGTCAGTCTTGCTTCCACCGCGCGACGAGATCGATTCCGACCTCGCGCAGCAGGATCGCGGTTTCGTACAGCGGCAGCCCCACGACGCCGCTGTAGCTGCCCTCGAGCGCCTCGACAAAGGCCGCCCCGCGACCCTGGATGGCGTAGGCGCCCGCCTTGTCGCGCGGCTCTCCCGTGTTCCAGTATGCCACCGATTCCTCGCGGGTGAGAGGGCGCATGCGAACCCGCGTCACGCTCACCTTCACCAGCTCGCGTCCCGCGCCGAGGACGGCGATGCCGCTGCAGACACGGTGCTCACGACCGGACAGGGTGGCCAGCATCGCCAGCGCGTCTTCCCGGCCTCCCGGCTTGCCCAGCATGCGTCCATCCTGCACCACCACCGTGTCCGCCCCCAGCACCGCGCGGCCGGCAACCCGCGTGTGTACGGCACGCGCCTTCGCCAGCGCCAGCCGTCGGACGTACGCCTCCGGCACCTCGCCGGGCGCGGGCGTCTCGTCGACGTCGGCGGCGATGACCTCGAAGACGACCCCGACCTGGCGCAGCAGCTCCGCGCGCCGCGGGGAGCGGGATGCGAGCACGAGGGCGGCGGGGTTCCCGGACATGAGCCCACTCTCAGTCGCGATGATACGGATGGCCCGCCAGGGCCGACCAGGCGCGGTAGAGCTGCTCCGCGACCACGACCCGGACCAGTCCGTGCGGGAGGGTCAGCGGCGACAGGGACCAGTGCTGGCGCGCGCGGGTCAGGCACGCCTGTGCGAGGCCGTCGGGTCCGCCCGCGAGCAGGGCGACGTCTTCGCCGTCACGCATCCAGCCGGACAGCTGCCGCGCCAGGTCCCGCGTGCGCCAGGGCGAACCGCGCTCGTCCAGCGCCAGCACCCTCGCTCCGGTCGGAAGCGCCCGCAGCATGCGCTCGCCCTCGCTCCCGACGGCGCGCGCCGCATCGGCGCCGCGGCCGCGCGCCCCCGGCGCAATTTCGCGCAGCACCAGCGGGCATTCGGGCGGCAGTCGCCGGGCGTACTCGTGATAGCCGGCCTGCACCCACTCCGGCATGCGCCGGCCCACGGCGACCAGGTGCAGCTTCATGCCTCGCCGGAGCGGCTCTCGCCCCCGGCGCGAGCCGGCTCCGCGGGCGCCTGCCAGAGGTTCTCCAGGTTATAGAAGTCCCGTACCTCGGGCCGCATGACGTGCACCACGACGTCGGCGAGGTCGACCAGGATCCACTCGGCCTCGTCTTCGCCCTCGACCCCGAGCGGGCGGACGCCCCGCTCCCGGGCGCGGTCCAGCACGTTGTCAGCCAGCGAGCGCACGTGCCGGTTGGAGGTTCCGCTTGCGATCACCATCCAGTCCGTGACCGTGGTCAGGTGGCTGACGTCCAGCACGCGGACGTTGAGGGCCTTGCGCTCCTCGAGCGCATCGATGACGAGATCCTTGAGGCTGTCAGGTTGCATGGGCGGCATAGAGTCCGTCGCGTTGGATGCGTTCCCAGACGGTGTCCGGAACCAGGTAGCGTACGCTCCGGCCGGCGGCCAGGAGACTGCGGATGCGGGTGGCGGAAATGTCCAGGGAGGTGACGCCCTGGAGGTAGATCCAGCCCGCGGGGCGTTCGGCCAGGGCGCGCCGGTCGCGGATCCCGCGCTCGCGCATCAGCGATCCCAGCTCGCCCACCGAGGGCACGTTCCAGCCGGGCCGGTGCGCGACCACCACGTGTGCCAGGTCCAGCAGCTGCTGCCACCGGTCCCACTGGGGCAGCCCCAGGAAGGCGTCCATGCCCAGCAGCAGGCACAGCGGCCGGGCCTCCCCCCGTTCGTCGCGCAGGGAGCGCAGCGTGTCGACCATGTAGGAGCGTCCGCTGCGGCGCAGCTCGCGGTCATCGACGCGGAAGCCGGCCTGGCCGGCGACCGCCAGGCGCAGCAGCTCCAGGCGGGTGTCGGCATCGAGGTTGGGCGTGTCGCGGTGCGGCGGCACGGCGCTGGGGATGAACAGCACCTCGTCCAGGTCCAGCGACTCCTGCAGCTCGAGCGCAGGCCGCAGGTGACCGAAATGGATGGGATCGAACGTACCGCCGAATACGCCGGTGAGACGGGCGTCAGAGCTCATCGGCAAACGATCTCAGGAGCGGACCTGGCCATCCCCGAACACCACCCACTTGCGGCTGGTCAGCCCCTCCAGCCCGACCGGGCCGCGCGCGTGCAGCTTGTCGGTGCTGATCCCGATTTCCGCCCCCAGGCCGTACTCGAAGCCGTCGGCGAAGCGAGTGGAGGCGTTGACTATCACCGAGGCGGAGTCCACCTCGCGCAGAAAGCGCCGCGCGGCGCTGTAGTCCTGCGTGACGATGGCGTCGGTGTGGGCCGAGCCGTAGCGCCCGATGTGCTCGATGGCGGCGTCCAGGCCGGCGACCACCCGCACCGAGAGGACCGGCGCCAGGTACTCGGTGCCCCAGTCCTCCTCGGTGGCCGGTAGCGCCTCCGGCACCAGCTCCCGGGTGCGCTCGCAGCCACGCAGCTCCACGCCTGCCGCCAGCAGCGGACGCGCCAGGCGCGGCAGCAGCCCCGCCGCGACGGGTTCCGCGACCAGCAGCGTCTCGCAGGTGTTGCAGGTACCGTAACGCTGGGTCTTGGCGTTGATCACGATGGCCTCGGCCTTGTCGGGATCGGCGGCGGCGTCGACGTACACGTGGCACACGCCGTCCAGGTGCTTGATCACGGGCACCCGGGCCTCGGCACTGATGCGCTCGATCAGCCCCTTGCCGCCGCGCGGGACGATCACGTCCACGTACTCCGGCATCCGGATCAGGTGACCCACCGCCTCGCGATCCGTGGTCGCGACCACCTGCACCGCGTCCTCGGGAAGACCGGCCGAGGCCAGGCCCTCGCGGATGCAGGCGGCGATCGCCCGGTTGGACCGCGCGGCCTCCGAGCCGCCGCGCAGGATCACGGCGTTGCCGGCCTTGAGGCAGAGTCCGCCGGCGTCGGCCGTGACGTTGGGACGCGACTCGTAGATGATGCCGATCACGCCCAGCGGCACCCGCATGCGCCCGACCTCGATGCCGGAGGGGCGCCGCCGCAGCTCGCTGATCTCGCCCACGGGGTCGGGCAGCGCCGCGATCTGCCGCAGCCCCTCGGCCATGCCCGCGATGCGCGCCGGGGTGAGCTCCAGGCGGTCGACCAGGGCCGCGTCGAGCCCCGCGCGCCGCCCATCCTCGAGATCCGCCCGGTTGGCCTGCTCCAGGGTCTCGCGCCCGGCCTCGATGGCCGCCGCGGTCGCCTCCAGTGCCGCGTTGCGCGGACCGGTCTCCGCCGCCGCCATCAGCCGCGACGCGGCGCGCGCGCGCCGGCCGACCCCGGCCATGTAGGCCGCGACGTCCGCCACTGCGTTGTCGAGCTCGGGATTCGCGCTCATGCCTCACATCGCTGTGTCAATGCCGTACCGGCCGGGCGGGCCTTCAGCACCCCGACCGCGCCCGCGCCGGGGGAAACAGGCCCGCGATACATGCGAGCAATTGTACCATCCCGTTCCAGGCGTTACCCTCGCGCGCACCCTTGATTACCGCGTCGAGCCCGGCGGCCGCCTCGAGCAGCTCGCGCCACTCCTGTCCATCGTGTCGCGCCAAAGCCTTGCGCAGCACCGGGAGCCGGCGCTTCCATACCCGCAGCTCTCCCAGCACCCGGTCCGCGTTCGCGCCCTGGCCGGTGCGCCAGGCGGCCTGCTCCAGCGTGCGCAGCTCGCGCGTGATCGCCCACAGCACCAGCGGCGGCTCCGTGCCTTCCCCGCGCAGCCCCTCCAGCATGCGCAGGGCGCGCGCCCCGTCCCCCTGCAGGGCGGTGTCGATCATGCCGAACAGGTCGTAGCGCGCACTGTCGCCGACCGAACCCAGCACCAGGTCGACGTCCACGGGGGCATCGCCCGCGAGCAGCCGCAGCTTGTCGATCTCCTGCGCGGCGGCCAGCAGGTTTCCCTCGGTGCGCTGCGCCAGCAGGTCGGCCGCCTCGGGGAGGATCTCGAGGCCACGCCGCCGGCAGCGGCCGGCGATCCAGCGGGGCAGCTCCTGCGGCGCCGGCGGCCACAGCTCCAGCACCACGCCGGCGCGCTCCAGGCGCCGGTACCACTTCGCGGAGCGCGCCTGCGGATCCAGCCGCGGCAGCAGCACCAGCAGCAGCGTGTCCTCCGGGGGCGTCTCCGCGTACGCACCCAGGGCGCGCGATCCGGCGTCCCCGGGGCGTGCCGACGCCATGCGCAGCTCGATCAGCCGCCGGTCGGCGAACAGCGACATGCTGCGGGTGTGCTCGGACAGACCGGCCCAGTCGAAGCCCGGCTCGACGAACAGCACCTCGCGTTCGGCATAGCCCTGCTCCCGCGCCGCCGCGCGAACCGCGTCCGCCGCCTCCTGCCGCAGCAGCGGCTCGTCGCTGCTCAGCGCGTACACGGGTGCAAGCCCGGATGCGAGCTGGCGCCCGAGCTCGCCCGCCCGAAGCTTCACGGCCCCGCCCCGGTGCCGTCACCGGCGGAGCTTCCGGGAGACCCGCCTCCGCCCGACGGCCCGCTCTTCGCCGCGGCGTTCAGCCGCAGCATGATCAGATCGACCATCTGCCGGCGCATCGCGTCCAGCGCGGTGTTCTGCTCGGACTCGCTGCCCAGCGCCTGGCTGGGGTTGTAGGGATAGTCGCGCGTGAGCTCGAGATCCTGCCGCGACAACAGCGTCCTGCCGTCGGCGCGGACGCGGAAGGCCACCGTCAGGCGCAGCTCGTACTCGATCGCCTTGCCGGCCGCGTTCACCGCCACCACCCGGCGGTTCACGCGGTCTTCGAGGATCTCCAGCACCGCGGTGCCGCCTCCGCCGCCGGAGCCCTGCCCGACCAGCGTGGCGCCGGCATCGGACAGTGCGCGGCGCAGGTTCACCGCCAGCGGACCGTAGGGTTCGGGAGCCTGCAGCCGCAGGTGCCGCATCGAGGGAGGCAGCCTGCGGGCACCCCGCAGGTGATAGCCGCAGCCGGCCACCGCCAGCGCCAGCACGGCCGTGGCGAGCACGCGCGCCAGCCGGGACGTCACGGCCGCGCGCCCGGCCATTCAGACCACCACGTTGACGAGCTTGCCGGGCACCACGATCACCCTGCGCACGCTCTTGTCGGCGACGAAACGCTGCACGTTGGCATCCGCCAGCGCGGCCTCCTCGATCCGCTCGCGTGCCGCATCCGCCGGCACCTCGATCCGTCCGCGCAGCTTGCCGTTGACCTGCACCACCAGCTCGATGCTGTCACGGCGCAGGGCGCTCTCGTCGACTTGCGGCCAGGGCCGGTCGACCACCGCGTCCTCGTGGCCCAGGACGTGCCAGAGCACGTGACAGACATGCGGCACGATGGGTGAGAGCATCAGCACGGTCAGCTCGAGCGCCTCCTGCATCACCACCCGGTCGTCGTCGGCCTCGTCCGGCGCCCGGCCCAGCGCGTTGACCAGCTCCATCACGGCCGCGATGGCGGTATTGAAGGTGTGCCGCCGCCCCATGTCGTCGCCCACCTTGCGCAGGGTCTCGTGCAGCTGCCGGCGCAGCGCCTGCTGCTCGGCGCCCGGCCGCGCGGGCGGCACGGCCGGCGCCGCTCCCTTCGCGGCATGCTCCTGCACCAGGTTCCACAGGCGCCGGAGGAAGCGGTAGGCACCCTCCACCGCCGAGTCCGACCACTCCAGGGTCTGCTCGGGCGGTGCCGCGAACATGATGAACAGCCGCACCGTATCGGCCCCGTAGCGCTGGATCAGATCCTCGGGATCGACGGTATTGCCCTTGGACTTGGACATCTTGGCGCCGTCCTTGAGCACCATGCCCTGGGTGAGCAGGTTGCGGAAGGGCTCGCCGGCCCGGCTCAGGCCTTCATCGCGCAGCAGCTTCTGGAAGAAGCGCGCGTACAGCAGGTGCAGGATCGCGTGTTCCACCCCGCCGATGTACTGGTCCACCGGCAGCCAGTAATCGGCCCGCCGGTCCAGCATCGCGGCCTCGTTGTCCGGGCTCGCGTAGCGGGCGAAGTACCACGACGACTCCATGAAGGTGTCGAAGGTGTCGGTTTCGCGCTCCGCCTCGCCGCCGCACTCGGGACAGGTCGCGCGGTAGAACTCCGGCATGCGCTTGAGCGGCGAGCCGCCGTCCAGCTCGACGTCCTCCGGCAGCACCACGGGCAGATCTTCGTCGGGCACCGGCACCGCGCCGCATCGGGCACAGTTGATCACCGGGATCGGCGCGCCCCAGTAGCGCTGGCGGGATACGCCCCAGTCGCGGAGGCGGTAGTTGACGCGGCGCCGGCCGAGGCCCTCCGCTTCCAGCTGCGAGGCGATGGCCTCGAAGGCGCCGGCGAAATCCAGCCCGTCGAAGCGGCCCGAATTCACCAGCAGCCCCTTTTCGGTATAGGCACCGGCCTCCAGGTCCGCCTCGCCGTCGTCGGCCGGCGCGATCACCTGGCGCACCGGGAGTCCGTAGCGGCGCGCGAACTCCCAGTCACGCTGGTCGTGGGCCGGCACCGACATCACCGCGCCGGTGCCGTACTCCATCAGCACGAAGTTGGCGACCCAGACCGGGAGTTCCTCCCCGGTGATCGGATGGCGCGCGCGGATCCCCAGCTCCACGCCCTTCTTCTCCATGGTTTCCATGGCCGCCTCGGAAACCTGGGCGTGGCGGCACTCCTCCAGGAAGGCGGCGACCCTGGCGCTGTCCGCCGCGTGGCGGACCGCCACGGGATGCTCCGCCGCCAGCGCCACGCAGGTCACCCCCATGAGCGTGTCCGGGCGCGTGGTGTAGACGCTCAGCGAAGCGTCCTCGCCCACCACCGGGAACTGCAGCTCCACGCCCTTGGAACGACCGATCCAGTTGCGCTGCATGGTGCGTACCGCTTCGGGCCAGCCCGGCAGGCGCTCGAGCTCCTCGAGCAGCTCGTCCGCGTAGCGGGTGATCCGCATGAACCACTGCGGGATCTCGCGCCGCTCGACCGGGGTGTCGCAGCGCCAGCAGCGCCCCTCGATGACCTGTTCATTCGCCAGCACCGTGCGGTCGGTGGGGCACCAGTTCACCGGGGCTTCGCGCTTGTAGACCAGATCCTTGCGCAGCAGCCGCGTGAACAGCCACTGCTCCCAGCGATAGTAGGTCGGATCGCAGGTGGCCAGCTCGCGCTCCCAGTCGTAGCCAAAACCCAGCCGGCGGAGCTGGTCACGCATGTAGGCGATGTTGGAGCGGGTCCACTGCGCCGGCGGCACGTCGTTGGCGATCGCGGCGTTCTCCGCCGGCAGTCCGAACGCGTCCCAGCCCATCGGCTGCAGCACGTTGCGCCCCTGCATGCGCTGATAGCGCGAGATGACGTCGCCGATGGTGTAGTTGCGCACGTGGCCCACGTGCAGCCTGCCGCTGGGATACGGGAACATCGACAGGCAGTAGAACTTCTCGCGGTCGTCGTCCTCGATCGCGCGGAAACTGCGATGGGTCTCCCAGTACTCGCGGGCCTCGGCCTCCACCTCGTGTGGCTGGTATCGTCGCTGCATGGCGCTGGTGTGATCCGGCTGAAAGGTCCTGTTTTCCACAGGTACGGGCTACCTGCAAAAGGAGCCAAGGATACTCCGGGCCCGCACACGGCCTCAACGCCGGCAAAGGGAAGCCGGGCCCGGCTCCCGCGGACGCGTCCGTTGAACGCCCTGCCGGACGCCGCCCGGTCTGTTCGGCCCTTCCCCGCCGCGGTGGCGACCGGCCGCGCTCCCGGATCGGCTCGCGACCCGCTTGCCGGCCGCGCGCCCCCAGGGTCGACGAGCCGCGTGTGAGTTAGACTGGCGGGGTCGGGGGAAGGCCGGACCACGCCCTACGCATCCAGGAGCATTCCGATGGAAGACAGACCGCCCGAAGACGACCGCGACCGGGAACGCGGAGAACACGAGCCGCACGCCTATAACCGCATGCTCGGGCGGGTGCGGGATGCGCTGGAGGATCTCGGGGACTCGCCGCAACTCCATATCGCGCTGGAACGGGCCAAGCAGCGTGCCGTGGAGCTGGGCGAGCTGAGCCGCGACGAAGCCGACCGCATCGGCGGATACCTGAGGCGGGACCTCGAGGACGCGGGGGAGTTTCTCGCCACCGGCGGCCGCAGCCTGCGCGACTGGCTGCAGTTCGACCTGGAGTACCTGGAACAGTGGTTCCGGGATTACTGGCAGTCCGCCACCGACATGACCCGCGTCGAGCTGGCGAATTTCGAGCGCGGGCTGGGGCCCGTGAACTACTACACGGGAGAGGTCGCCGCGCCCGGGACCTTCGTCTGCCGCGCCTGCAGCCAGACGCTCACGCTGCAGCGCACGGGCCACCTGCCCCCCTGCCCCAGGTGCCACGGAAGCACGTTCGCGCGCCGGCCCGGCCGCGGACAATAACCGGTACCCCCGGCAGCTGTCCGGCACGGCGCCCCGGGGGTCGCCCGTGACGGTGCCTGGACAGCCGGTGTATCGGCCTGTGTGCATTCCCGGGCAGCACGGACGCTCGCCCTGGCGCCGCCGGACGGGCAATCCGGGCGGCACCCCGGCCCGGCCGGCGCGGCCGAAGTGTTTCAGGCGTCCCCGCACACGGACGATGCGGACAGCCGGAGGGATCCCCGCGTTCCAAAGTTTTTCACCACGGTTCAGTGAGTTCCAGCACGCGGAGCCGCCTGGCACGCGTCTTGCGTTGCAGGATCGGGATCCTCGACGCGGCCACAGCGGCCACGCGGCACCGGCCTGCGCGGGAGAGCGCAACCCCACGGATCGGGAGCACGACACCGACGTCAAGGCGGGCAACCTGAACCACGCGCTGGCGCAGACCGGCGGCGAGTTCATCGCCGTCTTCGACGCCGACCATGTGCCCGACCGGAGCTTCCTGTGCCGCACGCTGGGCTACTTCCGTGATCCGGAGGTCGCCTTCGTGCAGTGCCCGCAGACCTTCTGCAACCTGGACGCCTACCAGGTCCGGGGCAGGCGCTCACTGCGCTGGGGCGAACAATCGCTGTTCTTCCGGGTCATCCAGCGCGGCAAGGACTGCTGGAACGCCACCATGTTCGTGGGGACCTCGGCGGTGATCCGCCGCACCGCACTGGAGGACATCGGCGGCATCGCCACCGGCACCGTGACCGAGGACCTGCACACCACGATCCGCCTGCAGCGCGCGGGCTGGAGCTCGGTCTACCACGACGAGGCGCTGGCGTTCGGTCTCGCGGCACCCAGCCTGCGCAGCTACGTTGGCCAGCGCCTGCGCTGGGGCCAGGGGGCCATGCAGGTCTGGCGTCGCGAAGGCCTGCTGCTCCCCCGCGGGCATACCCCGGCCCAGCGCATCTGCAATCTCGCCTCGGTGCTGACCTACTTCGACGCCTGGCCGCGGCTGTTTCTCTACGCCCTGCCGGGCGTGGTGCTGGTCACCGGCGTGATGCCCGTCAGCACCCTCGACCTGGCGTTCCTGGTGCATTTCGTTCCCTATTACTTCCTGCACTTCTGGGTCTTCGAGGAAGTCGCGCGCGGCTACGGCAATTCCCTCTACGTCGAGGAGTACAACCTGCTGCGCAGCTTTACCTTCGCGTGCTCCACCCTGGCGCTGCTGCGCTCGCGCATCCCGTTCGTCGCGCGCATCGCCCACACCGGTCCCATCGCTTCCGGCCGCGTCGGCCCGGAGACCTTCTGGGTCGCCGACCGGACCCCCGGACAGGTGCCCGACACGCTGGCCCGGTTCCTGTACAGCTCGGACCTGCAATGGCGGATCAACGCGATCTCCGAGCGCATGCGGCCGCCCGTGGAGTGGCTCGGCGACATGCTGCGGGGCCGACGGCCGGTGCGGGTGGCCGATCCCGGATAACGCTGGGTGCCGCGGCTGGCCGGGGCCGAGCCGGGGGCCGAGGCGCTGGGGCTGGTCAGCGACGCCAGCGACCGCCAGGACCTCGTGGTAATCAGCTTCCGCGAGCTGCCCCGGGATCGCCAGGTCCGGCTGTGGCGCGACACCGCGACCCGTCGCGCGCTGCTCGCCGGGCACCTCGCGGAGGTGCCGGAGTACCGGGACACCCGGCTGCGACCGGACGATCCGGCGAACGACGCGCGCGGCGGACGCGCCCTGCTGCTGGCGCAGGGCCAGTGGCGCCGGCGCCTGTCGGGGCGCTGGTCACTGCGCGTGATCGCCAACGACGCCCTGGGTCCCGGCGGCTACTGGGGCCGCCTGCGCGCGGCCCGTCGGCTGCCGGGAGGCGTGACGGTCGGTCCGTCCCTCGTGCGCCAGGGCGGGCCGGGTTATCGCGCCTGGCAGGGCGGCGTATTCGCCCGCTGGCCGGTGGCCCGGCGCTGGCACGTCGAGCTGGCGGGCGGCTATCAGAAGTATGCCGGCCTGGTCGGCGAAGGCTACGCCGGCTTCAGCCCGGATCTCGCCTGCTGATGCGGACCCGGCGCACCAGCAGCAGCGCCAGGAACAGGACGGCGCCTGCCAGCGTCACGATCCACTTGTTGGCCCCGACGGCGTAGGGCGTCGCCCCCCGTCGGGGCTGCACGCGGCCGGTCAGAACCGCCGCGTGGAATCCCGGCAGCCGGGCCCGGATGCGGCCGCGGTAGCCGATCAGCGCGGTGATGCCGGTGTTGGTGGTCCGCAGCAGCGGCCGGCCGGCCTCCAGTGCCCGCATGCGCGCCATCTGGAGGTGTTGCGGAAGCGCGATCGAGTGTCCGAACCAGGCGTCGTTGCTGACGTTCACCAGGATCCGGGCCGGTGGAACGTCACGCACGATCAGCGGGCCGAAGACGTCCTCGTAGCAGATCGAGACCCCCGCCGGCACACCGTGCGCTTGCAGCGGCGGCTGGTCGGGAGGGCCGGGGGTGAGGTCCGTGTAGGGCAGGTGCAGCACGCGCATCCACTGGCGCACGAAATCCGGCACCGGGAAATACTCGCCGAAGGGCACCAGGTGGCGCTTGTAGTAGAAATGGCGCCCGTCCTGCGGGCCGATGTCGAGCACCGCATTGAAGTAGCGATTGCCCCGCCGCTCGTGGCGCAGCACGCCCAGCATCAGGTTGGTGTGATGGATCGCCACCTTGCGCCCGAGCGCGTCGATGAAACCGCTGACGTCGTGGTAGAGCGCCGGGATCGCCGCCTCCGGCCAGATGATGAGGTCGTCGTTCCAGTGACCGTCGGTCAGGCGGAGGTAGCGCTGCAGCGTGGGCATCAGGTTGTCCGGCAGCCACTTCCTGTTCTGCGGCTCGTTGCCCTGCACCAGCGCCACCGTCAGCGCCCGCCCGTCCGGGTGCGTCCAGGGCACGCCGCCCAGCAGTGCGCCGCCCGCCCAGACCGCCGCCGCCGCGGCGACCGCGAGCACCCGGTGCCGCCGCGGCCCCTTGAGCAGCAGCCAGAGGCATCCCGCGGTGAGCGCCAGCGCCATCCCGACCCCGAACACGCCCAGCACGGGGGCGTAGCCCGCCAGCGGCGTATCGATCTGGCTGTAGCCGATGCTCAGCCACGGGAACCCCGTGAACAGCCAGCTTCTCACCCATTCCGACAGGGCCCACAGGGCCGGGAACGCCAGCAGCGTGCGCACCGCGCCCGCCCGCGGAAACAGTCGGCACAGCAGCCAGCCCGTCGCCGCGGGGTAGAGCGACATGAACACCACGAGCCCGACGGTCAGCGCCACCGCCAGCCAGGCCGGGGCGCCGCCGAAGACGTGCACGCTGATGTAGAGCCAGTAAAGCCCGGCCCCGAAGCAGCCCAGGCCGAACAGGAACCCGCGCACCGCGGCGGTCCGCGGCCGGACGCCGGACCAGAGCCCGAGCAGCGCCGCCAGCGAGACCAGCGCCAGCGGCCACCAGCCGAACGGCGCGAACGCGGGCACCAGCAACGCGCCGGCAACCACGGGAACGGCCATGGACAGGCCGGGCCTGCCCCATCCGCGCGACGCTCGGACCTCTTCCGGCATGGACCTCTGTCTGCAGCAGGATGAATCTGCCCCGGCGCTGCCGGGGGACGATGCGAACGGGGCCGCAAGGCCCCCCTTCCCGTGACCGCCCGGTGCCGGAAAAGTGCGTCACCGCCCCGGTCGAGCGTTGCCGCCGGCCGATCGGGCGCGGCGCGGGGACCCTACGAGACGGACTCCTTCTGCCGGGTCTCGGGCTTCGGATTGACCTGGATGAGGTGGATGCGCCGGCTGTCCGCGCGCAGGATCTGGAACCGCATGCCCCCGAAGTCGATGTTCTCGCCGCGCTTGGGCAGGTGGCCGAAGGCATTCATCAGCAACCCGCCGATGGTGTCGAACTCGTCGTCGGAGAAGCGGCTGCCGAAGTACTCGTTGAAGTCTTCGATGTCGGTGAGCGCCTTCACCAGGTAGCGGGTGTCGCTGTACTTCAGGATCGAGGTGTCCTCCTCGAAGTCGTGCTCGTCGTCGATCTCGCCGACGATCTGCTCAAGCACGTCCTCGATGGTCACCAGGCCCGCCACGCCCCCGTACTCGTCCACCACGATCGCGATATGGTTGCGGCTGGAGCGGAAGTCCTTGAGCAGCACGTTCAGGCGCTTGCTCTCCGGGATGTAGCTCACCGGCCGCAGGACCTCGCGGATGTTGAAGCTGCGGCGGCCGCTCTCGTTGGCGTAGCGCAGCAGGTCCTTGGCCAGCAGGATGCCGACCACCTCGTCGCGGCTCTCCCCGATCACCGGAAAGCGCGAGTATCCCGACTCGATGATGATCGGCAGGATCGCGTCCAGCGAGGCGTCGCGCTCCACGACCGTCATCTGCGCACGCGGGATCATGATGTCCCGCACCTGCATCTCGGTCACCTGCAGTACGCCCTCGATCATCGCCTCGGCGTCGACGTCGATCAGGCCGCGCTGCTGCGCGTCGCGCAGCACCTCCATGAGATCGTCCCGGTCCCGGGGCTCGCCGGAGAGCGCCTGGCTCAGGCGCTCCAGCCACGAGCGGCCGCCGGGACCGTTGGTACTGGGTCTTTCGTCGTTCATCAGGACACCCCGGAAATGCGGCCCGCGGGCGCGGTTACAGCGGCCGGACCGGCGCCGCGGGAACAGCGCCGGCGAAGCTTGCTGCGGACGGGGCGGGTACGGGAGAGTCGGCGGCCGGACGGGCCGGCCCCCGGCTCTGGCAGGAAGATGAGGCAGCGTCCATCGCTTGCTTTATCGAGCCCACTCGGACGAATACGGATCACGGAAGCCTAAACGGCCGAGCAGGCGGATTTCAAGGCTTTCCATGCGCCCTGCCTCCTGCGGCTCCTGGTGGTCGTACCCGCGCAGGTGCAGCACCCCGTGGATCACCATGTGCGCCCAGTGGGCCCGGCCGGTCTTGTCCTGACCAGCCGCCTCCCGCGCCACCACGGGTGCGCAGATCACGAGGTCGCCGAGCAGCGGGAGATCCACGCCGGGGGGCGCGTCGAACGGGAAGGACAATACGTTCGTCGGCCCCGCCTTGCCCCGGAAACGCTGGTTGAGCGTCGCGCTCTCCTCCTCGTCGACCAGCCTCACCGTCAGTTCCACCGGACCCGGCAGGTCCTCCAGCGCCGCCTCCGCCCAGTCTGCGATGTCGGCGTCGGAGGGCAGCCCGCCGGCGGCGGTGGCGCGCTGCACTGCCAGCGCCAGGCGCGCCGGACCGGTCATGGCTGGTGTCTCACTTGCCGGAGTCCCCGCCGGTGTCCCGTTCGTAGGCCTCGTAGGCATCGACGATCCGCTGCACCAGCGGATGGCGGACCACGTCGCGGCTGGTGAAGAACGTGAAGCTGATGCCGTCGATGTCCTTGAGCACCTCGACCACGTGGCGCAGGCCGGAAGTCGCGTTGCGCGGGAGGTCGATCTGGGTGATGTCGCCGTTGACCACCGCCGTCGAGCCGAACCCGATGCGCGTCAGGAACATCTTCATCTGCTCGATGGTGGTGTTCTGGGCCTCGTCCAGGATCACGAACGACTCGTTCAGCGTCCGCCCGCGCATGTACGCCAGGGGGGCGACCTCGATCACGTGCCGCTCGATCAGGCGGTCCACCTTCTCGAAGCCCAGCATCTCGTACAGCGCGTCGTACAGCGGCCGCAGGTAGGGATCCACTTTCTGCGACATGTCCCCGGGGAGGAAGCCGAGGCGTTCGCCGGCCTCGACCGCCGGCCGCACCAGCACGATCCGCCGCACCCGGTCCTGCTGCAGGGCGTCCACCGCCGAGGCCACGGCGAGGTAGGTCTTGCCGGTGCCGGCCGGACCGATGCCGAAGTTGATGTCGTGGGTGGCAATGGCGCGCAGGTAGCGCTGCTGGTTCGGTCCGCGTCCGCGCACGCGGCCCCGCCGGGTGTGCACCTCGACCTCGCCGGCCGGCTCGGCCGGTTGCTCCGGCGCCTCGTGCTCCCGGGTGCGCTCGCTGAGGCCGGAGTCCTGCAGGAACAGGTGCACCCGCTCCGGGGTCAGCGGCTCGCGGGCGGTTTCCGCGTACAGGTCGCGCAGGATGCCGCCGGTCGCCTTGAGCGACTCGCTGTCGCCGACGATGCGGAACCGGTTGCCGCGGTTGTTGATCTCGACACCGAGGCGTTTCTCGATCTGTCTCAGGTGCTCGTCGAACTGCCCGCACAGGCTCGCGAGCCGCTCGTTGTCGAAGGGTTCCAGTACCAGGTCCAGGGAATGCTGTGCCGCGCTCAAGTTGCCTGCAGTACCTCTATGCCGCATCGGACGGGAGCGGGTTCCCGGCCCCGTCGGTGACCGCCGCGCCACGCAGTGAATTGCGCAGCGCCTCGCTGATGCGGATGTCCAGGAACCGTCCGATCCACGCGGACGGGCCGTCGAAGTTCACCCAGCGGCCGTTCTCCGTGCGACCGGCGAGCCGATCCGGGTCCTTGACCGACGGGCGCTCCACCAGCACCCTCTGCACCGTTCCGACCATCGCCTCGCTGATCGTCATCGCCTGGTCGTTGATGCGTCCCTGCAGCCGGTGCAGGCGCTCCTGCTTGACCCGGAGCGGGACGTCATCGGGGAAGCTCGCGGCCGGGGTGCCGGGACGCGGGCTGTAGATGAAGCTGAAGGACTGGTCGAAGCCCACCTCGTCGATCAGCGCCATGGTCTGCTCGAAGTCGCGCCCGGTTTCCCCGGGGAAACCGACGATGAAATCCGAGCTGATCGAGATCCCGGGCCGCGCCTCGCGCAGCCGCCGGATGCGCTGCTTGTACTCCAGCGTGGTGTAGCCGCGGTGCATGCGCGCCAGCACCCGGTCGGAGCCGCTCTGCACCGGCAGATGCAGGTGCGCGGCCAGCTTCGGCTGTTCCGCGAACACCTCCACCAGGCTGTCGCTGAATTCCCGCGGGTGGGAGGTGGTGAAGCGGATACGCTCGATGCCGTCGATCATCGCCACGTGGTCGATCAGCAGCGCCAGGTCCGCGATGCTGCCGTCGCCCATCGGACCGCGGTAGGCGTTGACGTTCTGGCCCAGCAGGGTGATCTCACGGACGCCGCGGCGCGCCAGCGCCTCGACCTCGCCGATCACGTCGTCCAGCGGCCGGCTGACCTCCTCGCCGCGGGTGTAGGGAACCACGCAGAAGGTGCAGTACTTGCTGCAGCCCTCCATGATGGACACGAAGGCCGTGGGCCCCTCGGCCCGGGGCTCCGGCAACCGGTCGAACTTCTCGATCTCGGGGAAGGACAGGTCGATCACCGGCGCGCGGCGCTCGCGTGCCCGGTCGACCATCTCCGGCAGCCGGTGCAGCGTCTGGGGTCCGAAGACGACGTCGACGAAGGGGGCCCGGCGCACGATGGCCTCCCCCTCCTGGCTGGCCACGCAGCCGCCGACGCCGATCACCAGCCCCGGTCGCTCGCGCTTCCACTCCCGCCAGCGGCCGAGCTCGGAGAACACCTTCTCCTGGGCTTTCTCGCGCACCGAACAGGTGTTCAGCAGCAGCACGTCCGCCTGCTCGGGCTCGTCGGTCAGCTCCAGGCCTCGCGCCTGCCGGAGCACGTCCGCCATCTTCGACGAATCGTACTCGTTCATCTGGCAGCCCCAGGTCTTGACGTACAGCTTGCCGGCCATGGATCTCCGCGTTTGACGACCCTCCGATGCCGCTGACGGCGACGCCGCCATAACCACACAGAGTGAGTATAGAGCAGTGAATTTTCCCTCGCGAGGGCGCGAGCTTACCGGGTCTTCGCACGCTTGTCACCAATCTTCCGGAAGGTATTGCCATGCCTCAGAGCCGTCGTGCGCTTCGCCGGCCAGGCGCGGGAGCGAAGGCGCAGTGGGGCTGCGTCGAGCGAGCGCAACGGCCGCCGGCGGAGCGCACGGCGGCTCCCTGCGGGCGGCTGCCTGTGCCGCCGTGGACGGTGTTGCCCGTCGGTCGTGTAGCGCCACTACACTCCCTCCTCGCGCCTTGCCACGACGGCACAGGCAGCCGCTGAGACATGGCAATACCTTCTGCAAGATTGGCAAACCCCCGCGCGGGCGGGCGCCCGGGACCCGGCGCACGTTTGTCGCCCGAATGCCACCGCTCGTTCGTTCGACGGGCCCCGGACCGGAACCGTTTGCCGGCCGTGTCGTTCTTCAGTGGTATAGCCGGATCGTTATGCCCGGACTCATGGCGCAGGCCAACCGTACAGGACACGGCTGGCGGACCCCGAATGCGGGGCCGCCCGATCCGACCCGGTCGACTGCACGGACGCGGCCGGGTCCGTCCGGATCGACCCGCACGTTCCGGCGGCGTCTGGTGCACCCGTCACCGCCCGTCGGGCCGGTTCTCCCGTCGGGCCGGCATCCGGTTGCAGGGCCAGGAGTTATATACATGATGTATACAACGCTCCCGCGAAGGACGGCCGCGATGTTCCGGAAACAGCCTCACGCGTCAGGAGGATTCACCCTGCTCGGCCTGCTGGTCGCCATCGCCATCGGCGCCATCGTGTTGACCATCGGGCTGCCGGCACTGCAGAACATGGTCGCCCGCAACCGGCGCATCACCAACCTCGACGCCATGGTCAACGCGGTGCAGACCGCGCGTTCCTTCGCCGTTTCCGACGGCGTGCCCACCACGCTGTGCGGCAGCTCCACGGGCAACAGCTGCGACGGCCAGTGGAGCCGGGGCTGGATCGTGGTCGAGAACCGTTCCGGCAGCACCGGGACCGTCGGCACCGGGGACCCGGTGGTCAAGCGCTATCCCGCGCTGCAGGGGCACTTCACGGTCAGCGCCCATCTCGGCGGCAACGCCTACCTCGCCTACCGGCCATCCGGGCTGTCCAACACCGGCGGCTACTTCACCGTGTGCGGCCCCCGGGGTGCCGCGCACGCGGTTTCGGCCATCGTCTCCCCCGCCGGCGATATCCGGTCGGGTTCGACCACCGCCTCGGGCGGCGCGCTGAGCTGCCCGTGAGGAGACCGGAGATGATTCGTGACCCGTCCATGCCAGGCCACGGCGGCTGGACCCTGATCGAGGTGCTGGTCGCGCTCGCGATCTTCGCCATCGGCGTGCTCGGCCTGGCCAAGCTGCAGATGGTATCGCTGCACCAGGACCGCTCCGCCTACCTGCGAACCCAGGCCGATCGCCTGGGCTACGACATGCTCGACCGGATGCGGGTCAACCGGGACCAGGCCGCTTCCGGCAGCTACGACATGTCAATGGCGAGTCAGCCCCCTTCAGGCACCACGGTGACCGACTGCGATACGAGCACGTGCACCCCCGCCCAGATCACCGCCTGGGACCTGTCGCAGTGGCTCGCGCTGGTACGCACGGACCTCCCCGGGGGGGAGGCCGCCGTCACCACCACGCCGCACAACTCCTGGAGCCGGGTGACGGTAACCATCTCCTGGCAGAAGGGCACGGGCGCCAACAGCACGCGGCGCCCGACGGTCTCGGTGAGGACCTCGCTATGAACGCTCCGTCACGATGCCCCGGTCGGCGCTGTGCCGGATTCAGCGTGCTCGAGGTCCTGGTGGCGCTCAGCATGACACTGGTCCTGCTGGCCGCGGTGTACGGCGTCTACCTCGCCGCCCGGCAGGGCTACCGACTCAACCGCGGCAGCGCCCAGGTACAGCAGAGCGGGCGCTTCGCCCTGGCGCTGCTCGACGACTCGCTGCGGATGGCCGGCTACACCGGCTGCGGCGGCCGCCAGGTGTCGATCAACAACGTGCTGAGCAGCCCCTCGGCGTTCAGCTATGACTTCGGACGCGGGATCGAGGGCTTCGACGCCGGCAGCGGCGGCTGGAGCCCGGCGGAGCCATCCGCGCTCTCTTCGCTGCCCGAGCCGCCGGTGCCGGGCTCGGACATCGTCACCGTCACCACCACCGAGGGCAACGGACAGCACATCACGGCCGATATGCCCAACACGTCCGCTGACCTCAAGGTCAGCCCGGTCAATCCACCCAAGGTCAGCGACGGCGAGATCCTGATGATCTCGGACTGCTCCTCCGCGTCCGTCTTCCAGGTCACCAACTACACCACGTCCAACGGCAACATCGCCCACAACACCGGCAGCACCTATACCCCGGGCAACGCCACCAAGGACCTCGGCAGCGCCTTCCATGCCGGTGCCGAGGTGCAGCAGATCACCCGCGTGAGTTATTTCGTGGCCAGCCGCTCGGGGGCCTCCGACTGCAGCGCGCATGACTGCGGTCTCTACGAGTACGAGGACGGCCAGGAGAAGGAGCTGGTCGGCGGGATCGACAACATGCAGCTCCGCTACGGCGTGGACTCCGACGGCGACAGGGTGCCCGACCGGTACTACCCGGCGTCGGGCGTGAGCAACTGGAAACACGTGGTCAGCGTGCGCGTCGGCCTCCTCGCCAGCAGCCGGGAGAAGGCGCTCACCAACGGCAAGATCGGGCCGTTGCAGATGACGCTGCTGGAGCAGACCGAATCCGTGCCCCGGGACCGCTACCTGCGGCGGGTATTCACCGGTTTCGTGGCACTGCGCAACCGGGAGAGCTGATCATGCCGAGCGACATCCGGACAACGCCCCGCGGACAGCGACAGCGCGGCGTGGCCCTGATCATCACCATGGTCGTGCTGCTGGTGCTGATGGTGCTCGGCGTGATGGCCTCGGACACCTCGACCCTGCAGTACCGCATGACGGAGCACTCCCAGGGTCACGAACAGGCCTTCGAGGGTGCCGAGGCGGCGCTGGCGGCCGCCAGGGCCAACCTGCTGCTGGGCTCCCTGTGCCCGACGTTCGGCGGCAGTGGCTGCTATCCCGAGAACCCGCCCGGCAACACGCCCCGCTGGCAGACGATCGACTGGAGCTCGTCCACCGCGACGCTTGCCTATACCGGAACCCTGCTGCGCGACCCCCCTCGCTATTTTGTCGAGAAGCTGCCCCCCTCCCCGGCCCCGGGCCAGAACCTTTCACGCCCGACCTACGGCAACGTGCCGCCGGTGCAGTTCTTCCAGGTCACGGCGGAAGGCACCAGTGACGGCACTCCCGGGCAAGTCATCCTGCAGAGCGATTTCCGGCCATGAAGTACACCCGTTCCTTCCCCGGCAGGCGGCGCTGCCCCGCCTTCTTCGCGGCCATCGCGGCGGCCCTGGTGATGGCCCCGCTCACCGCCGGAGCCAGCACGCCGCCGCAGATCCAGATCTCGCCGGTGCCGCTCACGCTGGTCCAGCCCACGCACCCGCAGGTGCTGATCGAGATCGGCAACTCGCAGTCCATGGACGGCGACCTCTCGGGCGCGATCATGACCGGCTCCGGCACCACCGGCGACAACGCCCTCCAGCGCTCCAGCTCGCCGGCGGACTACACGGTGCCCAAGGGCTTCACCGCCCCGGTCAGCGGCGACACGGCGGGCAACAGCGCGCCCTACACCGTCACGCAGAACGGCGTCGAGTACGACAACTCGGCCAGCCGGCTCAACGTCGCCAAGGCGGCGATCGAGAAGGTGCTGCAGGAGTACTCGGGCAACACCGACTTCGGCCTGGCCGACTACGAGGTCAGCGGCAAGTCGGTCTACGACACCTGGGTCTACTTCATGAGTGGACCGGATGGATTCCAGTTCAGCACCAGCCAGCCGAGCAGCGGCACCTGGGTGCCCAACCCCTGCTACAACAACAGCAACGCCGACTGCAAGGCGATCCAGGGCTACTACGGCTCCGGCAGCGGGGCCTCGACCGACAGCTACATGATCGTCTCGCAGACCAGCGACGCGCCCTCCATCAACGACGTCCTCTACGCCGGCAGCGGCTACCCGGACCGCTTCATCGTCCATGATGGACCGACCCCGTCCTCGCCCTGGCCGCCCAACTACTCCCTGTCCGACTACGAGGCCGGCAAGGTCTCACTGTCCTACAACGACGTCACCGACATGAGCGGCGGCTTCACGCTGGGACCGACCAACGCCGGCTACGTGCCCGACTCCCCGCAGGTGTACTTCGCCAAACGCGGCTTCGGCTACTACGACTCCGGCGTGAGCGCGACCAGCGCCCACCTGCTGGTCGGCATCACCTCGGCCGGCGCCCACCCGACGCAGGCCGACATCAACAGCTACGTGCAGCAGTTCGACCCGTATCTCAAGCCGGAAACGAACGACACGTCCAGCCTGGCGATCAGCGCCGGCGCGCCGCAGTCGCCGCTGGCCGGCCTTCTGAACTACGCCGACAACTACTACACCGGCAGCAATGCACCCGCCAGCAGCAGCGGCTGTCCCGCCAAGCGCTACGTGGTCCTGGTCACCGACGGCCTGCCGACGGAGGACCTCGACGGCAATGCCTGGCCGCCGCTGGGCAGCGCGGCGGCGAAGAACTACGGCGTCACCGCCAGCTTCAACAGCGACGGCTCGCTGGCCAGCACCAACGACCAGGCGCTGCAGGACGCGATCGACAAGCTCAGCGCCCTGAAGCAGGCCGGGATCAAGACCTACGTGGTGGGTCTCGGCGCCGGCGTGGATCCGTCCAGGAACCCGCAGGCCGCCGCGACGCTCAAGGCCATGGCGGTGGCCGGCGGCACCGGCGACTACTTTCCCGCGACCAGCCCCGGCGCCGTCGCCTCCGACCTGCAGGCGATCCTGGCCCAGGTCGAGGCCGCCACGGAGACGACTTCCTCGGCCGCAATCAACTCCACCGGCCTGCGCACGGACACCACCGTCTACCAGGCCCAGTTCGACTCGCAGGACGTATACGGCGACTGGACCGGCAATCTCCTCGCCTACCCGATCAAGAGCAACGGCACCGTGCAGAATACCGCCAGCGCGGCGAAGTGGCAGGCCCAGGCGCAGCTCGACAACCAGAACTGGGACACCGGCCGGGCGATCGCGACCTGGAACGCATCGTCGGCCGCCGGCGTGCCGTTCCGCTGGTCCGACGTCAGCAGCAACGAACAGGGCCAGCTGGAGACGTCGGCGGGGACCGCCGGCATCACGCTGTGCGGCGGCTCGACCGCCAGCAGCACGGCGGCCCAGTGGGGGCAGGCCCGGCTGCAGTACCTGCGCGGGGCCACCTGCAACGAGCAGCGCAACGGCGGTCCCTTCCGCAACCGCGCGCACATCCTCGGCGACATCGTCCACAGCAATCCCCTGTACGTCGGCGCGCCGCGCGCGTTCTACGGCTCATCGAGCTACCAGGCATTCCAGAGCAAGTACGCCAACCGCACGCCGGTGGTGTACGTGGGCGGCAACGACGGCATGCTCCACGCCTTCGACGCCAATGACGGCAAGGAGCTGTTCGCATACGTGCCCCAGGGCGTGTTCGGCAACCTCTACAAGCTGACCGAGCCGGCCTACAACGCCAGCCACCAGTTCTTCGTCGACGGTTCGCCCAGCGCCGGCGACGTGCAGTTCTCCGACGGCTCCTGGCACACCATCCTGGTGGGCGGCGAGAACGACGGCGGCAACAGCATCTACGCCCTGGACGTTACCGACCCGGGCTCCATGACCACCGGAAGCGCGGTCGCCAGCGACGTGCTCTGGGAGTACAGCGACAGCGACCTCGGCAAGACCTACAGCCAGCCGCAGATCGCCCGGATCGCCACCGGCACCAACACCAGCGAGTCGGTCGTGATCTTCGGCTCCGGCTACAACAACGGCGACGGCAAGCCCTACCTGTACGTGGTCGACGCCCAGACCGGCAGCCTGATCCGGCGCATCGACCTGTGCGCCCAGGTCTCCTCGGCCTGCGACCTCACCAAGGCCAACGGCCTGTCCACGCCCGCGGTGGTTTCCAGCAGCGGCTCGCCGATCGCCGATACCGTGTATGCCGGCGACCTGCAGGGCAACCTCTGGCGGATCGACATCTCCAGCACCAACCCCTCCAACTGGAGCGCCACGGTGCTGTTCCACGCGACCGACGGCAACGGCAACGACCAGCCGATCACCACCAAGCCGGCGGTGACCCTGCAGCCGGACTATCCCCGGCTCAAGGGCACCCTGGTGTTCTTCGGCACCGGCAGGTTCCTCGGCAGCAACGACCTGACCACGACCGGCACGCAGTCGTTCTACGGCCTGTGGGACAAGGGCAACGGCGCCACCATCTCGCGCAGCAACCTGGTCCAGCAGACGCTGACCACCACCAGCACCACGACGTTCAACGGCACCAACCAGGTGCGCACGGTCAGCCACAACGCGGTCGACTGGACCAAGACGGGCGTATCGGGCTGGTACATGAACCTGCCGATCGCCGGCGAGCGGATGATCACGCGCCCGCGCCTGGACAGCGGGCGGGTGATCTTCACCACCTACGTGCCCAACAGCAGCTCCGGCAGCTCCTGCTCGGCCGGCGGCTCCAGCTACCTGATGGCGCTCGACTACGCCAACGGCAGCGCGTTCAGCCTCCCCGAGCTCGACCTCAACGGCGACGGCCAGCTCAACAGCAAGGACCAGGTCAACGGCAAGAACGCCGTGGGCCTGTCCATGGGCGCGGGCCTGGCGACCGCCCCGAGCCTGCTTCGCACCCGCCAGGGCGACATCGGGGACGTCAAGCTCGTGACCCGCTCCGGCGGCCAGATCACCACGGTGAAGGAGCGCGGCACCAGCAGCCACAGCGGCTCGTGGCGGCAGCTCCACTGAGCCCCGGGACCGCAGCGCCGCTCCGAAGGGGCGGGGACACTCGAAGCGGACCCGGCGCTCGGGCACATCGGCGGTGTCCTGCGTGCCGCGGCCGCGCGCTGAACGCGTTCGGGCGCTGTCCGCCATGCCCGCGCCCGGCCTCGTCCCAGAGGACCACGCCGCTCCGACGCGGACCGACGGCTCCATGGGCCCAGCGCGTCGCCTCGCCCATGCCGCGCTGGCCCGCGAGCGCGGCCGCCTGCAGGGGCCGGGCCCTGACCCCGGACAGCACGGTCGGCGTACGCATGGCGTACGGTGGCGGCGTCGCATGCTGCTTCGGCGCCGCGCACGCCGCTGACGCAAAGGCTCCCGGCAGCAGGCCGGCCGCCAGGGCGCAGATCACGAGGGGGGCACGCACTGTTCTGGTTCACGGCTCTTCGCTCTCCCATGACCGGTTTGCACCCTGTGCAAGCGAACGCCGTGCCAGAGCCGTTGCGGGAACCGCAAACCCCGTCATGGCGGGGATCAAGAACAGGCCGGGAGCCGCGGGACGCCCGTACAGAATGTCCGTCAGCCGGGACACGGCGGACGGAGGACGGTCGTGCCTGCGGATTGCCGCGCCCGGCAGGCGCGGGCGGGGAGGATCACGCATGGGCTGTACGGACTGTGCGGGCGGGGGACAGCGCGATACAAGCGCCGTCGGGGGGGACGCGGCACACACCGCTGAAAAGTCAGCGGGTTACGGGTGTGTCATGGTGTGTTCCGCCGCCGCGCGCGGGCGCCACGCGGCGCCGTCGGGCTCAGGCGAAGCGTTCGAGCAGCGCCAGGATCTCCCGGGTGCGCGCCTGCATCAGCGCGGGGTCGGCCCGCGATTCGACGTTGAGCCGCACCACCGGCTCGGTGTTGGAGGCCCGCAGGTTGAAGCGCCAGTCCAGGTGCTCGACGCTCACGCCGTCGACGTGCCCGACCCGGATCGCGCCCTCCCGGTAGCGACGCTCGACCTCGGCCAATGCCGCCGGGGCGTCCGCGAGCTCGCGGTTGATCTCGCCGCTGGCCGGATAGCGTTCCATGCGCTCGTCGACCAGCTCCGACAGCGCCCTGCCGGTGCGGCAAAGCATCTCGGCGACCAGCAGCCAGGGGATCATGCCGCTGTCGCAGTAGGAGAAGTCGCGGAAATAGTGGTGGGCGCTCATCTCGCCGCCGTACGCGGCATCCTCCGCCCGCATGCGGGCCTTGATGAAGGCGTGCCCCGCCTTGCTCATGACCGGCTCGCCGCCCGCCTCGCGCACCATCTCCTCGGTATTCCAGGTCAGGCGCGGATCGTAGACGATCCTCGCGCCCGGCTCCCGGCGCGCGAACGCGGCGCCGAGCAGGCCGACGATGTAGTAGCCCTCGATGAAGCGGCCGTTCTCGTCGAACAGGAAGCAGCGGTCGAAATCCCCGTCCCAGGCGATGCCCATGTCCGCACCGGCCTCGCGCACGCGTTCGGCCGTGGCCGCGCGGTTCTCCGGCAGCAGCGGGTTGGGGATGCCGTTGGGGAAGGTCCCGTCCGGCTCGGCGTGCATCCGCAGCAGCTCGAACGGCAGCCGCGGCTGCAGTGCATCCAGCACCGGCCCGGCACAGCCGTTGCCGGGGTTGACCACCAGCCGCAGCGGCCGGAGAGCCTCACGCTCGACGTAGCCGAGCAGGTGCGCAACGTACGCGGGCCGGGTATCGAGCGGCCGCCGGGAACCGCGCCCGGCCGGCTCGGGGAATTTCCCGGCCTCGGCCAGTGCACGCACCTCCGGGAGCCCGGCGTCGGCACTGAGCGGCCGCGCCTGCTCGCGCACGAACTTGAGCCCGTTGTAGTCGGCCGGGTTGTGACTCGCGGTCACCATGATCCCGCCGTCCATGGCCCCGTGAAAGGTGGCGAAATACACCTCCTCGGTCCCGCAAAGCCCCAGCTCGAAGCAGTCGGCCCCGGCATCGGTGACGCCCCGCGCGACCGCATCCGCCAGTGCCGGCGAGGACAGCCGCATGTCCCGCCCCACCACCACCCGCCGGGCCCCCAGAAAAACGGCAAACGCCCGGGCGATGCGGTAGGCGATCTCCTCGTTGAGCTCGTCGGGGAGACGGCCTCTTGCGTCGTAGGCCTTGAAGCAGGTGAGGTTCATGGGCCGGCGGGTCATCGGGTTTCCGGTGGTGGTGGCAGCGCGGGTGGAAATTCCAATGTTTCTGAGCGGTTTTAGGTCATTGAGTTATCAAGTTCTTAAGTTCTTAAGTTCTTAAGTTCTTAAGAGTTTGCTTGGGTGGGCTGTCGGGCCTTCAAGGATTTTGCGAGGCCTTGGAGCATACTTGAGATTTCTCGCAGCTCCGCTGTTACGTGCCTGGTCATCCTCTCATCCATCAGCCCGATCTCGTGCGCGATGAGGACCTGGGTTCTGAGCTCCGCGGCCGAGCCTTTCGCAATGTGGATGAATCGGGTCCCGTCGGCGATAGATCCCCTTTCCATCCCTTCTGCGATATTCGACGGAACCGAGACGGCACACCGAATCATCTGGTCCCGCAGCCCCCACTCGCGCCAGCTCCGGACACAACGACAAATGCTGACCGCCACACTGCAAGACCGTTTCCAGACGTCCAAGTCCTCGAACGATCGATAGGTCATCCTGACTGGTCTCAAGTGGTAAGCTGAGAGCCCCGTGCCCAATCCATGGACGCAGCAATTATGGCAGAGGCGGCAGGACTGCAGAACACCCTTGTATACTAACCTGGCGCCACCCCAATATA
>Ga0102962_1000113_pt1 | contig 47000 bp, 32 predicted proteins | sample SalPonF2_C_D2_MG_FD_84519 | JGI IMG/M metagenome (GOLD analysis project Ga0102962, IMG submission 84519) | Salt pond soil microbial communities from South San Francisco under conditions of wetland restoration - Salt Pond MetaG SF2_C_D2_MG ...
CGGCTACATTCTACGCTTGACTACCGCACACCGGCGGAAATGCAAGATTATTTAACCCAACAACAAGAACTGGCTGCATGATCTGGCTTAACTCATTGTCCATTTTTTTGTAGCAATTCCAGTCTCCTTCTACTTATTAGACGGTATAAGATAGACATTAAAAAAATAAAAAGGATAGAAAATTTTTTTGTTTGACTTTGAAAAATATTCTTATTAGTTATTTAGAACATTAGTTCAATAGTGAACAAATGTTCAATAATAAGTTTATTCGGCGTTTAAAAGCCGTAAGAAGGTATAAATAATAGGATTATTGAATCTTAGGTGATAAAAATATTGCAAAATATTGCATTATCTTTTGATGATTTATTGAAAATTGGGGATTATTAATGTTTATTCAGATCAGCGGCCAAAATAAATCTACAGACGAAAGTATCAATGATATAGATAAGCTCTGGAAGGGAATTCGGGAAGGTAGATCTGAGTCATTGTCGGGCCTTTTTTGTATTTCTTATTCTTGGCTTTTCAATTATGGATTTAAAATTGTTCCGAAAGAAGATTTTATAAAAGACACCATACAGGAACTATTTTTGAATGTATGGAAACGGCGAGATGGGATTAATAAAGCTATCTCTGTCAAATCTTATCTTTTTTCTTCGCTTAGACGGATAATCATGAGACGATTGCAGAAGCAAAGGAATCGGACTCAGAGAAATCATAGTTATGATGAAAACCATTTTAAAGAGATTTATAATATTGAAGAGGTGATCATTCACTTTGAAACTAGCAAAGAAAAAAAAGAACAATTGAAGCTAGCAATGGAATCCTTAAGTGAACGGCAAAAAGAGGCGATTTATCTGAAATTTTATAATGGTTTATCTAACAATGAAATAGCTGAAGTAATGGGGATTAATAAACAAAGTGTTTATAATCATGTTTCAAAAGCCATTGCTGAGATGCAAGATTATGTAACCTGATACAAAAATTTAAAAATAGATTTAATTTGAGTAGATTTATTATTCGGTTGACTCTTTGAGAGAAAGTAAGGGTTTACAACTACCGGTGAATAGCAACTAGGCCCTTTCCATTAAATTGGGTTTTAATGAATAATAAATTTACTTTGGACAATTCACTACTTGTTAAACTACTGAATGATGAATCGTTCATTCGGTGGCTAGATGGGAGAGTATCAGACAGAGAGCAAAAAAAATGGGACAAATGGTTTTTGGAAAATTCAAGACATCGCGAACTTGTTAAAAAAGCTCGGAAAATAACTACCATGCCTTTTGTGGATCATAAGCCAGCTGATCTACAGAAAGAATTAAAGATTTTGGAAAAAAAACTTAACAATCTTACCAAAGAACATGGTTAGAAGACTTATATGCCTTTTAATCCCAAAATAGTACATACCCCATCTTAGATTTATATATATACAGTTAGCTTAAAAACAAACACATCTAAAACTGTTTTATTAGATGGTAGGTTCTGTATAATGTTAGCAAACGTCATTTCAAGATAAAAATATAGCGTCTGCTAAAAGTTTTCTAAACCGGTAGAAATAGCAGGTTTCCATCGGGCAGTTTGGAACCTGCAATAAACCAGAGCAAAAAGCCAAGCTTACAATTAATTATGTATTATTCTAGGCTCCCTATTAGAAGCTTAATAAGTAATTTGTAGCTCTTCCATGAATAAAAGCTCTGATTGGTAGTATTTATAGGATAAAAGTCGCGGTTGAGGGTATGTAATCTAAGTAGTAAGATATTTCCACATCGGTAGCCGTATACTTCATAATCCTTTCTGATCCTTAGTTTAGTTGAGGGAACTGATGTTATAGAACCGCAATTGATCGATTTAAGTATTCCCTCATAAGAAAATTAAAATTAAAAAGAGTAGATATAAAATTACGATGTCTCTTTACATGTGTAATAAGGTATTGATTTGATAAAACATGTAGGAAATGTTCAAGGGATTGCCTTAACAAATATAACTTGAATGATCAGTTTCAATTCAAATAACTAAACGGAGGCATAAAATATGTGGGAAATCCGTCACAGAAATAAAAAACAATGGATAAGCATGGCAATATTTATTGTGATGCAGACTTTGTTTTGTTACTCAATAGGCTATGCGCAAACTCAAACGGTTAGTGGTACGGTATATGATGCGAGTTCAGGAAGTACACTGCCCGGTGTAAATGTTGTAGTCAAAGGCACTACACACGGTACTTCTACCGAAGCAAATGGTACTTTTTCATTAGATGTCTCCTCTCTAAGGGATACATTAGTGTTTTCTTTTATTGGCTATAAGACAAAAGCGGTCCCGATCAAAGGCCGAACAAGTATTGATGTCAAATTAGCTTCACAAGCTATTCAGGGAAATGAGATGGTTGTGGTAGGTTATGGTTCTCAAAAGCAACAGGACGTAACCGGTTCTGTCGGCACAATACAAATGAAATCTGTGGATAGTCAGCCCATTGTCGGTGCCAACGAAGCCTTATCAGGCCAAATAGCAGGGGTTCAGGTGAATACGACAAATGGAATACCTGGAGGTGGTCCAGAAGTTCACATTCGTGGCGTTGGAGATATCGGAGCCGGAAGTAATCCACTATATGTAGTGGATGGATATCCTTTACCAGAATCATCCTCAAGTCAGGTTTCTAACCCTTTAAATAATATCCCGGCCTCAGATATTGCTTCTATTTCTGTATTAAAAGGTCCGTCAGCTACGGCGATTTATGGATCAAGAGGGTCAAATGGTGTAGTCCTTATCACAACAAAAGAAGGTAAAAAGGGAAAGCTTAAGTTTCATGCCGATGCCTACACAGGGTGGCAATCGATTCCTGATCAAGAAGTTACTCCGATGATGAATGCTCGCCAATTTGCTACTTTTATGAAGCAATCAATAGAAGATCATAATAGAGTCTCAGGTAGTAATAATGCTATTCCCAAGGAATATCAAAATCCATCACAATACGGCAAAGGGACTGATTGGTTTTCTGAGTTAACTAGGGTTGCGCCTCAACAAAATTTCAATTTTAGCGCTAGTGGCGGTAATGATAATATAACCTCCTATTTTTCTGGTAGCGTGCTAAGACAGAAGGGCGTCGTAATAGGAAGTGATTATAACAGAGTTTCATTCAGAGCTAATGTTCATGCTAATTTAAGTCCTAAATTGAGTTTAGGAGTTAATTTTTCACCTAATTATTCATTCGGGCATAATGGAGTTACCGGAGCAGTTGGTCGCGGACTCTTGACTGCAGATAACGGCGGTAATCCAGGTTATTTCGGTGAATGGGAAGTCTTGTCCCCATTAGTTCCCGTCCATCAATCCGATGGGTCATATACGCCAATGGTTGGGAGTCCCGGATTATTTGCTTTTCCAAACCCGGTATTAGCTTTGAATCAAATGACCCATAAAAAAAATACCACTCATCTTTTAGGGAATACTTTCGTTGAATATGATTTCTTAAAAGATTTGTCTTTCAGGTCAACCTTTAATGTAAATTGGGAGAACTCAAACGAAAAAATATTTTATCCCTCAACGATAGGAGGGGTATTCAATCCGCCGCCAACAATACCGAGTGGAAGTTATGGTCAAGATAAGTTCCTTAATTGGGCGAATGAGAATAGATTGACTTATGATCATGATTTTAAAGGAGGACATTCGGTTAAGTTAATGGCCGATGTCTCGGAACAAAGACAAGTGACTGATAATGTAAATTTTAATGGAGACCAGTTTGCTGATAATTCTATCAAAACACTGAATGCTGCATCTGTAATTACTGGAGGAACCTATGCTAGCAGTTGGACCCTTGTCTCTTATCTTGGACGATTGAATTATTCCTATAAAGATAAATATCTTTTAACAGCTACAGTGAGACGTGACGGATCTTCCAGATTTGGACCCAATAACCGATGGGGAACGTTTCCATCTTTAGCTTTAGGTTGGAGAATTACCAATGAACCATGGATGGAAAAATATTCTTCGTGGCTTAACAATCTTAAAATTAGAGCTTCTTACGGGATCAGCGGTAATAACCAGATTGGTAATTTTACCTACGAGAGCCAATTGAACTCCAGTAATTATGTTTTTGGAGGTTCGTTAGCTTCTGGTAAAGTTGTTAATTCGTTAAGTAATCCTAGCTTGGCTTGGGAGAGAACAGCAGAAGCAGATCTGGGATTAAATGCAGGATTTATAAACGGCAGGATAAAGGTAGATCTAGATTTTTATAGATCCAGGACAAAAGATCTTCTATTAAACCTGAATATTCCAGAGTCGTCAGGCTTTTCGACGACCATAAAAAATATTGGGGAAGTACAGAACAAAGGGTTTGAGTTGGGAGTCCACACGAAAAACGTAGTAAAACATAATTTTATGTGGAGCACCAACTTCAATTTCGCAATGAATAGAAATAAAACCTTGTCTTTAGGACCCAGCGGGGCACCCATTCAAGGTGGTACTAGTGGAGAAGGACATCCCACAAATATCACCAAAATTGGTAAGCCAGTTGGTATGTTTTATGGATACAAGTTTTTGGGGCTTTATAATCAATCCGATATAAATAATTCCAATGTTGCAAAATTTCCGGGTGCTATTCCGGGTAACATGAAGGTTGCTGATATTAATGGAGACGGTAAAATAACACCGGTATCAGACTTTACGACCATTGGAAATCCTTATCCTGATTTTACCTATGGGATAACAAATACATTACGATATAAAGGTCTCAGTTTAAATCTGGTTATCACGGGATCATACGGTGCAGAAAGGATGAAAGCGACTTATGAATCACTTCATAATATTGATGGAGTCTTTAATGTTCCCGTAGAGATGGAAAACAGGTACCGTTCTCCTCAAAATCCGGGAGATGGGAGGCACCCCACTACCGCAGGATCAGCCTTTGCAAGGGTAATGTATAGAGATGTAAGTACTCTTAACGTATTTAATGCTTCTTATCTATGGTTCAAAAATATTACGTTGGGATACACTTTACCTAAAAGTATTACAAATGGAAGTTTCCAGAATATCCAGTTGTATACCAGCATCCAAAATGCATTTATTATAACACCATACCCTAATGGTAACCCTGTATCTTCCACATATTCGAACGCACAAAGCTATGGCGGCGCACTTTCACCGGGTATTGACTGGAATCCCTATCCTACGCCGCGAGTTATTACTGTAGGTATAAAAGTTGATTATTAAGGAGGGATAGCATTATGAAAATTTTAATGACAAAAAAATTTGATACCATGAAAATGAAAATATTCCTCAGTTCTTTGATTATAGGGATCGTACTGACTGGCTGTAGCGATTTTCTAAATCAAAACCCAGAATCCTTTACCTCTTCGAGTACATTCTACAAAAACAAGTCACAGATAGATGAAGCCTTAAATGGCGCTTATAGTGGCTTGCAAACGCTCTATGGGGCTAGTTTAGGAGGAAATGCACCTTCTTCTGCTTTCTGGGCCATGACAGAAGAAAGATCGGACAACACAACATTTGAGTACAACAATGCCAATCGTGGTTTCTTGCAACGAGAAGATATTGATTATTTTCTTGTAACTCCGGATAATAATTTCACCCAGGGTGTCTGGCAAGACATCTATAGTGGCATTGAACAGTGCAATACAATTTTGGATAGGATAGATAATGTAGATTTAAGTTCTGCTGATCATGACCAAATAGTTGGGCAAACGGAATTCATACGGGCACTTTATTATTTTAACCTTGTGAGATTATGGGGAAATGTACCTCTTTTAACAAAGGCTATAACTTCTCCGGATCAAACGGATAAAATTGAACAAGCAAAACCTTCAGCTGTTTATCAACAGATTATTAGTGATGCCAAGGATGCCGCAAGTAAACTCCCTGCTACATGGTCTGCAAGTAATGCGGGCAGAGTAACTAAGGGTGCAGCCCATACTTTGCTAGGTGAAGTTTATATGACTATGGATCAGCCAGGAAATACGGATAACTATAATAAGGCGATAGCCGAATTTAAAAAAGTGATTCAATCTGGTACATATTCACTGATGTCTAATTATTCGGCTTTATGGGATCCCCAGAATAAAAATAATTCGGAATCTGTATTTGAAATACAGTATAGTTCCAGCACCCAGGCTTCATATAGTAGTTATATCTACGAATTTGCTCCTTTGTTTTCGGGTTATACTACCATAGGTTCATTTAGCCCCAGTTCGGGGGATGGTCGAAATATTCCAACACGGAATATGCTGGGTACATACGAAAATGGGGATCAAAGAAAAGATGCTTCGATAGCTTGGTTCGTAGACCCTGACGTTAATACCAATCCACCTTATTATGAGGTACAACATGATTCTCTGGCATATGTACAGAAATATGCAGCTAAACCTTCTGAACAGTTCAAACAGAATGTAGATTTTTATGTTTATCGTTATGCCCAGGTTTTATTGTGGTATGCCGAGGCACTTAATGAAGTAGGTAAGACCTCCCAAGCATATTCATATGTAAATAAGGTAAGGAAGCGTGCCGGTCTGAATGGTCTCACAACAGGTATGTCGCAGTCTCAATTTAGAACTGCTGTTTATCATGAAGAAAGGGTAGAATCTGCTTTTGAAGATCACAGATGGTTTCAATTGATACGAACGGGTAGAGCCGTTAATGTTATGAATGCCAATGGTACTGAACAAAAAACATATCAGACATGGTTATCGCCAGCATCTTATGACGTGCAAAAATATAAACTCTTATATCCATTACCGATACATGACACGCAACTAAATGCCAACCTTAAACAAAATCCAGGCTGGTAAATAGTCGATTCCCTTATAATGCTGTTTCTAAAGCAAATGAGAGGCTGGTCTGAGTAAAAAGGCCAGAATCTCATTTCGCTTTATGAATAAGAAATTTCGTGGCTATTGAATAAATGCACTTTTATAGCTAGATCAAGATTTAAATTAGTTCTAAAATAGTATGAAAAAGGTATTCCAATTTCTTTATTATTTTTCGGTTTCTCTATTCTTGAGTATAGGTTTCATTTTTATTTTGACAACTAGTAGCCATGCTCAGAATCTTAACAAGAATGAGGCTAATTTGGTTGAGGGATTTAAAAATCCACCAAAGAAGGCCCGGCCACGTGTGTGGTGGCACTGGATGAATGGCAATATTACCAAAAAAGGCATTAGAGAGGATTTGGAATGGATGCACCGGATTGGAGTTGCGGGATTCCAGACGTTTAATGCGGCCTTGCAGACCCCGAAGGTTGTAAAAAAGCGCTTGGCCTACATGACGCCAGAGTGGAAAGACGCCTTCCAATATGCCACCAGGTTGGCCGATTCGCTGAATATGGAGATGGCTATTGCCGGCTCCCCGGGATGGAGTGAAAGCGGAGGTCCGTGGGTCAAACCGTCTCAGGGAATGAAGAAGTATGTATGGAGTAAGACAAGAATACAGGGTGGGCAGTCTTTCAATGGCAAATTGCCTCAACCACCTGGCACTACCGGACCCTTTCAGAATGTTCCTTTCCAGGGAAGAGGCGCTTCCAACGAGAACCGGAATGCTAAAAAACCCCAGTATTATAAGGATGTCGCTGTTGTCGCATTTAAGTTGCCTGATATAGACAAGAGGCTGCAGGAATTACAACCCGAAGTTACTTCAAGTGGCGGTAGCTTTTCCCTTACTTCTTTAACCAATGGAGATTTTGCAGACACGACGCTATTACCTTCAGCTAAAGTCGGCAAAAAAGCATGGGTTCAGTACGAATTTTCCAAGCCACAGACGTTTCAGTCCTTCACTATTGGCATTCTGGGCAGTGGTCGCGGATTTGGAAGATCCTCCGGCGGTAAACAGGCTCTTGAAGTGAGTGATGATGGAAAAACCTTTCAAACCGTTTTGGAAGTACCTGAGAGTGAAGTAGGCCAGCGCACAATTTCATTTAAGCCGGTTACTGCAAAATACGTTCGTTTTACTGTCAAAACCCCACCTCCTCCATCCTCCGGGGGAGTTGCCGGTTTGTTTGGTGGTAGTTCGTCCGCCCCCCATGGAACGGAAATTTCTGAATTCAATTTGCATACGGGGGCCCGGGTCAACAGGTTTGAAGACAAGGCAGCCTTTACTACGGCGGAGGATATATACGGCATGGCTACCCGGCCCATCCCGGCCTCGGAGGCTGTAAAAAAAGCGGATGTGGTAGACCTTACCTCAAAGATGGACAAGGATGGGACGCTGTCATGGACGCCCCCGCCCGGCAATTGGATGGTGCTGCGCTTAGGTTATTCGCTGCTTGGAATCACCAATCATCCGGCTTCTGAAGAAGCTACGGGACTGGAAGTGGATAAAATGAGTGCGAAGGATGTAAAGTCGTATTTTACGCAATATTTGGATAAGTATGAAAGTGCTACCGGCGGGATGATGGGCAAAGAAGGTCTTCATTATGTAATCACGGATAGCTGGGAAGCCGGCGCCGAAAATTGGACCGAGAACATGATGAAAGAATTAAAAAAACGTCGTGGATACAGCATGGAGCCGTGGCTGCCGGTACTGGCGGGGTATGTCGTTGAAAGTGCTGAAGCAAGCGACCGGTTTCTGTGGGATTTCCGCCAGACTATTGCCGACCTGATTACCGAGAATCATTATAATCAACTCAGTAGGATGTTGCACAAACGTAATATGGGGCGTTATTCGGAATCCCACGAGAGCGGACGAGCCCTCATTGCTGACGGCATGGAAGTCAAACAAAAAGCGGATGTCCCCATGAGCGCCATGTGGACGCCCGGTGGTTTTTTGGGAGGTTCACAAATTCGCGTAGACAACAAGGCTGATGTTCGCGAATCAGCTGCGGTGGCACATATTTATGGACAAAATTTTGTAGCAGCCGAATCAATGACCTCAGCCGGCAACCTATGGGGTTGGTCTCCGCAGACCCTCAAACCAACCGCTGATATGGAGCTGGCCAGCGGGTTAAACCGGTTTGTCATCCATGAGTCGGCCCATCAGCCGGTAGATGACAAATTACCGGGATTTACGCTTGGTCCCTTTGGACAGACATTCAATAGGCACGATACTTGGGCTGACGAAGCTGGCCCGTGGATGGATTATCTTGCCAGAAGCAGTTTCATGCTACAGCAGGGACATTTTGTGGCTGATATTGCTTACTACTATGGACAAGATAGTAATATTACGGCATTGTATAATAATAAGCTTCCGCCCGTACCCGAGGGGTATAATTACGATTTTGTGAATTCCGATGCATTGATAAATCGTCTTTCGGTACGTAATGGTTCTCTTGTAACGCCTACCGGCATGCATTATCGAATATTGGCTTTGGATCCGAACAGCCGTTATATGACATTGGCTGTATTACAAAAGCTTCAGAAGTTGGTGAAGGCCGGGGCAATCATTGTAGGGAATAAGCCGGTTGGTACGCCAAGTCTCAGCGATGATCAACAAAAATTTGATGCAATGGTCAATAAACTGTGGGCTAATGAGAATGGTGTGAATAGCGTTGGCAAAGGTAAAATTTATTCGGGATTTAGTATTGGCCAGGTATTAACCTCCTTAGATATTATCCCGGACTTCCAATACATAAAGACGGATAACGATACCAAGCTTTTATTTGTTCATCGCCGAATGGGTAACAAAGATATATACTGGGTTGACAGCCGCAATGACCGGCCCCAGGATGTGCAGGCAACATTCCGGATTACGGGTAAAGAAGCCGAGTTATGGAATCCGGTAACGGCCAACATAAAGAATGCCTCATATAGCATTAATGGAAATACTACCCAGATCCCGCTTCATCTTGCTCCAAATGGGGCGGTATTTGTAGTATTCCAGCATCAGGCAAAAGCTATGTCTCGGACCGTCACCGCCCCTTCCGAGCAATCCCTTGCGAAGATCGGAGGTCCGTGGAAAGTCCACTTTCAGGAGAATCGCGGGGCTCCGGCCGAAGTCGATTTTGATTCGCTGCAGGCCTGGAATAACAGTTCCGATAATGGGATAAAATATTTTTCCGGGACTGGGACCTATACCAAGACGATCAACGCCCCGTCAAGCTGGTTTGAACAGGGCAGACAGCTCTGGTTGGATTTAGGGAAGGTAAAGGATTTGGCACAAGTAACAGTAAACGGGCAATCACTGGGCATCGTATGGAAAGAGCCGTTTCGGGTAAATATTACAAAGGCTCTGAAACAGGGAACTAACACCCTAGAGATCCAGGTCACCAACTTGTGGGTTAATCGAATTATAGGAGACCAGCAACCGAACGTCTCGAAAACGTATACCTGGAACAGTTTCCCAATAAAAAGATTGTATCCGGCTGATACTCCGTTGAAACCATCCGGATTGTTGGGGCCGGTAAAAATAATAAGTTTGGAAAAAGGTAATTGAAAGTAACATATTAATTTTCCTTGATAGGAATAGTGTAGATTGAGTTAAGAATCTGAATTTGGCATTGCACAAAAAGTTACTCAAAGAGGACTGATATGACGCAGTCCTCTTTTTATTCTTACAAAAATCTGTGCTAGTTAAAGATCGCATAAGCTAAACCGTAACATGATTCGGAATTCAGCTATAATGTGCAGCCGGTATTTTGTCCAAAAAATTTCAAAAAAGACTCTTGAAGTCTGTGGGTCGGGTTGTCTAAATCAAAATTATTAGAGGAAATGATGAAAATAGGACATGGGATATTTTTAATATTGATAAGTTACCTTGTAAGTTGTGCAGGACAAACGGGCAGGGCAATAACCCAATTGAAAACAGAATACGCCGAGACCCCACTTGGCATTGACACAGAACACCCTCGATTTTCCTGGCTTTCCGATGTCTCTTTGCAGTCGGCTTACCAGGTACGAGTGGCAAAAAGGAAGGATGCCCTGCAGCGTGGGGATGATTTGCTTTGGGACAGCCAGAAGATGGATTCAGACAAGAATGTAGGAGTTATTTACAAGGGACCGACGCTGCAATCGCGTCACCGTTATTACTGGCAAGTTCGTGTATGGAATGCGGATGGAAAAGTCTCTGAATGGAGTAGGCCATCGTGGTGGGAGATGGGGTTGCTGCATCCTTCAGATTGGAAGGCTCAATGGATTGGTGGTCCTCAAAGATTGGAAACCCAGCTGACACCCAAGCAGGGCTTAGCTGATGATAAAGTGATCCAAACTTCAGACGAATTTTGTCGCCCGGTAAATTGGTTGACGTCTGGTTTTTTCTTGAGTCGGCATAAAAATAACCAGGGCAAGTGTCGTGAAGTCAGGCCAGCGCCGATGCTACGAACTTCTTTTGAAGTCACAAAACAGGTAGCCAAAGCACGAGTATATGCCACTGGACTCGGTTATAATCATATGGCGATAAATGGACAACCTGCCTCAGAAAGTGTACTCGATCCGGGATTTACAGACTACAGTAAAACGGTTCTATATACGACACGAGATGTTACTGATTTGATCAAAAATGGAGAGAATGTCATAAGCTCAGTCCTTGGATCTGGACAATTTGATAATGCAGCACAAACTTGGGATTGGGGCTGGAGCAAGGCTGAATGGAGAGCGACGCCACGCCTTCGCCTACAGTTGGAGATCACATTTGAAGATGGTAGTACTCAAGTTATAACGTCTGATGATTCCTGGAAAGTCAGCACCGACGGGCCGACGCGTTATGACAATTATTATTTGGGAGAAACCTATGATGCCCGCCGTGAGATCCCGGGATGGAACAAACCCGGTTTTGATGCCTCAGATTGGTCCTCTGCAAGAGAAGTAGAGGCTCCGGCTGGTAAAGTACGAGCAGAAAAGCATCAGCCCATTCAAGTAGTCGATGAGCGAAAACCAGGAAACGTGAATCAACCTGTCAATGGAATTTTTGTCTATGATATTGGGCAAAATCTAACCGGGTGGGCCCGCATCAAGGTTGATGCTCCTGCCGGCACTCCCATAGAACTATTTTACAGCGAGAAATTAGATTCGCTGGAAAGAGCAAGTACTAATGGAAATGCCCTGGTGGGCGGACAGCTACAGACTGATTATTACATAGCAAAAGGAGATGGAGCCGAAACCTGGGCTCCGCGCTTTTCTTACAAAGGATTTCGTTATTTGCAGATCAGCGCACCAAATGGTCAACCGCTTTCCGATCAGGTATCGGTAAAGGTGGAAGCTATTGAACAAGTGAGGACCGGCTTTGAGGAGACTTCAACTTTTGCAGCATCGAAAGGTTTGTTGAATCGTATCTATCGAAATACAAAGTGGGCGGTTCAGAACAATACGCAGGGAATTATTACGGATACTCCGATCTACGAGAAGAATGGATGGACCGGTGATGCCCAGCTTACATCAGGGACGGCTTCGATTCTTTTTAATACGGAACGATTATATGACAAAATTTTTCAGGATATGGAGGATGGCCAAACGAAGGAGGGAGAAGTGCCTCTGTTGTCTCCAAGCAATGAAAATTACGGTTATGTGGGTAAACCGGCTTTTAAACCCACAGATTGCTGCGGAGCTACTCCGGCCTGGGATGCTTTCTGGTTTATCGTTCCCTGGCAAGCATACCAGCGCTTTGGTAACCGGCGTGGATTAGAGCAAACCTATCCTTTAATGAAAAATTACCTGGATAACTGGGTACCGAAATGGACGAATAAAGACGGCGATCAATTTAAATATACGCTGACATCCGGATTGGGCGATTGGGATACGCCGGGCGATACCCCCCGGAATATCGCACTTTCTTCTACTGCTTATTATGCCCGATTTGCCCAAATTGCGGCGGATGTAGCACGCGTGCTTAACAAGCCGGATGAGGCAAAGCACTTTGATCATCTTTTTGAGAATATTCGCGAAGATTTTAATGCCCGGTTCCTTTCGCCGGATGGTGTTTACCGTGACACGAGCACGAGTCCTTTTACCCAAACGGCACAAATTTTACCGTTGGCTTTTAATTTGGCTCCGGATAGTTTAAAAGCTCAATTGGCAAAAAGAGTTGCTGATGACATTGTCAACAACAGGGATGGAAATCTCAATGTGGGCATCCTTGGTGCTCGCTATATTTTACCCGTTCTAACCGAAGCCGGCTATAAGAATGTTGCTTACGCAGCCGCTACGCAAACTGATTATCCAAGCTGGGGGTATTGGATTGATAAGTTGGGATGGACCTCACTCGGAGAATACTGGGAAGCGTCTTCACGATCGCGCGATCACCATTTCTTCGGAACTATTGTACAGTGGATTTACGAAGATTTGATAGGCATCAAACCCAACGAGGCCGGCTATAAGAATTTGACTATAAAACCGTATCCACCAAAAGGATTGGAGAAGATAAGTGGATCGATAGATACCATTCATGGTACCGTATCTTCGTCTTGGAATCATGAAGATGACGGTTCATTCAAACTTGATGTAACGATTCCCAGCAATACCCAAGCTGAAGTTTGGGTCCCTACTGGTGGGGCCCAACCGACGGTAGAAGGGGGCGAGACTAAATTTAAACGAATGAGCAAAGGATATGCGGTTTACTCGGTGTCGAGTGGTAGCTACATGTTTAAATCGAAGTTGGATGATAATTAATCAATACTGGCGGTTCCAATGCCAAGTCAAACGTTAGCTAATTAATAACTTAAATGACTGAACCATGAAAAAATTAGTATTATTTATTTTTGTTTTCGCCTCTTTTCAGCTTGCGGCTTTGGCCCAAATGTCTGGCTTACAATTTAAGAGCAAAGAAGTTTTTAAAAATGACGATTTGGTTTTCCATCAGCTTGACGATCACACATGGATTGGGAATGGGCATTTGGCTGCTCACGAGAGTATGTACATTGTAGAGGGAAATGATAAAGCGGTTTTAATTGATAACGGTACCAAAATTACCGATTTGGATAAGATTGTAGCATCTATTACTGATAAACCTCTCATGGTGGTTGCGACGCATGTCCACCCGGATCACGTGGGAAACGTTGGCTTTTTTCCTGAAATATGGATCAATCCGGCCGATACGGTAAATATTCCGCAATTTATGCCGGATTACAAAGGTAAAGTCAATTATTTGAAAGACGGGCAAATCATTGATTTGGGAGGCAGGAAACTGGAAGTCGTTTTTACCCCTTCGCATACCCCCGGCTCTACGACCTTTATTGACAAGGCGGCCGGATATGGGTTCAGCGGGGATTCGTTCGGTTCGGGAAACTTGTTGTTATTCAGCGGAACCTTTTCCGATCTCATTGCAACCTGCAAAAAAATGAGTGCTGTTATGAAGAAAGAAGGGATTAAATTCCTTTATCCTGGTCACTTTAACGGTATTAATCCGGAAACGCCCAAAAGAATCCACGATGAGATCACGATAAGCAGGGCTGTGTTATCCGGAAAGATGAAGGGAAAGAAAAACCCATCCAGCAGGTTCGGGTTAAATTATGTGGTGAGTGATTACGGTGTCCGTATTAACTATAGTAAAAAATCTCTTAAATAAAAGAGGAGCGTAAACTGATTTTTATTCTTTGAAGGGCTGTGTTAAATACCGACTCTTATTTAAGAGAAGTAAAAAGTTAAAATATATAATATGATTCAATATCCTACCATGCAATACCGCCGGTATTTTGTTTTCTTGTTATTGTTGCCAATTGTGGCTTCATGCCAGTCTTTTCAAACAGATTCGATTACCGTTTCCAAGCTGAAAACAGAATACGTAAGGGATCCACTAGGGCTGGATGTCACTACGCCCCGGTTTTCCTGGGTTTTGAATAGCCCGGATCGCGGTGTAAGCCAGTCGGCCTATCAAGTGATAGTTGCCCAAGACCGAGACCGGTTAGATGGAGAAACAAACACTTTATGGAATACCGGCAAAATAAATTCCTCTGAATCGGTGGGTATCAAGTACCAGGGTAAAAAGCTGCAGAGCGGAGAGAAATATTACTGGAGGGCTAAGGTCTGGGATCAGGATGGGAATGCAAGTGGATGGAGTCGTATCCATTCCTTCCAGATGGGTTTGATTGATTCAACCGACTGGAAGGCAAAATGGATTACAAATACAGACGGTACGGTTTCTGCTCCCTTGTTTCGAAAAGAATTCACAATCGATAAACAAATTAAGTCGGCTTATGCTTACGTCACCGGAGTAGGATATTACGAGTTGTATCTCAATGGGAAAAAGGTAGGGAATCATGTGTTGGATCCGGCAACAACGAATTATAAAAAACGCGTGCTTTATGAGACGTATGATGTAAAGGATTTGCTCACTAATGGGAAGAATGCGGTGGGCTTAACGTTGGGTAATGGTCCATGGCGGGTTTTAAAACAGGGTAACCGGTATGCCTGGTTTACCAGTTTTCATTCTTTTGGGACTCCTCGCGGATTAGTCCAAGTACAGGTAACGTATAATGATGGTAGTCAGGCGATTATCAAAAGTGACGGGAGCTGGAAAACTTCTGCCAGTCCTATCACTTTTAATAGCGTATACGGAGGAGAAGACTACGATGCACGTCGCGAACAGGAAGGGTGGAACCAGACGGGGTTTGATGATTCGAACTGGAACTCTGCTACAGTTACCGAAGGACCGGGAGGAATTCTGGATTCGCAATTGATGCCTCCAATCCGGGTAACAAATACTATCCAACCGGTGAAAGAGACACATCCGAATGACATCACTTATCTATTTGATCTCGGACAAAATATTCCGGGCTGGTGGAAGGTACGGGTAAACGGGAAGCGAGGTACAACATTAAAAATACGAGGGGCGGAAACGCTTAACGATTCCTTGTTTCCTACGCCCTTAAAACCCGGTGACAGCCTGAGTACCCAGAAAGATTATCATAAGAATGTCTGGACGACTTATACACTGAAAGGTGGAGGAACCGAAAATTATGAACCCCGGTTCTTTTATACCAGTTTTAGATATGTCGAAGTTAAAGTTAATGAACCTGATGCGATAGATACCCTGTCTATTGCAGGACGTATGGCACATTCTGATTTGAAACGAAACGGGCATTTTGCTTCTTCAGACTCGCTATTCAATCAGATATACCGGACGGCTGTACGCTCGCAGGAGAGTAACCAGTTTGGTTATCCGACCGATTGTCCTCAGCGGGAAAAGGGAGGATATAATGGAGACGGCGAGGTGGTTGCTGAGGCCTCAATGCATGACTTTGACATGCATGCTTTTTATGATAAATGGTTGAATGATATGCAGGACGTACAGTTGGAAAATGGCCGTATCCCCAATACTTCGCCGACCATCCTCGGTGGAATGGGAGGGGGCATTGCTTGGGGGAGTGCCTATATTCTCATCCCATGGTGGATGAATCAGTATTATAGTGATTCGAGAGTACTTGCCGAACATTATAGCAGCATGAAAAGCTATATGGAGTACCTGAAAAATCTGGCTTACAATGACGAACATCCCGAAGAAAAATATATTATAAATGAATTCGGCGGATACTGGGATTCTCTGGGAGAATGGGAAGCTCCGGTCGGTAAACGAACGGGGCCGGTTAATCCACTGACAAGCACTTATTACTGGTATCTTGATGTGAAGACTTTTTCAAAAATTTTGAAGGTGCTTAAAAAAGATGAGGAAAGTAAGCAATATTTGGCACTGGCCGATTCTATCAAGCAGGCATTCAACAAAAAATTCTTTGAGCCGGAAACGAATCTTTATGGCACGTCCAAAGTATATCAGAGTTATCTGTTGTTCGCACTGAATGGAGATATGGTACCCGAAGGCCATCATCAGGCGGTCTTGGATAATCTGATTGATAATATTATGAATACCCGAAATGGTCATCTTGGAACCGGCATATTGGGAACCAAGTTACTGTTCAAGGTACTTGGCAGTGAAGGAAGAGAAGATGTCCTTCAGACCATGGTAGCACAGAAGAGCTATCCAAGCTGGGGATACTGGATTGAAAATGGGGCCACAACCCTTTGGGAGAGTTGGGATGCCCGCAGCTCACATAATCACCAGATGTTTGGATCTGTCAACGAGTACTTTTATGAATATCTGGCTGGGATTCGTGCCCCCACAGATAGTGGGACCACTGCCGGATATAAAAAGGTATTAGTAAAACCATATGTTCCGGAAGGAATGAAGCATGCGGAGGCCTCATCAGAGACCATTCACGGAACTGTAAAATCAGGATGGACTCATAATGGCAATGATTTGACGCTTAATGTTTCCATTCCTCCGAATACCTCGGGCAAAGTTAGTATTCCGACTTTGGGATTAGATGGATTTAAAGTTATGGAAAGTGGGAAGGAGATCTGGGATGGACAGAAACTCACTGGGAATGATGAAGGTATTCTTAATGCTACGTCCGGAAATAAAGATATAAATTTTGATATTTCTTCAGGCTCGTACTCGTTTAAGTTGACCAGCTTGAATTAGAAAAAAGAATTTTTCTTTAATATGATTTGAAATTGAAAAAGAAAGTGAAAAAAATGAATTCAAAAAACGTTGTTTGATAGTATTCAAACAAAAGATGGTTTTATAAAAATGCTTACTAATTAAAAGGTAGAAATATGAAATATTATCCAATCCGATTTTTAGCCGTTATAATTTTTGTAACAAGTCTTATTGCTCAAGCAGATGCTTTTACATCAAAAGCCAATGGAATTAAGCTTGAAAAACTAAGAGTAGAATATCTGCATAATCCCGAGGGAATCGATATGCAACATCCCCGGTTTTCGTGGGTGGTTGATGGTAATCGACGGGGCATTGGGCAGAAGGGCTATCAGATACTCGTATCCTCCAATGTTAACTCCTTGACTACCGGCAGTGCCAATATGTGGGATTCGCAGCAGACAGTCTCGGATAAGTCGGTCAATATTTCTTATGATGGTAAGAAACTGCAGAGTGATAAAACCTATTACTGGAAGGTGAGGGTACAGGATCAGAATAATGAGTGGAGCAATTGGAGCAGAATTCAGCGGTTTCATACCGGGTTGATGAACGAATCCGACTGGCAGGGCGAATGGATTGGATCGCCTGACACCACAATTTCGGCTCCTTTGCTACGGAAGGAGTTCAATGCGAATAAAGAGATCAAGAGTGCGCATGTGTTTATCAGTGGGCTTGGTTATTATGAATTGTACCTGAACGGCAAGAAAGTAGGTAATCACAAGCTTGATCCCGGCACTTCAAATTTTAATAAACGTGCTTTATATGCTTCCTATGATGTAACCAATTATCTCAAGTCTGGCGACAATGCGATTGGCGTTTGGCTGGGGAATGGATATTTCAGGATGAATCGCAAACGACCCTTCAAGTATTACGGCGATCGTCCACAAATGATTGTTCAAATGAATATAACATATACGGATGGATCAACCGCCCATGTTGTTTCTAATACTTCGTGGAAAACGTCGTCCAGTCCGATCTTGGATAACAGTGTCTATAATGGAGAAGTTTATGATGCACGCAAAGAAAAGGATGGTTGGGATAAAGCCGGTTACGACGATCAGGATTGGAAAAATGCCGTTCATCCGGATATCCCGAAAAACAGGAAACTGTCAGCGCAATTGATGCCGCCTATTCGTGTTACGAAGACCATTTATCCTGTGAGTATGCGTGAGCCGGAAAAGGGGGTGTATGTCTTTGATTTTGGTCAAAACCTGACGGGTTGGCCGCAACTGTTTGTCAGCGGTGCACAAGGACAGAAAGTGACAATGAAGACAGCAGAAGTGACGCGCAAGGATATGATGCAGATGATGGACAAAGACACCGAAGGCATTGTTGATACCGTAGATGCCAGTCCCGACCGTACAGCCAAAGCCAGGGATGTTTATATCCTTTCCGGGGAACCGGGTACGGCAACTTACAGCCCGCGATTCACTTATCACGGCTTCCGATATATTCAGCTGGAAGGATATCCGGGTAAACCTACGTTAAGCAGTGTTGCTATTAGAGTGGCCCACTCTGACGTAAAGCAGACCGGAAGTTTTAAAAGCGCTAATGGTTTGTTTAACCAGATACATAAAATTACGGTCTGGGGTCAGAAAAGTAATCTTATGAGCATGCCCACCGACTGTCCGCAACGAGACGAACGTATGGGCTGGATGGGAGATGCTCATCTTTCTGCTCAAGAGGCCATGCATAATTTTGATATGGCCGCTTTTTATACCAATTGGCTTAACCTGATTCAGGATGAACAAAATGATGATGGCAGTGTTCCCGATATCGTGCCGGATCATAAATGGTTGCCAGGTACTAAGGTGGGGACTCCGGCATGGCAGGTTGCTTATCCGCTTATTGTTTGGGATATGCATGAATATTATGGTGATGACCGGGTCATCGAACAACATTATAACAGTCTGAAGAAATGGATGGGTTATATGAAGTCTATTTCTAATGATTACATCATCACCAAAGGGCGCGGCGATTGGGTACCGCCCAAGCTCGGGTACTCACCTATTGACGGTTCGGTACCAATAACGTCAACTGGCTATTATTATAAAAGTGCACAATTGATGTCCAAGATGGCAGATATTCTTGGCAAGGATCAGGATAAGGCGATGTATTCAAAGTTGGCTCAAAATATAAATGACGCCTTCCAGCAAAAATTCTGGAATCAGCGAAAAGGACAATATGGAACCGGATCTCAAATGAGCAATGTATTTCCCCTTTACCTTGGTATTGTTCCAAAAAACAGGCAGCAAACGGTTGTGAATGATTTAGTTAACAATATCGAAATGAAACACAATGATCATTTATGGACTGGAATATTGGGGACAAAAGCATTAGTTGAGGCTCTTCCTGAACATAACAATGCCGATGTTCTGTATGACCTTACAAATCAGAGAACGTATCCCGGCTGGGGATATATGGTTTCGAAAGGTTCAACGACGCTATGGGAGCGATGGGGTGGCTACCGGTATTTTGGCGCCGATATGAATTCTCTTAATCATATTATGTTTGGGAGTATCGATGAGTTTTTCTACAAAAATCTGGCGGGAATACAATCGACGGCTCCAGGTTTCAAAAATATTGTCATTAGACCTAGCGCTGATATTGCTGGAAAAAAATTAAACTGGGCACAAGCTTCTGTAAAAACTATCCGGGGCAAGGTTGCTTCGAAATGGAAATTTCAAGGCGGTGCTGTTGAAATGAATATATCCATTCCCGCCAATAGTACGGCTACGGTCAGTATCCCCAAAGGGAATATTAAAGGTCCTTTTACGGTTACCGAAAGCAGTAAAACCGTTTGGTCCGGCCAGTCTTTTCACAAAACAACGGGCATTCACTCCGCAAAAGAGGATGCGGAATATGTTACTTTTGAAGTAGGTTCAGGGGATTATTCATTTACACTTTCAGGCAAATAATAATAGATAAATACTCCTTTAATTTGAGGTATACCCCACAATCAGCAAATTAGGTTAATGCATCTATCGGACGGCTGTGTTTGCCGTCCAGTGGATGCACAAGGATTTTGAAATTTATTGTAGATATACAATGCCGGATTGTGGAGGATAACGTTGGGGATGTCTCTCATTCCTTCCCTTACTCTGAGAATTTTCTGTGTGCTCCCTTGATTCCAGCTCAGGAAATTTTTCATGCCAAAACAACCCGGGATCCCCCCCTTGAGCTTGCTTATTGGCACTATGGACTGTCCGTTGCCCAGGAATGACGTAAACGTTTGGGATTGAAACCAAATAAAAAATGGCAGAAAGTTTTAGATAACCGGGCCCCGTTACCCGTCAAAGACGGCTTATATCTGCCGGATGCCCATACGCCGAACGCTTACACCGACAGCAAGTACCGCCGGGATCATCCCATCGTCGCCGGTGCCTTCGGATTGCTGCCTGACAGTGGTCTGATCGACACTACTATGATGCGGAATACTTTTAACGAGGTAATGCGAAAGTGGGATTGGTCGAGTACATGGGGGTGGGATTACCCGATGCTGGCCATGACGGCAGCCCGGCTGGGTGAACTGAAAAGGCGGTTGATGCGTTGATGATGGATAAACAGAAAAATACCTATTTAAGAAACGGGCATAATTATCAGAATAGCCGGTTGCGTTTGTATCTGCCCGGTAATGGCGGATTATTGACCGCTGTAGCCATGATGGCGGCCGGTTGGGATGGAGCACCAAATAGAAATGCACCGGGGTTCCCGGATAACGGGAAATGGAAGGTACAATGGGAAAATATAAAAATGATGCCCTAATGAGCATTTTAAGGGTAATATTATTATATATGACCAAGAAATTGATGGATAAAAAGTAAGTGCCAGAGTTTCAAGTGAACGAGATTATTACTTACAATATGTAGCTGGTTATACAAAAAGTATTCACTTATGGCTTTCAGGTGACAAGGTATCTTTTATAGTGTCGTGTTGTTTATATAAACGGCCTTAGAATGAGATCAAGGTCTGATTGACAGAAAATACTTCAGAATAAAATAAATTTTAAAAAATCTATAGTAGATTTAACGGTTGGCCGTCTCTTATAACACAGAAAACTGTACCAATTATTTCTAAGAGTAGAATGGCTATTTCAATAAAGATAACAGCTATTCCAAAGTTGATAATCCTGTTGAAATTTAAACATCTAATTGACTCAGATCAGATAAAAATATGAGCAATAGCATTTTAAAAAGGCTGGATCAACGATTAGACTCTATTGATGAGTATGAGCGTGAGCCAGTTCCCGATGATAAGCTAAAAGGTTGGAAGGGTTTTATCGGGATGTACATCGGGGAGAATACCGCCGGAACTGAATTTGTTATTGGAACGCTATTTGTTGCCCATGGAGTTTCGGCCGGGGATCTATTTTGGGGCTTGTTAGTTGGTAATATGTTAGCTATTTGTACGTGGGCTTTTCTTTGTGCTCCCGTAGCTGTAAAAGTTCGCCTCACCCTCTACTGGAAGCTGCGTAAAATATGTGGCCCCAATCTGGCGATGATTTATAATGTGGTAAATGGAGTTATGTATTGCTTTCTGGCGGGCTCTATGATAGCGGTATCTGCGACAGCGGTGGGGCTGCCATTTCACATTGCTATGCCGACGCTAAATGACTGGTTACCAACGAGTATCGGTTGGGTTATCGCCGTATTGTGTGTGGGGTTAATTATTACCATAATTGCTATTCTTGGATATGACAAAGTAGCTCATTTCGCCAATATTAGTTCGCCGTGGATGATCCTGGTCTTTTTAGCTGCCGGCATCGCGGTTTTACCTCAACTCGGGGTTCATTCGATATCGGATTTTTGGTCGGTAGCGAACCAGAAGATATGGACCGGAAAACCTTATCCGGGCCAAGTTAAGTTTACCTTCTGGCACGTCATGTTTTTTTCTTGGTTTACCAATCTTGCCATGAATGCGGGAATGTCGGACATGTCTATCTTACGCTATGCAAAAAAATGGTACCACGGGTTCTCACCCGGACCCGGTATTTATCTTGGTCATTTAATGGCTTGGATGTCATCCGGTATTTTAACAGCAGCAGCAGCTGGAGCTATTGCCCCCGGGATTATTGCTTATCACAGTGCGGGATTGGCCGGCGCTGTTTGTGTTATTATAGCCGGTTGGACGACCGCCAATCCTACCATTTATCGGGCGGGACTTGCATTTCAGTCTGTTACTCCCAATTGGAAACGTTGGAAGGTTACGTTGATTACCGGGTTGGTAACTACAATAGCGGCCCTATTCCCTGCATTAGTAATGAAATTGCTTGATTTTGTAGCGCTCTATGGATTGGTACTGATGCCAATGGGTGTTGTGATTTTGCTGGATGTTTTCTTGTTCCCCAAAATGGATCTCAAAACAAATTTGGCAAATGCTGCGAATTTAAAGTTTAATTGGGCGGCTGGCTTAACTTGGTTTATAACATTGTTATTTTGCTTGTTCCTCAATCTGTATATGGGAGTGGAAATTTTCTTTCTAAGCTTGCCGGGATGGTTTATTGCCGCGATGTTGTATATCGGGATGAGCGTATTTTATCAAAGAAAATATCAGCAGGCGAGCTATGAAACAGCTCGTTAGATGTTTAAAGAGTAAAGAATTTTTTAAAGATTAATGGAACGACGAATCAAAACGAGGTAGAAGTGAATACGGATAACAAGACCATGGAAACAAGTACAGTAGAAACATATTTCAGACAAGTAGAAAACAAATGGAATGAGGAAGAGGTAGAAGATAGTGATCCATTAGCACGATTGGTCTATCGTTCAAATCTGCTTGGAAGTGACTCATATATAAATAATACTGGTGGGGGAAACACCTCCAGTAAAGTAATGGAGAAAGATCCAATTAGCGGTGATGAAGCGGAAGTGTTATGGGTAAAAGGCTCCGGTGGGGACTTGCGGACAGCAACAAAACCCAATTTTGCGTCTCTTTATCAGCAGAAACTGCTCAAGCTGCAGGATATTTATCACGGTATGGATAATACCGGGCTTAAGACTCCTGCCGAAGATTCTATGACTGAAATGTATCCTCATTGTACTTTTAACCTGAACCCCCGTGCCCCATCTATCGATACGCCGTTACATAGTTTTATCCCATATAAATTTGTAGATCATACTCATCCAGTACCGGTAATTGCCATTGCCACGGCCGACAATGGGCCTGAGCTGATGCGTGAAATTTATGGCGACGAAGTGGAATGGGTTGACTGGATGCGTCCCGGCTTTGAGTTGGGTCTAAAGCTGCAGGAGGTAATCGAAAATAATCCGGGTATCAGTGGTATAATACTTGGAGGTCACGGCTTAATTAATTGGGCAGATGACGACGAAGAATGTTACAACAAAAGTATAGATCTGATAAATAAGGCAGCGGCCTATCTGGCGGATCACGAGCAGGGGGAAAAATCATTCAAAGGGGCAAAATTTGAATCATTGCCCAGAGAACAGCGTCGTGATACACTGGCTGAGATATTGCCTTTTTTGCGAGGACAGGTAAGCCAGGAAAATCAGTTTATCGGTACCATACAGGATGACGATGTCACAATGCAGTTTATCAATTCAGAAGATGCTCCCCGGCTTGCTGAGTTGGGTACTTCTTGCCCGGATCATTTTCTGCGGACCAAAATTAAACCACTGTATGTAGATTGGAATCCACAGCAAGAGTCGGTGAAGGATCTCAAATCGGAGATCAAAAAAGGATTAAAAGGATACCGGGAAGATTATGCCGATTATTACAATGAGCATCGCGATGAAGATTCACCCGACATGCGCGATCCTAATCCAACGGTCATTTTGATTCCGGGACTGGGAATGATTGCATGGGGTAAAAATAAAAGCGAGTCGCGGGTCACAGCCGAGTTTTATACAGCAGCCATTGGGGTAATGCGCGGAGCCGAATCGGTGGCCACATATACAGCTTTGCCCAAACAGGAAGCTTATGATATTGAATACTGGGCCCTTGAAGAAGCCAAGTTGCAGCGTATGCCACCTGAAGCAGAGCTTTCCCGTCAGGTGATTGCAGTTATCGGTGCCGGAAGCGGCATCGGTAAAAATCTTGTTTCCCGATTGATCAAAGAGGGTGGAACGGTAGCTGCTCTTGATCTTAACGAAGACCGCGCCAAAAATACCGCATCCGAAATTTTGGATGAAATTGGCATGGGTATCGGAGTAGCAGGGTCCGACATTAGTGGATCAGGTGATATTATTGGTCTAGAATGTGATATAACGGATCGTGAATCCGTTCAAAAAGCTCTTCACCAAATTGTTATTGCCTACGGCGGATTGGATAATATTGCAGTTACAGCCGGCTTGTATCCTATGCCTAATCAAAATGGGAATATTGGAGATACGGCCTGGGATAAAAGCTTTTCCGTAAATGTGAAAGGTAATTATATCGTGGCTGATGAAGCATCGGATGTTTGGAAGGCCCAGGGACTTAAAGGAAGTATGGTTATAACGACGAGTGCCAATGCCGTTGTTCCCAAAGATGGTAGTTTTGCTTATGATACAAGTAAATCAGCTGCAAATCATTTAATCCGTGAGCTTGCCATTGAACTTTCCCCCAACGTCAGGGTAAATGGAGTAGCACCGGCAACAGTAGTTGAAGGGAGCAGCATGTTCCCCAGGGATCGGGTTATGGCATCTCTGGAAAAATATGGACTGGATTTTGAAGATGCGGAGAGTACAGAATCATTACGTGATAAGCTAGCCAATTTTTACGCTAAACGTACGCTGACGAAAAAAAATATATCTCTTGAGCAGCAAAGTGAGGCTATTTATTCACTTATTAGTTCCAGATTCGAGAATACTACCGGACATATTATACCGGTGGATGGCGGCCTTATAAAGGCGTTTTTACGTTAATTAAATACCTGCAAGCAATGAAGATATTGTTAATTCTTATTTCGATAGCCGGACTTGTACTTACTGTTACACCTGCTATATTAGTTTTTTCCCATAGCATAACTTTGGCAACTCATAAAGAGCTAATGGTTGCAGGGATGGTAATGTGGTTTTTTACGGCACCTCTTTGGATAAAGGAGAAGCAGGAAATTTAATCAAGTGACCACAGTTTTTGCAGATATGATACATAACTCTTTTGAGAATGCGAGAAAAAGTACTGCCTCAAACGATTAAATCGTGGATTTTTTGCTAAACCGTGGTCAATAAATATTAACTACTTTGAAGATAACTCAACAGCACACTCAAGAGCATAACAGTAAAGCAGTAGAAAGACATAAATCTGGTTTCTCTTACCTGGCGGACCATTTGAATCAACAAGGCATCAATACGGAAAAGCTGGTTGAACAAATTGCGGATTTCCAGGTAGCTATTCCAAGCTGGGCTTTGGGGGCCGGTGGAACACGGTTCGGACGTTTTCCCATAGGAGGCGAGCCGGGCAGCCTGGAAGAAAAAATCGAGGATGTTGGTATATTGCATGCATTGAATCGATCCAGTGGAGCCATATCGCTACATATTCCATGGGATATCCCCGAAGACACTGCAGCTATTAAGCAATTGGCCAACGAGCATGATTTAGCTTTTGATGCAGTCAATTCGAATACGTTTCAAGATCAAGACGATCAAAAGTATTCTTATAAGCATGGTTCGCTTTCACATACCGATAAAACCGTTCGACAGCAAGCCATCGATCATAATATCGAGGTAATTCGATATGGAAAACAGTTGGGATCAAAGGCATTGACCGTATGGTTGGCTGATGGGTCTAATTTTCCAGGTCAACAAAATTTTCGTAAGGCATTAATGCGTACCCGGGAATCATTGGCTGCTATTTATTCGGAGTTACCCGAGGATTGGAAATTACTCATTGAATATAAACCCTATGAGCCTAATTTTTATTCGATGGTCATTCCCGATTGGGGCACGTCTTTTCTTCTTGCCAACAAGCTTGGGGATAAGGCATATACGCTCGTCGATCTTGGACATCATCTGCCAAACACCAATATCGAACAGATTGTATCCACATTATTAATGGAAGAAAAATTGGGCGGTTTTCACTTCAATGATTCAAAATATGGGGATGATGATCTCACCACTGGTGCCATTCAGCCTTTTCAGTTATTTTTAATTTTTAATGAATTGATTGAGGGGACAACAAGCCGAGAATCTCTGGAAAGTCAAATAGCATGGATGATTGATGCTAGCCATAATGTTAAAGATCCCCTGGAAGATTTATTACAATCTGTCGAAGCCATAAAGAAATCTTATGCAAAGGCACTTTTAATTGATCGTGAGCAATTAGCGGAAGCCAGAGAATCCAATGATCCGGTCGCAGCCCAGGAATGTTTACAGAATGCATATCAGACGGATGTTCGCCCGCTGTTACGAGAGTCCAGGATCCGGAATAAAGCGGCTGCTTATCCACTGGAACTGTTTCGTGACTTGGATGTGAGAGAACAGCTGATCAAAGAACGTGGAACTGAAACAATGGCTACGGGACTTTGATAGGATATTGAATTGCGAATGTTGAATTCTTTTTACCTTGAATATTCATTAACATTCTTTTTTCAATATTTCACATTTATTGCTAACCGAAATAATTTGACTTTAGAATTGTCCAACATTGGAAAAAAGTAATCCTATACCGGTAACAGCAGTTTTTGATATTGGAAAAACGAATAAGAAGTTTTTTCTGTTTGATGAGAATTATTCAATTATTCAGAAAAAGCAGACGAGTCTGAATCAAACGACCGACGAGGATGGTGCCCCATGTGAAGATTTGGCATTATTGGAATACTGGATAAAAAACAAGCTAGAGGAGGCTAATAAAAATAAAGAAATAGATATACAGGCACTGAATTTTTCCGGATATGGAGCTAGTTTAGTTCATCTTGATAAGGCTGGAAACACAGTAACCCCACTTTACAATTATCTTAAGCCATATCCCGAAGATCTTTTTGATAAATTTTATGAAACCTATGGAGGGCAGAAGCAAGTATCCTTACAAACTGCTTCTCCCCCGATGGGCATGCTTAATTCAGGGCTACAATTATTTTGGCTCAAACATGCCAAGCCATTTAAATTCGAAGAAATTGAGCACTCACTCCATTTTCCTCAGTATCTGAGCTATTTGGTGACAGGAGAATGTCGGGCCGAGCTTACAAGTATTGGATGCCATACTGTGTTATGGAATTTCAACCAAGAGCGATATCATCGGTGGTTGGAGCAAGAGAACTGTTTGGAGTTGCTTGCTCCAATAAGCCCTGTTTCTTACACTTGTTCAACAAAGTCTAAAGATATAGAAGCGGAAATCGGAATTGGGATTCACGATAGTTCTGCAGCTTTGGCACCTTATCTTTTAGGACTTGATAATCCCTTCCTATTGGTTTCTACAGGGACATGGAGCATTACTTTTAATCCCTTTAATAAAGAGCCTTTAACATACTCCGAGTTACGGAGAGATTGCCTTTGTTATTTGAATATTTATGGAGAGCAGGTCAAAGCTTCACGGCTTTTCCTAGGCAAAGAATATGAGCACCAGAAGGAAAAAATTAACGATCATTTTCGGGGAGCAACATTAGAGAAAGAAGTTGAGTTAGATAGTATTTTGCTAAACAAACTCATGAAAGAAGCGAATCCAGCTCGAAAGTTGAAACTCGAAAAAGCGTATAGTTCCGGCCCCTTTCCGAAGGATAAACCCGGGGATTGGGATATAAGTCAATTTGATAGTTATACAGAGGCATATCATCAGCTTATGTTGGATTTAGTGTCGATTCAGGCAGAATCCATAAAGCTTACACAGGATGATAAGAAGGTAGATAAACTAATCATGACGGGTGGATTCAGTCAGAATGATTTTTTTATAAAACTCTTAGCGTCCTTTTTCCCCGGCAAAAAAATATATACTTCCTCTTTGCCAAATGCTTCAGCTTTAGGGGCAGCAATGGTTGTAAATGGCATTGAGGAATCGGCCGGTCGGCAGAAGGAATTAAAAGATTTACTGGGATTAGAGTCGCATGAACCTGTAAAAGGACTTAAAGTAAAGGATTATTCTTGGAAAGAATCAGTAATTACATAATGTTTAACCGGTTATGGTTTCGTACATCATCCCGGAGACCCCACACAGAGTAAAAAGAAGGTAGTTTTGTTAGCTTAGGTGATTTTGTGAATTAATAAATTTCTCATAGAATAGATGCAGATTTCTCTCTTCATAACATGCTTTAATGATACTCTTTTCCCCGATACCGGAAGAGCAATGGTTAAGTTATTGGAACGCTTGGGGCATGAGGTAGATTTTCCCTTTGAGCAGACCTGTTGCGGACAAATGCATTATAATACCGGTTACCAGGAAGAGGCAATTCCACTGGTAAAACGGTTTGTAGATGTATTTGGGGAGGCCGAAGCCGTTGTAGCACCATCCGCTTCTTGTGTAGGGATGGTTAAAGAATTTTATCCGAAAGTGGCGGCACTTACGGATGATGAAGAGTTAAAAAAAGGTGTTGAACAAATGGTTCCGAAAGTTTTTGAGCTATCACAGTTTCTTGTTGATGAGTTGGGCCTCCAGGATGTGGGTGCCTATTATCCACACCGCGTTACGTACCATCCGACCTGTCATTCCCTGCGTATGATCGAGGTGGGAGATGCACCGCTAATATTGCTTCGCAATGTTAAAGGAATTGATTTAGTAGAGTTACCCGCAGCTGAAGAATGTTGCGGTTTTGGTGGAACGTTTGCCGTTAAGAATGCTGATACCTCCATGGCTATGCTTGGGGATAAAATTCGACATATCAAAGATACGGAAGCGGAAGTTTGTGCGGCCGTTGATAACTCTTGTCTGATGCATATCGGGGGCGCATTAAGCCGACAACGGAGCGGGGTTGAACCTATACATCTGGCTGAAATTCTAGCGTCAACTGAAGATGGGGGAAATTGAAAATGTCTGGCAAATCAGAAAAGTATCATAGCCCAACATTTGAAGAATCGGCCAAAGCATATCTGGCTAATACTCAGCTTCGTAGAAATATTGGTCATGCTACGCATACTATTCGTGACAAGCGAGCGAAAGCAGTCGGTGAGATGCCTGATTGGGAAGCACTTCGGGAAGCTGGTAACCAGCTTAAAACACGTGTGATGCGCCATCTCGATGATTACTTACTGAAACTCGAGGATGCTGTACAAGAAGCAGGAGGAAAAGTGCACTGGGCCCGCGACGCCAATGAAGCGAATCGGATTATCGTAGATTTGGTTAAACAGCAGCAGGTCGAAGAAGTGGTGAAGGTAAAATCCATTACAACTGATGAAATAGGATTGAATGATGCGCTGGCTGATGAAGGTATTCAGGCATTAGAGACCGATCTTGCTGAGCTTATCGTTCAATTGGCTGAGGATGAGCCTTCTCATATTCTAGTGCCGGCCATTCACAAAAATCGAGCAGAAATCCGTGAACTCTTTCGGAAAAAACTGGATAAGGATGAGCTTGGCGACAAGCCCGAAGATTTAGCGGAAGCAGCCAGGCTCTACCTCCGGAAAAAGTTTTTAAGTGCAGAAGTGGGCATCAGTGGAGCCAATTTTGCCGTTGCCGAAACGGGTACCGTGTCGGTGGTAGAATCGGAAGGCAATGGACGGATGTGTACCACCTTGCCAAAAACACTCATTACTGTAATGGGATTGGAAAAAACAATTCCAACTTGGCAAGATTTTGAGGTATTTATGCAGCTTTTACCCAGATCTGCGACCGCAGAACGTATGAATCCTTATAATTCTTTTTGGACAGGCGTTACCGAAGGTGATGGTCCGCAGGAATTCCATCTGGTGCTTTTGGATAACGGAAGAACGAATGTACTTGCCGACGAAGTTGGAAGGCAAACGCTTAATTGTATCCGGTGCAGTGCATGTTTGAATGTATGCCCGGTTTATGAACGAACGGGTGGACATGCTTATAACTCAGTTTATCCCGGGCCAATTGGTGCAATTTTGACCCCACAGCTGAAAGGACTTGATGATGAAGGAGCGGCTTCTCTGCCGTACGCCTCAACACTTTGCGGAGCATGTTATGAAGTCTGTCCTGTTAAAATTGATATACCGGAAGTACTGGTCCATCTGCGTGGTAAGATTGTGGATCAAAAAAAACGCAATGGAAATTTAAAACAAAAGATGGATGAAGAACATGTGGGGATGAAAGCAATGGGAAGCATGTTTCGAAGTCGATCACGTTATGAGCGTGCTCAACGATGGGCACGCACCGGACAGAAACTATTTGTGAAGGATGGGAAGATCTCAAAGTTACCGGGTGAGCTATCGGGTTGGACCGCTATGCGAGACTTGAAACCCATTCCAAACCAAACCTTTCGAGAATGGTGGAGGACTCGCGATGAGTAATGCAAAGCAGGAAGTTTTAAATAATATTCGAAATGCTTTGGAGAACGTTCCGGGAAAAGAGCATGCCGAAGATAACAAAGTGTCACGTGGCTACCGGCAAAAAGGGAAGCTTTCTCAGAGAGAGCTTGTTAAATTATTTATTGAAAGAGTTAGTGAATATAAGGCCAGGGTATCTCATGTTAATGGGGATCAATTGATTGGGGCCATTTCAGAAAGTTGCCAGCGGGAAAATGTTGAAAATATTGTCATTCCGGAAGGATTTCCCCAACAATGGATACCGGATGCTATATCACCTATGTGGGACCGTTTCGAAAAACAACTTTCTCATCAAGAACTGGATGCATCAGATGGAGTGGTAACAACTTGTGCACTTGCCGTTGCTCAAACCGGGTCAATCATTTTAGATGCCGGAAAAGGGCAAGGACGAAGGGCGGTAAGTCTCTTGCCGGATTATCATCTTTGCATCGTTAAGGAAAGTCAGATTGTAGAGCTTGTTCCCGAGGGATTTGCTTACTTTGAAGAAAAGGTAAAAAAAGAAGGTCCGCCTATCACTTTTATCTCAGGCCCTTCGGCTACTTCCGATATTGAACTCAGTCGTGTTGAAGGAGTCCATGGTCCGAGACGGTTGGAGATTATTGTCATTTCAGAGAATTAACAGAAGTTTATATATAGATAATTGACAATTAGGCTTCGAATTGTGAATCCTCTCATATCTCTTTTGTTATCCCATAATACACTTTATCTCCGTATATTAAAGCCCGTTTATGTACCGTAATTATTCACTGAGCCATCGTTAAGAGAGGTGTTTGGTGTAAAAATCAACTTTATTGAACTCAGGTTCGGAACAATTATAATTTTTTCGAAGTATTATTAAATAATATGAGTTCTAGATAAAAATATATCGTCTACTAAAATGATTCCTGAATATTGAGAAATCATATATCCATCGGTCAGCCGATTTTGCTGTCCGTTGGGATGGAACGGGTCAGAAACCAGAGCCAAGTCGTTGGTATGGGTTATATGCTATCAGATCCGCCCACGCACCCAGCGTCCGGACGATAGTTCCACAATGCTTATCATGAATTCATGTTAAAAAGGTTAAAAAGTTGATAAGCAAACGTGTAGTTATAAATAAAGAAAGATTCTTTAGGTAGAATCTTGAAAAATCCTTTAAAAAAAAGTAAAATATGTAACTGCTTTAAAAAGCTTTCAAGGGGTACAAAATTATGGAAGAAAAGACTCATTTAAGTTTGGGTAATAATGGAGTACGTAGCAAATCAGAAAATAGACCCAGCACGCCGAAACAACAAATGTCGAAAAGCGAGAATTCGCTTCTGGGCTGGGCGACGTTTTCAGAGCTCAACAAGATTTGGCGAATCTTGAAAGAGTTATCGATAAATAGAAATAATGATTCGAGGTGGACAGAATACTATATAACAGGTCGATATCGCGGATTCCATAAAAAAACGGAAAGAACATATAAGCTAAGTCATATCACTCAGCTCACCTTTACGAATGGCGTTAAAGAGATTTATGCCTCCGGGGGTTTTAAAGAAGAAGCCCTTCAAAAAATATTTAATCGTATTGATAAATTATACGGTATTAAAAATTAACTTGTCTTGTTAATTTTCCATTTTAAAGATTGTCTTACTGCATTAATACGATTTGTGACGGTAAAAAAAGTTTATGTGTTGTCTTAGGTATTTTTCAAAACCAATACGGGACAACGAGGAATCTGATTTAAGTAGTAAACATTATAAATAATTTTAGAAAACGGCTCTTCCGACTCCTCAATTACTGATTTCTCTTTTGCAATATCTTTCGTGAATTAGTTTATTAAAAATCAGCAGAAAATTTTTGCATGATTTATGCGTTATAGACACAAAGAAAAGGGTATTTATTATGGCGGACAAGATTAAGAAGTTTGAAAAAATGATTGACAATCCTACGGCTCATCAGCTTAAAGCATATTATGATGCAAAAGAAAAAGCTTGTTTGGATGCAATGAAATCTTCTAAATCAAAGAATCCTCATAATAAAGGATCGAACTTGGCAGAATTTTGGGATTACGTTTATGATCAATTTTATGAGATACAATAATTGATAATTAAACATATCAAAAATATTTAACCTGCAGATATTAATCTGCAGGTTTTTTTTATGAGTATGATTTTTAATCTTTTAAAAAAAATAATATTATACATTATTCTATAATATGAATTATATTGATATTAAGTGGTTATGACTTAAAGTAAAAATGAATTCAATATGGACATTAAATTTGTTGATCGGAAAAAGATTAATACTTCTAAAAAACGTTCTTCAAAATTTAAGCCTTTACTTGAAGCATTGGATAAACTTGAAGTTGGAGGTGATGCTATCGAAATAAATTATAAAGATGATAAAAATGTAAATTCGATGCGGACGGCAGTTTATCAATATAATCGTGATAAAGGAGTAAAAATTAAGAGTGGTAAGGATTCCGATAATAAGAAAATATATTTCTATAGAGAAAAATAGATCTTATCATGGGTTATATTATTTTTGCTTAATTAAAGATCTTAATTTCTAGTTCTTGCAGAACTATTTTGTCTTTTCTTTTGTATAACATGCAAGAAATGGGTTTACCAGTACAGAGATTTTTCTTTGTGTCTTAAATCCCAATGCTTAGTGTCACTAATCGTATAATTTATTGCCTATGGATAATCAAGTAGCGACCAGCCAGCAAACAATGTTGGATGAGGTTCTAAATGGATTATCACAGCCGCGAAAATACTTGCCAAGCAAGTATTTTTACGATGAACGTGGTTCAAAACTTTTCGAGCAGATTACCCAGTTAGAAGAATATTATCCTACACGGACTGAGATGGCTATTCTTAGGGGGAATTTGGATGAAATTTCAAAACAGATTGGTCCTGATGCGATGCTTGTTGAACTTGGAAGCGGTAGTAGCAAGAAAACAAGACTACTGCTCGACAAGCTTTCTCTCAAAGCATACATCCCTGTAGATATTTCTGAAAATTATTTATTGAAGGTGGTAAATCAATTGCGGATGGATTATCCCAGAATATCCATTATTCCAGTCTTTGCCGATTATACCTCATATTTTAATTTACCGGATTTGGGAAAGGATTATCGCAAGCAGGTCCTTTTTTTCCCGGGATCCACAATTGGTAATTTTGATCCCGATCGAGCTCGCTCTTTTATGCAGACCATAGCCTCTCTAACTGATCAGGATTCGGGTATGCTAATTGGGGTCGATCTAAAAAAAGATAAAACAGCATTAGAAGCTGCGTATAATGATGCAAAAGGAATAACGGCCAAGTTTAACAAAAATATATTAGTTCGATTGAATCGGGAGCTGGATGCGAATTTCGATGTTGATACGTTTGAACATCGAGCTTTCTATAACGAGGAAAAAGGGCGTGTTGAGATGCACTTGGTCTCGGCAGAGGACCAACAGGTACGAATTGATGGGCAGAATATTCATATGAAAAAGGGGGAATCTATTCATACCGAAAATTCGTATAAATATTCACTGGAGGAGTTTAAATCCTTAATAAGCGATTGGTACTCGGTTCAACAGATATGGACCGATGAAAAGCACTATTTCTCTCTGCAATATTTGAACAAAAAATGATATGGGTTGAATAATGAAATTTTTCCGACTACATACTCATAATGGCTCTCCATCTACATGGAAATTCGTAATGCTGTCCCTCCTCATTTTGGTCGTGGTAGGATCATTTTTCTTGCAAATCAGTCTCGGTGTTTGCCCTGTACCTTAATCGGCACAATTAACCATCCTGAAACAAACAGTCTTTTAGTTATAAGATATTTGCAAAAGATGCTCGTAAAATGGTAGTATTCTTTATTAGCTGGCTAACTTAGTTACCACCTATGATTACACTTAATAATGTTACAAAGGTTTTTGGTGATACTACGGCGGTGGATGGAATTTCTTTTCATGTTGAAGATGGAGAGCTTTTTGGGCTCATTGGTACAAGCGGCTGTGGAAAGACAACAACATTGCGAATGATCAACCGGCTGATTGAACCTACTTCAGGCACAATATCAATCGATGGACGGGAAACGACTGCTCAAAGGTCCGAAATCCTGCGGCGTCAGATCGGTTATGTCATCCAAAATGTGGGGCTCTTTCCGCATTATTCAGTGCAGCAAAATATCGCTACCGTGCCCAGATTGCTAAACTGGGACGAGCGTCGAATTCAGTCCCGGAGTGAAGAGATGCTACAACTTGTAGGACTCGATCCCAACACTTTTGCAGAGCGCCCCCCTGCCTCACTCAGTGGCGGACAGCAACAGCGCGTAGGATTGGCTCGTGCCCTGGCCGCCGATCCCCCGATCCTGCTGATGGATGAGCCTTTTGGGGCTCTGGATCCAATCACGAAACAGCAGGTTCGTTCTGAAGTCAGTCAGATGTTAAAGCAAATTCATAAGACAATCGTACTGGTGACTCACGATGTTTTTGAAGCTTTCGAGATGTGCGATCGGCTTTGCCTGCTTAACCGGGGAGAAATCCAGCAGATTGGTATGCCCAAGGAATTATTGTTTCAACCGGCTAACGATTTTGTGGAATCTTTCTTTGCCTCCAACCGGTTTCAAGTTGAACTATTGAGTGTGACATTGGCCGATATCCTAAAATCCGAACAGGGGAAAACGGAATTATATTGGAGCCCGCCCTTGGAAGAAGAAAATGGGGAAGAAATCAGGAAAGAGGAATCCTTGTATGCTATTCTCTATAAACTGGAAAAAGCGGCAAACGACAATCCGGTAATCATAAAACGGGTGGATGGTCAAGTTAGAGAATCGTTGGGCTTTTCCGCTCTGCTGAACCGCTTTCAACAGTATAAATTACAGATAAAATCCGGGGGGCATCGTGATTGACCTTTGGCATTTTATTATTTCAAACCAGGGAGAAATCCTGAATCAAACCGTTCAGCATATCGGGTTAACCTTTATTTCGCTGTTGCTGGCGGTTATTATTGGTATTCCATTAGGACTGCTGGCTACGCGTTATGATAAGGTGTCGGGACCTCTCCTCGGGGTAGTGGGTGTCATACAAACCATTCCAAGCATTGCTTTACTGGGATTTATGCTACCCCTGTTGGGAATTGGTGCTTTGCCCGCGATTGTTGCACTTTTCCTTTATGCATTGCTCCCCATCGTTAGAAATACCTATTCAGGGATCAATGAAGTAGATGAAGCGGTGATTGAGGCAGCCCGGGGCATGGGCATGACTGGGGGGCAGATTCTCCAAAAGGTAGAAATGCCCCTTGCAATGCCAGTGATCTTTGCCGGAATCCGGACGGCGACTGTCATCAATGTGGGGGTAGCTACTCTTTGTGCACTCATCGGGGCCGGCGGTCTTGGCAAATTCATTTTCCGGGGCATCGCCCTGAATAACATGGTAATGATTATGGCCGGCGCGGTTCCGGCCGCTTTGTTGGCTTTGGGATTCGATTTTGTGCTGGGATATTTTGAGCGGAATTTCTCTCGTCTGGTGAAACCAATAAGCTATGGTTTGGCTGCTGTACTGGTCTTTATTTCGCTTTATTCTGTATCCTCGGTATTTGCAAAATCGGAATTTAAAGCCGGCATGCCGCCCGAATTTTTGGAACGGGCCGATGGCTACCAGGGGCTAATCAAAAGTTATGATTTGGGGGATGTTCCCACTGTTGAGATGGATGCTTCTCTGATGTACGATGCGTTGAAAAATGGCAAGGTGGATGTCATTGTAGGCTATTCCACCGACGGACGCATCAAGGCGTTTGATTTGAAAGTGCTTAAAGACGACAAACATTATTTTCCACCCTACCAGTGTGCTCCCATTCTAAAGCAACGCTTTGCTGAAACTCATCCGGACGTGGTTAATGCCATTAACAAGCTGGCCGGGAAAATCGATACCCCAACGATGACGGCATTGAATAGCAAGGTCGACTATGACAAAAAGGATGAGGCAGAAGTAGCACGAGGGTTTTTGCAGAAACAGGGATTTAAAACCACAGTCGATCGGAATGGAGAACCCGACATGCTGATCGGTGGAAAATTGCAGACTGAACAATTTATCTTGGCTCACATGTATCAAATGCTTATCGAAAATTATACTCATTTAGATGTGGGATTGCGGCTCGGACTGGCGGGTACGCAGATCGTTTTTCGAGCACTTACTAATAATGAGATCCAGATGTATCCGGAGTATACCGGAACGGGGATGCACGTATTACTGGATACGGATAAAGCTACGGCCGATAGTTTGGGGAATAATCCCCGGGCCGTTTATGATTATGTAAATCAGGGAATGTTGCAACAATTTGGGATACAGTGGCTTAAACCACTTGGTTTTGAGAATACCTATGCGCTTATCATGCGACGCAAACAGGCTGAACGGTTGGGGATAAATACGATAAGTGATTTGGTTGATTACCTTAAGCACAGATGATGCGGATTCTATTTTTGATATGATAATCAGCTTGGGTTCCGCAGCGGAGCGACTGAAGGATAAGGCCCCAACCAACAAAAAGCAGTGTCATCCTGACGTGATTCAGGATCTGTTGCACGATCAGAGAAGAGACAGTACATCTGCCAACGATTAACATCAATTGAGTGAAGACGTATCCATCTGGTTGTTCGCTGGCAAACTATTGCTCTTGAATAGGCAATGCAACAGATCCCGGATCGGGGTCCGGGATGACGGAGATATGGAACCTTTAAACCCACCCATTGATTCTGAAATCCCCGGGAATCGATACCTGCGCTGTCTACCCGGGTGGGGACTTTTCCGGTGTATAGCTTCACGGGCCTTCGGATATTTGAAGCGCAAGCCAGATTGGACTTGTTATATTTAAAAATCACATCAGGATTCCAAAATCAGGGGGTCTGGGTCCCGACAGCATTCGGGATACGATTCCCCCAGCAGTTTTTTCGTCTATTTTTTGTTGACAAAAATGGACAGAACAAAGGCATCCCAGAAAAAATTGGCTACAACATTTCTAACAGCACAAGCCTGGTAAAAGGGAAAGCGTAGACGCTTGGAAGAGCATTTATTCCGCCGTCCATTCCAACTTTTTCAAAACTTCACGGGCCCGCTGCCTTCCCAGATCAAGCATTTCTCGCACCCGGTGATTGCTGAAATCCAGACCATCCCCAAGCGAATCTTTCGGATCAATAATAATAGGCTTTATATATTTATAGGAGCTCCCATCCGACTTTGTTAGTGTGATATCTTGCTTTTCAGCCTGTTGAGCCAGTCGGTTGATAACAAGAAAGCGGTCAATATCCCCGTGAAAGATTTCGTCCAGCATAATATTTATCGAACGAAAAGCGATATCCAGAATATCACGGAGATCCGTTGCTGCCGGTTCTTTATTAAGAGGCCGGGTGGGAATAATGATCAGGCGGTCAGGATGGTAGGCCAGTACCTCTTTGATAGGCGAGATATTTCGCAATCCGCCGTCCACGTCCGTACTATTACCAAGGTGTACCGGATTGAAATACACGGGAATGGCTGTTGAAGCCAATACCCGATTCAGATCATTCTGATTAATCAGGTGCCCGTCGGACTGGCGAATAACTGCCTGGATATATTTTCCACTTTCCAGTTTTACATATCCAAAATGGAAGGGGATACGAATTTTTTGACCTACCAGATGTCGTTGCATTAATTCCTTCAGAGGCTTGTTGGTGTACCGGGACACAGGAGGTGCACTAATTCCGATTTTGTAGGTGAGATATTGACGAGCCAGGCTTACCAGTGAATGTTTGCGTAAAACCTGGTTGGGAGTAATATGCTGCCACACATTGATCAGTTTATCCAATTGATCGGTAGCAAGCATGGCACCGTTTAATGATCCCACACTTACTCCGCTGATTGTATCAAAAGTAAAGCCAGCATCTTTCAGTACTTCTAAAGCTCCAACCTGAAAGGCCCCTTTAGAGCCACCGCCCGAAAGCACAAGAGCCGTCGTTTGTTTCTCAACTTGATCTGAAGTATTGGTAGCCATGGTTTTACCTTTAAACTTTTTTATAAAGAACCCCATATGAAAGATTATTCATCTACCCTTAATGTTACAAAATACATCAGTAGAAAGCGCATTGGATATTGCAGATACAGGATAGGTTGAACAGGGTAAAGGGGGGAGCGAGTGTCGTCGGGACGAGATGACGAAAAGTGATTGTAATCTCCTCACGGCCTCCCTCATACTGTCATTCCGAGGAAACCGGTAGCAGCCGGATGACAAGGAATTACAAGTGCGATAACAGGAGGAATACCTTTTTAAATGGCATTGCCAGAGTTGACGCTTGAGACCGTGTCCGACTCCCGGTTCCTTGGAGTCCCACGAGTGGGGCTGCTATTCTTTTTACAATTCCCATACATGTCATTCCGATCCGCCAGCCGGCGGAGAGGAATCTCAAATGTGATAACACCGAGAATCCCTTTTAATGGCTTGCCGAGTTAGCGCTTGAGACCGTGTCCGACTACCGGCGGCTCCCTCTCCCGAAGGTTTTTGGAATCGGGATGACTTAGGGGAGCATTCTTCTGTTGCAAAGCCCCGTAATTCAAATTCGCCGACTCCGTTTCCGCGACGTCTCGAGAGCGATAAGCAGAATTTGTATGACTTCAAATATGAAATATTCCTATAATTATGAACTTAATTTTAAGCCGCGTTTAATACGACAAAATGTTTTCCAGTTCCCGGTTCTTATAATAATGTCTCCCCTTGATTTGCTTCTTTTCCAATACGCCCATTTCTGCAAGCTCATTCAGATAATTACGAGCGGTATTCTCAGCATAGATGCCAGCATCCGTAAGATGACGTACTTTGGTAAATGGCTGAGTAAAGATGCCTTCAATAAGCTGATCAGGTCGCTGGAATTTTTTTTCTGATTCCACAGCTCTTAATACGGCCTCTTTAGCTTCTAACAAATCATTTACTTTTTGGTACGTCAGTCGTGCTGTCGATTCAATCGCCCGTAGCATATATAACAGCCAGCTTTCCCAGTCGCCCCGTTGTGAAACCCCGGCCAGCGTATCATAATACTCTTGTTTATGCTCGATAATATACCGGCTCAGATATAGAATAGGCAAATCCAGTAATCCTTTTTGAGTAATATAGTGGATATTGAGAATGCGACCCGCGCGTCCATTTCCATCCCGGAACGGGTGAATAGCCTCAAACTGGAAATGGGCCATAGCCATTTTAAGTAAGGGTTCGGTCGGAGGTATGGTATCATCATTTAAAAACGCTACGAGGTTTGCCAGTTTACGTTCCAGCACGTCCTTTCCTTTGGGAGGCGTATAGATACGTTTGCCCGCGTTAGGACCGCTGCCACCCTGCCGAATATATGTTTGAGCAAAAGGGGGACGTATACCATCTTTAGATTCCTTAATCTCCTGGTAAAGATTGATAAAATAATCCATATCAAACTGGCCCTTTTCGCGGAGATATTCCTGTCCTTCCCAAACGGCCTCACGATAGCGAAGTACCTCTTTTGTTGCAGCTGATACTGTATCATCGAATTTATCATCGCTAAATGCCTGGTAGAGGTCATCTTCGGTAGTGAACACATTTTCGATAGCACTGGAATCCTTCGCTTCCTGCAAAGTAATACTGTTGATTAGTAACGCTTGATTAGGAATCGCCACACTGCGTCCCGCCAGCAGGGCCAGAGCTTCTTTGGCTTTTCCAAGTTGTTCGTAAATTTCAACCTCTTTGTACAAGCGCTCATCGATGGGGAGTTCCGGGAGGTCATTCCAGGGGACATTGCGGTCTGGATTGACTCGGTAAAGCATTTTTTGGGGCATTAAAAAATATTTTTTTTAAGGTTTGGTCGGTATTTCGACTTTAATTTAAGGTTTTTGTTCCTTGCAAACATTAAAAAAATAAAAATTTAATGTTTGGTTGGGTTTTTGACCTTAATGGATATGTGTCGGAGAGCAGTAAACATTAAAATCTATCGAGCACAAGCTCTGCGGCTGAGGGCACTAATCTCCTTTCGACGTTCCGTATCCCACTCCTTCCGCCGCTCTGCTGCGGAAGATAAAATTCATATTTTTTATAAGGATCTCTCCAAATCTGTTTAGAAATCAATAAAAATTTAGTTACATTTGAAAATGGGGTGCTTCTGTATAAAATAAATCCGGTAAGAGGCTGAGATGATACCCTAATAACCTGATCTGGATAATACCAGCGTAGGAAAGCCCGTCTGCTTATTCCGAAATATTGCATCGGTCGCTTACCTATTTTCTTATCCAGTGGAGTGCGTTAATTAAAGAATATTTTTGCAATGAGTGATATAGAGAAGAAGAAATTCAACCTGGCTACTAAAAAGCTGGAAAAGTGGCAAGACCGGGAAGAATGGTTCTTCAATCGTGAGCATACTGACTGCTATGAAGACTATTACGAAGGTCGTTATAAACGAGCTGAAATCTGGCAGAAGAAGGTTTTGGCAAAGTTGATCAAAAAGGATGACCGGGTTAAAACTTTATTGGAGTATGGCTGCGGTACCACTCGTTTTACCCGCTGGTGGGAAGAGATTGGCATCGAAGCCACAGGAGCTGATATTTCGCCTTTTATGCTCGGACAGGGCTCCAAATTGTTTGACGGCGATTTGGTTTGGGCCGATTCTCATCATATGCCATTCAAGGACAATACTTTTGATGCGCTGGCCTTTATCGCCACCTTTGCTTATTACGAAGATCCGATCAAGGTGATCCGGGAAGCTGTACGAGTAGGACGTTATGGGATGATCTTCGGCATCATGAATCGAAACTCAACAAAAGTAGTCCGCCGTCGTATCCAGCAGGCCTTTGGGTACAATGCCTATTACGAAACAGCCAATTTTTATACACCGAATAAACTGATCGAAACCATCCACGAGGCCCTTGAGGGACGCCTCTATAATATCGAATGGACTGCTACCGGTCTTCCTAAATGGTTCCCTGTGCAGCGGTGGGGACTCCCGGTTGGAGACTTCTTTGCTCTTCATGTTAAACTAACGGATGTGGAATGAGTGCTTTCGAAGATCATAGCGGAAAGATTAGCAGTAAATTGTTTAAGGATGTCTTATATCCCCAAACGGGGCGCAGGCGGGATAGCGTGATAATGGGACCAAAATTTGGAGTAGATACCTCGGTAATTGACCTTGGAGATGCTCGGGGACTGGCTACCTCCAGCGATCCGTTGTCTCTGATTCCTTCTCTGGGACTCAAAGAATCGGCCTGGCTATCGGTGCATCTGTTGGCAAATGATATGGCCACAACCGGCTTTGCTCCCCAATTCGCCCAGTTCGTTTTAAACCTTCCATCCGATTTTCCATTAGAGCAGTTCAAAGAATACTGGGGACATATTCATGCCATGTGTGAAGAAATCGGTGTAGCCATCACCGGGGGACACACTGCACAAGTACCGGGACAGGAGTCCACGACGCCGGGGGGGGGCACGATGTTTTTACAGGCTCCGCTGGATGATATCATCACCAGTGATGGGGCTGAGCCGGGTGACCAAATTGTGATTACCAAAGAGAGCGCCCTGACTGCTTCCTCAATACTGGCAATGAGCTTTCCCCGGACCGTACAGGAAAAGTGTGGAAAAGCCATTTACGAAGAAGGTTGTAGCAATTTCTACCGAACTTCTTCTCTTAAGGATGCCCTTGCTGCATCGGAGGCGTTGCAGGCAAACACTGAATTGAAAGCCATGCATGATGTTACAGAAGGCGGCTTGTTGGGAGGGATCTCCGAGATGGCCGAAGCTTCGGGCTGCGGATTTAAAGTGTATGATGACAAGCTGCCCGTTAGCGAAGCACCTGTAGAAATTACCCGTCTATTTGACATCGATCACCGACTTTGTGTTGGGGCGGGTTCCATGATTATAGCCGTGCAGGATGGAAAGGAAGAGTTTTTGACGGATCATTTGCGGGATCAGGGAATTCCCGCCGCCATCGTCGGACAAATGACGTCCAAAGAGGAAGGATGTATCGTTGTCGAGGATGGAGAAGAGAATGAGTTTTCTTTTGATGGAAAAGACCCATATTGGAACGCATTTTTTAAAGCAATGGAGGAAGGATGGCAATAAGCAAATCAGATTTGAACGGTATTTATTTAGTAGTCGACCCAGCGATGGATTCAAGTATCCTGCTGCAAAAAGTATATGAAGCCCTGGAAGGCGGAGTGGGGATTCTTCAGATATGGAACCACTGGCCGGACGGTATGCAGGAGCCTGATAAGCAACAGCTGGTCTCTTATCTCATAGAGATGGCAGCTGATTACGAGGTCCCGGTTTTTATTAATGAAGAATGGGAGTTGCTAAAATCAACGTCATTGGATGGTGTGCACTTTGATGCTGTGCCCGATTATTTTGAACGCATAAAAAAAGAGGTGGGCCGCGATTTTATAACGGGCATTACCTGCAACAATGATTTGGATATCGTAAAATGGGCAAATGATAATGACATGGATTATGTCTCCTTTTGCGCTATGTTTCCATCACCAACTGTGGAAAGCTGTGAGATTGTTGACCCCGAGACGGTGCAAGAGGCTCGGGCGTTGACTGACCTACCGTTGTTTCTCTCGGGAGGAATAACTCCGGATAAAATCGATAATGAACTTACAGAACTCGACTTCAATGGCGTAGCTGTAATATCCGGTATCCTGAATGCCGATGCCCCTGGTAAACAGACGATGGCCTATAGCAAAGCAATAGAGAATCATAAAAAAAGAAGAAACAATTAGTATCGCGTTGAGACGTGATGTTCAACGCGAGGGCTGTTTACCCGTTTAACAAACTATGAGTCCAAAACGGAACTATTACAAAAAGAAATGACCGAGCAACTGTTAGAAAAATTGTGTTGTCCCATCGACAAGCATGATTTGGATATCAATATATTTACTGAAGGCGAAGACGGAGAGATCCTGGAAGCTCTGATGACCTGTCCCGAATGTCACCGGTATTTTCCGGTCATTTATGGCATTCCCATCCTTATTCCGGATGAGTATCGTGATAAATCACTGGAGGAGCCGATGCTGAAAGAATGGGGCTTTTCACTGGTCGAAGGTAACCCGGATTCGGATCGTTTGTTGCTGGAAGAGTGATAGTGGACCCACCATTTATATCATATTTTATTCATCCGTCTGATGTACCTTAATCAACTTCTTCAGACTAACCCCTTAATTGTCTAGGTGTCATTGCGAACGGAATGCTTCCTGAGGGTTTTCGGAAGCATGGAGTGCGGCAATCCCCCAAAAACAATGAACCCGTTAGGGGATCGCCGCGGGTATAATAAGCATACCCTCGCGATGACAGGTTCAGGAAGGAAGCAGGAAAACGGTATTCCCTTCTTGTTCTGGAGGGTTTTATTGGAAGAGCCTGTCCAGGACACAAAACTGGGGTTCCAAGGCGGAGCTCTCCTACGCCTAAAGCTTCGGGAGAGCAAGCATTGGAACCGAGATCAGTTTTATATATCTATCTCCGCTCATCTGCTCTGCATCTGAGGGCTCTTCGAAGCTCTGCGTCCCATTTTCTACTCCTTACGCCGCTCCGCTACGGAAGATAAAGGAGTCTATTATCCGCAAGAAGAAGTTTCTCCAACAATTAGTTGAGTCTGCCCTAAAACTTATGCATACTGTATCCGGTAACATAATGGCCTGATTATCAATAAGTTTGTCAAATTGCGAACGTGAAATGGATAACAGAGAATTTCTAAAAAGATTATTACTGACTGTTGGCGTCATTTTAGCCATTCTCCTGGTATTAAGGGCTTTTCATATTATTCTGCTTGTCTTTGCCGGCGGGTTGCTGGCGATATTTTTAAACGGGATTTCCGGCTTTATTCGAAACTATATCAAAGTACCTGAAGGCTTAAGCCTGACTCTGGTTATCATCCTTATCGTTGGGATTGTTGCTGCCAGTAGCTGGTTCTTTGGTCAGGAAATTGCAGCCAAGGTCGACAAATTTGGTCAGAGTTTGCAGCAAGCCTATGAAACGTTTATTGCCCAGGTTCAACATACCGAGTGGGGGGCCGAGTTACTAAAAGAAGCAACCAGTGGAGTAAGCGGTTCCAGAGGTTTCGATCTCATATCCAAAATATCAGATGTATTCACAACCACCATAGGGACCCTATTTAACGCTTTTATTATCGTCTTTATGGGATTATTTTTGGCATATGAGCACCGCATGTACACCCGGGGCTTCAAAAGCGTTTTCTCAAAGAGATACCAGCAAAAAGTGGCTGACGTCCTTACTCACCTCGGTCATGTGCTGAGATGGTGGATGTTCGGGCAGTTTATGTATATGCTGGCGATAGGCGTTTTATCCACCATTGGCCTTTGGATGATGGGTATTCCCCTGGCCCTGTCGCTGGGTATCTTGGCCATGCTGTTGTCATTTATTCCCTATCTGGGGAGTATCCTTTCGGCTATTCCGGCCATGCTTATTGCTCTTACCATCAGCAATCAGATGGCCCTGTATGTGTTTCTTCTCTATATGGTCATTCATATGATTGACGCTTACTTTTTAGCGCCACTGATACAGCTTGAAGCGATATCGCTGCCCCCGGCCCTTACGATTGCCTCTCAGATTCTGATGGCCTACCTCGCCGGTGGACTTGGGATTTTGTTGGCGACCCCTCTTATGGCTGTGATCATCGTGTTGGTTCAGATATTTTATCTTCGGGATGTACTCGGTAAAGATGTTGAACTGATCGGCCAGCATCATATTGAGTGATAGTGCCGGTTTGAACCCGGCATCAATACTGTTTTGGGATGCCGTCGTTTGATAGCCCGACCCTAATCCCTTACCGAAAGAGCTTTGGCACAGGCCCGGGGTATCCGTCAACTGGTGGACAAGAAGGGACTTGTGCCCTTAATTGTCATGGTATCATTGCGAACGGAATGCTTCCTGGGGTTTCGGAAGCATGGAGTGCCGCAATCTCCCAACAGCACTGGAACCGTTAAGGGATCGCCGCGGGTATAAAAAGCATACCTTCGCGATGACAGATTCAGGAAGGAAATCAGGAAAACGGTATTCCTTCTTTGTTTTGGAGGATTTGGTCGGAAAGAGCCTGTCCAATAGCTGGGGGCGAGAGGAGCACGGGCTCCCAACGCAGAGCATTGGGAGCGAGATGGGATTTGGTTTTGATACTCCCGTCGATTGACCGAGGCTTTAATCCTTCTCCTTTCTATCTCCCCTCAGTTGCTCCGCGGCTGAGGGTCTTTTGGCGCTCCGCGTCCCATGAGGCACGTTCGGGTAAAAACTATCTTAGTTTTTGCTTGGGGAAGGTTTAATCAACTAGTAACCGGGCTGGCTGCCGGAGTGTACGCGGAGCGCAGGACAGGGGTTCCAAGGCAGAGCATTGGAACCAAGATGTTTTTAAATTTCTATCTCCCCTCAGCTGCTCTGCGGCTGAGGGTTCTTCGACGCTCTGCGTCCCAGTGGCACATTCGGGTAAACAACTATCATTAGTTTTGCTCGTGAAAGGTTAATCAACTAGTAACCGGGCTGGCTACCGGAGTGTACGCGGAGCGCAGATTTGGATTCCAACGCGGAGCATTGGGATTGAGGTTTTTAGGCTTTAAATTATTTAGCTGCGCGCCGAGGAATATCGCCAATGTTCAGCTTTATCTACATACCCGCGTTTGACGGGATTCTGATGGATATAATATATCTTCTGCAGCATCATCTTATCTCCGATAATTCTTTTGGGTTGAAATCTCTCTTCCCAAAGCTGAAAATCCTGATCGGTCTTAAACTCTTGTTTTACCATTTTAAGTCTTTTTAGCCACCGGCTTCGCTGGTGAGCTTTAAGTAAATCAATGATTTTTCTGGCAGAATAAGATTTGAATTGACCGAATTTTTGAGCGAGATCATCGCCCTGCAGAATTATATGAAGATGATTTTCCATAATTACATAAGCTGTCAACCGTACGTCCCGTTCATTCTGCAAAAAATTTAAATTCTCCAGGATAATTTCTGCTGCTTTGGGATTATTGAATAGGGGAAATCCAAATCGAAGGCTCGAAGTTATGAAATAAGGATAATGATCATCATGTATTTTGTAGTCGCGGTCGCCCATATTTTATCAAGTGGTTTTATAGTAAGACTGTTTGATAAGGCAATCCTTACAGCAGAATTTAGAGTTTATATCTCTCCTCGGCTGCTCCGCGGCTGAGGGTCTTTTGGCGCTCTGCGTCCCATGAGGCATGTTCGAGTAAACAACTATCATTAGTTTTTGCTCGTGAAAGGTTAATCAACTAGTAACCGAGTTGGCTGCCGGAGTGTACGCGGAGCGCAG
>Ga0102962_1000114_pt1 | contig 46832 bp, 42 predicted proteins | sample SalPonF2_C_D2_MG_FD_84519 | JGI IMG/M metagenome (GOLD analysis project Ga0102962, IMG submission 84519) | Salt pond soil microbial communities from South San Francisco under conditions of wetland restoration - Salt Pond MetaG SF2_C_D2_MG ...
GTGTCAATTGGAACAAATTGACCAGCCAATAAATGCATTAAAAACGGAGTCATAAGGGGCGAAATCAATGTTGCCACCGAAGTAAGAGTTATAGAAAGCGCTAAATCGGCTTCTGCCAAATAAGCCATCACGTTAGATGCCACTCCTCCCGGACAAGAACCTATTAATACGACTCCAGCTGCCACCTCGGCTCGAAATCCGAAAGATAATGCGAGGCTTATTCCGACAATGGGCATAATTGTATACTGACAAATCAACCCAACCATGACGCTTTTTGGCCTTTTTACCACGTCCGCAAAATCCTCTAAACTAAGTTGTGTTCCCATACCGAACATAATGAGCTGGATTAAAGGGACAATCAGATTGCTTAAATTATATCCCCACCAGCTGGTCATATATTGAGGGTAAAACATGGAGAAAGACACTGAGGCAAAAATCCAGAATGAAAAAGCGAATGATTTGAAAAAAGTCTCAGTTCTCCGAACCCCAATGGCCAACAAAACAAACATGAGTACAGTAAGTCGTCCTGCATAAACTGAACTATTAAAAAATAAATATGATACCACTATTACGATCAGGCATACTAAACTCAAGTATAAAAATGTCTGGAATATTTTTTTCATCGTTAAAATTTAATACTTAAAGTGTTAGTATTTTTGAATGGATTTACAATAGCCAGATGGTCCCTTGCCGTAAATAAAAATCCCTGATCTTTGCCTACCTGTAAATTAAAAATCCTCTTTTATTCAATTCCCTATTTATAATATCAGTTGTTGGAAACAATCAAAATTTAATATTTATGCAAACCAAATATACTTCCTGAAATACATTTCAACTATCAACATATGAATATCCAACACTCTAAATAAAGACATGCAAAAATAGTAGATATTCCTTTCTTTAAATTCTTATAAGTATTTGTCTTAAAAGTACTTATGGAAAGAATTTTATCGCCCTATGCCGGAGGAATAGAAAGTCCCAATACCAATTATTGCAGATTCTCGAATCTATATTAAAACAAAGAAATGGAAACCTGGAATTATCTAATTTTTTATAATAGATCCCAAAAAAATTAGACGACCCTGAAGAATTTGAGAGAAAAAGCCCGTTGAAATAAATATTAAATGAGATTTAAAAAGGTTGATCCAATTCAACCTAGCCTGCGGAATAGAAACCTCCCCGCTGGGGGAAGAGAAGGGCGCCGTTTATAATAAATCGATAGCACAAATTAACTTATTAGTTCCTGCCAGTATCGTAACAGGCCAGCGTCTTATTGCCAGTTTTCAATGACCACTTAAAAGTGGTCATTTGCCTTCCCGTAAAACTCCCCCCGATCCCGTTTGGGTAGCAAAAATGAGCCAGGCCCCAATGTCACTGCCAAAGGCCACCATCTATTATTTGCTACTATAGCTTTTTCTGAGGTTTACATTAATGATAAATCAATGCTACGAAAATGCTAATCCTCCATTAATATCAATATTAGCCCCATTAATAAAAGAAGATTCTGACGAAGCCAGATAGGCTACTAAATCGGCAACTTCATTGGCACGACCTTCTCTTCCCAACGGTGTACTATTTGCAACTTTTTCACGTACATTAGATTTGGTAAAAGTATCATGGAAAGTAGTGGCTATCATTCCCGGACAAACAGCATTAACACGGATATTATCTTTGCCAAACTCCTTAGCCCAAGACCTTGTCAGGGTTGTTACGGCTCCTTTGGATGCAGCATATAAAGAAGCACCGGGCCCACCGCCATCTCTGGCTGCCTGAGATGAAAAATTAATTATTGATGAACCAGAAGGCATATATGGTTTAACCCCTTTAGTCAAAAAAAAGGCCGTTCTCAAATTTACATCAATTAATTTTTCAAAGAATTGCTTATCTATTTCTTCGATTTTCTTCCGTGAAACAAGTCCACCGGCCACATTTACAAGGATATGAATCTCATCGCCAAATTCTTCAACAGCTTGATCCACTAAATTTTTGATGTCTTGCGACTTAGTCATATCCCCATAAACGGTAATGGCTTCTCCCCCATTATTTTTTATATCCGATTGAGTTTTTTGGGCCTCTTCCGAACTGCCAAAATAGTTGATTACCACTTTTGCACCCAGAGACGCGAGTTTTTTAGATACGGAGGCTCCAATATCACGAGCACCGCCACTTACAAGTGCAACTTTATTTGTTAAATCCATAAAAATGATTTTTTCAATTATAATTAATGATTTGTAATGAATTCGTATACTTCATTGACAGGCTTTATCTCACCGCCGGCTAAAAAACTGACACTATTCCAAAAGGAACTTATAAGTCCCAAGAATAAAGAAAGGCACATAACTCATTTTAGTTATGACTGGCACTAACAAAATTGTATTAATGCCATTAACAAAAATGCTTAAAACGGTGTATTAGCATAAGCTGTAAATATGAGGTTCAAGAACGTAAAAGTACCGCTGAACAGACTATAAGAATAATCAGCCCTAGGATACATATTCAAATGGGATTTTGGAAATGTTGTTTTGCAGATGCCTGATACAGGCATCTACTGTAACAAAATTCCACCAAATAATACTTGTACAATAGACCAATACCATTGAGTTTGCGATTTATCACAAACTGAGACTAAAAATTTGCTTTTCAGTGCTTAAATAATGACTTCGAAGCATTCAAAGCTGGGAATCTGTCGGTACTTAAAATTCTTTAAAGCATGCTTTTTAAATAAACATTGGTCGTAAGTTGGACAATTTAAGGCGTAATATTCTCTAACTCTTCATTCTGTATATTTTTTTGTAAGCAGCGAAAAGGCAACGTACCTGCCTCTCGCTTGAGTATAGAATATTTTTTCTATGTGGCCCACATCGATACCCTTCCCAATGATGATTAACACCAACAAAACTTGACTATCAGTTATTCGAAGGTTGATGTTGCATTAAAGTATTAATGAGATCCTGCATATATTCGACAGATTTTTTTTCAACTAATCTGTAATGACCAGTTTTAGAAGTATCCCAAGTCGTTTTCCCATCCGAATCTACTCTTGCCCTGCCAGGTATCAAATAGTAATAGGGATCTGCACCCCGTATTGCGACCAATACGGCCGTCTCATCCCAACTCATACGCCCTTTCTTGTCCTCTTTTGCTTGAGGAATACTTATACTAAAAACATCTTTGACTGGACTATTTTTGATTGACTCATTCTCTATTAAAGGAATACCGGTTTTTATTTTCTCCCCGATTTTATACCCACTGAATATTATTTTAGTTGGCCAATTTTTAAAAACAAAATCTGATGCTGGCGCATCTTTAGCTACATTGAACTCTGTACCAGATGGAAACTTGCCTCCCATACATACTAATTTTTTTACTTTTTTCTGTACTAAGTCCATACCACTCAAACTAGAATATTGGTCAGATCTGCTTTCAAGTAAATCTGCAAGGTTTGTTAAGAAACCTTCGGTTTCAATGGTAACACTATGATCTGGCTGATTGCTAAGCACTTTTCGGTAAACTTCAACTGAACTTAAAACATCATTATTAGAGGTTATATCATGCGGATATTTTGAGACTATATAATCAGACCAGCCCTGCCAATCTTTTATTTCTAAACTTGCCCCTTTAGGAACGCCTATAGGTATATTGGGACGGCCAAAATAGGTGTTAAATACATCAAAAACCTGAGCTATTTTAGGATATCGATTACTGGCAACAGTAGCCAGTATTTTAGCCTCGCCACTATCTGCAAATGCATGAAGTAAAGTTATAGCACCAACGTCATCATAATCAGGCCCCATATCACTATCAAAAATGATAGGCACGGGCTTTTGATTCTGAGACATAACTTTGAAAGGAACAAATAATATAATAAATAAAAATATTGTCAGATTCTTTTTTTTAAGGGTCATGCCATCATGATTAAAATTTGAATTTCTTTTTTTCTACATCAATCGACTTAATATAGAACTGGTAACTTAATCTAAGATTCCTGGTATAATTCATTTTTATCAACCATACTTTTGCTTATAAAAACTGATACTAAAACCTATTCGCCGCTGAGATATAGGTTAAGTACGCTCGGTATGTCAGCGAGTCCAGCAGACATACTACTATTAAGAGAAGGGATTTATTCCGTCTTTTGGTAATGCAGATGCTGGGATTTTCTATGGTATAATCTATTTACCATCATAAAAATAAAAGAGACCGAATATTTTCTAATAATTTAAGAGCATCAAGTTTGTAACCATTTCCCCGACCATTGCAAGTTTCTTTAGATCATCATTTCAAAAATTTATCCGCAAAATCCATATAGCGTTCCCAGTCGTAAAGTGTTATATCGTGCTGACCGGGACGGATATGATAGGCAATAGTACCCATAACGGGCTGATTGAGCCCGGGCATCTGATTGGCCGGCATTCCCTGTTCTCCAAACAACTGGTATACCGGACTGGCATATTTACAGGATAGAAATTCTCCATGCGGATCGGCCCACTGATCCATTGAGGCACTGGCCACATATACTGGCCGGGGTGCCATGAGAGCAATAAGCATATGTTGATCAACAGGCAAAGCACTTTCGTTATCGTTATATTTGGTAAAATTATCCGCAAACCAATGGGGGAAGGCATTGTTAATACTTTTCACCGTTTCCCCATAACGCCGTCGTGAAAGAGCAGCTCCTCCACAACCAGAATCATTGGAAATAACCAGGGCAAAACGTTGATCTCGTGCCCCGGCCCATAGTGCCGTCTTCCCAAGTCGGGAGTGACCAATTACGGCTATTTTTGATTGATCAATATCGTTATCGGTTTCAAAATAATCCATCGCACGGCTGAGTCCCCAGGCCCAGGCTCCTATGGAGCCCCATTCGTCGAGAGCAGGCTTGGTCTGGCCTTCTTTATAAAAGAGCGGCTGAATGCCATTCTGAAAACCGTCATCAAAATCCGGATCCAGGTCGCCATAATAGATGGTGGCGATGGCATAACCTCGATCCAATATGGCTTCTATCGGCCATCGCTTATGACGTACCCCGCGACTGGCTTCCGTTGCTTTATGATCATGTATCCCAAATTCATCGTTATTAGCTACCCATTGATCAGTAATATTAATACCGTGATCCGGGTAAACGGTCTGATTTCCGTAAAAATTCATCCCTACAAAGGCCGGAGCCGGTTTGCTCCTCTTGTTGGGGATATATAAAAGGATATCCATGTGAGGTCCCTGCTTACCGGCTGTAAAATAAACGGAAATTTGTTTTCGGGTAGCTTTTCCACCAAAAACATTGGCATCGGTGGAGGTAACTTCAAAATGCATTGCTTCGGGTGGTGCCGGGGCTTTGCCATATACCTGCGTTTGGAAAAGTTTCAGGATTTGGGGACGACGTTTATTTTTCCAGGTGGATATATTAGTTACCTCTTTCCCATTTTGCATGGTAAGAGGATCTGGCAGGGTATAATCCGGCACTTTTGATTCGTCATAATTAACTTCCTGGGCACGGCTTAAACTTGTGAAAGCACACAAAATCAGAAGTAATAGGACGGAATGCTTGAAGTAATAACATGACATACGATCTCCGTTTATTTTATTTAACTTTTCCTTTTGGGGGTCTTAGAATGGCCCAATGATATCCGCATAATACTCGGGTTCTTAATTCTTTAACTACGGCAGCACTTGCTATATCATCTGCAATTTCTGAGTCTTTTGTAATAACTACATCATCCTGTCTAAATGTGTATTTTACAATCTCTCGTCCCGAAGCTATAGATTGTATAAAGGGGGTAGATGAATCGATAGTTGTATTTTCACAAACATCCATATAATTACAGAGAAGCACCTCTTTTTGCCCTCCTTTAATCTTTTTTACCCGGTTACTGGAAATAACCCCGTTATATTTGTCCAATCTCATTTCCTTTCACGGCTCTCCCTTAAACTCCGGAAACCGCTTTTGCCAGACAGTAAGTGCTACATGAGGCCTTTTTGTAGCATATGTTGTTTTAATAATTTTATTGAGACTAGGGACCAATAGCAAATATTGATAAATATACCATATTGTAGTTCCTCTTGAAGAACACCGATTTTAAACCCTTAATAGATTTGTCCCCAAACTTTCTCCAGTATTCTCCACTTTAGTACACTTCTGTAAAACGGAAAGGAAGGTTACTTCCAACCCCTCTACAGCCCGTTTCAAAATTAGAAACCACGCTAATATTCGGGCTGGTCTTAAGCTTCATCACCTGAAAACTATTGACGACTATCATCTTAGCATCCGAGAGTATAAGTGTAGGATCAATATTGTGCCCCCACCAGGAGTCGAACCCAGATTTAAGGTTTAGGAAACCTTCGTTCTGTCCACTTGAACTATGGGGGCTGGATTTAGTTATCGCCTGCTTAGGATAATCAGATCAGGGATACATTTTCAAGTCGAATTTGGGAAATATTATTTTTTAAAATTCAGGGTTCCATATTCTGCATACAAGCACTATGAACCCGTATCCCGCATCTTGCACCCTGTAAAGCTGTAACAAAATTTACTAAATTTAGTACAATGCTCCTTCCTGCTAGCTTAAACATTATAAACAATGTCGCGATCTTTAAAAGTACTATCCTTACTGCTTGCTTTGCTGACATCCCACTCTGCAGCCTGGGCTCAAAAATCCATTAAGGGAACTGTCACTGATGCCAAGACGGGCCAAACACTGCCGGCCACCAACATCCTGGTAAAAGGCACCTATCGTGGCACGATCACCAACGAAAACGGTGTCTATTCCCTCTCGATTCCCGATTCACTGCTGCCTGCTACCCTCGTCGTACGCTACATCGGCTATCACTCCCAGCAACGAATGATTACGGTAAATACTTCCAGCAAACAAGATTTTGCCCTGGAACCTGCGATCAATCAACTGCAGGAAATTACAGTAACGGACGAGGACCCGGGCGGGCGAATTATGCGCGAAGTCATCAAACGCAAGCAGCAATGGCGCAAAAAGCTAACCACCTACAAGGCTGAGGCCTACACACGGCAGACGCTGGCCAACGACACCAGTATTGTATCTATTTCCGAATCGGCTTCTGAGGTTTTTTGGAAAAAGGACAACGGTCATCGCGAGGTTCTTAAATCGAAACGTCAGACAGCAAATATTAAAGCAAGCCAAAATTTTGCAGGCGTCAGCTACCTACCCAATATGTATGATGATAATGTCACCATTGCAGGATTCGACCTGGTGGGCGTCACCAATCCCAAAGCACTGGATTATTACGATTTTAAGCTGATTGACCAAACCTCGCTCAATGATCAGACCGTATATAAAATTCAGGTGATCCCGGATCGCAAGCTTCAGCCTCTGTTTAAGGGAACCGTTTATGTCCTCGCAGATGAATTCGCCCTGCTTCAGGTAGATTTAAAACCCAATAGTGTCGTTACTTTTCCTCCGCCCGTGAAATCTTTTACGACGTCGTACAAACAGCAGTTTAATAATTTCGGCAAAGATTTCTGGCTGCCGGTGGATATGCGTATCGGCGGGGATATCAAAATTTCGATGGTAGGACTGAATTTTCCACTCATCAAATTCAAACAGCTTTCGCGCATCACCGACTACAAAGTGAATGTGCCCTTGCCCGACTCTCTGTACAAAAAGGACAAGCTATTCAGTGTCGACAGTACGACAATCAAATCCGATTCCCTGATTACCAAGCGTGTGGATACCGTGCCGCTGTCCCAGGATGAGCAAAAGGCCTATTCTACACTCGATAGTACGGCCACACTGGAAAAAGCTTTTAAACCCAGCGGATTTCTTTCTCATTTTGTAAATAACGATGACAATGAAAGTGATTCCGGATCCGGCTGGTTTCACTTTCTTGATAAAGTACCGGGCAATATTTCGCCTAATGCCCGCTATAACCGAGTTGATGAACTCTTTGCCGGCTTAAAATATCGAGTTGATATTACAGACCGGCTGGAACTTCGAGGCCATGGCGGCTATAGTACGGGGTACAAAAAATGGAGCTACGGTGGTGGTTTATCATTTCAATGGCTGGACGAAGGATCGATTAGTTCTACACTTGGATGGGATTACAAAGCTAGCACAGCCACACGATATCGATCTGACGTTTATACTCCTGCTTACGTGCTTCTCCCCAATCTTTTTGGCAACCGTGGATATTTTGATTATTACCGGTCGGAAGGATTCCGAGTATTCTCGAAATGGCAATATCAGCCGGCAGATCTTTCAATGACGGTAGGCTTAAACAGCTATGATCAGACCTCTTTACCGGTTACTACTGCTTACGATTTACTCGGTAATTCTGACAATTTCCGCATAAATCCACCCATCAATGAAGGGCATTTACAATCGATAGACCTTACCACCGGTTATAATCTGGATGAAGGATACAATTTTGGTGTCACCGGTCAAAAATCGATACGCTTCAAAATCGAGCACTCATCGGAAGCTTTGGGAAGCGATTTTAATTTCACCCGTTATACAACTGACATATCGTGGTCATTTCCCACTTTTTATAAACGAAGATTTCTGTCGAATATGCTATACATTAATGTACGCGCCGGAACCTACAGCGGAGATCTCCCTTTCCAAAAGCTGGGTATCATAGATGCTTCACTGGATGGCACAGCTCCTTTTGGCGTGTTGAAGACTATTCGTGGTCGTCCTTATGAGGGAGAACAATATTTAAACGTAAATGTGGAGCACAATTTCAGAACCATTCCTTTTGAAATGCTGGGACTTCATTCACTTGTGGAACATAACATAGGACTTATCATTTTTGGGGGTACAGCTAAAACCTGGGGTCCGAGTTGGACGACACAACAGATAACCAAGTATGGATACCGTCCCCATTATACGGATGGCATTCACTGGGAGGCCGGCGCCTCGATTAATGGTATCCTGGGACTATTCCGGGTCGATTTTGCTGCTCGACTCGACCAGCCGGCCTTTCTGGTTAATATCGGAGTAGCCAGGTTGTTTTAGCCTGAATCTCTCACAAACTATCTGGTTTTGGAATAATCCAGATTAAAAATCGAACCAGAGATGAGCTTTTTTCAATTGCTAAATATTGTCATTCCGATCTGCCGGCTCCGGTTCCCTGTAGTCCCGCGATCGATGGCGGCTGGTTACCAACCCTACCTAGATCTGAAGAAAACTTTCTAATGTTGTGGCCTAACCTGATATAAAGATAGAAGCCCCATCTGCTTCCCTGTCATCTCGAATGGCTCCCAACGGAGGTAAGGAAAAATGATACTCTAAATGATAGTATCCTGAAACAAGCCCACTTGTGTCAAGATTTCGGTCGACAAATGCAGGTTGACAAAAGGAGTGCCAATATTCGTTTACACCTATCCGTCGCTCTTCTGTCAGACACGACGTCCCCGACCGCGTGTAATAATTCCAATAGCTACAGAAAAAATAGCTGATCCCAAAATGGACCATATAATGGGAAATGTTTGTCCATTAATCTGGACGGGCCAAATATAGGTGAGACCCATTTTAGCAGCCAGCCATTTCCCTATTAAAGCACCAATGAATCCAACCACCGTAGAAACCAAACATCCTCCTAATGAATAACCTGCAATACTTTGACCTATGGCACCACATATTGCAGCAATCAAAAGCAATAACAAAAAATTTATCATAACTCCTTCAACTAAATTTTAAAGCGTCATTAAAATTATGAATACAGTTTTTAACTCTGATAAGTCTCTCATGATCAAAAAAGTTCATGCAACCACTTAAACTCATAAATAACATATAGCATTCATTTTGGTATCTAGCTGAAAGAAAAAATAATTGTTAATATTATATATAAATTGAATATTGAAATAGACTATTTATATCTTATGACCTAATCTTTCTATCAATTAATAAGTTACATAGTATATGTGAAGTAGAATATACTTTTTGTTTAATAAATTTTCGCACCGGCATTTTTTTTAGTAAAATAAGATTAAGGGTACAAGAATATTATCATAATAATTCAATAAATATTTTATCATATGAAAAGAATAGTAACTTTTCTTGTTGTCTCAACATTTGCAATTAGCTTGCTAAATGCTTGTGGTCCCAGCAAGAAAGAACAACAACGTCGTGAACAAGCTCGTCAAGACTCACTTGAGCGTGTCCACCAGCAGCGATTAGCACAACAACGTCGTGATAGCATTGCTCAAGCTCGTCAAGATAGCATACAAGCTGCAAAAGAACGGGAACGGGAGCGTAACCGCATTGAATTTGATTCTAACGGATCTTTTTCTGTACAGGTTGAGTCCTGGCGTTCTGAGGAAAAAGCACAAGCACAAGTACAAAAATGGAAAGATCGCGGATATGAAAATGCCTATGTGGTAAAATATGGCAATGAAGACACTGGTGATGTCTGGTTCCGGGTTCGACTTGGCCGACTGGCGACCAAACAGATGGCTGAAAAACTCCGTGATAAATTGCAACGTCAATATAGTGCAAAATCATGGACATCCATGGTAAATAAAGATACTACCAAAGCCATGTCGAAGTCTGATAAATAGTTCTTTATTTGATTATTTTGAAAGCACCGTGAACACTACACGGTGCTTTTTTATTTTTGGGAATACCTGTTCAAAATTTCTTTATGAAATCCAACTTCTCTGAAATACCAAAAGATCTTTCCAGACTCGATAAATATCTGGCAAAAGAAGAATCGACTTCCCCCTTAAAGCCTGGTGCTGAGGCTCGCATCATATGGAATTCCGAGTCGCACGAGTCGCATCCTAAAAAAACAGAATACGCAATCGTCTACTTGCACGGATTCCGTGCTTCCCACCCAGAGGGCGATCCGGTACATCAAACGATAGCAAAAAGGTTTGGTTATAATCTATTTTTAAGCCGGATAGATGAACACGGTATTGAGTCTGATTACCCATTACTTGATCTGACCGAAGAAAAATTACTTCAGTCGGCCCGGTTTGCTTACGAAATTGGCAAGCGAATTGGGGAAAAAATCATTTTGATGGGTACTTCGACGGGAGCTTCCCTGGCATTGTATTTGGCTGCCCAGGACAAGTTAAAGAAAAATATTTCAACCCTTATTTTATATTCTCCTTTGATTCGTTTTTACGGCCTAAAAGAAAAACTGCTGATGAACAGTTTTGGAAGAAGAATTTTGAGTATTTTTCCCGGACGTAAATACTTAGTGAAAACACCACAGACTACATATGCCGAAGACCGCATTTGGAATAAAAATTACGCTCTCAATGGGGCCTTGGCCCTGGGTTCTTTTGTAGAACATTATATGCACAAAAAATTATTTTCTAAGGTCACCTGCCCGGTCTTTGTCGGCTATTATCATAAAAATACTCATGAACAGGATACGGTAGTTTCGGTACCTGCCATCCATAAAATGGTCCAAAATCTAGGGACTCGCACACAATTTGTGATTTCTGAAAATTTTCCAACGGCAAAAAACCATGTGATTTGTAGTTCATTAGTTTCAAAATCCTATGAACAGGTTATATATCGAACAGAACAATTTTTAAAAAACGTTGGCTCGCATCGTACTAGAGAAAAATTGGGTTAACGCTAATAATTACATAGACAAGAAGAAAAGAAATAACAAAATTATTTGTGCAAAGGTGCAGAATTAATGTATATTTAGATGCGCTCAAGTAGCGTCTCTCTTGATGAATAGTCAGGGCCTCACACCTGATACGTGTGAGGCCTTATTTTTTTGAATCTTCTTCCTTTCCTTTTCGTACGCTACCTACCCAAAGGGCCTTGCTCTAAAAAAATATTTAAGGCTTTAATCATTTTTGCGTACCATGTTCATAAAATTTTTTATGTTTACAGGTTCATTCCATTCGGTAACAGCTTTTTAACATCAAATCCGCAGTAATGAAAAATTTTAAGATTAATCACAGGGAAGTTAGCTCTTATGATGTTCTGGAGCTAAGCGGTGAACTTGATGCCCACACAGCTTCGCAGCTGGAAGATTCACTTAAAAATCTTATTGATCAGGACAAACATCAGATTATTGTTAACTGTACTAATCTGGATTATATAGCCAGTGCCGGACTCGGAGTCTTCATGGCTTATATCGAGGATGTCCGATCACTGGGGGGTGATATCAAACTTACCAACATGAATCCAAAGGTCTATAATGTTTTTGATCTACTTGGGTTTCCTACACTTTATGATATCCTAAAAGAAGAGTCTGAGGCTATAGAAAAATTCGAAAATGATGAAATAGACTAATTATTGCCTTGTCGAAATCAACTACTACATATAGCATATCAGTTCAGGCTTCTACAGAGCACTTAGCTAAAGTCCGGGATTTTGTAGCTAAGCATGCTTCTGAATACGGCTTTAAAAAGCAGGATGTAGCCGATATCCGTCTGGCAGTAGATGAGGCATATACTAATATCATCAAGCATGCCTACAAAAATGACCAGCATAAATCGGTGGATATCGAACTTGGTTATGATAGAAATAAATTCTGGGTTTCTTTACTTGATACCGGCGATGCTTTTGATCCTGCCAATTACTCAGAGCCTGATGTTCGTCGAAAGATCAAAGAAAAGAAACGGGGTGGAGTAGGAGTCTATCTTATCAGAAAACTGATGGATGATGTTAAATACCATACGGATGGACCTGTGAATGAAATTCGCATGACAAAAAAAAGGTAACCGTTGTGAGCAGTTCTTCTCAACCTGACGATCGCCATTCCAGATTTGAACTAAAGACTCTGCTTGAGACTTCCCGATTGCTTATCGAATCGCAGGATATGAATTTCGTAATGAATAACCTGCTGCTTATCACTATGGGAAAATTGATGGTTGCCCGTGGCATGGTCATGATTTATCAGCCGGGAAGTGACGACTATATCATCTCAAAATCCAAAGGAAGAAACTGTCCGCAGGAAGATACTCATATCTCTTTTGATATTGATGATGAAATCCGACAACAGTCAATCATACGCTGTGGTGTTGATGATTTTGAGATGCCGGAAGCATTGAACGAAAACGATCATTGCACCTTCTTTAATCTCAGAACCAGCAATAATCATATCGGTTTCCTTTGCCTGGGTCCCAAAGGTAATAAACAACCACTGAGCGATCACGAAATAGAGTTTGTCGAGAGTTTGTGCATCATTTCTTCGGTAGCTATTGCAAACTCCCGGATGTTTACTGAGCTCCGACGTATCAACCGGATGCTGGACCGTAAGGTGTATGAATTGAATACGCTGTTCGATCTCAGTAAAGATTTTAACATCATGGTGGATCGGGACGAAATAGTCCGGATTTTTAAATTTGCCATGCTTGGGCAGATGCTAATACGAAAATTTTTCTTTGTACTTGAAAATGAAAACAGCCGCGAAATGGTTGCCAGCAGTGGCATCAAAGGCAAACTTTCTAAAGCACATATAAATAAACTTTTTTCCCTGGAAAAGGATCTTTATGAAGTTGATGACGAACTGGCCGAAGAAATTCCTTTTCTCGAGAATAATGAAATCAAAGCTGTTATAGGCCTTCATTTCCAAAGTGAAAAAATTGCTCTCGTTGGGGTGGGAGCACGTGCCAATCAAGAAGAATACAGCACCTCAGACTATAACTTTTTGCGTTCGCTGGGCAACCTTGCTGTCTTATCAATACAAAAAACCTTTTTACTTGAGGAACGCATCGAAAAAGAACGCCTTGAAGAAGAACTCAATATTGCCAAAAGTATTCAGAAAGGCCTCTTGCCCAATCCCATTCCCCAGTGCGACCAATTGGATATTGTAGCAGAAAACATCTCTTCCTATCAGGTGGGAGGCGACTATTTTGATATCCTGCAAACACCAAACAAACAGCTACTCTTAGCCATTGGCGATGTAACAGGAAAAGGCATTCCTGCAGCTTTGCTGATGGCTAATCTGCAAGCGATGTTACATGTTTTGTTACCCGTGGATATTACACTCAGTGAAGCATCCGGGCAGGTTAACGATATTATTTACCGCAACACTCCGAGCAACAAGTTTATTACTTTTTTCTGGGGCATCTTTAATCCTGAAAACTCTCAATTTCGCTTTGTCAATGCCGGCCACAATCCACCGATTTTACTCCGCGCCGATAACGAAGAGGCTGAAGAACTGGAAGAAGGTGGACTTATTCTGGGTGCCATGCCTACGATGACCTCCTATGAAGAACAACACATTACTCTCGAATCAAACGATTTAATGGTGCTTTATACCGATGGCGTCACTGAAGCACTGAATAATGATGAAACGGAAGAGTTTGGCGAGAAACGCTTACTCAATTGTATCAAAAAATATCGCGACGAATCTGCTAAAGATATTCAGCAAAAAATTATTGATGAAGTTCTTAAATTTTCAGGAGGTATCCAGCATGATGATATCACCCTCATTGTTGTTAAAGTAAAGTGAGCAGGAGTATAATTGGGAATTCAACTCTTATCATAAATTTACCCATCTCCGAATGGGATTGGTAAGAATCAATAATTCGAAGGCGGACGTCATTGATTGACCTTGTGGATGCTGGCGGATCCGAACGACCACGAAACCAGCATCCCGACGGATAGAGTACAATTTATATCAAACTCATCAGGGTTAATTAAATAATCCCAACACTCCGGGACCGGTAGCATTCTCGTTGGTCTTGTTCATAGCCAGGATCCTCTTATATGTCCTGTACCTATTTTTAATCCCCTGAACATAACGGACTGTTTCTATTCCCCTGCAAAAACCATAACGAGCATCTTTATAATACTTCCGATGCATAAGTTTCAATAGAGCATCTTTCGTATTTTTCCACTTATTGGGATTCTTATTCTCATCGATTACCAGTCTGCGGGCATCCGCTATATGTCCCTCTCCTGCGTTGTATGCGGCTAAGGCAAACGACCACCTATCAGTGCTGTCCATATAGGCATAGTGATGCAGGTGTCTCTTAATAATACGTATTCCTTCTTTGAGATTCGTCTTTACATCATACAAGCTATCGGTATCAGATATATTCGAAAAACGAGGCAATACCTGCATAAGACCAATCGCGCCGGCCCAACTTTTAGAATTCGGATTAAACTTCGTTTCCTGGGCAGCAATAGAAGCTATCAACAACCAATCAACTCCGGCTGAATCAGCTGCTTGTTTAATAATATTATCATAGGGTGAAATTACCCCGGAATTATTGCTATTTGTTTCAGGATTGTAATAATCCGCGAGTTGCGGCCCTTCCTTGAAATACCGTTTTCGCAATATATTAAGAAATGTAGAACGCTTCGGCGCTTCACCTGTTTTCCCGAACCGAAAATAATCGTACAGAAAACGGTTCAGCTCAGTCTTAAGCTTTGATGCATTTTTTCGTACGGCCCATGCAATAGTATCATTTTTTGCGATCGTTGGCCCCTCAACCAAACCATCCATATACCTGTCAGAAGCCTGAAATATATTATTGTCTGAAACAGTGGCAGAATAATTATCTCTGGATACTTCAAATAAAAGCGATTCTGTATCCATCGAGTTAGGTACCAGATTAATATTCAGGTTCAATCCCTTTTTACGCAGCTCTTTCAACCGGTTATAATACGAACTGTTTCGCTTGACAGTAATAGGAATCCCGCGCTTGGCAACTTCCTTTATGGTTTTAGGTGGATTCTTAACCGTATCTGAGAACACCATTACTTCGTTCACCAAATTATAAGCACGCGTAAAATCAACATATTTTTGGCGTACAGGAGTAATCGTGTAATTGGCTGCAATCAAATCACCGGCGCCGCTATTGAGCAAGTCATAGGGATTATCGTTAGGTCCAATAACGACCACTTCGAGTGCCAAATCGTGTTGCTGGGCAAATTTCTGTACAAGCTCATATTCAAATCCCCATTCCACTCCCTGACGCAGGAAATAGGTATTAGAACTATAACGAGTAATCATTTTAAGCGTACCGCTCCTCTTGATGTCGGCGAAGTCGCGATTTACCGGTTTCGTAACAGATACATCGAGTCCTTTTACAGGTTTATTACTGCGATCTAGGAACTGATCAATATCTTTTTTATTGATACAGCCAGTACACATAATAGAAAGTGCAAAGACCCCGGCAACGGCTAGGTATTTTCTTGATGGATTTTTAAGTAATGTCATGACGCATATATTGGTTATCAATAGAAACCTTTATGCAAATGAATGGTCGCCCCACGTATTATTTTTCCTTTTTGTAAAGATAGTCAAAAAAGTCACCGATTCTTGATTATAGGAAAATTCTAATGTTCGTTAATAGCTTAAATAGGAACCAATTATCGGCTTTTAACACAAATTGTTACCACATCGTTTGGCTAAAATCAAGAAAGGTGCTAAGCATAATTCCAGCGATTTTAAGGCATATTTATTATCAGAAGTGGGATCAGACAATAGGTAACGCGGATTTCGGATGAACATAACGGTCACAGTAACCCTAAAAAGACGCTCCCGTGGCTTGGAAATGTGTCTCCTGGCAAAGGTTTGTCATCCAGTGAGTTGGCAGGGGAATAAACCGGAGTTTAAAATCATTGAGCATAGACCATCTATACTTCTATCACTTCCGCCAGACCATACCTCCAAAATGAGGGACAGAAGGATAAACTCTTGTCGTAAACAAGGAGACCTACCAAGTGTAAAACCTGGTAGGTCTGAAAGACTAAAACAGAATAAAGTGTTCAATCAGTCTCTTAAGAAACGAGATTGGAAGCCTCTATAATGCCCCCATAGGGATGCAAACGAGCTGAATATTATCCAGTGAACCCGATTAATGTTGTTTAAAACAATAATCAGCAACTATATTGGATAAAAATTATGCAGGTGCCAATACTTTTGAAACCTCTTCAGCAGCTTCTTTAAGCAGTACAGCTGAAATAACATTCAAATCAGAGTTATCAATGATTTCTTTGGCTTCTTCGGCATTCGTACCCTGCAACCGAACGATAATAGGTACATCCTGAACCTTTTCAGCAATCTCAGGATCCTTAACAGCTTCAATAATGCCATTGGCAACACGATCACAGCGGACAATTCCACCAAAAATATTGATTAAAATTGCTTTTACATTTTCATCTTCAAGAATAATACGGAAGCCGTTTTTGACAGTATCTACATTGGCATTACCTCCGACATCCAAAAAGTTAGCAGGTTCACCACCGGATAGTTTGATAATATCCATAGTAGCCATTGCGAGTCCTGCACCATTGACCATACACCCTACATTGCCATCCAGCTTGATATAGTTCAAACCATACTCAGAAGCTTCAAGCTCTACCGGATTTTCTTCAGACTTATCGCGAAGATCTTCGACATCCTTGTGACGAAACAGTGCATTATCGTCGAACGTCATTTTAGCATCCAGAGCCATTACATCACCTGATGGAGTTAATACCAATGGATTAATTTCTGTCAGATTCGCATCCGTCTCTTCATAGCAGTTGTAGAGAGCCATAATAAATTTCACAGCCTTTTTAAATGCATCGCCTTCAAGTCCAAGCGCAAAGGCCAGATGGCGTGCCTGATTGTGTTGCAGGTCCATACCGGGCTCAACCCATTCTTTTACAATTTTTTCAGGGGATTCCTCGGCAACTTTCTCAATCTCAACCCCTCCCTCAGTAGATATCATAATTACATTTTTACTCTTGGAACGATCCAGCAATATACCGAGATAAAATTCTTGTTCGATATCGACACCATCAGTTACATAAATTCGTTGAACCTTTTGTCCCTTTTCTCCCGTTTGCACCGTAACCAAGGTGTCACCAAGTAGTGAATCAGCGGCATCGCGGACCTCATCAAGAGTATGGCATAAGATCACACCACTTACGGCACTATTCTTCGTTTTACCCTTGCCACGCCCACCAGCATGAATTTGAGCCTTCACTACAAATAATGTTGCGCCATTTTCTTTCATCTCTTTGGCAGCCTCAACAGCCTCATCAGTAGTTGTCGCTGCTACTCCAGCGGGAACTGCAACATTATATTTTTTTAGAATTTCTTTCGCTTGGTACTCATGAATTTTCATAACAAGAATCTGTAGGGTTAAGAGTTACAACAATTGAATCAGTAAACGAGCCGTATCCCATCAAGAGAACCGGCTGAAAAAGTCACAATATCTTTAATAATTCAGTCGCTTAATATAATAAATGAATGGCAAGAAATTCAGTTTAGTACCGGAAAGTTTCCGATAAATTAAAATTCAGAAATAGTTCAAATATGAAGGGCCATCAATTTGACAGCTCAATCCTATGATAAGTCTCCGTAACAACAGAACGTAACATAATAAGAAATCAACGCTGTATAACTCGGAATGAGCGGATAGTTATACAGCGTTAACTTAAAAGAATTTATACTTCAAGTGCTAATACTAAAGGCGTCTCTATCCTCCCTCAATAACTAATTTGGAAAGCAACCAAGAAATTTGAGTATCCTACGGCCTGTTCAGTAGGCAATACATAATTAAGTTTCAATTTGGCAAATTCTGTTGGAGAATAGTTATAACCTGCAATCAGTGAATTCGTGTCAGTAAAAAGATTATCGCCTGTAAAAGAATCCCACCGGAGTAAGAATTGACTTTGTTTCGATGCAGAATATCCAATATTAGCATAATAACCGTATGGATTTTGGTTTTGACCCATTACAGGATTTAGCCATGAGTAAATAAATTCTCCATTAAAACTAAATTCGTTTTGAGCAAAAATTAAATATGAACCGAATAATGTTCGTTTTGCTTGAATTCCACCTGCTTGGGAAAGCCAGTCTTTTTCTTCATAAGAAAAATTAATACCTAATTTAGCTGACTTTTTATTTCCGCTTTTACTGAGATTGGCCTCAAGACGACCAATATATTGAAGATCGTTATCAGCATTTTTAAGCCCTCCATTATTATCACCATTGAAAAAGCCTCCCATGAGTCGCAAAAATCTGTTGGGGGTATATACTTGAAATTGAACCCCTAACTGCCTCTTGGGATCAAGCTGGTTTACTACTGTAGAGCGCTTTACAAAAGGGATTGAACCTGCGCCCGTATCATATTCATAAGAGAATGGCGACTTAAAACGCCCCAATTTCACGGTAAGATGAGATGTAGGCTTATAATATACATTCGCATCTATCAACGAAGGACTTTTCAATATCGTTGCCTGTAGCTTATAACCAAAAGTATCGTTAAAAATACCAGAAATTTTGAACCTTCCTTTTGAGACTGTAAATCCATTATTGCCACTCACTCTTTTAGGTTGATAATCGACCATTCCCTGAACCATTAAACCAAAAGAGAAGTAATCATTCTTAAGATTTCTTTCCAGCTTTTTAGCTTGTTTATCCGCATCGCTATTTTGTTGTGCAAACAAGGTGCTTGTTAGTGTTAAAAATAATACCAGTATAGAAAATATTGTTTTAAAAAAGGGCTTATATTTCATTGTAAATGCTATCATCAATTTTAACTTTGTATAGTGTTGATTTAATCTGAATTATTAATGAGGATTGATAAGGCCTATTATCGAAGATTGCGTACTAATCTTAAATGATGCCAACTGGAAATGATCTCGATGAGAAGGTTCCGTCCCTAAAGCTGTCTGTTAGAAAATCATCAGGTTAACAAGATGACATTCTGTTAGATGCCATCAAACCCTCTCTGGTGTGGCTTCAATGCTTACGGATGAAGGATAGTCGAAAAAAATATATCACTAATCATTGAGTAATTGAATGTATCCAGTGGGTTGGAATAGGCCAAAAATCGGAGCCGAAAGCTTTCCGAATGGGGTTTAAGCTATTTTTAAGCTATTGTCAGATCTGTCCGACCGCACACCTCGCGTCCGGAACGATAGTTTTACAATGCTTATCCGAACCCACGTTACTTATAACTTATGCTTTTAAGCGAAATACAGGCTTGGCTCGTTCGGAGATGACAACGAAATAAAAGGGATATAGCTAAAACAAAGCAGCAAAGACAGGCAGATATTGCTGGAATATGTAAATAAATTCTCTAGCAAGTTCATATCTGATTAGTCGGAGCTAAATATGAACAAATAGCACTGGTTAGTTTTTTATGACTGCCAATATTTTTCTGAATTATAGTATAGGCATACTCATTGAGTTGTTCTTTTTCCGATTGAGATAGTTTCTTACCGGTATAAATAATGATCGGGGTCGACTCATATTTTGGCTGCCTCCGTATATGCTGCATTATTTTAATACAGTTTTCTTTATTGATTAGATAATCAAGGATAATACAATCGATATTATTGTGTTTAAGAATATGGTAAGCTTGGCCTTTGGTGTTAGCGGTCATACAATTCTCAATTGAATAACTTAATAATTCTTTAGTGGCTAAGTTGTGAGCCTGGCTATCATCCACGATAAGTATTGTTTCATCTATTTTATCCCGGATTTCTAAATCGATATTTTCATTGTGACTATTTTTTTCAGGCTCATTATCGACAGATGATTTTTGGTATGGGAGATATAAAGTGAATGTACTACCCCTATTTTCTTCGCTTTCTACATGCAATTGGCCACCCAATGTATCCGTCAATTGTTTACAGATGTCAAGACCTAATCCAGAGCCTTTGAAGTCCCTTGCCTTTGCATCCTCTGTTCGGGAATGTCTTTCAAAGATTTTTTCTTTTTCCGATTCAGATATGCCAATTCCGGTATCCTCAACCTGAAAAGCAATGGCGGAGCGGGACTTAAATTCGACATTTTCAAGTTCTTCTCCGTTGGGTATATATAATTTAAGAGTCACCTCTCCATGCGGAGTATACTTGAATGCATTTGATAGAATATTTTTTAAAATGCGTTTTAAAGAAGTGCCATTTGTTTTAATCTTAGGATGTGATAAATCATTAGTTTTATATTCGAATTGGATTCCGTTTTTCTGTGCAATAGGATCAAATACATAAAATAATTTCTCCCCAAAAATCTGAGCATCAATTATATAGTTTTTCATATTGTGCTGATTCCATTGCTCTGTTGGAGAATCAAAAAATTCATTTATATAGTTGAGGAGATAATTACCGGACTGGTTTATGGCTTTTGTAAGTTTTTTTAGATCATTTTCAACCTGTTGATCAAACTTCTTACTGACCAGCATATTCGATAATATTATCGAATTTAAACTAGTACGCATATCATGTGCAGCATCCGCCAAAAAATCTGATTTTAATTTGCTGTTTCTCGAATACTCCCGGGCAAGTCTTTCTTGATTTTTAAGCTTTCGGGTTTTCTCCCGTAGTGAACTAATATCCCTATTAATGGCCAAAAGATATCTCTGTCTCTCCCATTTAAATACGCGAAATTTAACTTTCACCGGATATAAAATATTCTTTCGTTTTTTTCGGATGCAAACGGAAATTTTTTCCCGTTCACCGTGTATAAGAGGAGATAACATTTGCTTAAACATATTTATCTCATAATCCGCATAAATATCCGCGGGACATAATTGATGAATATCTTCTTTTGAATATCCGTTGTTCTCTAATGCTGACTGATTGAGATATAAACACTTGTAATTGTCCAGACTAAAAATATAGATCTCATCTGAGCTGTATTTAGAGACTTCTGAAAGTACTTTTTGTTCATTTTCTAATTTATTGTAACTCTCAAAAACTCTTTTGCGATTTAATTCCCGTATCACGATTGGCAGGAGACGACCGATATTATCTTCAGAAACACAATCCGTAGCTCCATTCTTCATAGCAGGCACTGCCACTTCTTTGGCTTTTGCCTGCGTTAAAAATATGATCGGAATATCTTTGGAATGGTTTTTGACGTATTTAAGTGTTGGGAAGTTACTTTTTGAAACATTGTCAGAAACCAGTATTAAATCCCAATTTGATTTGTCTCGCAGGGCTTTTTGGATATCCTCTTTACCATTAATACAGGTATAGGTTGGATGTATATTACCCTCGCTAAGCACGTTAAGGACAACAGGAACAAAAAAATTTAAAACATTAATGAATAGAAATCTAGTACGTTCAAACATAGCTTATATTTCGTGTCCGCTGAAAAATGATTCTATCCCAAAAAAGAGTAAACAGTCTGTTTTTTAAAACAGCACATTCCCCGCATAGGTCGATTTATATGGAGAATATATATGCACCAACGTAATTAATTGTTTAATTATGAAATAAATTAATTAAAGAGCAAAAAGATTATTAATCAACTAATACGTTAAATAATTTTAATATTAGGAAATTTTAATATATTATAGCCCATAGACTGTTAGGGATGTACTTCAAGAGTCTAAGTAGCTATAGAAACCTGATTGTGTCAATAATATATGTCGGTTCGATAAATTTTTAATTAATAAATCAAACAGGGACATAGAGACTAGAATTATGGAAAAGATGATGGTTGATCGGGAAAACGATGATTCTGTGTCACGAAAAACAAAGTTACCGGGCAAATATAATCACCTTAGAGCTTTGTTACGACTGCATAAGAACAAAGTGAAGAAAAACATGCATAGAGCTATGTCTCCAATTAGTGCTATGTCTGGTTATTTGGACTTGATGGAAATGGCCTTGCAAAATGAGATCGATGCTGAAAAGATTGAGCAGTATCGTACGAAAATTGATCAAGGGGTTGACGAATTAGGTGAAATCATTGAAGAACTTTATAGTTTCTTCAACGATGAATCATCATCTAAGGATAATTCAAAAAATGAAGATTTTTCTGACTTGGAAATGCACCACAACGTAAACTAGCATCGGTTCCAGAGCTATTACAAAAGTAAATCAAATTTACTTCCTTTGGATAAGTTGAAAACGATCATCCGTACTTTATAACACTGCTCCCGAAATTGTTGGCATTTCTGCTTATTCCTTACAGCAGGTAGTGAATGTGACTGGTTCATGTGCTCATGACGCATCTTAGATCGTAAGATCATAAGTTTTTTATGGCCTACCACTAAAAAGGTATTAACTAATTCCTGAAAATCACTATCAGGTGTGTATTGGCTCAACGCCATTATATCATCTTGTTGACCATCTTGACTCTTCTCTCCTTTAGTAGGTTCCTCTTCTTTATTTCGGTTATCATTGTTTTCTATAGATGGAAATGGAGAGGAAGGACTGTCCAGTGTTTGCTCATAAAGAGGATATATCCCCTTCGTTGATGCAACAGAGGTAGGCTGTCTTATCCTGGATTGTGAGTTTAACATTACAATCTAATAGAAATCGATTAACTATAAATAGCAGTATATATTTAACTTATACTATTATCGTCATATAAAGGTAATACTTAATATCTAATGCGAAATCTATACCTATAATTCATACCAATCTGTCGGATTGCATTAGAGGGACTCTCCAAATATGGCATATAGGCCTTTTTGAATGGTGCTTTGTATTTCTATGGTGGCTAGTTGACCTACAATAATTCGAAGACAACTTAAGAAATTTTATTCGAGGTCGATAAACTATTTCGTACAAAGGTTACAATAGGAAGATCCATCTCATAAATAATATGCTATTGTCTACAGAAACCTTAGCGATATCAAAAGCAACAATATTCAAATTTTTTATCTCTAACTAAAAGGATTTTGGAGTAACGAATGGGCAAAATAAAAGCATTAGTCATCGATGATTCTAAGATTATGCGGAGTGCAGTTAAAAGAACCCTCAATCAGTTGATGTTGGCCGACTTTGAGTATGTTGATGCAAAAGATGGCGAAGATGCATTAGACAAGTTCAACGAAGAGATTGAAATCATGTTTGTAGACTGGAATATGCCTAACATGACGGGAGTAGAGTTTGCCAAAGCCATAAGAGAAAGGGGGCATAAAAATATACCTATTATTATGGTTACAGCTGAAAAATCGATGGGTAAAGTTGATAAAGCGTTAAGTGAGGGAGGCGCTAACGAATATATTACCAAACCCTTTACCGCTGACAAAATGCATAAAGCGATCAGCGAATATTTTGATGAAGAAGGTAATATTGCTACCGGTGACGATGATGATCAAGAAGATAAAAGTTTTTTTAAAAGTATCCTTAACTCTTAATAAAGGAATAAATGAGATTAGATAATTTAGCTACTTTAGATCGAATTCCTGAAGAAATTGTTAGCAGGGTGAGAGAATCTGTTATCAACACATTCGGATCTATGATTGGGGCAGACTTACAGTTTATAGATGAATCCGATGGTGAAGGGCCGCTCAACGGGATTGTGGGTAATGTTACAGTATTTAACGCTGAACATACTCTATCTCTAATGCTGGCAATACCAAAAGATACCGCTCTTCATTTGTCAAAAGTTTTTGTCGGTATGGAACTCCCTTTTGAAAGCGATGATATGGGTGATTTAATTGGAGAAATTTCGAATATATTGGCTGGCGATGTAGCTGCTAATGTCGAAAAAGTTGGATTCCGGGGTCAGTCTTCATTGCCAACCGCCACAAGAGGGAGTGACCTTACTTTATTTATGCCAAATAAACCACCAACGGAAAAAATGAAATTTGTTAGTGAGAATACTGAATTTTGGCTCACAATGGTATTGAGTGAATCGAAATAAATCAAAGGAATGATGAGTGGCAATCAAGAAAAAAGAATAAAAGATCTGGAAAAAATAATCCGGGCATTGGCGGACGTTTGGCCGACAGACCGGGATAATGTTGCTGTTGCAGGGGCACAGTTTGAAGAGTTTATTTCAACGTTTGACGATGATCCCGGTCAGCTGCAAAAATTAATCGATATGGCCTGGAAAGGGCTGCGGCACCTCTATGAAAAGGATGAATATTTCATAAGTGTCAAAACAGCTACTATGCAGGCTGTGAATACAATACGTGAGTATTTACTTGAGGACGGAGATATTGAGGTGGCTGTCTTTGAAAAAACTTATGATGATCTGTATGACGCTCTTTCCGGACAAAAGGAATCAGCAGATGAATTAATTGAATCAGAGGAGTTAGATCAAGAGACGGTCGATGAGGTTGAGGAAAGTCCGGAAGAACAGGGGCCGAGAACATTAGATGATCTGGCCTCTTACATCCTTGGATTAGATGAAAAAGACGCTACGCCTGAATATGTGGAAACGCTAATTATTTTATTAGAGGCAGTACTAGAACATTCCCAGGGAGAGGTTTCTTCCTTATTGGAGGAGGCATGCCGTGTTGCCAATGATGTTCAATCAAATATTGCGGAAGCTGATTCAGGATGGCTGAAAAAATTATCAGAACTTATAGAAAGGGCTATTGAAGCTGAAGAAAGTCAACAGTGGGATAAGGCCGACGATACAGATGAACCTACAGAGGCGACAAAAAAGGTTGAAGATACAATAACCTCGGAAGAATTCTACATTCCAGAGAATATTGATACCGCAATGGTAGGTGAATTTGTCACTGAGTGCACCGAATTATTAGAGATGGCGGAAGGAGCCTTGCTGGATCTGGAAGAATCACCCGATGACGACGAACTGGTAAATAAGGTATTCCGGGCATTCCATACCATCAAGGGCACTTCCGCATTTATGGGATTGGAGCCAATCTCAGAATTTACTCATCACTTGGAAACGGTTTTGAGTATGGTTCGGGAGGGTGATATCGACTTTGATACCTCTTGTGCTGATATCTCTCTTGAAGCTATCGATATAATCAATAATATGCTGGACGTGGTTGAAGGCGCAGATCCAGGGGATCACCTTCCGAAACCATTGAACTTTGATCTTTTGACAACTGTATTAGACCGGGTGGCTACCGAAGAGATTGCCCCCGAGAATGCACTTGAAGAAGCGGGCGGTATTCAGTATGAAACGCCGGGAGTTACCGAGGAAGGACAAAATAATGGTAAAGACGGCCCTACAAACGGATCGGCAAAAAAGGGTTCTGAAGACTCACAGTCGGAATCATCGGTACGCGTTAATGTGGGCCGATTAGATCAGCTCATTGATATGATCGGAGAGCTGGTTATCGCACATTCGGTAGTTGCGCAGGATGAGAGTATTCCCGATCACTCCGATTTGCAGAAAAAAATAAACCACACCAGTAAAATTTTACGGGAGTTACAGGATACCAGCCTAACACTCCGGATGGTACCCCTCAAAGCAACATTCCACAAAATGAACCGTCTGGTTCGCGACCTCTCACGCAAAGCCGGTAAGTCGGTTAACCTTAATACCTATGGAGAGGAAACCGAAATCGACCGGAACATGGTTGACATTATCAACGAACCGCTGGTTCATATGATTCGCAATGCTATAGATCATGGAATTGAGTCTCCGGAAGAACGAGCAGAAAGCGGCAAATCTGAGGAAGCCAATATTTGGTTGCGAGCTTCACAGGAAGGCGGCAAAGTAGTCATTGAAATAGAGGATGACGGTCGAGGCATCAATACAGAAAAAGTGTTACAAAAAGCCATAAGTAAAGGTTTGGTAGCACCAGACCAGAATCTAACGGATAAAGAAATTTATAATCTGATTTTTCTGCCAGGTTTTTCCTCTGCTGATAAAGTTACTGATTTATCGGGTCGTGGCGTGGGAATGGATGTAGTTCGTAAATCTATTGAAGAACTGAAAGGGAAAGTTGATGTAGAGTCTGAAGAAGGCCAAGGAACTAAAATAATTATTGAGTTACCATTTACCCTGGCTATTACAGATGGAATGTTAGTTAAAGTAGGTACCCAACGATTTATTGTCCCCACTCTCAATATCGACCAGGCATTCCGTGCTAAGCAAGAAGATATTTTCACTGTGATGGGCAACTCGGAAAAGGTTTCTATCCGGGGAGAAACAGTCCCGGTGGTTAGGTTGCACAGTTACTTTAATATCAATAACGGAACGGAAAGTTTAACAGACGGGACATTGTTAGCCATTCGTAATGCCACGAAGAAATATGCACTACTAGTAGATGAAGTAGTCGGCCAGCAGCAGCTGGTTGGCAAATCAATCAATATGGTGAATGAAATGAAACATATTTCCGGCGGGGCGATTTTAGGAGACGGCACCGTAGGCCTTATTCTGGACACCGCTGCTCTTATGAAAAATTAATGAATGGGATAAATCAGCAGTAAACCATTTTTATTTAATCCTTACTCCTCAGCTGCCGTATAAGACAAACAGAATGGATTTAAAACAGTCAGATTTTCAAGAAATACGCAAACAGATCTACGATTATTGCGGAATAAATTTACATGAAGGCAAACGAGCCCTGGTGAGAGCAAGAGTAATGAAACGCTTGCGAAAGTTAGAACTCAATAATTTTTCCCACTATATAGATTATTTGAAAAAAGATGCTTCAGGAAAAGAATTCCTTGCATTGGTAGATGTGCTTACAACAAATAAAACCAGCTTCTTCAGGGAGGACCAACATTTCGATTTTATCAGAGATACGGTGATACCAGAAATGAGAGGACGAAATGTCAAATGGTGGTCGGCTGGCTGTTCAACCGGTGAAGAGCCCATAAGTTGTTCCATCGTTTTACAGGAAGAAAAAGTTCCCCTGCAATCCGTAAAAATACTTGGTACTGATATCTCAAGGGAGGTTATACAAATTGCCAAGAGAGGGGTGTATCCCCAAAAAAGGGTGAAAAATATCTCTCCTGAAATCAGGAACAGGTATTTTCGAAAAGTTCAGGGACATGGATATCAAATAAGGGGCGAAACAAGGAAAATGATCACCTATGGGAGACTGAATCTTAAAAAACAATGGCCTCTGCAAGGCCCATTTCATGTAATAATGTGTCGTAATGTTATGATTTATTTTAATCGGGCGACCCAACAAGAACTTGTTTTACGGTTTAAACAAATCCTGGAACCCGGCGGATATTTATTTTTGGGCCATTCTGAGAGTGTATCGAATGCGGGGGTTGGTTTCAAAAATATTCGTCCGGCTGTATATAAGAAACAATAAGAGCTCAGATTTGAATTATGAAAACGGTAGTTGGGGTAAGCGATTTAAAAGTTTCGACCAATATTGATGAGATAATAATTACCTACGCCCTTGGTAGTTGTTTGGGAATTGCAATATATGATCCTGTTGTAAACGTAGGTGGATTGTTACATGTGATGCTCCCCCTATCTAAAGCCGATACTCAAAAGGCAAAAATAAAGCCTGCTATGTATGTAGATTCAGGTTTATCGCTGCTTTTAACAAAAATTTATAATCTTGGGGGCCAAAAAAAGAATCTTGAGATCTCGGTAGCCGGCGGGGCTAGTATGAAAAGGGAAGAAAGGGAGGATTATTTTAAAATTGGTAAACGGAATTTTACTGTTTTTCGAAAATTATTATGGAAAAATGGTTTTATGATTGCTAACCAGGATGTAGGGGGAAATAAGGCTCGAACTATGGCACTGCACTTATCTGATGGCACTGTAACTATTAATAAAAAGCCCATGCAGTCGTAGAAAAATACGCTCTGTTAAAAAAAATTAATATTTGACTTACAACTAAATATGAAGTCGATATTCGTCGATAAACAAAATATGAGAGTCATTAACCTTATATAATATGAAACGAAGTACAATGAGTGATTCCTATAAAGATGAGATATATGACATAGCTGTAAATACATTTGAAGTCACCTGCTATATGTTTCCAATGGAGGAATGGGAATTGGAAGAAATTGAAGAGCAGGCGTTGCCTGAAAATGGGATTCGTTCGGTTGTCGGATTTAATGGTGCTGCTGAAGGGCAAATGATTATTACTCCATCTAACGATTTACTATCTGCAATTGCTGCAAATATGCTTGGCGTCGATAATCCGGATAAGGATCAGAAAGCAGGTGCCCTCTGTGAAATAGCAAATATCATTTGTGGTAATACGGTTCCCCTATTTGCAGGCGCTGATAACATCTGTTACATCGAACCTCCACGCATTGTGGAATCAAATTGGGAAGCAGTGTCTCAATCAGATGAATTACATAAAGAATTATTACAAATATATCTTGACGAAGGAAGAGCGGAAATCAGAGTTCACTATTCAATCGCGGGGGAGGCATGATTAAGGTATTGGTAATTGATGATTCAGCTTTAGTACGAAAACTGTTAAAAAAAGAGCTTAATAAACAAAAAGACATTGAAGTCGTTGGCACAGCTTTGAATCCTTATATCGCACGTGAAAAAATTGCAACGTTGAATCCTGATGTGTTGACTCTGGATCTTGAAATGCCACGAATGGATGGCCTTTCCTTTTTATCCAAAATTATGAAACATCATCCAATGCCGGTTGTTGTGGTAAGCTCGTTGACACCTAAAAATAGCGACAATGCCCTGACGGCACTCCGGCTGGGAGCAGTTGACGTAATTTGTAAACCTGGTTCAGCATATTCAACGCAAGAAATTTCACGAGAAATTATACAAGCAGTCCGAACGGCCGCAGTTGCCAATGTAGATAATAGATCACCGGTACATACTGATAAGGTTCAGAAAGCAAAAAGCTCCTCTACCTTGCAGGCTCGTTTAAAGGAAACGACAAAAAAACTTATTGCTGTTGGATCTTCAACCGGGGGTACAAAAGCACTTGAAGTAGTTCTGCCTGCCCTGCCACCCAATATCCCGGGGATGGTTATTGTACAGCATATGCCTCCTGTTTTTACCCGAAGTTTCGCAGATCGGTTAAATACCATCTGCCAGGTAAATGTCAAAGAAGCCGAAAATGGGGATTGGATCCAACCGGGACGAATACTCATTGCACCCGGCAACTATCATATGCTGGTCCAAAAAAAGGGAGCAAAATATTATACCCGCATTAAACAAGGTCCGCCGGTTCATCATCATCGTCCCAGCGTGGATGTATTATTCAATTCGGTAGCAAAAGCGGCCGGGATAAATGCTACCGGTGTTATCTTGACAGGCATGGGATCTGACGGGGCCAAAGGATTGCTGGCAATGAAGGAACAGGGGGCCCATACGATCGGACAAGACAAAGATAGCTGCGTAGTATATGGTATGCCAAAAGTTGCCCACGAAATGGGTGCTGTTGCTGAAACCCTCCCCTTGTCAAAAATTGCAGGAGCTATTGTAGGTCAGGCAAAAGAGAAAGCTGTTTAACTCAAAATTCATAGAAATAATAGAAAAATGGCTCTGAAAATACTTGTAGTCGACGATAGTGCCGTAATGAGAAAGATGATTATCAGGACGATTAATCTGTGTGGTCTTGACATTTCTGAAATATTTGAGGCAGATAATGGCAAAGAGGGACTTAAGGTCCTGAAGAACAAGAAGATTGACTTGCTTTTCGCGGATGTGAATATGCCTGTAATGGATGGATTGGAAATGCTGGCTGAAGTTCGAAAACGGAAATGGACTAAAAATCTGCCGGTGCTCATTGTCTCTACAGAAAGTAATAAAGGACGCATTGTGGAAATTGAAAGACAAGATGCTGGCTTTGTTCATAAACCGTTTACCCCTGAACTACTGAGAGAAAAAATGTTAGCACTGATTGCCCGGGAAAAAGTTTGAATACTGAAATCAATTTATGGGCTAAGTTAAACATTGCCGTGGATCATTAACCTTAGATCCATTTCGGATACCTGATTTTGAGTTTAACTCTAATAGTCCAGCGAAGAAACTACTTGCAAGGTCTGCACTTCCATAAATTCATAACACGGAAGTGCAGACCAATTTTATCAGGTTTAATGTTCACCGGTATAGCACCTTTAAAAAAATCCTGTCTGATTTTACCTGTTTTCATCGGCGAGGATATATTATCCATTTGTCGAATGGCCTTCCAAAGCTGGGTATTTCAATCAATAATCGCAATTTGGCCATGAAAGACCGAGCAAACGACCGTTGTACATATTCCATTGTTAAAAAAATTTAAGAAAGCAATTAGTATACCGATAATGAAATTGTGCTGAGGTGGGAGCAAAATTCAAAGGTATGATTTGCATATCAAAACTAATGTTAGAAATGGGCAGCTCAAAATCACTACAAAAGGAAGTCCCAACATTGCATCGATAAATTTTAAACAAGGTTACTGGTATCATGAGCAATATGGAAGTTGAAGATGTTGAACGTACTAAAACAGGATCAGAAATCGAAGGTGGGAAATTTTTGACTTTTTTTCTGGGAAATGAGGAATACGCTATTGAGATTCTCAAGGTTCAGGAGATTATCGGACTCATGCCTATTACTCCAGTCCCCAAAATGCCGACTTATATACGAGGCGTATTGAATCTCAGAGGAAAAATTGTTCCGGTTATGAATCTTCGCACCCGCTTTGGACTCGAAGAAATCGAGGATACGGATGAAACTTGCATTATCGTAATTCAGCAAGATAAATACTTAATGGGCGTGTTGGTAGACAAGGTTTCTGAAGTAGTGGATATAGAATCTGAAGATATCGAAGATGTACCTTCGGTTGGAACCGCTGAACAAAGTGAATACCTGGCCGGCATAGGCAAGGCTAAGGATTCCGTAAAAATGATTATTGAAGTCCATAAAGTGTTGTTTGACGTGCCTCAAAAGGTATTGCAACCCACTAATGAAGACGCAAATGAAGCTTAAGAACACAACAATTTTAAATACATAATTAATGACTAAATAGGATTCAGGTATGTCTTTTATAAAAAGTGTAACAGGTGACTCAAATTCATTCGATGAAGACGAATGGACAATAGGGAAAAGGATACGAATACTGGCTATGGCTGGGACGGCGATTACATTAATTGTGGGAGCTATATCGGTCTATTCTTTGAACAAGATTGATAATGATACCATTGAAGTATCGAAAAAATATGTACCGGAATGGGCTTCTACGATAGCACTGGACCAAGCCGTACGATCGGCAGATAGTAATTTTCTGCGATATATGAATAGTGGATCAAAAGAGGATTATAATGCTGCAATAGCCAAGTTCGACACCGTTGATGATAAACTTGAAGAGCTGGATGGTTATTTAAAAAAATATGATCTTCCAGTTTTGGAGAGCAAGATAAGTACTTTAAAAAGTGAAGTTGAAACTTATAGAAAAAGACTAAAGCAATATTACAGATTCTCGGAAACAAGCTCGAAAGATAGAAAGACAGTTGAAGCCTCGGTTGGAGATGTCGTAGATGCAATGGATAAGTATCTTGAGGATCCGAAAGCACAACACGTACAAAAAGTTTCAAAATTACAAAAATCTTTACTCGGTAATACAAGGAAGATTTGGAAGGTAGTTGTTGAAAAAGATGAAGCTCTCTGGCAGGAAATTATTAATACCTATTCCGATGTAATAAATCAGGTCGATTTGATGAAGAACACGATTAAATCCGGTACAAACCGTCGTGCTCAATTGGAACAGACTCATTCATTGCTAAAACAGAATCTTGCCAAATTAAAGAGAATGCAACAAGCAGACGACACCTTAAAAGAAGCTAAGGCTTCGGTTCTGCAGTCATATACCCAGCTAAAAGCAAGTGCAGCATTTGTTTCGAAGGCTGCTAAAGAAGGGGTCCGGACAACTTCAAGCTCTACAAGTTCCACAACCGGCCGTTCAATGTGGATTATTATTTTCATTTCTGTTGCGGCTGTTATTCTGGCTGTAGTATTGGGTTTTTTAATGGAACGTTCTATTACTTCGATTCTTAAAAATATGATTAAACGACTGGATAGTGGGGCTAAACAAGTAGGTGCTTCCTCGGAACAATTATCGGGAGCCAGCCAGGAGCTGGCCGAAAGTTCGAGCGAACAGGCGGCCAGCCTTGAAGAAACGACTTCTTCGCTTGAAGAAATATCATCTCAAATTAAGCAGACCGATGAAAATTCGGCTGAAGCAGAAACAGCTATGAAGGAAACACAACCCATGGTTGAGAAAGGCGTGGAAGCAATGGGACGAATGAAAGGTGCTATGGCCGACATCAAGGAATCTTCGGATGAAACTTCCAGGATTATTAAAAACATCGATGATATTGCTTTCCAGACTAATCTGCTGGCTTTAAATGCCGCTGTTGAAGCCGCGCGTGCCGGGGAAGCAGGCAAAGGTTTTGCCGTTGTGGCTGAAGAAGTGCGTAATTTGGCTCAGCGAAGTGCGGAGGCAGCACAAAATACGTCAGAGCTTATCGAAAGCTCGCAACAAAGTTCAAGGCGAGGTACAAAAGTTGTTGAGGAAGTATCGGAATATTTGCAGCAGATCGAAGAGAAGGTGTCTGATGTAAGTACGCTGGTTGTTGAAATTTCAGCCGCTTCAAAAGAACAGTCTACCGGTATTCAGGAAATCAATTCGGCGATGTCTGAGATGGATAATGTAGTACAGGACAATGCGTCGGCTTCAGAGGAATCGGCAAGTTCTGCCGAAGAGCTCTCTTCTCAGGCTTCTGAGCTTAATACTATTGTTGATGAGTTGACGGCCCTGGTCGGGGGACTTGATGAAACCCTAGAACAACCTTCAAAGTTACAGGGCAAGAATAACTATCACTACAAAGGATATAGTAAGAAGCATGCTACTGACCGTTCAAATAGAGCACAAAAAAATTCTATTAACAGGCAGTATAAAAATGGCCATTCAAATGAAAAGGACCATCCAAACGGTAAGGAATTAATTCCTTTTGATGAGGATGAAGACGATTTTAACGGATTCTAATTGTTTCGGTTCTTATTAGACACATCCCCAAATATCCTAGAGTGCCCTTCTTGATACGGAGGGCACTTTTTTTTATGGGAATGACCAAACCAGTAACATGTTCTGTATAACTCCAGCGATTGGCGGATTAGGAATAATCTAGTCTGTGTAACTCAAAAAACGGTCACAAGAGAACCTGATCCGCTTCAGAGTCATTATCTTTAATTTTCAATACTCCCCTTAAAAGTTTACAGGTCACAGTATTACTCTTCCTCCCTCCTCTTTTCAAAGATGTATCTACGCTGCCTAAATGATTTTTTTCTTAAGTCGTGTTTAAAACGGACGATAATGGATGTATTAGGGAAGTGCTAAAAATGATAATAATTCTTCGAGATTAAAGATAAAATCTCTGATGAACTAATCTTTGGTTGTAGATGATATGAAATATTTCAATGAACTCTTAAAAAAATTGGTTTCCAAATATGGTAATGAGAAACTAACAATTGGTAAACGGATTTTACGTATCGTTTTTGGCGGATCTTTGTTGGTCTTTATTGTTGGTCTGGGAGCTATTTTCTCTCTTTATAAAATCAATAATTATACCCATCAGTTAACCGAGATTAACCTTTCGGAATGGAATATCGCAAATTCCATTGAAACGAATATGTGGCAGGTGGGATATAACCTCAGCCGCTATAGTGCCACTTATAAGGATACCCTTTATAAAAGTGCAGCCGCGCAGCTTGATTCAGTTTTTAAAGAAATTAATGCGGGTAAAAAATTAGCAAACAAACGCAATTTGCAAAAATTCTCGGAAGAGATTGACCATATTGAAGAAGCTCATACGAATTACCTCAAATCGGTCAAATCATCCCATAAAGCTATTCAAGAACTTTCACAGTATAGACAGAATGCAAGCTCATCTACCGGTGAATTTGCGAAAAGCATGAATAAGTATATTTCCATTGTATCAACGAAGATTAATAATCTTCAGGATGCAAGTGCCATCCGTAAGGCCCAAAAGCGTACAACAAAAGCAGATAAAATAACAAAGAGATTTCTAACAAATACGACTAAGCTTTGGCAATCGGAGGCTTTAAATGATACGACAAAACTTGCGGGACTTGAAAATAAGTTCAATAAACTCCGTTCCGATTTAGGAAATTTATATAAGGGAGTTAAGGATCCCCAGGGTAATATGCGCTTAAGTATAGCCCTTGCCGTGTTAAACGATAATGTAGAAACAATTAAAGCTCTGATATCGGCAAGAGCCATGGTAGATAAACAAGAGAAAGTAAGAGTTGGGGCTTATAATACCATCATCAATAAGGCTGGAATATTGGCCACTTCTGCCAAAGGACAAGCAAACCAGCAAGGCTCCTTAACAAATACGATTGTCCAGAACTCGATTTGGCTTTTAAGCATAGGGTTGGTGGTTGCAGTGCTTGGCGCAATTATCTATGGAATTTTCATGAATATTTCGGTAACACATGTGCTTGAAAAAATTATAGACCGGTTGTCTTCTGGAGCCGGACAGCTCAATGATTCATCATTACAGATGAATGAGACCAGCCAGGAATTAGCAGAAAGTACAAGCGAACAAGCCGCTGGCATACAACAAACCACGGCTTCACTTGAAGAGATATCTGCACAATCAAAACAGACTGCCCAAAATGCCAAGCAGGCAGAGATAGCAATGAAGGAAGCTAAGCCCAGGGTGGCTGATGGGGTTGAAGCTATGGAACGAATGAATGAAGCAATGCAAGAAATACAAGACTCCTCATCTGAAACTTCAAAGATTATAAAAACGATTGATGATATTGCCTTTCAAACCAACTTGCTGGCATTGAATGCAGCTGTTGAAGCTGCACGCGCCGGCGAAGCGGGCAAAGGGTTTGCCGTGGTTGCAGAAGAAGTACGTAATTTGGCTCAGAGGAGTGCCGAGGCTGCTAAAAACACATCCCAGTTAATTGCAAGTTCACAAGAGAGTTCTAAACGGGGGGCCAAAGTAGTAAATGAAGTCTCAGAAAATTTAGCCGAAATTAAAGAAAGCGTAGATGATGTCAATACGTTAGTCGGCGAAATTTCTGTTGCTTCTTCAGAGCAGCAAAAAGGTATTGAAGAAATGAATACTGTGATGAATGAGCTTGATAAAAATGTCCAAAAGAATGCCTCAAGCTCTGAAGAATCGGCTAGTTCTGCTGAACAGTTGTCTTCGCAGGCTACTGAGCTTACCAATATCATAGATTCACTTATAAAATTAGCTGGCATTAGCAATGCTGAAAATTCGAATTCAGATTCTAATGATTCACCAAACAACCATGAGTTACGGGAAGGTTCAACTTCCCAATCTACCAGTAATGATAAAAGCAGGAAGAATGAAATGCCTAAAATGAATGGCTATACGATGAATGGGTATTAGGATAAAATATTCAGCTTCCAAGGCTCTCAACATTTCTGTATCACAATTGAAATAATTCGAAATAACAATCAATAAAAACCGAAGGTTAATTATGAACTACTTCAAAAAAAGCAAGCCAAGTACAAGCAATTTATTTACGATTTTCTGCTGTACGCTCTTGTTGGCCGTGTTTAGTAATCCGTCCTCTGTTTTTGGGCAGAATAAAGATAAAGTATACAGTGTCGCAGATAAGATGCCAGAACTCAAAGGGGGACTATCTTCTTTATATAAAAAGATTAAGTATCCCAAAAAAGCTCAGCAACAGGGCATCTCGGGACGAGTATATATACAGTTTATCGTTGACGAAAATGGAAAGGTTCATAAGCCCAAAGTATTAAAGGGTATTGGGGGCGGTTGTGATAAAGCAGCTGTTACTGCAATCAAGAAAGTTGCATTCAAGCCCGGGCAAAAAAATAATAAACCGGTGAAAGTTAAATTCACCCTGCCTGTAACGTTTCGCATCCAGGATAAAAAATAATTCGTACATACATATGTGCGTCAACGGGATATTGATAGAGCTTTTGATATCCACTACTGATATGGCGTTGAAAAGTATTTACAAACCTAATGATGTTATGTTAAAAGTTCTTTATCGGATTTCCCAGAAAAAGAGCTAACATAAAATATTGACACCATGGAAAAGATACCTACAGATCAGGAAATACTTGAGGATATTTATACTCGCTATCATGACGAGTTCAGGCGATATGCCAAAAAAGAACCCGACCGCGTTGCCCGTATAAGGGTGCCTGTTGACGTTGAAGAGGTAGCTAGTGCGTGCGGTGTAGAACAAGACATGATTTTTGGCCGCATATTCTACCATTTTAATAAAAAATATAGCTACAAAAATCATGAAGGGAAAGTTACTACCTTTTTTACTACAGAAAAATTCGAAGGGCTCAGCGTTAACTTTCCTTTGGTGGCTTCTGTATTGGCAGATATTCATGCCGAACAAAAAAATAGAGATACATTCGTTGCATTATCGGTAACCGCAATAGGTCTGGCAGTTGTAGCCTTACTAGTTGCGCTTTTCCTTTAAATAATTTGAAAATAGGTTCTACGTATGAAAATCAATGTTTTGATTGTCGAAGACGATCCTACCATGCGGGTAGTACTAAAAAATACCGTCTTATCTGTTGAGGATATTGAAATAGTTGAAGTTTATGAAGCGGAAAATGGCAAGGAAGGAATAGAAGCACTTAAAAATAATGAAATCAATTTAATGCTTGTTGACATTTATATGCCCGTAATGGATGGATTAGATATGCTTGATCATATATATGACCATCCTGATTACGAAGACATTCCTGCTATTGTTGTCTCTACCGAAAATGATGAAGAACGAATTGATGCGATACTTCGCAAGGGATTGGGCTTTGTGCCTAAACCTTTGACTCATGTCCTGTTAAAAGATCAAATCATGAAAATGTTAGGGAAAAGCACTGATTCGTAATTTATAATCCGTCTCACCCTATTTTACTTATTGCATGATGTTTGACATGAGTCGTTGATACTCAAAGAAATACATACTTTCAGCGCCCTATCCCCTTCTCCTTGTCGCCAGTAGTGGACAGCTTTATCGTCCCTCCTGACGACAAGTTATAATTTGTATCCGTTATCGGTTTTTTATTTCCATTCTTTTTTCGCCTGTCTGAACATCCGCTCTCTTTGTGTGCTTTCAGTCAGGTAGAAAAGTGGTACGGGTCTCTACTTAATCCCCAAAGTTGCTTAAAACGGCCACAATTACGGATTAATACCAATGAAAGACTGGCTATAGGATCTCTTATTCAGAATAAAGAATCGCTAAGGTTTTTGACTTCTGAAAGAAAGACACTTTATATACTTTGTGAATCAGAAGCAGGTGGAGGAAAGCACAGAGTAAATGACACGCCCTTAAGTCTGTTGTTATCTGTTAGAAAAATCGTTGCATTATAACGTTCGGCGTAAAGAAGCGCTATTGTCAGACCAATTCCTAAGCTTGAAGCTCCACTCGTTACAAAAGGATAAAAAAGCTCTTCCTGAATAGATTTGGGAATTGAAGCCCCGTCATGAGAAATCCTGACCGAATAAGGGGATGGAAAATCAATAGTAATCTGATCCTTATCAGCATCAGAATATTTCACGGCATTATTTATTAATTGATCCAGGATTCTCCTCAGATCCCCCGGATCACTATTGAATACCGGATCAGTATCACTACTTAATGCGGAAAGGGTTATTCGATTTGTTACATCAACAGGATAAGCTGCAAGGATTTGATTTATAATATCATTAGGAGATGCGGAAAAATTACTCGATTTAACAGACTCAATTGAAATCTTTTGAAGTCGTTCCAATTCATCAAGTAAACTAAATATCTGGCCGATTCCGTTATTGATTCTATTTATATAGTCATTGTTCGATTCATTAACCTCCATTAAATCGGTATATCCCTGTATACCCGTCAAGGGTGAGCGTAAACGATGTAACAAAACACCAATCAATTTTTTCAATGAAAATATGATATCAACATCTGGTATATTCGTTCTGTCTAATAAACGAATTTTCAGGTAAGGCTTATTTTCCTGTATTAACGTTTCTTGTTCCAGGTTGTACCATTGATTGTTGAAAAAGGCAGCTGTATTTCCAGAGCCAATAGATTTTTCAATATATGCGACTTCGTCTATATCCTTACCACTGGGGTCGTTATTATTACACCCGGCAATTACTGCCTGGTTGGCTTCTAAAATTTTCCTACTTGTCATCTCCACTATAAAGGTAGGAGGTTCTGCATTCATAGACTTTTTTTTCATAGAATATGCGTCACCGATATTTATCTCATTTAATTCCATACATAAATTTTTTAGATCGTCGCGAATAGTCTACAGAACATACTTACCTCCCATCGAAAGGCCTTAGCAAATATTCGCATAATTCTGTTATCAGCAATTATCTGAAATACTTAATTTGATACGTTTGCTCTTCCAAATGGAAAATTCTGAGGAAAATTTTACCTCCGGGGCGGTTAATAATGCACTTTGCTTATTAATTATTCCTATCCAAAAAGCCTTTCGTTTGTTTAAGCAAATTATTCATCCATCTGGCACAGCTATTGCCTTATAGCATATACAGTTTGTATTGGGTATTGATCTTTTTGTTCCCAAAGAAATGTTTATTGACAAATTAATTTCACTAAAGGAAAAATTTGTAGTAAAGGATTATGAATTTTGTTGACAGTAATTACAGCCAATTATTGGCAAAAGCCATGGATGTATATTCGCTGCGCCAGCGGGTAACGGCCTCCAACATTGCTAATATTGACACCCCTGGTTATAAAAAACATGAAGTTCAGTTTGAACAGAAGCTTAGAGAGGCCAAAGAAGCCCGAAAGAATATGAAGGATGTAAACCCTTCTATCACAGAAACTGACAAAGATGTAGTCTTGGAAAATGAATTGATGGGGATGGCGGATACACAGATGAGAGTACGTCTTGTAACCAAATCTCTTCGCCAGCATTTTGATTTACTAAAAATGGGAATAACAGGTACTAACCGCTAAAATTATATTTAAATGATACCAGACAGAATTCCTTCGGTATTCCAAACTGCTGCACAGGGACTTTCACTGCAACGGCAACGAATTAATGTAGCTTCCCGAAATATTGCCAATATCAATACAAGTTCTCCAAAAGGATCGACAAATATTTATCGGCCGCAATCGGTAAAAACAACAGCTCCGAGGCCCAATAATTTCAAAGATGCACTAAGTGAAAGCATGCTAAAAATGAAACGGACCCGTCCGGAACATTTGAGTGAAAGTACGATGGATTCGGGACAAGGAAATCAAGGATTGCAAGGCTTGGGACCAGAGTATCAAACTGTTGGTAAGGATAATTTCCGATATGAGTACGATCCGAATAATCCCGATGCTAACAAAAATGGGATGGTTCGTTATCCTGACATAGATATGGTTCATGAGATGACGACCCTAGTTAGCGCTAATAGATTGTATGAAGCCAACCTGAGTAGCATCGAGGCTGAAAAAGAGATTATGAAACAATCCTTTCAAATATAGACCTGCAAATTTTAAAGATATAAAATAACCGATATGATTCAGTCAGTAGGTAGTGGGATAATTCAGCAGAAAGCGGATATCGAATTATCACCAGACCGCAAAGAAATTAAAGGTAAGGAGGGAAAGTCGTTTTCAGATGTTCTGTCAAATGCCATTCAGGGTGTGGATGGTACGATAAAAGCCTCCAATCATAAAGTGGAGCAATTCGTAGCAGGAGAAACAGACAATATTCACGATGTAATGATAGCGATGCAGCGTGCTAAAATGAGCTTTGACATGATGGTTGAAGTACGTAATAAAGCTATTCAGGCCTATCAGCAAATAAGTCGCATGCAAATTTAATCCTATCAATTAATGAGTAGTATTGTTGAAAAACTAAAAAAATTCTTTGCTCCTTTAAGCACTGCTCAACGGGTGTTGTTTGCCGGGCTGGTTATAGCTCTCCTTGTATTTATTGGCACCCTGTTCTATTGGGCACTGCGACCTAACTATGCCTTATTGTTTGGTTCACTACAAAATGACGCTGCCCAGCAAATAATTAAAAAGCTAGACGAACAAGGTGTAGAATACAAGCTCAAAGATGGTGGACAGGCAATTTACGTGAGCAGAGATAAAGTTGATGAGCTGCGAGTACAAATGGCTCCGGTAGGTGCCCCTAAATCGGATCAAAAAGGGTACGAACTTTTTGATTCGAATTCACTGGGCATGACCGATTTTATGCAGCAACTAAATAAAAAGCGAGCGCTTGAAGGCGAACTATCAAAATCTGTTAATAGCTTAAAGCAGGTAAAATCTTCCCGTGTTCATTTAGTAATGCCAGAGCGTAGCCCCTTTAAAGAAACCTCTGTTAAAGCATCTGCCTCGGTTTTAGTTTCATTAAAACAGGGGCAAAGTCTATCTAAAGACCAGGTTGAGGGAATTTCTTCACTGATTGCAGGAAGTGTAGAAGGGTTGAATAAAACAGCAATAACGATAATCGATCAGACTGGTAAGCGTCTTACGAATATAGCCAAACAAGATTCTGATGAGTATGCTGATGCAAAAAATTGGATGAAGTCGCAACAGCAAACCGAACATTATCTGACGAAACGTGGACAAACAATGCTCGACCGCGTATTGGGACCGGGAAACAGCATCGTACGGGTATCGGTAGATCAAAATTTTGACAGTGTAGTTCGCAAGTCTAATAAAGTAGATCCCGAAAGCAGAACCTTAATATCCGAACAGAAAAAACAGGAGACACACACAAATAAGGGCTCTGATATGGTGCCTGTTGATAAATTTACACCTGTTAAGCAAAGAGGCAAGACAGCTGTCACTTCAAATAAAAAAGACGAGGTTAGCTCTCGCACCCGTAATTACGAAGTTACTAAGACCAACGAAGTGTATAAAAAGGCCAAAGGTAAAATAAACAAGCTAACGGCTTCTGTGCTTATAAATTATAAACAGGTCTTGACAACGAATAAGAGTGGCAAACAGGTTTGGAAAAGCAAACCCTATTCGAAAAAAGAAATTAAGGGATTTAAAAAAGTATTAAGCTCAGCTCTCGGTGTTCAGGCCTCCCGTGGAGATGAGATAACGATTGAACAAGTTAAGTTTTGGGATCCCAGTCAAATGAATCCACAGGGCAATATGCTTGAGAATCCTTGGCCCTGGAGCCGGGTATTGAGGTGGGGATTGATTTTAGCAACAATACTTGCGGTAATTGCACTGCTCAATAGCTTACGTAAACGTGTGGGTTCTGATGAGCCGGGATTATTACTTGGCACAGATGGTAGCGGAGGTGAGATATATTTAAGCGATCAGGGAGATAAAAGTATTAACGAATTGGATAAGGAAGAATTAAAAGAATTGATTAATAACAAAGAAGAAAGCGACAAACCCGCTCTTGAAGAGAAAAAATATGATCTCGAAGAGATTGTGAATTTGGTAGAATTAAAACCCCAAAAGGCTGCTAAGGTCGTACGTGCAATGATAATCACCAATGAAGACTGATTGATTAGACTATGGCTAAGAAAAAAAAATCTGACTCTATTATAAATAATGTCGAAGACCTTTCAGGAGCGCAAAAGGCAGCAATATTTATAATGAATGTGGGCTCCAAGACCGCCAGCAAAGTCATGAATCATCTTAAGGAAAAAGAGATAGAAGCCATTACGTTGGCAATTGCAAGTATGCAAAATATAAAACCTTCCGTTGTCAATTCGGTGATGAATGAATACTACCGGATCATGAATAATGACGAATTTTTCCTGGAGGGGGGAACAGATTATGCCAATGAGTTACTTGAACAGCTTGGAGATAAAGTAGATGCCAATAAAGTTCGCCAAAAGCTCAAGTCAAATTCAGATTCAACTGCTTTTGATGATTTTCAACAAAGTAAAATTACACAAATCACTAATTTTTTAAAAAATGAGCATCCGCAGGTCGTTGCTCTTATTTTTTCACAATTGCAAGAGAAAAAGACTGCTGAGATCCTGGCATACCTGGATGAAGATCTGCAGGCCGACATCATTTACCGGCTTACCACAATGGAGAAAATTTCTTCTGAAGTTATTAATGAGATTGAGGAAGTCATCAGGGAACAGATGGGCGGCATGTATACTGTTGGCGACCGTATTAAAAGTGGTACAAATGCTGTTGCAAATATCCTTAATGAGGCTGATATCGCAGTTGAACGACACGTTTTAAATCGGATTAAAAAGCGTGACGCGCAGATGGCCGATGATATTAAACAACAAATGTTCCTCTTTGAAGACGTTGTCCACTTTGATGACCGTACGGTTCAGGTAATTATTAATGAAATGGAGAAAAGCGATCTTGTTATGGGACTTAAGGGAGTTGACGAAGAGGTTAGCAACAAATTCCTGAACAATATGTCGGAACGGGCGGCTGGTATGCTGCAGGAGGACATGGATGCACTGGGGCCCGTCCCTCTAAAGGATGTCAAACAGGCCCAGTCACGTATTATACGCAAGATCAAACAACTTGAAGAAGACGGACAGATAACTACACGTAAAATGTCGGAAGAAGAGATTGTTGAATAGTCTATGAAGGAAAAAAAGATAGTAAGTGGAGATAGAGTTAGCTGGTATCAGAATGACGATACCCAACTTGATTATCGGATGGTATTCGATGAAGAAGATTCAATCTCCGAGACTGAAAAAGACGAAGCATCTGAAGACGAAAAGGAAGAAAAAGTTGATGCCTTACAACTGTTGCGAAAACGAGACGATAAATGGAAAAAAAGGCTCAAAAGAACACGTAAAGAGTCATTTAAAAAAGGCTTTAAAAAGGGAGAACAGCAAGGTGCGGAACGAGTCCGTAAAGAAATGGAAGAAACGTTCGACAGACTCGAAACAATGTTTAATGAAGCTCATAAAGAGTGGTGTAAAAGACATGATGCAATAAATCCCGGATTATTGGATTTGGTCTTCGACCTTGTTGAGTCGATTGTAGATTTACCGATCAAGCATCCCAAAATGAAAGAAAAACTTAAAACAGAGCTCTCCCCTCTCCTGCATGCGGTTGATAAAAATACAAAACCAGTGCTTACAGTCTCTGAGTATGATTATAATTTTGTGGCCGACCTTGTAAATAAATATGCACCTGACATAAGTGTTGATATTCGAAAAAATAGCAGATGCAAACCGGGTGAATTTGAATTCGATACAGACAAGAAAACGGTGATCCATAATTTTAGAAAGATGGCTAAAGATTTCAGGGAAAATTTATCGCTCCCGACATGGCAATAAATTCAGTTACTGACATATCAAAATATTATAGAACGATAAGAAAAGAACTGGATGAATATTCGGCCCAAAGTAAAAAATATGGTAAGGTTTCTTCCATTGTAGGCACCATTATCGAGTGCACCGGCTTGCAAGCCAGTGTGGGAGAAGTATATGGAATTGAAACCATTATGGGAGATATAGTTGCGGCTGAAGTCGTAGGGTTAAAAGATCATAAAACCTTATTAATGCCGTATGATCGCATTAAAGGGATGCAATCCGGTTGTAAGGTTGAATACCTTGGACAGTCGCTTACTATACCTGTGGGTACCGAAATGCTGGGACGTGTTGTCGACTCAAATGGTACCCCTATCGATCAAAAGGGACCTATATTATGCTCGGATCAACATCCGGTTCATAATGCCGCCCCCTCTCCTTTGCAGCGGGAGGCAATCGATGATATTATGAATACCGGAGTACGGGCTATTGATGCACTAAATACTATAGGTAAGGGACAGCGAATAGGACTTTTTGCCGGATCCGGCGTGGGTAAAAGTGTACTCCTCGGTATGATCGCCGGACATTCTGATGCAGATATAAATGTCATTGCGCTTATTGGTGAGCGAGGGCGCGAGGTACAAGAATTTATTGATGATATCCTTGATGAAAAATTACTGAAACGAACGATTGTTGTTGCCGAGACTTCAGATAAGTCTGCGATGAGTAGGATTAAAGCAGCTCATTCTGCAACTTCGATCGCAGAATATTTCCGGGAGAGGGGAAAAAATGTCCTGCTTATGATGGATTCCGTTACTCGTGTTGCCATGGCACAACGAGAAGTTGGGCTGGCTACCGGAGAGCCTCCTACAACCAAGGGATATACGCCCAGTGTATTTTCAATGTTGCCAAAATTTCTCGAACGGGCCGGTAAAACAAGCGGGGGCAGCATCACCGGAATTTATACGGTTTTGGTAGATAGCGATGACATGAATGAACCTATTGCTGATGCTGTCAGATCCATTTTAGATGGTCATATCGTCCTTTCAAGGCGTTTGGCGCATAAAAATCACTACCCGGCTATCGATATTCCAGAAAGTATTTCCAGAGTCATGCCCAAAGTTGTCACAAGAGAACAACGCAATTTAGCCGGTAAAATTCGAGACATGATTTCGACCTATCGGGAGGCGGAAAACCTGATAAATATTGGCGCTTATGTAGAGGGCTCCAATCCCAAAATTGATAAAGCAGTAAGAAAAAGACCGGAATTGGAATCATTTTTGATACAAGATATGAATGAGGCAGATTTTGACAATAACCTGTGGGAGTCTCTTAAAAGGATTGCAGAATAAAGAAGGTTAAGGAATATGAAATTTGAATTTTCGCTGGAATCAGTTTTAAAAGTTCGAAAACACGAAGAGAAGCTTCAAAAGCAAAAGCTTGCAGAGAAGCTGACGGAAAAAAAAAGACTTACGATCCAGAAGAAAAAACTGAAAGAAAAGCTACAGTCGGTTATTGATAATGCTGATAGAAATGAATTCAAAAATCTACATAACCTCAGACGACACAATGGTTATATCCAAGGGCTGCATAAAAGAATGGAACAGCTTAATGGAAGTTTGAAAACAATTGAAAGTGCTGTAGAAAAAGAACGTGATAAACTCGCGTTGGTACACAAAAAACGAAATATCATCGAAAAGATGAAAGATGAAGAGTATGAATTATTCCTGGAGAAGGTTTCCAGACTCCAACAAAAGGCCATGGATGAAATTGCAAGTCAGGCACATAGTCGATCATAATAATGAATAAAAAAAACCTATTTAAAATACTGGCTTTTATTGTAGGTCCTCTGATCCCTATGATAATTGGAGCCTATTTCTTATTTCCCTATCTCAATGCCGGGAAATATCAAAAAGTTGTCAAACAATACAAAAAGGAACATGGCACTGAGGAAAGTGATGAAGTTAGTGAGATTGGTGAAGACTTTGCCACTCTTAAAGAACGAGCAAGAGTTTTTCAAAAAAGTATCGGTCAGTTAAAAAATAAGATTGATTCCCTGGGCACCGTAAATGATTCCCTGAAAAAAAGTTTGTTGACGAAAGAGAAAGAAATCACAAAACTGAAAAATGGTCAAGACACGCTGAATGCTAGTGACAGTACATTAGCTAAATCGGCCCAAGATACTATGATAACCGATAAAAACTTCTCCAAAAATGTAAAGAGTCTCTTGGGATTGGATGTAGAAGAGTTAGCTCCGATTATAAGTCAGATGGATGATCAAAAACTGGTACGAATTTATGAAGAAGCGAATTCTATTCAGAGAAAAAAACTCCTGCGGTCACTTAAAGCCAACCGAGCTGCTAAACTCATGATGGAGGTTCTGTGATGATTGGAAAGTTATTATCGAAGGTAAAAAATAGTACGAAAGCTTTAACAAAAGAGGAATCAGGAAATAAGAAAAGCCTTGATTCACCTAATGTACTTTTTAAGTCCTTACTTAAAGGTTTGCAGGAAGATAATGCTGACTCAGAATCAAAATCGGGTTCCAATATTTCATCTTCTAAAAAAGAAACTACAGATCCCAGTCAGATATTGGGTGGGACATTTTCGCTTTCAGGTTCTAAAAAGAAACAAGGAACTGACAGCAAAGAAAGTATAAAAGGAACGGGACAGCAAACTGCAGATCAACTTGCAAAAAGTGAACATATTAACTCTTTAAAAGAGGACTCAAAAATTAAGCAGGATCCTAAATCTTCTGAAAAAAATAAAGGACTGGGTATTTCGAAATCGAAGAAAACCCAAAAGAAGAATGATAAAAAAACAGAACAGAAAAAATCCGCAAAGAGCAGCAAGGCTATAAGTAAGGATGCTGTAATAACAGAAAAAAAGGATAAAAAGAAATCGACCTCAAATAAGAAGAAAGAAGCAATAAAGAGTTTAAAAGTTGGAGCTAAAAAAGGAAAATCCGGTCAGGGTGATAACGGAGGTACTAAAGCTGGTAAAAAAATCACAAATACTGACGAAAAGAATTCTGCTGGTGATTTAAAAAAAACGAATACGGAAAAAAAGGCTAAAGCTTCCTCCCAAGAGTCAACAAAGGCTAAATCCAAGAAACATAACAACGATGAA
>Ga0102962_1000115_pt1 | contig 46281 bp, 37 predicted proteins | sample SalPonF2_C_D2_MG_FD_84519 | JGI IMG/M metagenome (GOLD analysis project Ga0102962, IMG submission 84519) | Salt pond soil microbial communities from South San Francisco under conditions of wetland restoration - Salt Pond MetaG SF2_C_D2_MG ...
AGCAACAACATCCACATCAGCTTTGGGCGCTTGCTTGATGTTTTCAACCCCTCCTTCCCCCTTTCGATCCTGTTTCTCGATCTCAAAAGCTCTACTCCGGTTAAATGAAACGGCCACTGTGTCCTGCATCCCAAAAGCCAGGGGATCTTCTACATCAATGACTGATCTAATTAATGAGCCGGGAATAAAAAACTGTTTGCTGCTCAAATCACTTACGGCATTACGGACGGGCAACCCAAACTGATGAATGACAAAATCGCTAGCTGCATCAAAAGCAATAAGCGAACCCCCGTTTTCAGTGTATTTTTTTAAGGCCAAGGTGCCTTTAAGACCGAGTCCACCAGTGTATTTTTTCGGCATCTCGCGAACTGAATATCCATTAAGAATTGAGGATGCACTCTGAGAGGGAAGAATAATGCTCGAATACTGCGACAAGTCTTTATTCCTGATATCCGCATTATGGAGTGTATCTACCTCAAAGTTGTACTGCTTTAATAACCAACGGGTCCAACCTTCATCTTTATTAGCTATCCACGACTTGTATAATGCTACTTTTGGCAAAGTGATTTCGGATGCTTCAACGTCGGGCTTTTCTGAGATAGCATGCATGTTTAAACCAAACGTATCTGCTATTTCACGTACCGAATTACTTAGATCTGCCACTATAAACGATCCAGCTGGGAACGTATAATTAGCTTTGGAAAATTTAGTTCTCGTACGCATTACTTTATTCCCATTTGCAAGTAAGACATTAGTCGCTTTTACAGCGGCATTTGACTTATCCACAAAAATGTATCCATACCCCCCATGACCTTCGATTTTTTCAGGATTAGGACCAACAAGGGCCGTGATCTTTTTGGTAGTTGTATTAAATGGCTTATTGATATGATCAACTTTGACGCCCATCTGCATAGGAAGCGTCCATCCGGCTAAATCATAGGGCGTCTCGGGCGGACCGCCGGGATATTGCAGACGGGTTGGATAGTTTTGTTTTTCAAGCAGATCCATTAAATAGGGACGAAAAGCTTGTCCAGCATAAATTATATATGAACCTGCCAAATATTGCTTGCCGTTAAGATCAACATTTCGTGTTGCCTGATTGATTTCAATGCCTCCGCGGATAAGTACATTCACCAGATTTTTAGTCTCCCAGTCATCCCACTGGCGTTGAGGAATCACATAGGCATAGGGATTTCCCGATTCCCCGGTTTCAATAGATTTGCGCCCCATCCTGTACATGTTGTACAAATATTTGGATCCTTGATTCGCGGCCAGATTCAGCACGGCCATGGATGCTGTGTACGTATATTTTACAGCATCTCTGAAATGGGATTCTCCACCTTTCCACGGGTAGGGATAAAAGATATCAGTGCCGTCCGTTGGAATTCTAGTGGCCACATATTTGGGCAGCGAATCCGGATTATAAAATCGGGGTGTAGGCGTCCGATGAGCAGCTTCTGTTAAAATACCAACCTGATTATGGTAATACGGCACCGTCCTATCCCCGCCATTCCAAAACATCGTATAATAGTTATCAGCTATCGCACCGGGCATATCCTTCAACGCAAAACGGGTTGCCATTGCAGAACCAATTTCATTGACTTCTGAGGTAATAGCAGGTGGAATTTTAGGATTTACCGGATCTGCATATGGAGGGATAGATATTCGAGTCCAGGCAGGCGCGGGCTGATGATGATTATATACGATCTGCGGAAACCAATCTCGATATAAAATCTTCGTTACATGCTTGGTTTCCGGCATATTATTCATAAACCAATCCCGGTTGTTATCATGGCCTACATAATGATGAAAAAGCCAGGGCGGACTGCTTGTTTCATAGGGCGTTCCCAAGTGGCTTCGGTACCAGCCCACCGTAATATCGAGCCCATCGGGATTCATCATTGGCATTACCAGGGTAATCACGTTGTCCCTGATCTTTTGATATTCCTCCGAATTATCAGTTGCCAATCGATAAGCGAGTTCAGGGGCCATCTGTCCGGGAGCAAGTTCATTGGAATGTAACCCCATATCGATCCATACAACTATTTTTCCAATCTTCGACAATCGTCTTGCTTCATTATCACTTATGCGTGCACGAGCCATTTTTTCGCTAATGCCGCGCCATTTATCAAGCTGACTCAGGTTCTTCTTTGAGGAGATAAATAGCAATATCATGGGGCGGCCCAATACGGTATTCCCCAGCTCAACCTTTTTAACTTGATCTGAACTCTTATCCAGTTGATCATAGTAATCGAGTAATTGTTCATAATCAGCCAGTTTATAATCGGCACCGGGTTTAAAACCGAAAACGTCAGATGGTTTGGGAACCTGTGCCTGTATTTGAATGGTCAAACCAAGACAAGAGATCAAACACAAAAGCCATGCACACCATTTATAATGTTGTTTCTCTACTTTGCAAGCATTCGACATAATGAAAATGAACTTTGATAATTTCTTGTAAGATAATATTCTTTCGGATGCTTCAATCCCTTCTATACGGCCTATATCAGTCGGATGTAATATAATAGATAAAAAAAGTATAACTTTTTACTGGTTTCGAGGCTGGCGGTCCACGTATAGTTATTCAATTACGTCAATTTGCACGGGCAACCGATGCCGGCATGACTCTTAACCCATTTTGCATATCTATCCCAGATTAGTAAGTAATAGAGAATAATCTGCAATTATATAGGATACCTGTTTAAGATTAAAATGTCAGGGTCTCAATTGAATGTGGCAAACTCTTTACAGGAACTGCTTTACCTTTTATCCAAAGATGATATGGAATTGTATCCTCTGTCAAATTCAAAACAACAACAGCTATGGAGCCATCCGGATTGATGAAGGCCGTAGTTTTGAGCCTATCACGATTTGAAGAACTTATGATTCTTTTAGCACCCGGACGAATGAATTTTGAGAACTGTCCTATGTAATAATAAGAATTCATGTAATAAAGCTGCCCAGTTTCCGTATTACCATGAATCGGCGCAAAACAAAACCCATTTACATGGTTAGGGCCACCATGCTGGTTCAACAAGATATTCCAATCCGTCCATCCGACGGCGCCATTATTGAGATCATGTATCATAGACCGACCATAATTTTCTCCCCAGTGCCATTCATTGATTTTGCTCATATCAAAAGGATAGTTACAACCCTCCGTGAATAACAGCTTTTTATCCGGAAACGCCTCATTCACAAGTTTTACATTTTGGAAATTATCATGCACATACCAATGGAAACCAACCCCCCATACATACTTCGCAACTGAGGAGTCGTTGAGTATAGTACTTGCCCACTGATACATTAATCCGCGATTATGATCCCAAATAATTATTTTCTTATCACTTAATCCATTCTTTTGGAAAGTAGGTCCAAGATTATCTTTTACAAAATCCCGTTCCTGCGATGCCGAATAAATACAAGATTCCCATATCTGTCCGGCCCCAGGCTCATTCTGTACGGTAACCCCCCATATATCGACACCATCTTTTTTGTAAGCATTGATAAACTTCACAAAATAATTAGCCCACGGTTGGTAGAATTCCCGCTTCAGATGCCCCCCCATTCAACATATTATCATTGTCCTTCATCCATGCAGGTGGACTCCAGGGACTGGCAAATACGTTCATCTTCCCTCCCGCCACCTTTGTCGCAGCTTTAATCAGCGGGATACGGTACTTTGCGTCGTGCTTGATATTGAATGTTTTCAAAGCTGTATCGTTATCAGCCACATAAGTGTAACTCTGGCTCGAAAAATCACAACTGTTGATATTTGTCCGCGCCAGTGTATACCCAATACCTTTTTGAGGATCATAATAAGCCTGTAATATCTCTTGTTGCTTGGCTTTGGGAAGCTTATAAAACGTTTCAGCGGCGGCATCTGTGATAGCTCCGCCGATTCCAAGAAAAGTCTGAAAGGTATGTGAAGGATCGACTATTATAAAGGCCTGTTTCTCCAGAGGCTGACCAAAGTCCCGGAGCTGCAACGTATCGGTTATCGATAATCGATCCTTCGTATTTTTCGCTGTTGTGTAAACAACAACCGATTTGTTACCTCCAAGAAAATGGCTCGAAACGTTTATATCGTCGCCCGGGCGAGTGCCCTGCTGTTTTACTGAACAACCAATCCAAAATAGAAAGGAAATAAAAACTATTTGTTTCATGATCGTAAAGTTAACAGCAAATTTAAGGTTATGTCGGATCCATGCTAATATTCAGTTTCATGGCTTCTACAAAACGACTGTTATGATTCCTTTGGCAGGACTCGTAAATCTCATTGCTTTTCCCGCTACCCAGAGTTGTAGATCCTTTTTATGGTCTTCCAAATTTTCTATGACCACTGCGATTTCCCCATCTGTATTAAGAAAAGCCGTGGCGATCAAATTGTCGTTATTGGAGGTACAGGATATCCTTTTAGCACCCGGTCTGATGAATTTTGAAAACTGTCCAAATGCATAAAATGTTGGGTTAAAATTTATCTGTCCCGAGGCTGTATCCACCGTGACTGAATTTATTGTAGTTTTCGGGACATCCGATATTCCACCGGCATGACGGGGGCCTCCATGAAGATTGAGCATCAGGTTCCAGCGGGTATATCCTTTAGCCCAATTGTTCAGGTCGAGAATCATGTTTTTGGCAATGTGGGTTGCAGAATTCCATGAACCGCCGGTTGAGGCTTCAGTCATGAGCAAATTTTTATTTGGAAATGTATCATGAACGATACGTACATTATCAAAATGATTGCCTACATACCAATGAAATGCCATGCCCCATATGTATTTCGAGGCCTTGGGATCGTTGTAAGCAACTTCCGCCCGTTGGTACATAATACCACGATTATGATCCCAGATCATTAATTTGATGTTCTTTAAATTATTATTCCATAAAGCCGGTCCGAGGTAATCCCTTACAAAATTCTTTTCTTCCGTCGCAGTATATATACATGATTCCCAAACTTGGGTGGCCATTGCTTCATTTTGAACAGAGATGCCCCATAAAGGTATACCCGCTGATTGGTAAGCCTTAATATACTTTACAAAATAATTAGCCCAGGTTTGATCGTATTCGTGTTTAAGTTTCCCCCCATATAACACATTATTATTCGTTTTCATCCAGGCAGGCGGACTCCAGGGAGAGGCAAATATTTTCAGATTTCCTTTAGATGCCTCCAAGGCCCTTTTAATTAAAGGGATCCGGTACTTCTCATCATGCGCAATACTAAAATTCGTTAGATCTTTATCCCCCTTTACATCATCATAGGAATACGATTCGGCAGAATAATCACTACTACCAATCGTCGTTCTGGCTAGTGAATATCCCATGCCATCCACCGGGTCAAAAGTAGCTTTAAGAAATTTTTCCTGGTTTGCTTTTGTCAGTTTATTGAAGTTTATCGAAGCCGCGTCTGTAAATGCCCCACCGAAACCTATGATAGTTTGAAAGGTTTTATCCGGGTCGATCATTATCGTCGGATAATCCTCATCCGGCTGTTCAAGAGAGGCAAATGCTTTAAAACCGGTGTCGTCCATTAGCTGGTTAGTAGATTCAGCAGAGACGTAAATTTTACCCTTATTGTAAACCCTTTCCTGACAATGAGCCTGCGCAACAAAGAGACAAGATACTATTCCGCTAATGATAAGTTTTATTAGTGACTTCATTTTTCCATCCCATTCCTTATGGTTATAATTTTAGTACCAACTATTATTTCTCCCAACTTTCTAAGTCATCATAGAATATTATATTTGGTACGGATATCCAAATAGTTAGAATTGGATAACCCTATTTGGGTCCAATACTTATAAAAAATTATTTCCATATTGCATAAAACTATTTCTTTTTTCATCTCTAATCTTCGATTTTAGTTCCGGCAACATCCAAAGGTAATCCCCTTTATTAGGATCTCCCTTCCATTGTGAGAATACTACTGAAAAATTTCAATCATAACTCTTGTTTACCCTATTTTTAAAGAAGCGCCGTAGTGAAGTGACAATGTAAGTGCCATCCTTCACCAGACGCTTTCATTTTTTAAACAGAAACATCTTTATGCTCAAACAAGTGGAATATCAAATACGTTAGTAATCTTTATCTTGTTCAAGTTTACCGTGACTCAAATTGATTTCTGATTGAGGAATGGGAAAAATATCATTGACTCCTTTCTGATAGTTTGCCCCTTTGCTGGTATTATAAGAATTAGCAAAATTATGGAGTACTTCGGCTGCTTGTCCATGACGGACCAAATCGAAGAAACGTTCGTGCTCCAGGCCGTATTCGACCCGTTCTTCGTGCCATATTTTTTTGCGCAATGCTTTTTTATTAGTTACGGTGACATCAGGCAAAACGGTCGGATCTCCTTCTCGTGCTCGTTTCCGAACCCGGTTAACAGCCTTTAGCGCTTTTTGAGTATCGCCAACTTCATTAGCGGCCTCAGCATACCACAACAACACTTTACCCAATCGCATCATAACTTCATCCTTTCCCACTTGTTTTTCATCCGATTGTCTTTCGCTCAGCAATACATAAACTTTTTTGTCCAGGTAACCACTCACGCTGTTGCCAACATCAGCGATTTGCCCATCGGGCATGGTATCCCCATCAGCATAAATAGAATAATGCAAGCGGGGATCTCCGTTTTCAAAAGCGTTTGCAAAATCCTGAGTCGGATTAACAAATCCCCAGCCATACATACCACGACTACCGCGAGCTGTACCTGTCGCAATATTACCAGTGAAATATTTGGAACTATGTACATAATCGATCTCAAAAATTGAACCGGGTCCATTTTCACCGTCGATCGTAAACATGTGATAATAGTCAGGATCTAAAGAATATTCTCCCGAATTAATAATCTTGCCAAACCAATTTTCGGCATTTGAATAATCATGCATATACAGGTACACTTTGCCCAAATATCCCTGTGCAGCACCTTTAGTAATTCGACCAATGTTGGAGTCAGAATAACCACTTTTGACAGGCAACACGTTGGCCGCATTTTTAAAGTCTTTTATAATTTGCTTGTAGACTTTATCCTTTGGAGTTCGAGATAAATTATAGTTTTTTAACTCTGATTTAAGTACAAGAGGTACATCACCGAATACTTTAACTAGTTGAAAGTAGTAATAACCCCGCAAGAATTTAGCTTCGGCAAGCAATCGGTCTTTTAAACCGCTGTTCATATCAATATTTGGTACATGATCCAGTACCAGGTTAGCACGATGGACTCCTATATATAATTCCTTCCATGCTGATTCAACGGCGGCGTTTGTAGGAGTCACATTGAAATCAGATATCTTTTTGAAAGCTAACTGGTCTGAACCACTACCGCCCCCTTTCCAGGCATCATCTGAAGCTATATCACCGAATACATAATACATATAACCTGCGGGATTATTCCCTCTGGAATTGTACCACATATTTTCCCTTAACGGCTGGTAAGCCGCTGTAACAGCTTTTAATGCATCATCTTTCGTTTTATAGGCTGAACTCGTAGACAATTTGGCAATGGGTTCTTTCTGCAACAAATCATTACAAGCATTTATGTATATCGCTACGATAGCCAGAGCTATTATTACTATTTTCCGTTTCATAACATATACCTATTTAATAATTGTCAATTTTAATTTCCTGAATTGATGGATCGAGAATTAAATCTTAATATCAAGACCGCTCATGAAAATTCTCGACAAGGGATAAATTCCCCGATCTATTCCGACATCCAAGGGCTTATTTGAACCGGGAGTGCCAATTTCCGGATTAAATCCGTCATAAGGCGTAATAGTAAACAAATTTTGACCCGCTACATACACTCTCACCTTTTCAAGTCCCAGTCGTTGACTTACGCTTGAAGGCAAAGTATAACCGAGTTGAATATTTTTAAGCCTAAAATAAGATCCGTTTTCTACGTAATAAGTAGATTCACGGGCATTATTATTAGGATCGCTGGTAATTAAGCGGGGAATTTTATTGGTACTTCCTTCACCGTTCCATGCATTGAGCATATTGGTATCAAAATTATAGTAATTGCTACCTTCGGTATAATACTTCCAGGCGGCAAAAATATCGTTCCCATAACTGCCCTGGAAACTCATATCCAAATCAAAATTTTTCCATGCAAAGTTGGCATTTAAACCGTAAGTATAGTCTGGCCAAGGGTTTCCAATGTAGGTCATATCATCTTGGTTGATAACACCATCATGATTAAGATCCTTAAACATGATATCGCCCGGTGCGGTACCCTTTGCCTGTTTTGCATGGTTATTAACTTGCGACTGGTTTTGAAATATTCCTTCCATTTCGTAGCCGTAAAACGAAGCAATCGGATGCCCAACGGCTGTTTTCGAAAGATTGCCGAGACTTTGATAGCCACCACTAAAAATAGCCGCTCCAGAGTTACTCAACTTTGTTACCTCATTAACATTATGGGCTACATTGGCAGAAATGTTGTAGTAAAATCCACCGGGAGAAGTCTTTTGATATCCGAGCGAAAATTCTAGTCCTTTATTCACTACATCTCCGCCATTTTTGAAGGGGGGCTGCTGGATGCCCGAATAATTAACAATAGGCACCTGCAAGAGCATATCCGAAGTTTTTTTGTAGTAATAATCTGCTGAAAACGTAATTCGGTTTTGAAATCCTTTAAAATCGAGCCCCAAATCTGTTTCTTTAGTTGTTTCCCATTTTAAATTGGGATTTCCTTTACCCGTAGGAGCTTGTCCTACAGAAACAGACTGATTTTTACCAAAAACATAATTTATATTATTCGTAACCGTATTAGCGAACGCATAATTAGATAATGAATTCTGATTGCCGAGCTCTCCCCAACCTCCACGAATTTTTAACTCGTTAATAAAATCAACGTCTTCAAGGAAAGCCTCGTTTGATAATCTCCAGCCCAGTGAAAAAGAAGGGAAATACCCAAAGCGATTATTTTTACCAAATTTAGAAGACCCATCAACCCGGAAATTAACTGTGGCAAGATACGTATCCTTATAATCATAATTGACACGTCCCAGGTAAGATACCATCCCAAAAGAACCGCCGTTACCTGCCACTTGCTGACCTGAAGTAGCCAAATCAAGATAGCGCAGGTTGGCATCTGTATTGGCATTAGGCGGTACTCCCTGTCCTGTTGCATACAGATATTCTGAATTGTTAGACTGAGCCGTAATCCCAGCTAATATTTTTACATTGTTGGGGCCAAAATTATTTTCATAGGTAAACGTATTTTGCCACGTCCAGTTTTTCCATTGAGAATCGGTTCTTGAGACACTTGTGACTCCATTTCGTTGTTTCGGAAAAACGTCAAAAGTTGGAGTAAATTGACTCCGTTTTAAGAAACCGTAATCCAAATTAAATTGACTGTGGTATGTAAGGTTCTGGATAGGATTAATTTCAAGGTAAACATCCCCTTGTAGTACCGGCCGCCTGGTTTGGTCGTTATTATAGTAAACTTGTGCTATCGGATTATTTGCATCGGAATACTTTGGGGCACCAAAATCTCCATTGGAATATTTAACCGGAGCCGTAGGATCCATTTGCAATGTATGTATAATTACGTTGGCTACATTATCATAAGCATTAGGAAGATCATTGCGAGTTGCATAACTGGCAGCCAAATGTTCTCCAATCTTAAGATATGAATTCACGTTGTGATCAGAATTAATTCGAATAGAAAGTCTATCATAGTCACTTCCCCGAATGATACCTTTCTGCTTATAATAGTTCCCCGATATGTAGTACGTGCTTGTTTCATTACCCCCGCTAAACGAAGCAGAAAATTTTCGTGTAGGAGCTGATTGAAATATAGCATCCTGCCAGTTTGTGCCCTTACCTAAGCTGTTTACGTTACTAAATTTGGCTTGTTGCCCTGAATTCTTCAGAGTCTCGTTATAAAGTTCAGCGTATTGTTTAGCATTAGCCAAGTTCATTTTTTTTGCAACCTGCTGAATACCTTCCTGGTATTTGACCTGAAAACTCGGTTTTCCGGACTTTCCGCCTTTTGTCGTAATTAAAACGACTCCGTTTGCACCTCGCGCTCCATAAATTGCAGAAGCAGAAGCACTTTTCAATACCTGAATAGATTTTATCTGATCCGGAGATAAATCATACGGATTGGCCACCGGATTGCCATCTATCACATATAGGGGATCACTATTATTAACCGTACCAGCTCCTCGAACCCGCACCAATAAACTGGCACCGGGTTTCCCAGAATTCTGTGTGATTTGTACGCCAGCCACCTTTCCCTGTAAAGCCTGACCTACCTGTTGTACCGAACGATCCTGAATGTCATCAGATTCAACTGAGGATATGGACCCTGTAACGTCATTTTTCTTTTGTTTACCATACCCGACTACAACCAACTCTTTGCCCGTCAATGCTTTTGGGGTCAAGGCAACATCAATTTTATCACGTCCTTTAATTGGCACCGATTGTTTCTGATAGCCAATAAACGAAAATCTGAGTGTATCCTGCGAAGACGGCACCTTAAGCTCATAATGTCCATTATTATCAGTAGAGGTACCAATTGTTGTTCCTTCTACTAAAATATTGACACCCGGCAAAGTTTTGCCATTACTGGCATCAGTAACGGTACCCGTAATTGTACTTTGCAGAACTTCTTTTTGAATGCCCTTTTTTTTGATGAGGATTACTTTATGGTTATCCGATAATGTGGCATACAATCTGGTCCCCTGCAGAACATCATCAAGCACCTGATAAACGGTGACCTTATTGGCTTTATAGGTTACCCTTTTTGGAGGTACAATTTGTGTTTCATAAGAAATACCCACATTTACTCTTCGGGCAAGGTCATGCAACACATTAGTTAGAGGTTCTTTTTTAAAGTTTACAGATATGAGAGGTTTTTGTTGCCTGGGTGATCGATTAAATACCGAGGCTGTAGCTTGACTTGCAAATGCTGGCTGATCAAAAAAAACCAATAAAAGACACATCAGAAGCAGCTGACCGGTTATTTTTTTTGCTTTCAATTTCGAGTATCTATTATCCATATCATACCCCAATTAAAATGTTAAAAAGAATGTTTAAGAAGTAATTCTTTATTATCTGATATATTTTATTTAGTCCATATGACATTGTTTTTATTAATCTTAAAGTGAATATCAAGTGAATGGGAAATAATTTTTAATACCTTTTTTAAATTCGTTCGTTCAAAATCAGCTGTCAGATTAAGTTTTTTAAGTCTCCTATTTTCAAACTGAATATGAGCCCCATATATCCGCTCAAGCTGTCGACTAACCTTTCCCATTGATGCTCCTTTAAAAACCAACCGATTATTTATCCAACTCAGATAGTTTTGCACCTCTCCCTTTTCAATGGTAATCTCGCTATTGGGCAAATGTAAAACGCCTAAATGATTTCGTGTCAGCAGAGCACTAGCCACATGTTTCTTACCTTCTTTTCGGAGTGCAACTTTTCCTGCTACTACAGCGACCTGTACACTTTTAGCTACAGAATCTGTTTTTACATTGAATTTGGTCCCCAACACTTCAATCGTAGAACCTATAGCATTAACTAAAAAAGGATGGGCTGGATCATGTGCTACCTCGAAATAAGCTTCACCTCTCAATTGAACTTTTCTACTATTATCAGAAAATTTGCGAGGTACCGTAAGCGTAGATCCTTCATTCAATCGTATTTTTGTTCCATCCGATAAGCTAAATACTTTCTGCTGATCAGATTTAGTCACATATGTAGCTACCGTCGACTTTGGTGAGGGATGTCTGGAAGTTATACCTCCCCAATACAACAGGCCAGACAAAATGCCGACCAACATCAATATTGAGGCAACCCGAATATAGACCCAATAACCTCGTTTTAAGCCTCTATTCTTATGTAATTGAATCCGGCTAAATATCTTCTCACTTTGTATTTCAGGATACAGAAACATATCACTGTTTTCCATAAATCGCTGACTCTGTCTTTCGATATCTTTTTCTAGGAAGGCCTGCCCTTCTTCGGTTTGAAACCAGTTAAGTACTTGTTCCAGTTCTTCCTCAGAGCATTGATCTCTGAAATATTTATCCAGCAGTTTGCGATCCATTTTCGCTAATTCTTTTAACTTGCTTTGTTATTAATACAAACGAGAATGGCAAAAGTATTACGATGAATGTATTTTTTTCTAAAAATTTTCCAAAAACCCTATTACAACTCATATATCAATACCATAGCAATAGGATTTAAAATTTGTACTCACTGAGAGGAAGGCTGGCATGCAACTAACAAAAGTATAGAAAGGAATTCCTGAGGTTTTAAGAATTAAACGCTAATAATTCATCTTAATCCGAAAGTTAAGAACCAGTTAGGTACCACTTGTTTTAATATTCGTATTTTCATTCATGTATTCTCTGATAAATTTTGAAGCTTTATAATATTGGGATTTCACCGTATGAATCGATATTTCCAGGTAATCTGCAACTTCTCTATTCGTCAATCCCTCTTTAACTCTCAGTTCAAAAACTTCACGTCTTTTTTCAGGCAATTTTTCTACTGCTGATTGATAGACATCTCTATATTTGGAAAGGATTACAACATTCTCTGTCTTCTTGCTATCTATATCTCTCTCGTAGGATAATTCAATATGTTTTTTCAACTTCCGTTTATTACTACTAACAATATTAAGCACATGATTCTTTACAGTCGTAAACAAAAAACCTTTTAGTGAACCTGATCTATCCAGCTTTTTTCTGTTGTTCCACAGTTTTATAAAAACATCGTGAACTGCATCTTCAGCTAATTCCTCACTGCGAAGAATTTTGAGTGCGACGCTAAAAAGCTGCTTATGATATTTTATATAGATTTGGCGGAAAGCTTGCTCTTCCCCCCTTTTTAATCGCTGTATAAGCTTTTTATCGTCGTCTGTTTCTTTCATTATTTAATCAACTTCAAACCAACAAAAAAGATAATAAATGCTGAGTTCTATATGCTCTTTTATGTTATACACCATATTTATTTTATGCAAAAAATGATATTTACTCTCAATACTTTGATAAAATTCCATATAGAATACATCGCAAATCAATCCTATCCCTTTTGTCACTAAAATGGATTTGAATTTAACAATAATCTCATAAAAAAAGCCCTGCCGCCCGATAAAGGCAACAGGACTTTACGCTCATGCAGCTTGGAAAACGGTTATTTAGTCATTTCTTTTGGTTGAGGATTCTCTGCAAATTGGGGATGCGAAGGGGTCTTATTTTTGTATTCCTCAAGGGTGAATTCATCAACCTGTACAACATCAACGCGAGCATCCTCAGCTTTTCGTATGAGTTCGGCTTCGTCCTGATTGATGATCCCTTTTTCAAGAGCTTCGTCGATCACAAATCGAGGCTGTGTTTTGGGAAGTTCTTTTTTCTTGGTAGCCACATGAATCTTTTTATACACCGGCTGCGCTTTTTCCATAAGCTCCATGGCATAATCATATCTTCCCAACGCTTCATTTTTGTCTTTAGGCAAATATATTCCATTAGTGATACGATCTCGCTGTTGTCCCCGTTGCTGCATCGCCTGAGCAACCTTGTGTCCCAGTTTGTCAGATGGCATCGTACTAATTCTGTTCATGCGTGACCATAATGCAATGGGGCCACGGAACAACCATGAAATGCCCGGCACTCTAATCTCTCTGTAAATAGCATCAAAAGCTTCTTGAATTTGGGCAAAGGCATATTGCATGGCCCACTCAAAGAAAATTTGATCTTCTTTGATTTGCCCTTCGGCATCATACCGGCGCAACGTTGCCGTAGCCAGGTACATCCAGCTGAGAATATCCGCAAATCGTCCACTTATTTTCTCTTTAATCTTTAGACCTCCACCATAAGAACCCAGCGCAATATCCGCCAAGAAAGCGAAGGAAGCCGAACTCCAGGACAGTTTTTTATAGTACTTTGCAGCAGGCCCGCCAACCGGAGAGGAAGCAATAGAACCGCGCGTAATACTTAACAGAAAAGCCCGGGCTTTATTCCTCACCACATGACCAATATGTTTCCAGAAGGCATTATCGAATTTTTTTGTATCCCCTTTGGTAAGGGCATCAATTTCATCATAGGCATAAGGATGACAGCGAATGGCGCCCTGTCCGAAGATCATCAGTGAACGCGTCAATATGTTAGCACCTTCAACGGTGATCGCAATCGGCATCGAAATATAACTGTTGGCAAAGATATTTCGCGGTCCTCGCTGTATGGCAGATCCACCCTGAATATCCATCGCATCATTAACAATTTTTCGTCCCAGTTCAGTACTATTATACTTGGCAATAGCAGTGATTACCGCCGGCTTTTCACCGATATCGAGCCCGCCGCAAGTATATTTTCGCGCCGCATCCAGCAAATAAGTAAATCCGCCGATACGAGCCATTGGCTCTTCGATTCCCTCAAACTTACCGATGTTGATACCGAATTGACGGCGTATAGACGCATAGGCTCCGATTGCTCGGGTAGCCACTTTTGCACCACCCACGCTCTGTGCCGGCAGCGAAATACCACGTCCAACGCCGAGCGATTCCATCAACATGCGCCAGCCGTTACCTGCCTGTTCCGGACCACCTATAATTTGATCAACTGATACCACCGCATCTTCTGCATCAACAGGACAATTGTAAAATGGGACTCCCATCGGATCGTGACGACGACCGAGTTTTACGCCTTCGGTCTCACTTGGGATAAGCGCACACGTTATACCCAGATTTTCTCCTTTTCCAAGATGATTCTCCGGATCCCGAAGCTTAAACGCCAAACCGATTATAGTTGAAATAGCCGCCAGTGTGATATATCGTTTACTAAAGTTTAGACGAATATATAATTTGTCGTCATCGCCTTTAAAAATCTCTCCCTCAGCAGCCATAGCACCTGCATCAGATCCGGCTGTAGGTTCAGTCAGTGCAAAACAAGGCATTTCTTTGCCGGTTGCCAGCCGGGGTAAATAATAATCTTTCTGCTCCTGGGTTCCGTAGTGCATTAACAGCTCGGCCGGACCTAATGAGTTGGGAACCATCACGGTAGTGGCCAGCGGTCCACAACGCGATACCAACTTGCCGATGATAGCACTATGTGCACTTGCTGAAAAATTAAGTCCCCCGTAGTTTTCAGGGATGATTAAGCCAAAAAATTTGTGCTCCCGCATGAAATCCCAAACCTCATCGGTAAACCCTTTACGTACATAAACATCCCAGTCATCAACCATCGAGCAGAGCTCTTCAACAGGCCCATTCAAAAATTCCTTTTCCTTTTCGGAAAGATCAGGATACGACTCATTAGCTAATTTTCTTAAATTGGGTTTGCCGGAAAACAGCTCAGCATCAACCCATACATTGCCGGCTTCAATAGCTGTGCGTTCCGTCTCTGAAATAGCAGGCAGAAAATTCATTGCATCCAACAATTTCATTAACGGGCTGGTCAAAATAACACGCCGAACCAGTTTAATATTAAAAATGACGACTAACACCCCGAACACGATAAAAACCCATCCCGGTGCTGCAAATCCCCATAAAGCTATAAAACCAGCAATTGCCCACATCCACAAGGGAGTTCCCAGATAGGCAAAAAGAGTAGCCACGATAATCATACTTACAATGACAGCCCATAAAGGGTCTTGGTATAAGATGCCGAAGCTTTGGTTTAGAAATTCCATAATTTTCTCCTCTAATTATTAGTTAGTCCTTTTTCGCGGACTTTAACGAAATTCTCGCTTGATATCCTTTGATAATGTGATCAATTGCTTCCTCAATAAATTCATGTTGATCGATTCGATTGTCTAAACGCTTCGATAATACGACAGACATTACCCCGTGTAACTGTGCCCAAAAGGTATAAGCAGCCATGCGAGGTTTTTTCTCTGTAATCAACCCCGACCGCACCCCCTCCTCCAGTACCGAAGTTACAAGCTCATATCCTTTTCGGGCCTCCCGAAATTTTTCTTTGGGATACCGTGTCATTTCGTCCGAACTGATCAAATAAATAATTTGATATTCACGGGGATACTCAAGAGCAAAATCAGCATACTCATGAGCCAATGCTTCTAATTTGGCGATAGGATCAGTTTGAGGCTCCACACATTCACGTAGTTGATTATTAAGCCGATTAATCGCCTCTTCCATCAACGTATGGACAAGATGATCTTTATTTTCGAAATGCAGATAAATGCTAGTGGCACTGACATCAATGGTACGGGCAATTTTACGAAGCGAAAAATTACGATATCCGTCAGAAAGTAAAACCTGCCGTGCTGCTTCAACAATTCGTTGTTTCAGACTAATATTGTCCTTAATATTTTCCATAGTGAACAGGTTAACAGTGTTAAGTAGTAATCTAACAAATCTTATATCAAAAGCAATCCATCAGATTTATAACATTTATAATCTCTCTTTTATTACCTGTTAAGTTATTAGTCTCAAAAACAAAATTTACAACTCAAGAGTATCGATTTAAGCCTTATCAGCCGACAAGCCAAAGGCGATAAATTTGATAGTCTTTCCGTTCTCCAGATGTTTCTTTTCATAAAATGTTTGAATCGTCAATAATTCATTATCGGGACGTTCCTTATAAATATTTTTTACTTCATCTACGACCGGATATTCCCGTTCCTTAATGACTTTGCGGGTATATTCGAAAAGTCCATCGCTATCAGTCTTCAGCCGGATATGGCCGTCAGATTTAAGTATCCTTTGGTAGATATTTAAAAATTTGGGTGAGGTTAAGCGTTTACTTCGATCACCAAAATTAGGATAGGGATCAGGAAAAGTAATCCAAATATCATCCACTTCCTCCTGCGCAAAATATTCATCCAAATGATCAATATATATCCGAAGGAAACGTAAATTATCCAATTTTTCGGAACGTGCTCGTTTTGCCCCTTTCCAGATGCGGGCTCCTTTTATATCTACACCTACAAAATTTTTATGGGGATTACGCCGTGCCAGTTCAAGTGTATAGCTTCCTTTGCCACAGGCCAGCTCCAGAATTATTGGATTACTGTTTCCAAACACCTTCTGATGCCAGTTTCCTTTAGGCTTCTTTACATCATTATGCTGGTAGTCGGTAAGCTCAAAAACATTTTCAAATTTCCCGATTTCCTCAAACCGCTGTAGTTTATTAGTCCCCATTAGTCCTCAAAATAGCATATAAATTTTAGGGAGAAAGACGAAAAATCACCCATTTTTCTCCATCCTTCTCATAACAAATTCGATCGTGCATTCGACTTTTCCTACCCTGCCAAAATTCAATTCGATTGGGTTTTAAAATATATCCTCCCCAAAATTCTGGCAAAGGAACCTCTTTGTTCTTGTATTTCCGTTTAATCTCTTCAAACTTTTCTTCAAGTTCAGCACGGGAGCTAACCCTGCTGCTCTGTTTAGATGCCCATGCCCCAATTTTGCTCGAACGCGGACGTTGTTGGAAATAGGTTTCTGATTCTTCCTCGCTCAGCTTTTCAACAATGCCTTGAACCCGAACCTGACGCTCCAGTGACGGCCAATAAAAACATAACGCAGCTCGTGGATTTTCTTCCAATTCTTCCCCCTTTCTACTGGAATAATTCGTATAAAAACGAAATCCCTGCTTTTCGACTCTTTTAAGGAGGACAATACGTGATGATGGGACACCATTTCTGGTAGCCGTCGAAAGAGTCATTGCATTGGGATCCAACATATTCGAAGAGACGGCCTGTTCAAACCATATCACAAATTGATCGATAGGATTGTCCTCTACTGAAGACTCCACCAATTCTTCACGCGCATAATCGCGTCTGATATCAGCAACTTTTTGATCTTTATTTTTATCCCCGGACATAATCCACTATCTATCCAAAGTATTTAGGCTCATTGCCTTTCTTCCACTTAATATTGCAACCAAGGCTGGATTTCTGATCTTCCATCACTTTACCGTCGAATAGCAAATCAACGGCCTCTCGAAGATCTTTACCAGTGACAGGTTGGTCGTTGCCCGGGCGACTGTCATCAAACTGGCCCCGATAAACCAACTCATCATTCTCATCAAATAAAAATAAATCCGGTGTACAGGCAGCCTGATAAGCTTTCGCAACCTCCTGAGTTCCATCATATAAGTATGGAAATGAAAAATGTCTTTCACGGGCCAAAGAAGCCATTTTTACGGGACTGTCATCGGGATAATTTTCCACATCATTAGAACTGATAGCGACTACTCCAATGCCCTTTTGCTGCAAATCACGAACCGTATTCACAAACTCATCCAGTATGTGCTGTACAAAAGGGCAGTGATTGCACATAAAAACGACTAACAATCCTTTAGCATTGTCAAAATCATCAAGTGAAACCAACTGATTATTCACGGTATCAAAAAGTTTGAAATCAGGTGCTTTCGTTACAAGATCCAACATAGTGGAAGGGGTATCAGACATAAGTCAAATATTTAGTTATTCTTTATTAGATTGAACGTACAAATTAAAATAGTGATCCGTTCCTGAATATATTAAAATGAGGTGGGAATTGAATAAAAAAACCCGATACCTATGGACAAATACTAAAGGTTAACTATGCTTAGAAAGTTATTTGATCTTAATAGGTACCGGGTATTCAATCATCTTAAGAATTATTCAACGCAAGAAAATCCAAAAAGTTACATTTAAAATAAATTTAATTGATTTTTTTCTGGCCTTCTGAAGTGTTTCGTCGAAAGAGACAGCGATTTTTGATTGAGTCCCAACTTTTTCGTCTGGATATGAAACATGTCACGTATTTGCTTAGAAAATTCTCCTTCTCCGTGGAAACGCTTGCCAAAATTACTTTCATATAGCTTCCCACCACGAATATCCCGTATCCGATTAAGCACTTTTTCTTTTCGATCAGGAAAATGCTGCTCCAACCATTCACTAAAGAGATCTTTCACTCCATGTGGCAGTCGAACAATAGTGTAACCGGCATGAGTAGCTCCTGCGTCACGAGCAGCTTTAAGGATATCCGCACATTCATGATCGGTCAATCCTGGAATAATCGGTGCCACATTCACCCCAACAGAAATTCCACGGTCAGTCAATTTATTGATTGCTTCAAGCCGACGGTATGGCTGTGATGTTCGCGGTTCCATCACACGAGCTAAATCCCGGTCTAGTGTGGTTACTGATAGGGTAACATGAACGGCATTAAATTTTGATAGCTCTTCGAGTAGATCAATATCACGAGTTACCAAATAATTTTTAGTGATGATCCCCACTGGATTTCTTGACTCAGCAAATACTTCCATGCAACCTTTCGTAATCTCGAGGTCTCGTTCTACAGGCTGATATGGATCCGTTACTCCACTTAACGTAATAGCTTCTGGCTTCCAGCTCTTAGAGATAAACTTGTTACGGAGTTTCTCAGCAGCGTTATATTTGACCATTATTCGGGATTCAAAATCGAGGCCGGCAGAAAATCCCAGGTATTCATGAAAAGGGCGTGCATAACAATAGATACAACCATGCTCACATCCACGGTACGGATTCAGCCCATAGGTAAAAGGGATATCCGGGCTCTCATTTTTAGATAAAATTTCTTTAGTATCATCGGGAATCAGCTTTGTCTCCTGGGTAGGTTTTTGCCCCGTCTCTTCATCCAAATTGTAATCGGTATATCTGTCTTCAAACCGATTAGCGGGATTATCGGAAGATCCCCTGCCTCGAATGGGTTGTTTTCCTTGTTCCACAATGTTAACAACTATGACCTCAAATTATAACTTTATTAAAAATAACGTTCTAACTGACATCATCGTGTCATCCCATTGAAAATAAAAAAGCCCGGTAAAACCGGGCCTTTTTAATCCATACGATATTAATATTTAACTACATGGAGTATTAACAAAACTACTGTTCCAACATTGCTTGGGGCTGTCCTGTTGGATAACATAACCAGTTTGAGTATCCGTGTTCCAATAAATGGTAAAAGAACCACCCCCTGAACCAGAAGATTGGGAGGCCAACGTATTGTCAGCGCCATCCTGCTTAAAGTTCATGGTAAAAGACAAATTGCCGGAACCGTCATAAATTTTCATCGTCATCGTCTTTTGAGTATCACTGGTAACAGTCCATGTAGATTTTAAAGCCGGAATTGGCTCATTGGATTCAGACAGGGAATAGAATGTCCAACTACCCTGCGAGCCATCTTTAGATATTGTACCCTGCAAAACCTTGTAATCATTAAAATTCATTCCACTACTGGTATTGCTGGACCAGTACATAGTCCATTGATACCCGTCAGATACTTGTTTAGCGGTCAATCGTATCTCAACACTCTGACTTTCATAAGAATATGAATACTTCCACTCCCAGACTCCATCATTATATGAAGCATCCTGTTGATTAGCCTCAGAAAAAAATCCGCTATAGAAACTCATCGAAGAGAAGAAGCTGGTATATGTGAGAACTGAATTACGTGCTGCATAGTAATTTGTAGTATCTGCCGAAATCGTATTGCCTGCTAATTTGGGCTGATTATTCTGAAAATAAGAAAAATCAGGTTTAGCTTGTATGTTCTGAAGTTTGGGGAGAGAAGGAGGATCTCCATGATCTGGCCCCGTACTACCACAACCTATAAAACTTACAATTACCCCTAAATAAAATATGTATCTGATATAACTTTTCATTTTTTTTGTTCTCCATTGGGTTAATATGACGTTTCTACTAGTAAATGCGTAAATGATACCGAAAACGGGTCATCTTTCTAATTAAAAAACTTTAAAACCCACGTTTTATTAATGTCAAGCTTGATTTTGGCCATAAAAACAAAATCTTAAAAACCTCTATTAGATATGACCCATCAAGGGGTAATTACTTACAAAAAAATTAGGTCTGCCCCAATTGCAGTCGGATGTGGAGGGGTGGATATGAATAGGATATGCCTGAGGTACACTCTCAAAAAGTCGGAAATTTGGCCTTCTGCCGATAAAGAATCTTATATCAAATACCCTTAAATATCATTTTATCTTTGAACTCAAGTTAATACTATGCTCGGTACACGGTTTTTATGTTGACAAACTCTTTTATCCCGAAATGAGACAACTCACGTCCAAAGCCTGAATTCTTAATTCCACCAAAAGGAAGACGGGGATCAGACTTAACAAATTCATTTATAAAACAACACCCCGCTTGTAACTCATTGGCAGCTATCTCTTCAGCATGATCCACATCCTGAGAAAAAATAGCAGCTCCCAAACCGTAGTTGGTATCATTTGCAATTTCGATAGCTTCCCTCTCGTTTTTCACTTTGAGAACAGTAGCTACCGGCCCAAAAAGTTCCTGATCGTATGCCGGCATCACATTGGTAATATCAGTCAGAATGGTAGGGGGATAAAAAGCCCCATCAATATCGGGAATCTTTCCCCCGATTAAGCAATTAGCCCCTCGGTTGATACTTACCTGAACCTGATCGTGCAATTTATCTCTTAAATCCTCTCGGGCCATCGGACCGATATCAGTATTACTGTCAAACGGATCACCAATTTGCTTCGAATTCATTCTTTCTGTGACAGCATCAAGAAATTCATCATAGTTATCTTCAACAACAATAAATCGCTTAGCTGCAATACAGCTTTGTCCGCTATTAATAAGTCGGGAGGTTACGCAGGTTTCTGCCGTTTTTTCGATATCCGCATCAGCCAAAACAACATAAGGGTCACTGCCCCCTAACTCTAATACCGTTTTTTTAAGCACACTCCCTGCTTTCGAAGCAACGGCCTTACCCGCCCGGGTACTACCTGTGAGCGTTACAGCCTGAATATCACTATGCGTAATTAATTCTTGGGTTTGATCTACATCCGCGATAACAGTACGAAAAAGATCTTCCGGAATTCCGGCTTCATGCATAACTTCTTCGATTGCAAGAGCACATCCGGTTACATTAGGTGCATGTTTCAAGATTGCAGCATTACCTGCCATCAGTGCGGGGGCAGCAAAGCGATAAAGTTGCCAGAATGGAAAATTCCATGGCATAATTGCCAGCACCGTACCCAGCGGATTAAACGTTACATAACTTTTATCCGCATCAGATGCTATAACCTGATCGTTAAGGAAATCTTCCGCATTATCAGCGTAATAATTACAGACCCATGCACATTTTTCACTTTCTGATTCTCCCTGAGATAATGGTTTACCCATCTCACGTGCCATAAGCTCTGCATATTCGGATTTATTGGCCTCTAAGATATCAGCTGCATTACGTAAAATTGAAGCTCGTTCCTCAAAAGAAGTCTTTCTCCACTCATCCTGAGCCTGGGCGGACTTATGCACAATATCATCCAGGGTTTTGTTATCCATCAGTTCATATTCTTCAATAATTTCGTAATTGGCTGGGTTAATAGATTTCATATGTAAATCGTTTTACTAATGATTTCCTTTGTTGTTGAAACCTAAATTAATGTTTTCTCATTCCCTACTACAAAAAAGGCCCGTTCAATATTTGCGCGCCTTTATAACATTTGGGATGACTTAGAGAGCGAAATATCCTTATCCCGAGGTGTGCTGAGGAATCTAAAGTGTAGTAACAGAGTGAATAATTTTATTAAGGCTTTGCCGGAGTTGACGCTTGAGACCGTGTTAAACTCCCGGCAGATACTGCCCATACATTAGGGATGACAATAAGGATGCTTTATATCGTTATTAGCCAGTATTTTTCAAACCCTAAAAAGCATTAATTGCAATTAACTACAAGCAGTATCCTTTAAATTATCATCCCAGCAAGACTGCATCCCATTGTTATAATTGGGTGATTTAATAAATCCTGCATGCGTATCAACATTGACCTGAAGTTTAGTCGTCTCATCCGCACCCGCATCATAATACGAGGCGGTTTTGACGGAGCCATCAAATGCATACTTAATATAGTCACCTTTATATCCGTTTCTATCGGAAGCAACGACCAGTTTCAAAGATACATCATTTTGTCCTTTGACCGCCCAGCTGATCTGTGATATTTCTTCCTGGGAATTAGTGTTTTGCAAATTATAGTATGTCCACGTTCCCTGCGTTGCATTACTATTAGCAGTACCCTTAAAAAATAACTGGTTGTCTAGTCCCAGTTTGGTATTCGTCACGTAACACTCCCACGTCACCATGTCATTACCTTCCCGGGAGGCAACCAGCCGCACAGAGTAGGTATTGCTACTTGCGGTCTTGGTATAGCTCCATTCCCATTTTTCGTTATCATTCAGCTGCGCCTTTACATTCGATTTCGATGCAGCCGCAAATAATAGTTTTGGAATAGCAAGATTAGCATCAACCACCGCTTTCAAGACTAAAGCTACTGAAACCGCACGGCCAAAATTGTCGGCTGATTGAACGGTTGTATATTCCAATTTTTGACTATTCTGGAAAGTTGAAAAATCCATATTCATGGAACTGGCTGGCGGCAGTTCGGGAGGCGTACCTCCAATATCGGATGGATTATCAGTACACGAAACAACTAAAAATAACAGGCTTAGCAAGCTGCTGATAAATGGGGAAAAACTTTTTTTAAACATAACTTGACCACTTTATTACCGGTTCACTCCTATCATACTAAAAATGCAATTAAATGTTCTTAAATTTTGGTATTAAATTCAGCAATATTCATCTACAGAATTGTTAATCGTTTTCAAGGTATTTCTCAGTAGGCTTTCTTCGATAATCAAAGGTGGAGCCAGACGGACCAAAGTATTGGAATGAAGTGTCCATCCCAGAATAATTCCCTGTTCGAGACAATCTTCCACTACTTTGCGGGTAAGCTCTTTATTTTGTAACTCCATCCCCAGCATTGCTCCCTTTCCGCGAATCTCAACAATTCCGCTGGCCGTTAGTGTCTCTTTCACAATGGATTCCAGTTTTGCGGCACGAGCTCCAAAATCCCCATCCAACAATTCATTAAGTGAGGCATAAGCTGCAGCGCAAGAGACAGGATGACCTCCAAACGTTGTTACATGATTTAGCGGGGGATCGTGCCTGAATGCTTCAAAGATATCAGAAGATGACACAAAAGCTCCCATCGGCATCCCCCCTCCAATAGCTTTTGCCAGACACATAATATCCGGCACAACTCCATATTGCTGAAAGGCAAAAAGAGAGCCTGTCCGAAAGAAGCCCGTCTGAATTTCATCAAAAATAAGTAATGCTCCCGTCTCATTGCACCGCTTGCGAATCTTAGTAAGCCACTTTTTTTTCGCGGGGATAATTCCACCCTCTCCCTGTATCGGCTCCATAATAACTGCCGCCGTATCTTTATCGATCGTTTCTAACTGTTCATAACTATTAAAATCAAGAAAATGGACATCCGGCAGCAGGGGTAAATACGGATCCCTGTACACATCTCGGCCGGTTACACTTAGCGATCCATGAGTATCCCCATGATACCCATGATGAAAGGCTACGAATTTGTGACGTCCGGTATATTTTTTGGCTAATTTTAAAGCTCCCTCATTTGCCTCCGTACCACTGTTTACAAAATAGACCCGATCCAGCGTTTCCGGTAGCTGCGATGTTAACAACTCGGCATATTTTGATTGAGGTTTTTGGATAAATTCTCCATAAACCATTACGTGCAGGTGACGGTCAACCTGTTTTTTAACAGCTTCTACCACCTTTGGATGACAATGTCCCAAGCTGCTTACGGCGATACCAGAAATAAAATCGGTGTAGCGTTTTCCATCCGTTGTATAAATAAACGGACCTTCGGCATAGTCAACTTCAAGTCCCATGGGAGCATCACTGGTCTGGGCTATATGCTGGTAGAAAGAATCTTTTGTGCTCAAATCGAAAACTATTTGGTTATTCTTAACAATCTATAATATCACAAGAATCAACGAAACATTTTAATTGCGTTTACATATTGAAACTTCCATTTTAATTGAAACTAAATTATACATTTCCAGTTGGATAAAAAGACCTGACCCCTGATCTTGTTATCCAATACTAAATTTTAATATAAAAACATGTCAAAAGCTTTACCTCGTTGGTATAGCAGATATAAGAAGCTATGAATTAGACCAATCTTTCGATTAATTAGTCGTTTCTCCCAAATAATTTGTTTTGAAGATGAAAAAAAGTGCTATCAAACATTCTTTACTGATTCTCGGTTTAGGGATACTCCTATTTACAACGGGAATCTTTTTCTTTTCGACAAATTCAATTCAGTTCCCCGAATATGCATCTTCTCTTCAAGAAAAGGTTGCGGAAAAATTACACGGAGCAGAGGAACGGGAAGAGGGAAAGGAAAAAGAAAAGCAGGAGAAACTGAACCGGGCAAAAATGAAAATGGCCCGCTACGAATATTTCTTCCGTTTGATGCGAGACCCGGCGACCAACCGCATTCCACCCAATATAAGAAACAGGGAGCTGACGTTCGCAAAAACCTTGCCGACGGCTCGGCAAGTTAAACAACGTGCCAAGACTAAAGACCCGACAATACAGGCCATCGATTATAACTGGCAGCAAACGGGCCCTTTTGATATTGGTGGAAGGACACGTGCTCTGGCTGTAGATAAGCGAGATCCCAGTGTCATACTAGCTGGTGGCGTATCAGGCGGCATGTGGAAATCGACGGATGGAGGATCCAGCTGGCACCTTACTACTCCGGATCTTGCCAATTTTAGCGTCACGGATTTAGCACAGGACCCGAAAAATCCCGATACATGGTATTATACATCAGGTGAGGTAATCGGAAATTCGGCAAACGAAACAGGGGCTGCTTTTTATGGCGATGGAATTTATAAATCTACTGATAATGGGGATTCCTGGTCGTTGATGCCACAAGCCAGTTCAAATGTGAGAGGCAGAACAGACGTATTCAACACGGTTAGTTCTATCGCTATAAGTCCAAATTCCGGCACGATCTTTATATCGAGTGTCGGTTACGGCATTTTTCGATCAACCGACGGACGGACCTTTTCCAGTAGTCCTGTTTTGGGAACTCCCCACACACAACTCTTTTGCGATGTTGCAGTAGCTTCTGACGGTACTGTCGCTGCTGTCATGTCTGAAGCTTCTTTTGATGACCAGAAATCAGAGAATCCAAGTCATCCGAATCATAATCCCGGGGTCTTTATTTCAAACAACGACGGTCTGAACTGGACAGAAATTACCCCCAGTACCTTTCCGGATACTTATCGAAGAAGTGTCATTACCTTTGCTCCCAACGATCCCAATATTCTGTATGTGCTTACTTTGAAAGGGATAAATGATAAATCCAACCAGGGAGTCAGCTTCCACGAAATTGACTTGGCGTCCGGCACGTCGGAAGATCGATCGGCCAATCTTCCGGATTTTCGAGACTCTAAGGGAAATGGATCCGGTTACATGGAAATGCAAGGGGGCTATAATATGGTTCTTGCTGTCAAACCTGACGATCCAAATTTTGTTATTGTAGGAGGCACTGATCTATTTCGCTCTACCGATGGTTTTGCCACAAAACCCAGTGGTGGCTATGATGGTTCTAGCAGTTCTCAAAAAGACAAATACTGGATAGGAGGCTATAATAAGGCCAACACAGGAAATGATGGTTATTCATTTTATCCTAACCACCATCCTGACCAACATGCTATTGCCTTTGATCCTAATAATTCCGGACAAATGTGGTCGGGACACGACGGAGGGCTCAGCTATACCAGTAATGTTACAGCAAATTCCGTTAGCTGGACGAAAAAAAATAACGGATACATAACCTCCCAATTTTATTCAGCTGCTCTTCCCCGAAGTGCTAGTAACACACATATCATGGGAGGTGCGCAGGATAATGGCACACCTTATTTTACAATAACTCAGCAGCTCAGCCAATCGAATGACATATCATCGGGCGATGGCGGATATGCCTATTTTACCGCTAACGGCCTTTTCGTCGAGCAACAAAATGGTCATGTTCTTCGGTGGTCAGATAATTTCAACCGCCTTGCCTATATTTACCCAGCCGCAGCTACGAATCAACTATTCGTTCATCCTTATACCATTGATCCCAATGACGATAATGTCATGTATTATCCGGATGGGAATCATCTATGGCGAAATACGAAACTTGACCAAATACCAAATGGAAATTCTCCTGACGGTAGTACTTCTGGCTGGGTTGAACTCAATAATATCAAAGCCGACAGCATTATAACAGCCCTCAGCGTTTCAAAAAAACCGGGCAACATCCTTTATTTTGCGGGCTATTCCGACAGTCAAAAACCAGTACTTAAACGTCTGGCAGATGCTAAAACGGCAGCGAACACAACTGATATATCATCTGCTTCCTGGCCATCCGGCGCATATATCAAAGATATAGCCATAAATCCTGATAATGCCGATGAAATCATTGTAGTGATGACGAACTATAATATCACCGGGCTTTGGCATACTTCAGATGGCGGGCAAAACTGGGAGGCTATCGAGGGCAACCTGACAGGAAATAGTAACGATCCAGGCCCCTCTCTGCGCTCCGCTGAAATCGTGCCAGCTCAATCAGGCAAAATCTACTTGCTTGGGACTTCAACAGGATTATACTCTACCCAATTATTGGATGGCAGTAATACCACGTGGGGACAGGAAGCTGCTAATCAAATTGGTCATAGCGTAACTGAGGATTTGGCACTCCGGTATTCGGATGGAGATATAGCAGCAGGTACGCATGGACGAGGCATGTATTTAGGCCATTTCCAAGGGAAAACAACAGCCCCCATTATTACCGTCAATCCGGTTAAGGAGCAGGCCGGAAAAACTATTACTCTGAGTGCAGATAATTTCCAATTCAGTACAACTGTATCCAATAATATTGTAACCTTTAATGCCGTAAAAGCTAAAGTACTTAATGCTACTACGTCTCAACTGGAAGTTGTAGTGCCGCGTGGCGTTTTAGGTCCCCATGACTCAAATAATTCAGTAACAATAACGGTACAGATAAACAACCAATCTGTTCATACTACTTTTCAGATTCTTCCGCCGGATGATTTCACCATTCAACAAAATTATCCAAACCCATTTAACCCATCAACGACGATTCCCTTCGATTTGTCAGTTGACAGCCGGATATCAATCATGATCTATAATATGGCCGGAAAACGGGTATTACAACCCGTACGGAATGAAAAGTTCAATGCCGGTTCATACAATCAGAGTGTTGACTTGTCAGGATTAGCAAGTGGCGTTTATATATATCAAGTCATTGCAGCACCCCAGTCTGGTAATGGCAAAAAGCATGTAGCGTCCCAAAAGATGACTTTTGTTAAGTAAAAAAAGTAATGCGTAATTCATAATGCAGAATCAAGTATCACGCATCACGAATTACTTACGACTGCCATTTTGTGATAAGATCCTCAAATTCCGACTGAATCTCCTGGGTCCGGTTATCCGCATACCACTTGTGCAGCTTTTTGGCCCACTCTTTTTTACTAACTTTAGGATCGTCTTTCCAAGTCATCGCTTTTTCTTGTATGACGGCAGGTCGCGGCCCCCAATTCCCTCTTTCTTCGAATGAGTCTGCATCCAGACAGATTAACTTGGGTATTGACCGCCCCCCGTTTGTTAGGTATTCATCCATAATCTCCAGATTCTGATCTCTGAGAATAAATCTTATAGAAATATGATCACTTTGATCCGCCATTTTAGCCAACACCGGTACATTTTGGGCAGCATCTCCACACCAAGCCTCTGTAAGGACCAGCCAAATCCAATCATTATCGACGGCTTCCAACTTTTCTTTAAGAGAATCAGTTATTTCAACCTGCTTATCCAAGCGTTTCATACGTTGCACATTCATCTTGGTATATTCAACCATTGCTTCAGCCTGATTCGATCCGGTCGTTTTACCCTTTTCAAGTAAATCATCAATCATTTGGCGATAATCCTCATAATTCATTGCTTCCTTGACGTTCTTTGGCGTAATAACCTGCTCTGCAGTGCTCATAATTCTGTAGTGATATTTATATTTATTAATAATTCAAGTAACTGATGCCCTATAGACGGGATATCTTACTTCAGCAACAAATTAACAACCGAAGATATTCCATTGATTGCAGTATGTTTGAGAAGTAGTCCTATTAACAGGAAGATAACAAAGGCCATAGACGTGCCATATTTTATGCGCATGACTTTGGAGTAGTCTTCTTTCCCAGACGTCAAAGTTTTTACGTGGAATCGGACGATAACCCCTGTTGTCAAACCAATAACTCCGAATAGTATTCCCATCAGCAAATGGAAATGGAGAATAGCAACAGAAATGAGAATGAGTCCCGCTAAAAAAGCCAGTTCAAAAAAACGAAATACAACAACCTTTCCATATTGAATAGCAAAGGTTTGATCACCGCGACGGGTATCTTCCTCCTGCTGATATATTTGTGAGATCGGATATAAACTTAAGAGTAGGAACATGACTCCAACCGCAGCAATTAATACATAAGGCGGTACCGTTCGATTCCCGGCAGCCAAATAGCCCAATAAGACCGAATCAAATCCGGTACTAATACCAATTGCCAACAAACTTTTTAAGGGGCGTCCCTTCCACCGGGTCCATGGAGAGGAATACACCCAAAATAATAGCATACTGAAAGCATATACTGATAGATATAAACGACCAAATGGAATAGCGAGTAACAAACCCACCATCTGGATAATCAGGGAAGCGGCCCACATCCAACGTGTCATCTTCGGCGGATGTTTTAGTCCGCCTATTGGACCAATATCCCCGTCCCAGTAAGAATTGTAGGCTGTGGCTCCACCGAATAACAACAATTGCACATTTAGAAATTGTATGATGAACCACTGAACATGTAAGCCCGAGCTTAAAAATCCTCCCAGTAAAAAACCTCCGGAGAGAATAAAAAGTTGGTAGTGCCATCGTAAGTGTAACAGGAAATGCCAAACCTGTATGGCCCCTGTATAATTTTTATTATTATCTGTTCCCAAATGCATCTATTTGTGATCCTTGAACTTGTAGCATACCAATTTTAAAATTATCAATCCAACAAAAGATTGATATTTTACAAGCTATGATTTCAACACAAACCAAAAATCCGGTTTTTATCAACAAAAAGCTGAAACCTTCCCAATGGCGACAGCAGAGGGCCCATCATCGACAAGAGATTAGCTCATTGATTGATGACTATCTGGAACGCAGGCAACACCAGCAAAAAGATCCGGTGATGGATTTTCTGTTCGAGTATTATGCTTTTCGTCCTTCACACCTAAAAATATGGTCTCCCGGATTTGGCACTTTACTCATTGACGGGGAATCCGAAAACCTGGACTTTGAAGAAGTATCAACTTGTAATGGAAATGCCTTCCTGGACATAAATCTTTTCCCCGAAAAACGAATCTCAGCATTGCGGTGGATTATTAATGTTTTAGAGCAATCAGCCGAGCACAAGCCTTCTTTTGGTTGTTTTGGTATGCATGAATGGGCCATGGTTTACAAGAAGAACCAGAATCAAGTGCGTCATAGTCAGATACCACTGCGGATGGATGAACAGGAATTAGCCAAATTTGTTGAATCTCGTCCACTCGTATGTACACACTACGACGCATTTCGTTTTTTTTCAAAAGAGGCCAAACCCAAAAATAAATTTGAATTGAATCGCGATAACTTCGCCAAAATGGAACAACCCGGATGCCTGCATACTAATATGGATCTATACAAATGGGCTTTCAAAATGTATCCCTGGATCTCGAGTGAGACAATTCGGGAAGCGTTCAAACTAGCTGTTAAAACTCGTTTTGTGGATATGAAAGCCAGTCCCTACGACTTGCGTGAACGCGGACTGGAACCTATAAAGATCGAGACCGATGAGGGAAGACGAGAATACATGCGTTGCCAGCAAGAAATATTTGCTCGCTCGCAACCTATTCGCAAGCAACTCATCAAGGAATATAATTTTCTTTTAGAGAACCTTTCATAAAAACGATTCCAAAATCTGTTTTTTTCTACGGCAGATATTGCTCAATATTTTTTTCCTGAAGAAATGAAATAAAATTTTGGGTTACTGGGGTCAACCTTTTCTCTTTTTTAAATAGAACATGCCAGTGGGTCATTATAGGAAAATCCGGCATGTCCAAAATGGATATTTTATTTAGATAGAGTTCGTTGCCCAAACTCAACTTTGAGATTATGGATAAGCCAATACCGGCCATAATGGCTTGTTTGACTGCTTCATTCACTCCCAACTCCATAATCGGTTTAATATTAATCCCATTTTCTTTGAGATATGCCTCCATCACCATTCGCGTCCCGGAACCGAGTTCTCGAAAAATGAAATGTTCTTTTTTCAACTGCTCTATACCAATATTTTTTTTCTTCGAAAGATGATGCTCGGGCGGAGCCCCCATCACCAACGGATTCTCTAAAAAGGGAATAGCAGTTATAGAATCATCATTGGGAAGCTGAGTAAGGACGGCAAGATCATATTCATTCTGTGAAAGATGATGGATTACCTCATTTCGATTGGTCACTTTTAGAGAGATTTTGACCTGAGGATATCGTTTTTGAAATTCACCCAATAAATAGGGTAAAAAATATTTGGCTGTAGAAGCACTCGAAATGTTAAGACTACCTTTTAACCCACCCTTGAGCTGAGAAATGACCGCATCAAATGATTCTAATTCCAAATCAATTGCCTGACAAGCTTCATAAAGTCGTTCACCGGCTTCGGTCAAATGTAATTTCCGTCCCACAACTTCAATCAGTGGGATATCAACCGCTTGTTGTAGTTGCTTTATTTGAATGGAAACAGCGGGCTGTGTCATATGCAGACGACGGGCAGCCTCAGTCATGCTCTTGTGCCTGGCAACCATTCCGAATACATGTAACTGATGGAGAGTAAAATTCATTACATAAAGAATAATTAATATGAGTTATTAAAAATATTAATTTTAACTTATATAAAAAACGCGTTATCGTTTGGGCGGATTGCAATAGCACCTAGCAAAAGCAGCACTATAATAACATTGTATTTACTAAAAATATGACAACAAAATCTGAATCTTCATTGACGAAGGATACCAATTTGAATCAAGCATTTTCGCTTGTTAAAGGCACATTCAATGCGGAAGAAGCCCAGGAAATATTAATGGCCCTCATTGAAAGCAAAGTAACCTTTCACAGTATTAAGAATCTTCGAGCTTTTGAACAATCGGGCGAATCTGATTTGAAATCAGAAAAAAGAATTAAAGAACTGGAAAATATGCGTGATGAAATCATTGAGTTAATTAATCAAGCAAAAAGAACACACCGGCAATTAGAAATTGATTCAAAGATAAATATCTCCTTTGCTGATGATGATTCACCGGTAGAATAGCCATGGAAACTACACTTCTGTCAAGAACTCACTGTATTATTGCATAGATTCATCTGTCTATACAATGATATCCCAAAATGAACTTTAAACTGACCCTGCAGTAGAATTTCTATCGAACCAAGCATAAATAATAATTTATGTAATCCATTAAATATATTAATTATAATTAATTGAAATCATTTCATAACTTTAGCGGGTTTAAATAGAGTTCTCCATAACGAAATAATAACAACTAAACTGCGAATGTCCTCTCATAAAATCTCTGAAAGTAATAGAATTAAAAATCATTCTTTTGCTAAAACCATTGTTCGATTTTCATGGACTCTATTTCTATTTTTTCTTGTCTTAGTCGGGATCTCGTTTTTCCACCCTATAAGCTGGACGGTTGATAGATTTATCACTGTTGATGAATTAAGCCTTGTGATGAGTGTAGCAGTGACTCTTTTCAGCAGTATTGTTCTAAGTTATTCGGCCCGCTATCTGGCCGGATATGTTTATCTGCCTCAATTTATGATTAACGGTTTGCTATTTTCTTTAGCCGTTGTCCTCATGGTAATATCTAATCATATTGCACTCTTTATTCTGGCTTGGGTTTGCATGGGATTATTAATGGCCAGGCTCATTGGAGGCTATACGCACACCGAAGAGGGTGAATCTTCGCAGCGAACGGCACGCAACTATTTTTTGATGAGTGCGGTATTCCTTTCAGCCGGACTTCTTTGGCTGGCCTACTCTACCGGTGCATGGCACATCACCGGCATTGTTAAAGCCAGTGCCTCAGCACATCCATCGAAGATACAAATGGGAGGTTTGATGCTAATCATTGCTGCTATTATCCAATCTGCCCTCTTTCCTTTTCAACGGTGGCTGATGTCTTCGATGACCGCCCCGACTCCGGCTTCAGCTCTGATGCATGCAGGATTTGTCAACGCGGGCGCCGTGCTTCTTGCCAGATTCGCTCCCGTATTGTTCGACAGCCATTTACTGTGGGTACTTGTATTGGCCGGGGGCATTGGAGCCCTTATTGGCAAATTCAGCAAATTTGTGCAGGCCAACGTAAAACAAAAGCTGGCCTGCTCTACGACTGCACAAATGGGTTTTATGTTGCTTGAATGCGGTCTTGGCTTCTTTGCAGCTGCCATAACACACTTAATTTTACACGGATTTTATAAAGCCTACCTTTTCCTGTCGTCCGGAGATACAGTAGAACATAAACCGGTAACTAACGATGAAAATGAGCGCTGGGACATCTGGCATCTCCCGGTTATGCTACTTAGCGGAGCCATTGGGGGATTCATTTTTGCGTATACGACAGGTAAGGGCTTACATCTGGATAGCGGACTTTTCCTAACTCTGGTTATTGTCTTAACCGTTTTACATGGTAGCCGCGACATCCTCAAACATATTGATTTATCTCCCACTTCACGACTTATCACTCTTCCTGCGATTGTCATTCCAGCTCTACTGGTTTATGCTGTGGTATTTGATGTGATCGATTCTTTGCTGTCGACTGTTCCAATGATTGAAGTTGCTACCCCTATCGGCTGGGCACAAATCTTAATTGGCGCATTATACCTGATTTCATTCGTAATGATTGAACTTAAACTATTCAAAAATTTCAGTCCGCTCTATGTAAACCTGTTGAATATATCACAACCCAAATCCAACACCATCCTGCATTAATAAATCTCATTCAACTCCTATGAACAAAGAAGCCATTATCAGTACGGTTCGAACGCTTTCGGACCACTTGATAAAAAACTGGCCCTTATACTCTTTTGTGACTTCAAATCCCTTATCTGGCCTGGAAGACCTACATTTTGAGGAAGCCATCCAGGACATCCGGAAGTATATAAATATCAGTGGTTATCCCTCGGCAGATGCTTTCGAGCAGGCCTGGACGCGCGATGATATCGACCATGATATCCTTGAAAAACAACTCAGAAAGGAAGATCTGACATTGTCGATTGAGGAATCACTCCGTCAGATGCATGAATACGAAAGCCATAACGATGAGCGCACAAAATTAAATAATATCGATCGTCATCTGATAAAATGGCTGAGCGTGTTTCTTGATCAGGGATCAACAGAATGGCCCATGCCGAACCGAGCTCAAGGATTCTACCAAGCCTGGAAAACAAATGCACGTTATGATTACTCCCTACCTAATAGGGATCTCATTGATACTCTGCCAGATAATGCCCTGTCAGCGCTACAACAAATGTTGGAATCTGCTAAACAAGATAATATTGAAACCATATTCAAACATCACTTAATGGCATTGCCCGGCTGGACCGGTTATATAAAGTATCGCATGGAATCTGCCAGTGACTGGCAGCTGGCTTGTCCCATTACCCTGCTTGATTACCTGGCGGTTCGAATCACGCTTTGCCAACAGCACAGGGAAGATTTCCTTAAAAATAAAATACATTCAACCCGGGCCTTCAAGGAAGAAGATGAACTTAAGTCAGCATGGCTTCGTGCCATGGAACTGACCTATCAACAAGGCCTCACAAAGCAGCTCACCTCCCAGCCTGCTTCTTCGGATCAAAATGATAATAGATCCAAGGCCCAGTTTGTATTTTGTATAGACACCCGCTCTGAGCGCATACGAAGAACTATAGAACAAGCGGGCAACTACGAGACCTTTGGTTATGCCGGATTTTTTGGAGTAGCGATGGAGTACCATCATCCTGAAAAAAATATTAGCAGCAAATCATGTCCGCCTATCGTCGATGCTCAATTTGAGGCCAGAGAGAACTTACGGGCACACCAGAAGAAAGCGGCAGAAAAATTTAACTTTTATAACAATCTGCATAAAGCATTCAACAAATTTCGCTTTACTCTGAAGAATAACATTCCGGCCTCTTTTGGATATGTTGAATCCGCAGGATTTTTCTATGGGCTCAGCATGGTCTTCAGAACCTTGTTTCCAGCCTCTATATTTCGACTGAAAGAAAAAATAAAAAGTCTCAGAGGCAATCCTGAATGGTTTAGTAAAGCAGTACTCTCAAATAAACTTTCATCTGATGTAAACTACAGCAAGCACCTATCAACTGATCAAAAAACCCAGATTGCAAAAGCTGCTTTTGATCTGATGGGATGGGATACCTTTGCCCCGCTTGTAGTTTTTTCCGGACATGGAAGCAAAACTGCCAATAATCCATTTGGATCGAGTCTGGATTGCGGGGCCTGTGCCGGTAACAAAGGCCGACACAACGCGCGAGTGCTTGCGGATATCTGCAATGATGACAGTGTACGCCAAACATTAGCCGAGCAGCATGATATCCATATCCCCAATGACACGCTTTTTTTGGCAGCAGAACACAATACGACGACTAATAACATCGAATTCTTTGATCAACATATCCCTGATCTCGATCGAGAACTAATCGAAGAATTAAAACATAATTTAGATGCTGCTCAACACCAGGCAAACCAGGAACAATTTAATCTGGCAGATGCAAATAAAATAGAAACGTTGGAAGAAGCTCATCGCCGAGCTTCAGACTGGGCCGAGACGAGGCCTGAATGGGGCTTGGCTGGCAATGCCTCATTTATCGTTGGACACCGCAGCCTGACATCCAAACTTAATCTCGAGGCGCGCAGCTTCCTTCATTCCTATGACTGGCAGAAAGATCCTGATGGTGAAAAACTGGAAGCAATTTTACAGGGACCTATGGTCGTCACGCAATGGATTAATAATCATTATTATTTCGCGGCGGTTGATAATGAAATATTCGGTGGGGGTACAAAAACCACGCAAAATGTTACCGGCAAATATGGTGTAGTACAAGGTAATGGTGGAGATCTAAAATCCGGTCTACCCCTGGAATCGTTACGAGAAGATGATAACCAACTACAGCATTTTCCATTACGGCTTTCGGTCTTTATTCAAGCGCCGCCGAAACGCGTAGAGTCAATTATTAGTAAACATCCTGACTCACTGGCCAAACTTGTAAAAAATGAATGGATCTATCTGGCAGTCGTTGATCCCGCAAACGAAAATGAAGTCACATTTCTGGGAAATACTACAGAAATTTTGGAAGAGATACACAATTAATACTCAGGGGATACTGTAAATAAAAATTCTCACATTGATTGCATATATTCAATTGCGGTGAATAAGCAAAAAATTCTAATCTCCCAGAGCATTTAAAACAATGGCAGAATTAACTGATGCTGATTACGAGGCCTATGAACAGGATATCGAACTTTTAGTAGATACCCTTCGAAAATGTTTTAATGCTGAAAAAGCCCGTTATAACGTAGTGGGACATCAAAATACTCTTTTTATTGAAATCGAAGGACTTGATGAGCTGAGTCCCGAAGAAATCTCTGAAGTGGCCGAACCAATTCTTGACGAGCTGGATATGGACTTCGAGGAAATTTCACTCCTCCCCTTGAAACCGTCTTCATGAGCAAACTAAAATTTTAAAAAGAGATATCATTCCTAATTCAAAACTACTATTTTGTATTCATAGAGAAAGTCTGTAACTCTAACTTGAGTTTTTATCATGCCGAGCACAACCACACACTACAAACTAAAATGTGTGGCTAACGGTCACATTAATTCCGAGAAAGAAACGACGACCTATTGTACTCAGTGCAACAGTGTATTGAAGATCTCTTATGATCATCCTCCACAAAATCTTCAATACCCGCTTAAAAACCTTATACCTGATCCGATAAGAACTCATACTACGGCTTTGAAGAGATTGGATCGGCTTTCAAAAAAGTATAACGCAGAGCTGTATGCCAAGCTTGAACTAGAACATCCAACCGGTTGTTTTAAAGATCGGGGTAGTTATATTGAGATCCAAAAAGCCAAAGAACTCAATGCTGATGCTATTTGTGTAGCCTCAACGGGCAATATGGCGGCTTCTGTTGCTGCTTACGCCAGTTATTTTAAAATTCCCTGCTTTGTTTTTGTACCTGAAAAAACGACCGATGCCAAAATTGCCCAAGCTACAATTTATGATGCCAATATTATCCGTATAAAGGGTGATTTTAGCACATGCGAAGATCTCTGCAGAAAATTTGCCAAGTCGGGGAATTACTACCTCGCTGGCGATTATGTCTTCCGTGAAGAGGGGCAAAAATCGTTTAGTTATGAACTGATTGACCAAGGCGGGGATGATTTTGACTATATATTTATCCCTGTTGGATGCGGGACGAATTTCAGTTCAATTTGGAAAGGATTTTCGGAATTAAAACAAGCCGGTCGGATAACCAAGATGCCCAAGCTGATTGCTATTCAACCGAATCAAAGTTCTCCGGTTGTAGAAGGAATTTTCAAGAAAAAGAAAATCATCAAAAAACAAGTCAATACGATGGCTCAGTCGGTAGCGGCTTCTGACCCGGTTGACTTTTATAAAGTATTACTGGCTATCGAGGAATCCGATGGAGCGGCTTTTACCGTTACGGAAGATGAAATCCTACAGTCATTGAAGGAAATGACGGTTGACGAAGGACTTTTCACTGAACCTGCTAGTGCCCTTCCCCTTGCAGCGCTCAAAAATAACCTGGATGTCTTTAAGGGGAAAAAATGTTTATTGCTTCTCACCGGTTCCGGACTTAAAGACACCAAAGTTGTTGCCAAACACTCGCTATCTTCACCCGTTCTGTCACCCGATATTGAAAAGGTTGAGAACTATATAAAATCGGGGTATATCCAGATGCAGAAAGATTCCTGGGGTAAATCCCGAAATACTTTTTTAGCCAATCTCGAAATGGATGAAGAACATCAAAGGCTTTATAATGATTATGTCAATAAGATAAACAAGAAAGGTAAGACTTTAAGCAATAATGAGATAGAAGTACTTCAGTCGCTGGTCTTCAATGAGGAGCTGGATCTTGCCTCTCCTGCAGAAGTCCTCGATTATGAGATCACTATGCGCAAACACGGACTCGTCCATGCCATGGTTAAGCTTAATATTAATGGCAAAAAAGTGACCTCTGAATCAAAAGGCGTTGGCCCGGTTGATGCTATTCTTAGTGCTATTAAATCCGAAACGGACAGTCTTTTTCCCCTGGAGGTTAAAAATCACGAAGTTGAAATCCTAAGTCCTGATACCGATTCATTGGTTGTAGTAACGCTTACTTTAACCAACAATGATAATGAATGGGTTTCGAAAGGCGCATCGCCCGATACGCTTGAAGCTGTTGTTCAGGCATTTATTAAAGGATTGTCGATTGCGATAAAAGGTGCACCAGTTTAGATAAAATTACCACCTGTAATTAGCCTAAAAGACACTTAAACATAAGTTGGATAACCTGAGCGATGAGAAGTTGATGGCGAGGATACAGGTACCCAACCTCAAAAGACTTAGATTTTCTGCTAAATACTGTGTTGTGAGGGAGTTGTACTCCCGAACTACCTTTGGGTTCGAAGGTACAACCCTCTCACAAAAAGTTTAAAACTCGATTTTAAGTCTAGGAGTCTATCGGACTTAGCTGAACCTACTGCAAAACCGTCAGATTTGGCCAGATTTCGAGCTCTTTTGCGTTACTTTTTCAAGTGTTTCGCCGGGGGCTTTCCGGTACCCAACCAACGCCCAACCTTCGGCACCTCCCCGCCTTTACCGGGCGAACAGATTCAGGTTTCCTCAGGAGGCATCTATAATCCACGGGCTGAAGCCTGGGGCTACCAGACATTTTACACATCGATCCGCATATCATTCTATATCTTATGTCGAACTCTGGTTAATATTACTGATATCGGATGTCGCCGCGGTAGCAGAACCGCTTCTTCCTAAGCCGACACGAGCGGACGCTCGCGCCAGGAAGATGGATTATTTTTACCCCCAAAATAACTGTGCCTTCTCATGCGGAACTTGATTCTACATCTATTGCACGATTGCAGAAAAGTCAGATAACATGCCAGCGATCACTGCACTCAGAAGAGACGATGTAACTTCAGCCGGTCGCTGGCAAACTGAGCTTGACTCAGCATCTGCTGCACCTGATGCTGCCGAATATGCCAAGTTTTTAAAACTTGGCATGTTTTTCCAGTCAACATTTTCATATTGAACTCAGGTTGAAAGATTGGCTTTATGTACCTTTAATAATTTTAGCTTGCTGATATTCTGCCTCTCCGGAAGTTATAGTTAGATGCCAGACAATACCTGCCAGTGAAAGTAAAAGAGCAAACATCATAATTGCCTGTTGGAGGGTTAAGAATTGATTCTCCAGAATCCATGAGGCCGCCAATACCGAAACTGACTGAGCAACAGTAAAAAATAGCCACTCACTGCTAAAAACACGTCCTCTATACGTATCTAGCGTCCGGCGCTGTAGGAGGACTGTGCTCATCACCCAGTTAGCCCCTGAAGCTGCATGAGCTGTAAACACGAATATCAACATTATTAGCAGGCTACTCGTTAATCCCACCACAAAATACATCAGCCCGCCCCAAATCATACAGAATCCCATCGCACGAACCCACCCCTGTTCTCTGATAAAAAGTCGGCGGCCGATCACCGGACCTATACCAGTTCCCACGCCCCGCGCCGAATATAACAGCCCAAGACCAAAGCTGCCCATCAGCAGTATTTTATCAGAAACTAAAATAAGCATATACGTTAACGCGCCCAGAAACATGGTAAAACAGCCTTTGGCCAGCATCGGACGCAACACCTGACGATTATCGAATAAATATTGGAATCCTTCTTGAATACCAGTTAATGGATTTCGGGTGCGGCGGCGCTCTGCTTCACCCATCCTTTTTTGGGGGATCACCGTACGGAAAATAAACCAGGCTGAAAACAGGTAAGTTATGGCATCAATAACAAAGACCAAGTTCGTCCCCAACCAGGATGTAGCCAACCCTCCGATGCCCATCCCCATGGTAAAAATAAAGCTCCAACTGGCTGAAGAAAGGACATTGGCATCGACAAGTTCCTCATCGGTCGTAACATTGGGGATAGAAGAAGTTTTGGCCGGCTCAAAAATAGCCGAAAGCATCATTTGAAAGGCAGTGAGTACATAGGCAAGCCATAATGTATCATAGGAGCCGATTAATAATAACCCGGAGACCAGCAGTGCACGAGCAAGGTCGCACATAATCATAATCCTGCGGCGGTTAAAACGGTCGGTCAGGTAACCGGCAAAGGGAGAAAAGCTGGCCAGACTCATCATTTTGACTACAATGATCAATCCCAACAAAAATTCAGAATCGGAATATTGGGTGATAAGTGCGTAAACAGCCAGGATTCCAAACCAATCCCCAAAATTGGACACAACCTGGCTTAACCACAACCGGCGATAGTTTTTATTGTGGGATACCAATTTGACATATGGACGAATTCTTTCGAACAATAACCTGGGACTGGGATTGATTTAAATGCGTATTTGTTAAAAAAACTTATTCTAAAAGGACTTTGCAAAACCATCATGCCATTGCGAACGTAGCGAATGTAGTGAGCGAAGTGTGGCACAACCCATTTTTGGGGATCGCCGCGCCCAAAAAGTCACGGGGCTCGCGATGACAGTTTATATTTAACTTTTCAAAACCCTCTCTAAGCTATAATACCATAACTTAGGGACTGTTCTTCTACTCTCTTTTCTGTGTTTCTATGAAAAGGTAGTCATTCGTCTCTTCAGTACAACTAATTTTTGAAGTACGCCAGAAATCTCATCAAGAAATTATCTATGCTATCACTGTTAAACCAATAACTATTGTACTCCGGTGCTGCCAAATCCACCATCACCACGTTCCGTTTCAGAAAGCACATCAACTTCCCGAACATCAGCCTGGATAACGGGTGCGATCACCATTTGAGCAAGACGATCACCGTGCCTGATAACAAAAGGATCGGTTCCCAGATTAACCGCTAACACTTTCAATTCTCCCCGATAATCCGCATCAATGGTACCGGGAGTATTCAACATTGTAATGCCATTGCGGTATGCCAGTCCGCTTCGGGGACGTATCTGAGCCTCATACCCTTTGGGGAGCGCCATCTGTAATCCCGTTGGGATCAGCTTTCGCTTGCCGGGTTGCAGTTCGATCGGCTCCTGTACCGCGGCACGGAGATCCATACCGGCGGCAAATTCCGATTCGTACGATGGCAATGGCAAATCCTCGGCATGAGGAAGTTTTTTAAACTCTACTTTCATTATTTTCTGCGTTCCTTTTTATAATCTATAAGTCTTACTTTGACGTTTCCGAGCCAAACTTTGGCATGTGCTTCTACCGGCAGCCGCAAATCATCCGCTAGATACCAGGCTTTATATTTACCTTTAAATCCAAATGGTCCGTCAATATCGGCATTTCCTTCACTAAAATAGGTTTTAACCGGTTCATCAAAAGCATCATATTTCCGCATTTCGGTCTCTGTAGTGTTTCTACCGTTGATATAACCCTTTTCATCCTGCAAATAAACCGGCAATCGATATGGACGATTGGTTCCCGCAAACAAACGCGAATAATAAAATATCAACTGCCCCGAACTTGAGGGTTCCGAAACCTTTAAAGTGTCAATTGCCTTCCCTTGTTCAGAGTAATACACCTTTTTATTTTTATAATCAAATTGATAGCGTTCAGCTTTAAACTCGTGCTCGTCCAGATCATCCCGCCAATAAAGGACCGTGTAAGGTAAGCTATCGGTCTCCACGAAAAAGGTATTGTAATGATTCTCTTCGTGTCCCACAAAAGGTATAGAGGGGTTCGAAGTGATCTTGCTGCGGAGCCACCAGACTTTTTGTCCCTGGTAGGTGGTATCCTGTAAAATTTGCGTCTGCACTTCTCCTAATTTAAAAAAACCGAATTTCACTTCGTAGGTAAAAACCTCTTTCCACTTTAAAAGTTCTTTCATAGTCGGAGGCCGATCGGGATGGGTGTAGTTCAGTGATGCGCTCTGGGCGGAGGCTTTGAATGTGTACCCGGCAAAGAATAATATCCCCAAAAAAAGTACAAACTTTCTAAAACGTTGCAATAGCGTCAATTCGATTTTCAAAAATTAGTTTTAATATCAGTATTCAAAGTTCGATATTATATTACTGAATTAGAAATCTTTTTGAATGTCAATACAAAAATCATCCATGAGCAAAAAATTTATACTATATATCTGCCTGTTTGTTTGGGGAGGGATGCTTATTGCCGGATGTTCCAAAAGTAGCGATCAGCGCAAATTCGAAGACGAAGCGTTGACGGCTCCTAAAAACATCACCAAGACTAAAGCAAGTGGTGAGGTTTCAAGCAGGGATCCTGACGACTGGCGAATAAGTCCTACCTATCACGGGCTTATTTCTATTGGCTTAGGCGATGACCAGCCGCCTTTCCCCAATCCGGTCAATTACAATTCAAATTTAACCGTCCAATTGACCTTTAATGTTTCTGATCCGGTCAAGACTCTTGACATTCGAAGCTTTAGATATCCCAATGATAATCGATTTCCCCAGATAAGATATCTTCAACAAGATGAATTGAGTAGCTTCAATACAATTACCATTCAGGCCAAAAATATTGCGGTGGGAGAAGGCAGCAGTGCAAGTGGCATTTACCGGCTTTTGATTTACGATGGAAATCAGAATCTGATTACTTATGGAGATATTCAGATTCAATAATTGTTAAAAAGCATTGTGCCTCCTATTTTCAGACATTTGAAATTGCTTAAATTTTATGGCTAAACGTAAAATCACAAAAACCGAACGCCGGGTACTGGAAAAACTTATTTTCCCGGAAAAGTTTCAGGATATCATGGAAGAAACCGGTCTTCTGTACGGAGAACTGCGTGACGACCTGATCAATTTGCTTAGCTTTGGCTTTGTGGAAGCCTATGAACGTAGTGGATCCCAGATTGCGCTGACCGGTTTTTATGATTCTGACAACCTGCAGGATTTTACTTTCCGTGCAACCAGTAAAGGACTTTCAGAAATAAAATCCCCTAAAACATGAAATTTGAAGCTCTTGTCGACGATAAAACGATTGAACTCGAATTACCAGATGAAACTGATGAGGTTCTGTTTGGGGATACGAAACATACTTATTCCTTTAATCGGCAGGAGAATGGAAGATATCTGCTTCGGATGGGAACAAAACTCTATAAAATTGATAATGTAGAGTACAACAAACATACGGTTATTTTTACCCTCAACGGACATTGGTATTCTGTAGATGTTCGGGATGAGCAGGATTTGCTCTTGGATCGCCTTGGCTTTAAGACGGCGGCCGATATTGGTGAAGGAGAACTTAATGCGCCCATGCCAGGTAAAATTCTTGAAATCATGGTTAAAGAAGGAGACCACGTCGAAGTAGGTGAACCGGTAGCCATCCTGGAAGCCATGAAAATGGAAAACGAACTCAAAGCCCCGATCAGCGGCATTGTAGAATCTATTTATGTTAGTAAAGACGACTCACTCGAAAAAGACGCAGCAATCTTAGAAATTAAAGCAAGTGGATAAATTTGTCATAGAAGGGCCTACCCCTCTCAACGGAACAATTCCTATCAGTGGATCTAAAAACGCGGCACTGCCCCTTATGGCAGCGGCTATTCTGGGGAATTCCCCGACAACAATTACAAACGTCCCCAAACTGCGGGATATCTATACTTTTAATAATGTGATCCGTGTTACCGGCACTCGTGTGGATTTTGATGAGGGTAATGGAACCCTTGTCATTGATCCAGCTCATCTCTCACACCTTGAGGCCCCCTACGAACTGGTACGCAAGATGCGGGCTTCCTTTTACATGCTTGGAGCTTTGCTGGGTAAATTCGGGGAAGCCAAAGTGTCGCTACCCGGTGGCTGTGCTTGGGGACCACGTCCTGTTGATCTCCATTTGGATGGGATGCGCGAGATGGGGGCAGAAATTGAATTGGATCAGGGATATGTAATTGCCAAGGCGCCGAAAAGAATGGCAGGCGGCACTTTCACGCTGCAGCCCAGTAGTGTCGGGGCCACAGTTAATCTATTATTAGCCTCGGTGCTGCGTGCTGAAGAATTTACGATTAAGAATGCGGCAAAAGAACCGGATGTGGTTCTTCTCAGTCGAAATCTCAAAAAGATGGGCGCTGATATTAAAGGTATTGGCACTGATACCCTGACCATCCGGGCTGTGGATCATCTAGAAGGAATCAAAATACGGAATGCTTCCGACCGCATTGAAACCGGTACCTTTATGATTGCAGCAGCCATGCATCCGGAGTCCGAAGTGACTATAACCAATGCTGCTGTTGATGATTTGGGATACTTTCCGGAAGCCTTCCGTAAGACGGGGACAGAATTTTCAATTGAAGACGATATTATTCGCGTTAAAGCGCCATCACGGATTAATTCGACATCCATAAAAACAGCCATCTATCCCGGTTTCCCGACCGACTTGCAGGCCCAGTGGTCAACCATGATGACTCAGGCAGATGGGATATCTTCCGTTACTGATACCATCTATAGCGACCGATTCAGTTATGTGCCGGAAGTCGTACGATTGGGAGGTAATATGAATGTGAAAAAAAATACTGTTCATATCGAAGGAAAAAATTCATTGAAAGGAGCTTCCGTTATGAGTACCGATCTTCGCGCCAGTGTCAGCCTCGTTCTGGCGGGCATGGTGGCCGAAGGCATAACTGATGTACTTCGGATTTATCATCTTGACCGGGGATACGAAGATCTGGAAGAAAAACTAAATAATATCGGAGCCTGTATTAAACGACGGGATCAGGATGTGTAACATTCCCTTATTTTCCAATGGCTGCCTTAGAATCATATTTAACACAAACATTTTGTAAACACGACATGAGTTCCGATCAAAAAAAGAAATTATTTGATGCAACTGAACAAAAAATACAAACGCAAGGATTTGATATCATTGATCAGGACCGGCACAGACCCTGGGGCGGATTTTTTGTGATAGATGAGTCACAAGCCCAAAAATTTGCTGATATTTGTTTTGATAGCATCAATGTGGAAGAGCTGAAAATATCTTCTAAACTTAGTCCGAAGATTCTCCTTGTAGAACCGAATAAGCGGCTATCCTGGCAGTATCACCATCGTCGGGCCGAAATATGGAAAGTAGTTGAAGGCCCGGTAGGTGTTATAAAAAGTGATACGAATAAAGAGGGACCTCTAAAAAGGTATAAAACTTCCGATCTAATTACTCTTGAGCAAGGCGAACGTCACCGCCTGGTAGGTCTTGATAATTGGGGAACCGTTGCCGAAATATGGAGACATACGGACCCGGATCACCCCTCTGATGAGGATGATATTGTCCGCGTGCAGGATGATTTCGGACGGTAGGTAAAATATATAGCTCTACACCTCCGCATCCCGCGGTTGGGACTGCTGTGGGGTAAACAACAAGCCTATGGGCTTACCTAGCTATTCAATGAAGCGACCTTACGTCGTTTTATTCGCATTCTAATAAAAAAAATTGAACTAATTTTTTAGCGTTTACATTATAGAAAAACTCCTTGTATATTAATATGGTATTTGTAAACAATATTCAGAGTTAACCTAATTTTTGAAGGTCAATATTTGCAGCATTTGTTTAAATCACGAGCATTACTATCGATTTTATTAGCTTCAATAAAGAAAATATATTATTCACTGTTTAATTCAGCGAAATTTATGAATCCGCTGAAATGTTGTGATCTGTCTCTGCAAGACACGCCCTTCTCTGAGTATCCACCGTTTACACAAACAAATTTTTCTCATAACAGGAATTTTAATGTAGCGGTTGCTGGACCCCCGCTAAGCCTAATGAACTTTAAGACTGTTTTATCTATGATGATATTTTTTGACTCTTTGATCAGGATTAAAAAGCCGGAGGACAGCAGCCGCGTGAAAGACGAGTATTTCAATGAAGAACCAAATTATTATCCACGCTTCGGGCAAACAGACCCGAATAGCGCTGCTGGAAAATGGCGAACTAGCCCAGCTGTTTATAGAATCTGATGAGAACCAGCGTACCGTAGGCAATATTTATGTAGCAAAAGTTCACAAAGTAATGAGTGGCATCCGTGCGGCTTTTATCGACATGGGTACCCCTAAAGACGCTTTTCTGCACTTTTCTGACGCCGGCGATCACCTGAAA
>Ga0102962_1000116_pt1 | contig 46027 bp, 29 predicted proteins | sample SalPonF2_C_D2_MG_FD_84519 | JGI IMG/M metagenome (GOLD analysis project Ga0102962, IMG submission 84519) | Salt pond soil microbial communities from South San Francisco under conditions of wetland restoration - Salt Pond MetaG SF2_C_D2_MG ...
GCACCCATTATTCTAGGATTGTTATTTAATCATTTTTTGCATGGGAAAATACAGTGGTTAGATGATATCATGCCGGTCATATCTATGATAAGTATTACATTTATTATCGCTGTCATTACTGCTGCCGGTCGCGATTCATTAGTTTCAATTGGATTATGGCTTATTTTGGCAGCAATACTACATAATACATTGGGATATCTTTTCGGTTACTGGGGAGGACGATTATTGGGGATGGATGAGAAATCATCTCGTACGATAGCATTTGAGGTAGGCATGCAGAATGGTGGTATGGCTTCAGGTCTTGCTCAAGCAATGGGTAAACTTGCCACTGTAGGATTGGCTCCTGCCGTATTTGGTCCATGGATGAATATTTCTGGTTCAACGCTTGCTAATTGGTGGCGCAAAAGATCAATAAGTAAAGAAAAGAATCAGACTGAAGTTGGCAGTGAAGTAAAGAATTCTGGAACTGATTTAATTACCGACACGTGAGAACTTCATTAATAATGAATTATGGTTGGATAATCGTGTGACTTAAAATGTAAGAATGCCTCCTTTCTTATCCTTTAGCAGCAATTTGCAATGTCCTTAGAGAAAGTTTTGTTAAATCTAATATTTTGTGATCATTTGGTTATACTCTCTGAATTCACTCGGCGTACAGCCTTTCTTCTTTTTGAATAATCTATTGAAGTTAGAAAGATTATTAAATCCGCAGTTATAACAGATGTTAGAAATATTATGATTGGTTTCTAACAATTTTCTACAAGCATGGCCAATTCGTATGTCTATCAGATAATCCGAGAAGCTTCGCTGTGTTCGCCTTTTAAAAAAATGACTAAACGCAGAATCAGACATATTCACCATTGTTGCAACTTCCGATAGCATGATTTCCTGGTCGTAATGTTCCTGAAGGTGTTGAACTACTTTTTTGATTCGTTGGCTTTTAGGAATCTCAAACTCTGATTTAAATGTAGAACTGGCTAACAGTCTTTGGTTCCGGGATATGGCTAAATCGTAAAGAATGGATAAAAAACTTAACACAGAATCAAATCCATGCATATTACATAAAGCTAAAATCCGTTCCTTCATTTCCACTTTCGTCTCTTCGGAAAACTCTATACCCCGATAGGATTTTTTCAACAGCTCTTTAATCGGATTCATTAATTTTCTGTCCAAAAAGGATTGGTCAAATAGATCTTCAGGAAATTGAATGGTAATTACATGACTCCCTTCCGAACCATCCCCCGACCACTTGTGATAGGTATTAGGTCCAATAAAAACAAGATCAATACCGGAATATTCATTAATTGAGTCTCCAACAATTCGTTTGCCGGTAGATTTCATAACTAAGTTCAATTCATATTCGGGGTGATAATGAATTGGATAGTCAAAAAGGGCATCAATGTGATTCATAATGATAAAAAAGTCATCCGGCTGAACCGGGGTTATCTCACGTTCCATATAATCCTATTTATCTATTCATTAAATATTTTAATCATATTGATGAATATACTTCAAATAAGTATATGTAAAAAATACACTTTATAGCGCAATAATGGAGTATTCTTGGATTTATCATTATTTATTTTCATAAAAGTATAATAAAAAAACAGCAGAATACTAGTTCCTTCTGCAAAAAATATCTTATTTGTTTGCAAATAATTGAGGCAAAAGTTTCAGTTATTTGAAAATGAAATGTCTTCAGTTCGAAAAAATGAAAGGTGTTGATTTATGGGAAACGGAATACATATAAAAATAAAAGCAGTATTACTTGCGGTAATGTCTGTGCTTCTATTACAACTTTCGGTTCAGGCTCAAAATAGGGTCACTGTTTCGGGAGTTGTCAAGGCGAATGGGCAGCCATTACCTGGTGTAAATGTTCTGTTAAAGGGTGCTAATAACGTAGGAACAAGTACGGGAGCAAAAGGGAAATTCAAACTGAAAGTACCTAATACTCAAGTAACATTGGTGTTTTCTTTTGTTGGTTTTAAAACCCGGAATATTCCACTTGATGGCCGCACAAATCTGACAGTAAATATGAAAGAGAATAGCCAGGTTATGGATCAGGTTATGGTCGTTGGATACGGCACACAGAAAAAAAGTGATTTGACCGGCTCGATAAGTCAGGCAAATATCGATCAGGTAAAAGATATCCCGGCCAATTCTGTTGAGACATTATTACAGGGACGGGTAGCTGGATTACGTGTGGTTAAATCCTCGCAGGATCCCGGCGCTGGAACGACGGTTCGGATTCGTGGAGGAAGTTCCTTGAGGGGATCTAATTCTCCTCTTGTTGTAGTTGATGGTTTTCCCCTGGGGGATGCCGGAAACTTAAAACAGATTAATCCGGATCAGATTGCATCGGTCGAAGTCCTCAAAGATGCATCCGCATCCGCTATCTATGGGTCGCGTGGTGCCAATGGTGTAATTGTTATCACTACTAAACAGGCAAAGGCGGGAAGAACCCAGATTGGAGTCAAGCAGCAGGCTACCATCTCGCAATTTACATCAAAGTTAGATCTTTGGCGCGACCCTGTTTTGATGGCTTTGCTGAATAATGAGGGAAGAAGCAATGGAGGATTCCAGCCTTTATATATCGGAGCCAAAAATGCCAGTGGAGTTTATTATCCTTCGGTGCATGAATTAGCTTCCGGTGACTGGCCCTGCTGTACCCGGTGGGATGACTTGGTCTTTCGGAATTATCCGGTTTCTAATAATACTACCGTAGATGTATCCAGTGCAAATGAGAAAACACGATTCAATTTAAGTGCTAATTATTATACGGATAACGGAGTTTACATCCAGGACGATTACAATAAACTCGGTTATGACCTCAGAGTCAGCCATGATATTTTCGATAATTTTACCGTTAGTTTTAAGAATGTTTTAAGCAGGGGACATCGAAATTCGAATGGGGGATTGGCTTTCTGGCGTAATCCCATAAGGGCCGTTTATAATAAGGATGGGAGCTATAATCTGGTAGGTCCCAATGATTATTCGCATCCCATTGCCATCACCGAGAATAGGAAGAACCAGACAAAAAGCCTTGATGTCCTTACTTTTGCCAAGGCACAATGGCAGGTATTCCCTTCCCTGGAGATTACTTCACGTCTGAATTATAAATACGGTACGTATGTACAGGACACGTATTATCCCAATAAATATACCCAATCCGGCGATTTCAACAATGGTCAAGCCGGTATTTCTAATTGGGAAGGACGAAATTTTGTGTCCGAGACATTTGCCAATTTTGATAAAACATTCGGTGGGCTCCATGAAATACAGGCCACGCTGGGATATTCTTATGAGAGAGACCTCTCAAGAAGTTCTCAACTCAATGCGTATGATTTTGTAAATGAGACCTTAAATAATCAAAATCTGGGAGCCGGGAATCCGGAATTAAATCAGGTTTCCAACGGGTACAGTCAGTCACGATTGGTGTCAGGTATTTCTCGGTTTAACTATACCTATAATAACAAATACTTGCTGACACTAACGGCACGTATGGACGGCTCATCCAAGTTTGGTGCTAATAATAAATGGGCATTATTTCCTTCGGGAGCTGTAAGTTGGAAGGCCCAGGAAGAGGACTTTATTAAGAATCTGAATGTATTTGATCAACTGAAATTTAGATTTAGTTATGGTATATCAGGTAACCAGGGAATCAACCCCTATCAAACTCTGAGTCGTTATGGCGTAAGTAAATATTATAGCCAGGGAAGTTGGTCAACAGCCATTGGCCCCGGTTACAAAGTTGGCAGAACGGGACAAAATGGTATTGAATTTTTATGGGGCGGAATACCCAATCCCGATTTGAAATGGGAGACCACTGCACAGGCCGATTTTGGTGCTGATCTTGCATTCTTTGATAATCGACTTCAGGTCACTTTCGATTATTATGATAAAAAAACAAGCGACTTGCTTCGCCAGCGGATATTGCCAATCTCGTCATCATACGATCGAATGTGGGTTAATGATGGCGTAATCAGAAATCGTGGAATTGAACTTACGATAGATTCAGACATCATTACTACAAGTGATTGGAACTTGAATACTTCTGTAATGTTCTACCGAAATAGAAATAAGGTTACAGATCTGGGAAATACAGCAGAATCTGGTTTGAATACCGATCCCAATACCGGAATGAAGTATGAATATTGGGGCAATAGCCTTGAGATGTTTAGGCAGTATCCCAACATTTTGGCCATTGGTCACCCGATCAATGCTTTCTACGGTTATAAAACAGATGGCATCATCCAATCATTGCAAGAAGGGATTAAAGCTGGGTTGACTGGTGATTTAGCACAGCCCGGGGAATTCAAGTATGTAGATATCAATAATGATGGCGTGATTAATACCAAGGATCGTACAATTATTGGTGATCCTAATCCGGATTTCACGATGAGCTTTCAGTTGAATGCCTCATATAAACATTTTGATGCCAGCATATTCTTACATGGTGTGTTTGGAAACGATGTGTTAAACACGAAAGCATTTAATCAGCCTAGTAACGAGCCGCTAAGATGGACGCCCGACAACCACACTAATAAGTATCCAAGTCTGCGAAGTGGTCGTTCAACAAAGTTTTCCGACTGGTGGATCGAGGATGGTTCATTTGTACGAATCCAGAATGTAACGCTGGGTTATACGCTAAATTTCTGGAATGATAAATCGGTCCGTTTCTTCATAAATGCCTCAGATCTGTATACGTTCACAAAATTTGACGGCTATGATCCGGAGGTAGGTACAAATGGAATCTATTGGGGAGGGTATCCACGTCTGAGAAAGATGACCCTCGGTGCTAATTTTAAATTTTAAGTCAACGCAATACTATGAAAGCAAGAATCATATTTGTATTACTATTCGGTTTATTGATAGCAGGTTCGTGTGATTTGCAGGAGCAACCATATGGGTTTTATTCGGCAGATAATTTTTATAAAACCCCGAATGACGCCCGGTCATCACTGTTGTATGCCTATGATGCCCTGACTTATCTGGAATATTCAAGGACTGTTTTTTATCTGGGCGATTTGCCTACGGATGAAGTATCGCCCAAGTCAGATGAGGGGGCCGATGCACAACAGTTGTCGAATTGGAAGGTCAATAGTTTTAAGACCAACCATTTGCTGGAGAACTTTTTTCACTATGCTTACATCGCGATAAATAGGGCGAATGCGGTTATAAAACACGTTCCGGATGCAAAGTTTGACCAGGCTGATAAGGATAAATTTGTCGGTGAAGCTTATTTCCTACGTGCGTTTAATTATTTTAATCTCGTTCGGAATTTCGGCAAAGTTCCAATGCACAAATCAGTTGTGCAAACATTAGATGAAACGACGGCTCCCCCGGCTAAAAATCTGGATGAAGTTTACAGTCTGATTATTTCAGACTGTAAAGAGGCCATTAAACGATTAAAGATTGATCCCATGTTGGGGAGAACTGATAAGGTAGCGGCACAATCGCTATTGGCAAAAGTTTACCTGACAATTGCTTCGGCTAAAGAGCATAATGTGCCTCTTTATAAGGATATGAGCGAAGATGTCAATAAAATGTATGACAAATCGGCTCAGTATGCCCGTGACGTTGTTGAAAAGCAATCTCAGTATCATTTTGATGATAATCTCCTCCATATTTATGATGTGGATAGCCCGCATGCTCCTGAAAATATCTTTCTGATGTCAATGGATCGATCCGGAGAGAGTGAGGGAGATTATTCTAAAATTGGGAAATTATTTATTCCCTACGTAGACGGGGCTACATTGTACCTGAGTGATCACGATGGTACCTTCACGAAAACACATGATGGATGGAGTGTACTACAGACAAATACTCCATTTTATAATAGTTTTGGTAGTTCTGACAAGCGTAAAACTCAGCTGATGGTAGATACGGTTTATACGGCAGACGGAAACGTCTCTGCCACCTATCCCGGTTCCATTCTTTATCCCTTTTCACGGAAATATGTAGATCCGCACTTTATAGGTGATAAAGAGAGTACCAAACCATTCCTGATACGATACTCTGATATTGCCTTGGTCTTAGCAGAAGCCGTCGGTCCAACACAGGAAGGATATAAGCAGGTAAATTATATTCGAAATCGTGCGGGCTTAGGTAATTTGCAACCTAACATGAGTAAGGCTGATTTCAGAAAAGCGGTGTTGAGGGAACGTAAATGGGAATTGGCATTCGAGGGGAATCGGCTATACGATTTAAAAAGGTTCAATATGGTAACGGATATGGTACCGGAGGCCTCAAGCCTTTCGGATAAGCAAGTTGCATTCTATCCTATACCTCAAACCGAGATAGACCTCAATCAAGGTTTACAATAAAAACAGACAGTTATTATGAAGAAATTAACATATCTAGCAATAATACTAGTAGCGTTTGTACAAGCTTCGTGTAAGAAAGACCCATTATCTACAGTCAATAATGACAGCGGAAGCTGGAATAATGAGCGGTCAATCAAAAGTATAAAATTTGAGCATCAGGTGGGCCCGGCAGAGATAAGCCGCGTTGATGGTTCAACCGGTAAAGTAAATATATCTATTAATATTGATGCTGTTCCTGATTTGAGTAACATTGCTGTTAAGCAATTAGTGCTTTCCTACGATGCCAAATCATCTGTGGGAGAGGGGGATGCGCTCAACTTTCAGAATGATTCCAACAGTGCCACTATCAAGGTGACCTCTTCTACCGGAAAGACGCGAACCTATACAGTTACGGCCAAGTCATTTTCTGAGTCTCTTGTTGGGACGTATGATATTACCGAGCTCTCCTTGTACGGTGGAACCGGTCCAGAATATGGCGGTGGCGCGGTCTTGGATTTAACAGATAAACCCTGGGATTGGCCAGATACGGGTGGACCCGAAGCCGAACTTGACAATACCCTGACTTTTAAAATGACGGGTATTACTGATGCAGGTAACACTTACGGTACGATTGAAAATTCGGCTGGAGATGATGGGGCCTATGCAGACTTTATGTTTGTCGGTGATCCCAAAACAGATGTCAATCATTTCTATCGCAAAATTCCCAAAGGCAAGGGTATGTGGAAGCGGAATTACGCAACAGGTACCATCACCATCACTTTCCCGGATAGTAGTCAAACTATGGGAACTTTCGAGCAATCCGGGACCCAGGATTTGGGGAACGGGCTCTCCCATACAACTGAAAATGTAGCTTTGGAATTTGATCTGAACGGAAAGGACGATTGGGATAATATTTATTCCGATTACGACAAATTTGTCGAACGCCCGAGAAAGTTCTGGATTGAAATGAAGAAGAAATAATTAGTTCTGGAATATCTATGCTGGGGAGAAACGGGCCCCAGCATAAATTATTGAATAATATGAAGAAACTAGCTGCTTATTGTTTAATATTTCTGGGGGTATTAATGCCATTGGTGAGCTCTGCCCAAACCCCTGATGCTAAGGTCGATATTAATACAGATAACGTAATTAATGATTATTACATCGGGAATGGTACCCAGTGGGATCCTTATCAACTGGACTATGGTAAAGTTCGGTTTAATATATCCGATATAGATTGGCAAAAGTTGTACAACCGTTTGGATTTCATGCACCCCCAGTTTATGCGGGTTATGACGAACACCACTAAGTACGTCAAAAACGGAAAATTTCAGCCAGAAAAATATGGAAAACAGTTATTCAAAATACTTGATTACTGTACCCGAAATGATGTGACAGTTATGTTTGGCGATTGGGGAGGAGGCATGGTCAGCTCTGAAGATAATAGACTAAAGAAACAAAATATCCGGTATGCCGCTGAATTGGTTGATTTCCTGATTAATAAAAAAGGCTTTTCGGCCATTAAATATTTTAACATCATAAATGAACCCAACGGATTTTGGTCATCCACGGATGGAAGTTTTGATTTATGGTCGCGAGCTGCGGCCTATCTTCATAAGCAGTTTAAAGCTCTTAAATTAACGAACCAGATTTCAATTGTGGGACCTGATGTAGCTATTTGGGGCCCTAAAAAAAGCTGGTGGATAGATAGTACAGCCGCTAATTTGGGTGATGCTGTCGGGTTATATGACATACACACCTATCCGTCAAAAGTAACCGTAAATTCGGGTGAATATTCTGACATCATAGCAGCTTACAAAAATAAAGTGCCCAAAGGTAAAAAAATTGTACTGGGAGAAGTGGGTTTCAAATATCGAAAAGATGCAGATTCACTTCTTGACAAGGAGAATAAAAAAAGAGCTGAAGCAAAAAAGTACGCTTCAGTGTTAGACTCCCAGATGTTTGTATATGACTATATATACGGGATCAATGTAGCTGATGCCCTTTTTCAAACAGTTAACCAAGGATACTCAGGTTCCGTAGTCTGGTTGCTCGATGATGCTATGTATTCCAAAGAGAAGAAATACAAATTAAAAATCTGGGGTTTTTGGAATATTCTCGGTGAAGAATTTTTTGGAAAAAAAGAGGAGCAAGTTCGTCCTTGGTTCTATGCTTGGTCGCTATTGACAAAATATATGCCTTCGGGCTCAAAGGTTTTTAAAGTGAAAACTTCGGGAGACAGCGCAATAAAAGCAATTGCTACTGAAAAAGACGGTAAATATATGCTGGCGGTGGTGAATGTTTCGAAAGCAAAAAAAATGGTAGAACTGAAAAGTTCGAATATGAAGCCTTTGGATCATGTCAAAAAATTTATTTACGCAAAGGGTAGCTTGAAAAAGCAGGGTGACCATACTATTAAGCCCAATGAAAAGAATCTGAATCTGAACATCAGGAAAGGGAACGAAGTCCTTATGCCTTCAGAATCACTTATCGTCTATACAAATTTCAGTTATTAAAGAAAAACAGAGACTATTTAAGCTTATAGAGTTTATGAGTGCTAAAAATCATAAAACCTTTATGTCAACAATTTGTATTTATTTAATAATCGTATTGGCATTGATTAGTAATGCCTGTTCTTCGAAAGCTACCAATCAGACGGGTCCTGATGCGGGAAAGCAGCAGGAAAATGTGAAACTGTCAATGGTTGATGGCAATGCGACCGCAGAGACCAAGGCATTGTATTCACGACTATGGTCAATCCAATCAAAAGGAGTCATGTTTGGTCATCATGATGATCTGCTATATGGACGGAACTGGCTTCTAGAAGATGGACGCTCAGATGTTAAAGATGTGTGTGGCGACTATCCAGCCGTATATAGTGTCGATTTTGGACCTGTAATGGAGGGCCATAATCTTACTTTTGATGACCCTGGTAACAAAAACTTACGAAGAACCATCCTTGAAGCTCACGCCCGTGGTCAGGTAATATTGGCTGCCGCTCATTTGGATAATCCGCTTACCGGAGGCGATGCGTGGGATAATTCTGATAACACCGTTGTTAAACACATCTTGGATAAGGGTTCCGATGTTAATGTCAAATTTGAGTCCTGGTTGGATAACCTTGCCCAATTTTTGCATAATCTGAAGGATAAAAATGGCAAGCAGATCCCTATTATTTTTCGGCCGTATCACGAGCACAACCATACTTGGTCGTGGTGGGGAAAAAGTTGTACGACGCAAGATGAGTTCATCAATTTTTGGCATTTCACTGTTGAATATTTACGCGATAAAAAGGATGTCCATAATTTGATTTATGCTATTTCTCCGCAATTGGATACCAAAGGCTCTACAAGCAATATATTAACACGTTGGCCGGGTGACGGATATGTAGATTTTATTGGTCTTGACAGCTATAACGGTACAAATACTGAAGCGTTGTCCATAAATGTAGCAAACCTTGAAGCGTTGGGTAAGAAAAAGAAGAAACCCGTTGGAATAACAGAGACAGGGATTGAAGGTATACGGGATTATAACGGGAATCCTCTTGATCAATACTGGACTAATCAAATTTTAACACCCATTGTTGGACATAACATCAGCATGGTAGTGATGTGGCGCAATAAATATGATCCTGATCACAAAAGCCACCATTATTTTGCTCCTTTTGAGGGACAGAGTTCAGCTCCAAATTTCAGAAAGTTTTATGATACCTCAATAACGCTATTTAGTTCAGATTTGCCGGATATGTATTCTATGGCTGATAGTGTCACTATTAACTAGCTATTATTTATATGGCGCTAATAAATAATTGGGACAGAAAAATTTAAAAATATATCGTTATTCCCACCTGAAAAATTTGAAATAAAAGAATTATAAATAGAAGATTAGATGAAACTGAAGAAAAATTCGCTCAATCCTATTTTAGAACCGCATCAAGAACATCACTGGGAGAATTTGGCGGTCTGCAACCCTGGTGCTTGGTATGAAGATGGAAAATTCTATTTGCTTTACCGGGCAGCCGGAGATGATGAAGACCATGTGATACGATTTGGCTTGGCCGAAAGTACGGATGGAATCCATTTTAAACGGGTTTCTAATCAGCCGGTATTCGAGCCGAGTGAAGACGGACCCGATTCAGGGGGGGTTGAAGATCCACGCATTGTAAAGTTCGGAGATTCATTTTATGTGACCTATGCCTATCGACCATATCCACCCGGACGGTACTGGAATTTTGAGCATGATGAGGTGCAGATCCCAAAGGTCGATGAATATGCACCGGCAGTCTTTAAAAGGAATATCGCCAACACGGGGTTAGCAACTACAAAAGATTTTAAAACCTGGCGCAGGTTGGGTCGTATTACACAATCCAATTTAGATGATAGGGATGCTATTCTGTTTCCTGAAAAGATTGGGGACAAATATGCACTTTTACATCGTCCCAAAGAATGGATTGGAGAAGAATATGGATGTGATTACCCCTCAATTTGGATAACCTTTTCTGAAGATCTTATGGTCTGGGATGAGGAGAGCCACCTCTTGATTGCTGGTAGAGAGGGTACCTGGGAAGAGAAATTAGGTGGCAGTGCGCCCCCGCTTAAAACAGACGAAGGTTGGTTAATGCTCTATCATGGTGTTGAAGACGGAGGTACTGGGCAATATCGTGTTGGTGCAGCGCTTTTGGACTTAGAGGATCCTACAAAAATAGTTGGACGCTCTAAAAACTTTCTCATGGAACCCGAGTACTATTATGAAACAGAAGGTTTTTATGAAGGGTGTGTATTTCCCACGGGTAATATCATTGTGGACAACAAACTGTATGTATATTACGGTGGAGCAGATAAATATGTGGGTTTAGCAACTTGCCAGACCGATGAGTTATTGGACTACCTTCTAACCGATGAGATAACAGTACCTGTTAATGGTACTAAGCTTGAATCTTGAAGCTTATCAACAAAGCGAAATTGAAATTTACAGTATAAAAATGAAATCTCTTATTTCATTGATTTTAATAGTCTTGCTGGGATATCTGTCCGGATGTCAAAAGACGGGTGAAGATCATAATAGAGAAAGACCGATTGATGTTACGATTTACAGTTCTAAGGTGATCTCGCAAAACTTTATTGGTAATGGAGTGCAATGGGATGCATACCCGCATGGCGATTCTGAGCAGTCGGAATGGGGAAAATTGATGACTGATGCCAAATGGAAGGAGTTATATCATCGGTTGGATTATATGAAGCCTCGCTTAATTAGGCTCATGATCGGAGCAAAATGGAGGTATTTAAAGGGCGTTGATAAGAGTGGCAAGCCAATTATTGATTATCAAAAAGAGCTAGAACCCCTGGAAAAGATCCTGGATTACTGTCAGCGAAATAATATCACAGTGTTGTTCGGTGAATGGTGGCCCCCGGATTTTATCAAAAAAGTCAATGATAGCCGATGGACTGATATGGCATCTGATTACCTTGAATTTTTGGTGAAGGACGAAGGGTATACGTGCATTAAGTATTACATTCTTGGCAATGAGCCCAATGGTTTTTGGTCAGCGACGGCCGGAAATTGGGCGCAATGGAAAAGTGCAATACAACAGTTTCATGCCAAATTAAAAGAAAAGGGACTTGCGGATCAAATTCAGATCGCCGGACCGGATGCAGTAGCTGCCTATGACAACCCGGATTCAAAATATACGGGCATGGAATGGGTGGAAGAGACCGAACGCCAATTGGGTGATATAATAGGCCCTTTGGAAACACATGCTTATGCTCCGTTCTCAAAGGTGCGCAGTGGTACTTATAGCTCTTATTATAAGAGTCTTGGTAGCTTGGCCGACTCCAGTAATAAACCCCTGATTATGGGAGAGCTTGGTTTTAAGCCTCCAAAAAATTCCAAATTGGGCAAAGAGAATGCCCGTCGAATAAAAGCGGATCCTCATGCTTCAGAAGACAGCGAGATGTTTGTGCACGATTATTTTTATGGCATCGATATGGCCGATGCACTAATACAGAGTATGAATCTGGGATATGACGGCGTCGTAGCTTGGGATCTCGATGATGCCATGCATACAAACGGGGATACTGGAGACAAGTCAGCGTTAAAAATTTGGGGCATGTGGAATATTCTCGGAAAAGAGTTGACGGGCAAAGCTTCAGCAGAAGCAATCCGTCCATGGTTTTATCCCTGGTCGCTGATGTGCCGCTATTTTCCAAAAGGGACACAGATTGTTGAAACAACAGACAGCGATAAGAAGGGGCTGCGAATGGTCGCCGGTCAATATAAGGGCGGGTACACTATAGCGGTCGTTAACAACTCTGATTCTAAATATAATTTGCAGCTCAAAACCACCAGTACCTCTAAGGTAAATTTAAAAAAATATACCTATGCAAAGAATAACAGGCCGGTCAATAAAGAAGGATTTCCGGTTGTCAATAAGCAGCTCATGAATGTGAATTTGAAAGAAGGAATGACGGTGTCTATTCCTCCTAAAAGTTTTCAGCTTTATACCTCACTCAAAATAAATAAATAGCGATTATCTATGGGACAGATTCATTTAGGATGGATCGATATATCTATCCTGTGTATTTATTTTATTGCTATTATTTGGTGGGCACTAAGGCATGGAAATAGCAAAGATTCCACTTCCTATTTTTTGGCTGGAAGAGATATGAGATGGCCTGCTATTGGGTTGGCACTATTTGCTGCCAGCATTTCCAGTTCAACGCTTATCGGACAGTCCGGTGACGCCTATAGTACCGGCATTGCTGTGTTTAATTACAATCTCATTTCCGTGATTGTAATGATATTCTTTGCTTGGTTTTTTCTTCCATTTTATATCAGATCAGGTGTTTTTACCATGCCTGAATTTCTTGAACGCAGGTTTGACTCCCGATCCCGATACTACTTCTCATTTATAACAATTATTGGAAATATTTTTTTGGATGCCGCTGGTGCGCTTTATGCCGCAGCTCTTGTCATAAAATTGATAATTCCACAACTGGGTTTACAAACAATTGTTATTATTTTTGCCCTTGCTGTGGCTTCCTACACCATACCGGGAGGTCTATCTTCTGCTATCAGTGCAGAGATTATTCAGGCCGTAATACTGATTGTCGGATCCATCACCCTCACCTATTTGGCTCTGATTAATGGCGGAGCTGAATATGTGCATTCTTTAATGGCCAAACATGCTATGACCATGCAATTAGTACGTCCGTTAGGTGATCCATCAGTACCGTGGCTGGGATTGATTGTCGGGATACCTATTCTGGGCTTCTATTTCTGGGGCAACAACCAAACGCTTGTGCAACGAGTATTAAGCGCTCGTTCTGTAGATGAAGGACGAAAAGCTATGTTGTTGGTTGGCTTTTTAACGGTGCTGACGCTCTTTTTTATCATTTATCCCGGAGTGATGGCAAAAAAGTTGTTTCCGGGGCTCGAAAAACCCGATATGGTTTATCCTAAAATGGTTTTGGAATTGTTACCTGTAGGATTACTGGGAGTTATGATGGCCGCTTTAGTGGCAGCCTTAACGTCTACGCTTAGTGCCATATTAAACTCAGTATCTACGCTTTTCACGATGGATTTCTATTCTTCTTTTAAAAAGGATGCTTCATCGGAAGAGTTAGTCCGAGTGGGTAAGATAACTTCTGTTGTAGTGTTGATAATTGCGGTATTCTGGGCTCCAAAAATTGGTGAGTTTGGCTCACTGCTGAAGTATTATCAGCAAATGCTTTCCTATATATCACCGCCCATAGTTGCGGCTTTTTTCCTGGGATTATTTTCAAAACGAGCTAATGCTAAAGGAGCTTTTTATGGACTAATCAGCGGTCTGATAGTTGCCGTTTTATTGCTCTTTTATAAAGAAGCCATCTTTGGGGATATGCATTTTCTCTTGATTGTTCCATTTCTATTCGTATTGAGCTTAATCATTATGATGACCGTCAGTTTGCTGTCGCAGCGTCCTCCTGAAGAAAAGATCAAAGAAAATACTTGGTCAAAAGAAATATTTATCCAGGAAACAAAAGAAATGAAAGGTATCAAATGGTATAAGAACTATCGAATCTGGTCAATTTTACTCTTAATGTTTTGCTTCGTGATTCTATGGGTATTCCGTTAAAACTGGGGAGAAAGGCATTAGTCTAACAGCTCCAGGACAATTTGTTTCGTAGATCTTTAAATAAAAATTCTAAACACCCGGCTATTTTCCAATTTATTTGTCGGGCATCTATAATCTAATATTCAAATCCGCCGATAATGAGAAGATATTTATTGCTCCCTTTTTTCATGTTATTCTTGGGGATTAATTTGGGATATGCCCAATCATCCTTCCAGTTAAAAGACTTCAAGCTGCAGAGTTCCACTATTATTAAGCAGGATGGGGCCGCTTTATCCACTGCTAAATACCAAGCCGACAATTACTGGTTCCCCGTTACTGTGCCATCGACGGTGTTGAGTGGTCTGGTTGCAAACGACGTTTATCCCAGCCCGTATTTTGGGATGAACAATATGCGGATTCCCGATGCTTCGGATTCTACCAATAAAACCTACAACCTGAGCCAGTACAGTTACCTGCCAAACCGGAAAAATCCCTGGAAAGATCCGTACTGGTATCGTACCACGTTTGAATTGCCAAAGCAGGATAATGACAATCGGGTTTTTCTGCATTTTAAAGGGATCAATTACCGGGCCGCCGTTTGGATTAATGGGCATCAGCTAGCCGATTCTACCGATATGGTGGGCATGTTCCGCCAGTATCGTTTTGATATCAGCGATTATGTACATCGTGATAGCAATAATTATCTGGCTGTAAAGATTTATCCGTTGGATTATCCCGGTCTGCCTGCACCGGCGCAACTTAAGGCTCTTGGCCCGTTTTATAGCAATGGGGGGTCTACCGGTGACATTGGCAAAAATGTAACGATGCTTTGCTCCGCAGGTTGGGATTGGATGCCAGCCGTCCGGGATCGTGAGATGGGCATCTGGCAACCGGTTTATATCAGTACCAGCGGACCTGTTACTATTGACGAACCCCATATTGTAACAAAACTGCCTGATCTCCCAGATACCACTCGTGCGGGGCTTAATTTAAGCATGAAATTGACTAACCATGCCTCGCAATCGCAACGTGGAAAGCTGAGTCTTAAGATTGCGCCCGAGAATTTTGAAGGGCAACCTGTTCAGTTTAACATCCGGCAAAAAGTTGGTGCCAACCGGACGAAAGAAGTTACGCTTAATTATAAAGATATATCCCAACTGGAAATTCATAATCCAAAGCTCTGGTGGCCTAACGGCTATGGTTTCCCCAATCTCTATAATCTGGAATTGAGTTATTCGGTACATGGTAAAATATCCTATACGAAGAAGATAACGTTCGGTATCCGGACGGTGAGCAGCAAGGTTGCAGATGTCAATGGATGGTCGCGGCGCGATTTTTATGTAAATGGGAAAAATATAAAGCTAACAGGGGGCGCGTGGGTCCCTGATTTACTATTGCAACGAGATTCTTTGCGATATGTTAAGGAGATGAGCCTGGTCCAAAATGCGAATCTGAATACGGTGCGCATCTGGGGAGGAGGTATAGCACCTCCCGACGAATTTTATGACCAAGCCGATCGGCACGGGTTGTTAGTCTGGCAGGATTTCTGGATTACTGCTAATACCAGCGGCGGATTTAATGGCTCTAAAAAATGGCCGATTCAAGGAGAGGTTTTTATCAAAAATGTGCAAAGTACGATCAAACGAGTGCGCAATCATCCCAGCTTATTTTTATGGACTGGTGGAAATGAGGGCCATACCCGTAAATCACTACATGATGCTATGCGTAATAATGTGGCACAGTTGGACGGCACCCGTCCGTTTGTTTCGAGTTCTTCGGGTTTTGTTAAAGTGCCTAAGGGATGGGAAGGCGCGTGGCCCGATGGTGATAATGACGGTGTTTATACCGGAGGACCCTGGACATGGCAGCCGCCGGAGAAGTTTTATGATCTGGTGGACGAAGGCAAAAGCTGGCTCTGGAAAGATGAAGCAGGGCTACCTTCACAGCCACCCTACAGCAGCTTGCAGAAGATTATCCCCAACTTAGTACCTGACACCACCGAACCCTATCCATTAAATGATACCTGGGGCTATCATGATGCTGCTGCAACTGGTAAATATGGGAATTATTATAAGGCTATTGTCAATCGTTATGGCAAGGCTCAAAGCTATCAGGATTACAGCTTCAAATCTCAATTAGTCAATGCAAATGGTTATCGGGCAATCTTTGAGTCGGTCGGTTCGAAATTGCGTGGGACCGGCGGCGTGTTGCTCTGGAAACTGAATGCGGCCTGGCCGAGTGTGATATGGCAAATTTACGACTGGTATTTAAATCCTAATGCCGGGTATTATTTCACCAAACGAGCTGTTGAGCCCCTGCATATTCAGCTTAATTTGGATGATTCTACCTTAACGGTGGTCAACCGGAGGTTTAGAAAACAGGATCATCTTAAAGCAAGAGTTAAGTTTTATAGCAAGGATATGCATCAACGGTTTGAGAAAACCTTTGATGTGGATGCACCGGCAGGACAGGCGACCGAAATTCGTTCATTGGCAACAGAGCTAAAAAGTCGTAAAGAATTGACGTTTGTAACCTTAGAGCTTATAAACTCAAAAGGTGCTACGATATCTCACAATACCTACTGGCTGGCGCCGGGAAGTGATTTCAGGGGCATGCAATCGTTGCCGGTTGCAGCGTTGCAAGTTGCCGACATCACTCATCATTCTGACAGCTATACGATCAGTCTGACAAATCCATCCGACAAACTAGCTTTTTTCGTCCGTGCGAAGATCGAGACTCAGGATGGCGAAGAAGTATTGCCTTCTTATTGGAGTGATAATTATATCTCTATTCCTCCTCACAGCTCCCGGACGCTAACGGTAAATCTGCAGGATGCAAATCATAAAGATGAACCGCTTCATCTGGAACTAGATGGAGAAAATATGACATCTAAAACGGTAATCATTAAGAAATAAATCATAATGAAACTACCAGACATAATATTACTTCCTCCAAACAGGGTATGGCGTACATACTTAGGCGGAAAGGTCATCGATTCGCTTCAGGGTAAGCCAAATCCACAAGATACTCATTTTCCTGAGGATTGGATTGCCTCAACTACCGCGGCAACCAATAATGAAATGCAGCAAAGTGCTGATGAAGGGCTTTCAAAAGTAGACATCGATGGCAATCCGGTAACTTTGAAATCCCTGATAGAAGAATATCCCATAGAGATGTTAGGAGGTGACCATTACCGGAATTATGGAGCGAATACGCAATTCTTGCTTAAGTTTTTAGATTCTTCCGTCAGATTGCATCTGCAGGCTCATCCAACGATTCCATTTGCCCAAAAACATCTCAATAGTAATTCCGGAAAGACAGAAGCCTATGTAATACTGGGTATAAGAGAAGAAATTAAAAATCCATATATCTACCTGGGATTTCAGAGACCAATAACGCCAGAAGTATTAAAAGAAATAATCGTAGAACAGGATATAGAAAAGTTTTTGACCTACTTCGATAAGATCCCAATAAAACCGGGGGACGTTTTTTTCGTCCCCGGAGGGTTGCCTCATGCTATAGGTGAAGGAGTATTCATGGTAGAAATAATGGAACCGACGGATTTTGTTGCCCGGTTGGAATTCGAAAGAGGGGGATATTTATTACCGGAAGAGGCAAGGTTTATGGGGCGTGGTGTCGATTTTGCAATAGATATGGTTGAATTGAAAAAAATGGATTCCGATCAAATTAAACAAAATTACTTTTGTGAGCCCAGATTGGTCAAAGAAAATTCCGGAGGATCAGAGTATCGCTTAATCGACGACCAGCAGACCCCGTGTTTTTCGGTAAATAAGCTGGTCATTGAAGGAGACTTCGTCAAAAATGCAGATTCCTTTTATGTCGGTATTATTGTAGAGGGCAGTGGGCAAATAAATGCTGGTGATTCTCAAATAAAATTAAATAAGGGCGATAAGTTTTTCATTCCACACAAAGCTAAAGACGTCGAGTACACGTCTGGTGATGGCATGGAGATTGTCTTGGCGTTCCCACCTAATGACTAAGTGATTTTTCGAATGGTAAGTTTAAAAAGCATAAAGCGACAGAACATGGTCAAAATCAAATCATTGTGGAGTTTAACGGTTTTATTGATGCTGATTATGACGAAGCCGGGATATGGTCAGCAAAGCCGGAATCATATGGAATTGAAAAAATTCCAGCTCCAGAGTTCAAATATCATAAAAGCCGATGGGAAAGAGCTCTCCTCACCCGACTATAAAGCGAAATATTATTGGTTCCCGGTGAATGTCCCTTCTACAGTCTTATCCGGGTTGGTTGCTAACAAGGTGTATCCGAGTCCTTATGTTGGAATGAATAATATGCGTATTCCGGATGCTTCAGATGCTTTTAATGCAACTTGGGACCTATCCAAATACAGCTTTTTGCCTAATGAGAAGAATCCCTGGAAAGACCCATACTGGTATCGTACGAAATTCAAACTTCCCAAACGCTATGAGGGGAAACGTATCTGGCTGACGTTCAAAGGAATCAATTACCGGGCCGCCGTTTGGGTTAATGGGCACCAGTTGGCCGATTCTACCGACATGGTGGGCATGTTTGGTCAATACCGTTTTGATGTCACAGAAGCCATTCATCAAAACAGGAAAAATAATTTGGCTGTAAAGATTTATCCGTTGGATTATCCTGGTCTACCTTCCCATCCTCAGTTAAAGGCCTTGGGACCTTCTTATCCAAATGGTGGCCCTACCGGGGATATCGGTAAAAATGTGACTATGTTATGCTCGGTGGGATGGAATTGGATGCCGGCAGCAAGAGGCCGGGAAGAGGGGATTTGGCAGCCTGTTTATATAACAGCGAGTGGTCCGGTTACTATTGATCATCCCCATGTAGTTACCCAGTTACCTGACTTGCCGGATACGAGTTGGGCCGGATTAAATATTAGCATGAGTCTTGAAAATCACGGTCTTAAAGAACAACAGGGTAAATTAAATGTTGGGATCGCTCCTGAAAACTTTTCCGGATCGGATATTCACTTCAGCCAAAACGAAATCTTACAAGCGGGAAAAAGCAAAAGAATTAGCCTTGATTACCGGAAGATTAAACAGCTGGTAATCAGGAACCCAGAACTTTGGTGGCCCAATGGATATGGGCAGCCGAATATTTATAAATTAACATTAAGTTACACTGTTAATGGGACAGTTTCGGAGGTTAAGCATGTTACTTTCGGCATTCGAACGGTTAGCAGCAAAGTGGTCGATGTCAATGGCTGGCCCCGTCGTGATTTTTATATCAATGGACGTGAAATTCACTTGGTGGGCGGTAATTGGGTTCCGGATTTGATGCTGAAGAGAGATTCCACAAGGTACGCCCGGGAACTGGGATTGCTCAAGAATGCCAATCTGAATCTTGTGAGAGTATGGGGAGGAGGAATAACGCCCCCGGATGATTTTTTTAACGTTGCCGACCGACTCGGGCTATTGGTTTGGCAGGATTTTTGGACATCGGGAGATACCCAAGGGCGTTGGGGTAAAGGTTCCCAAAAATGGCCGCTGCAGGGCAGTGTATTCAAAAATGACGTGAAGAATACCATCCTTCGATTACGTAACCATCCCAGCTTGTTGCTTTGGACCGGTGGTAATGAATATCATCCCCGCAAAGATCTGTATTATGCGATTCGGGATGATGTCATTACCCTCGATGGCACTCGTCCCGTTATTGCCAGTTCGGATGGGCATGTGAAGCTCCCAAAAAGTTGGAAAAAATCCTGGCCGGATAACAAGCCGGCCGGCTTTTATAGTGGCGGTCCTTACCGTTGGGTGGCCCCGGTCGATTACTATAATTATGTAGATCACGGAAGGACAGATGGTGACGGGGGAAAACCGATCTATGATTTTGTCTTTAAAGATGAAGCAGGTATAGTATCGATGCCACCCTATAATTCTCTTAAAAAAATAATTCCGGATTTGGTACCAGATACGACCCTTCCGTTTCCACTTAATAATACTTGGGGCTATCACGACTTCAGCACCGACCGGAATAAAATCTATTATAAAGCAACCGTAGATCGATATGGTAAATTGACCAGCATAAAAGATTATACGGAAAAGGCTCAGTTGGTCAATGCTAATAGCTACAGGGCCATTTTTGAATCGGTAGAATCGCAATTGAATCAAACGGGAGGCGTCTTACTCTGGAAATTGAATTCCGCCTGGCCCAGTTTAATGCAGCAAATTTACGACTGGTACCTGCAACCCAATGCCGGATATTATTACATACAAAAAGCCAATGAACCGTTACATGTACAGCTAAATCTAAATGATTCGACCGTGGCTGTTGTCAATCACCAATATCGTAATCGCAATGATTTGAATGTTCATATTCGAATTTTTAATAAGGATTCCAAGGAATGGTATAACAAGAAAAAAATTATTAGCATCGGCGATCACCAAGTCAAAGATGTGATGTCATTAAGATCTGCCTTAGCTAAACATCCTGCCCTAAGTTTTGTGGATTTAACGGTAAGGAATAGAGAAGGACATAAAGTATCGCATAATTTTTACTGGTTAGCTCCAAATAACAAATTTGAAGCATTGTCTTCCTTGCCTCAGACAAAAATTAAGGCTCGTGTTAATAAAGTGGCCAATACTAGTGAACCGACTTGGCGGGTATATATTAAAAATCCAACCAATAAATTGGCCTTTTTTGTACGGAATCAGTTGATGAATGATAATAATGAAGAAATACTGCCTTCATTATGGGATGGCAATTATGTTAATCTTGCGCCTCATGAAAAAGTGATTTTAACTGTTCACTGCCAGTCGTTTAAAAAAGCGAAAGCAGCTAAATACATAAAAATAAGTGGATGGAACACGTCAACTCAAAAAATAGCATTGCAATAAAAAACTGATCTTGTGTAAGGCTATTAGATAATAACAAGATTTTTGAGGCGCTGGGACACCTAGAATTTTTAACAGCATTTTTAATAATCAATTAACGTAAGCAAAATGAATAAAAAAACGCTTCCTATATTTCTGGCTTTCTTGTGCATGGGCTTTGGGGATGTGGTCGGTCCGCTGACCAGCCTGCTGCAACATGATTATGCTCTTTCCAACTTTCTAGCTGGCTTTATAACCTTCATGGGTTATATCATGTTTGGACTGCTCTCTATACCACTGGGGATTTACCAAGACCGTAAGGGCAAGAAACATGTTCTTTTGTTGGGATTACTTACGGCTGTACTGGGATTGGTTTTGCCAATGGTAGGGCAATTCAGCTCATTTATTCTGATTCTGGCCGGTTTGCTTTTGTTGGGTACCGGGGCCACGCAACTACAAGTCTCGGGTAATCCCGTTATGCGGGACGTTTCGGCTGAGGGGCACTACTCTAGGAACCTATCATTTGGGCAGTTTATCAAAGCCATTGGCTCACTCTCGGGTTCACTGATTCCACTACTGGCTGTTAACTACTGGGGATTAGATTGGAAAATTTTGTTTCCGATCTATTCGGTGATCATGTTTGCTACGCTCGTCTTTATTTATTTTACGCCAGTCCATGAGAAGCGGCATGAGGATGCACAGCCGGCCTCATTTAAATCGTGTTTTGAGCTGCTGTTTAAAAACAGCTATGTGTTGCTAATGGTTGTGGGCATTTTCCTTTATGTAGGGGCGGAGGTATGTATGAGTGCCAGGCTGCCAAACTATCTGCAACATATGTTTAATTTCAACCTGGAGAAGCTAGGACTGTTTGGAACACTGTTTTTCTTTACCTTCCTGATGATCGGTCGTTTTTTGGGCGGAGTCATTCTGAACTGGATATCTCCGAAGAAATTTTTGGTTGCTACTTCAGCTATAGGGGCACTGGCCATCATTGGACTCTTTTTGGCGCCTACACAGATTATGGGATTTGTGATGATTTCTGTTATCGGGATGACTTTTGCTAACGTATTCCCTTTAATCTTTTCTATTACTATTGATGAACTGCCGGAGCGCAGTAATGAAATTTCGGGCCTGATGATTACGGCCATTACCGGCGGGGGATTTGTACCGCTTGTATTTGGAGCTGTCGCCGACTCCTATACTTTGATGGCGGGCTTTATTGTGCCGTTGATCTGCATCTTATATGTGCTGTTTTTGGCCATCAAAACCATGACGACTACAGCTGCTGCAACGGTTCGGTAACCTGTTCCAAATGTGCTGATCAGCTTTTCTGCTTCTGAAGTAGTCTTGTAGGTTTTAAATTTTGTTATCGATTCTGAAGAGGGATAGAGCTTTAAACTTTGGCTATATTTGGACCTACAAGGCAGTTGCTATTAGATTAAGATATGGATATTGTGGAAGAAAGGGTTTTTTACATATCTGAGATATATAAAAATATGTAAAAACTTAAACGAGGGTATGGGATACCATGAATTTTTTTCAAAAATCGATTACAGGATTATTAGCAATAATATTTATCTCGATATGGAGTTGGGGGGTTGCTTTTGCCCAAAAGACAGTATATTCCGGAGAACCGAATATTCCTTCTTTAGCCACAAATTCTGGCAAAAGGCCAAACATCCTGATTATCCCAATTGACGGAATCGGGACCCATGTGGGAGCCTATGGAGATCCAATGGCTCAAACCCCGAATATCGACCGGCTGGCCTCGCAGGGAGCTAAGTATACTAATGCCTTTACCGTGGCGGGCGTCTGTGCGCCGAGCCGCGTTTCGTATGCCACGGGTATGTATGCTGCCAGTATCGGTGCACAGCATATGAGAACTGCTTATCATTCAGGTCCTACACGGGGTATGCCGGTTCCTTATGAGACAGTACCTCCACCCTATGTGAAGGGATTTACCGAATACTTGCGAGCCCATGGGTATTATGTAACAAACGATAATTTTGTCGACTGGCAATTTGCCTCATCAGGATATGTTCCCCCTTTTACGCTTTTTGACAAGTCAGGACATGGGGCAAGCTGGAGAGACCGACCGGAAAAAGATCAGCCTTTTTGTACCCTGATAGGCTTATGGCAGGCACATGAGCATAGAAACTGGGATATATCTCACGTTAAAACTGATCCGGGCAAAGTAACCGTTCCGCCCTATTATCCGGATACACCTGTTATTCGCAAGGAAATTGCCAAGGCCTATGACAGGATCGCTGTGGCAGATAGTTTGGTTGGAAATATTCTGCAAAAGTTGCGCGAGGATGGACTTGAAAAAAATACGATTGTCATTCTGTGGAGTGATCACGGTGAGGGATTTGCGAGAGCCAAACGCTGGCCGTATGATTCGGGAACTCATGTACCGCTGATCATCCGCTGGCCGGGACATATCAAGGCAGGAACCGTGAGTGACAGGTTGGTAAGTATGGTGGATGCATCGCCCACCATTCTGTCAATGTCCGGTATACCTATACCGGTACATATGCAGGGGAAAGCATTTCTCGGTCCCCAGGCAACTGTTCCCCGTCAGCACGTATTCATGGAAAGAGATCGCATGGATAATACCTATGATATGATACGAGCCGTCAGGGACCACAAGTTTCAGTATATCGAAAATTGGTATCCAAACAAGCCCTATATAGGGTGGATACCTTACCGGAATAATGGTCCTATTATGCAGACCCTGCTAAAGTATTTTGCCGAAGGCAAACTTAAAGGTTCTCAGAAGACTTGGTTTATGCCTACGCGTTATCCCCGGGAGTTATATGATGTAACTAAAGATCCCTACGAGATTCATAACCTGGCTTATGATACGGCCTATGCATCCGTTGTTAAAAAGATGCACAAGACCTTGCGGAGTTGGCAGGAACGAATCGATGATGGAGGGAAAGTGCCGGAATCGCAGATGGTACAGCGCATGTGGCCCAATCATAAGCAGCCGGTGACGGCTGAGCCTGCGTTGATCCCCAATAGCAGTATCAACCGGGGAGGTAAGCAGATGAATGCAGGAGGATTGCTGCCGGGACCGGCAACACTTATGCTGTATTGTCCAACACAGGGAGCTTCAATAGGCTATACTTTTCAAAAGGGAACACATCCCCACTGGAATTTGTACACCGGCCCTATCAAATTGCCATCCGGGAAAAGTACGATCAGTGTTAAAGCTGTACGCTATGGGTATAAGGAAAGTAAGCAACGCATAGCTACGTTTAATGTGGTACCTGAAGATGACTACAATAAACTCGCCCGGGAGTAAATAAGTGCCAATGAAAGCTGCTGCACATCAATCAATATTTTCTAGCTGGGCAAATCTAGGGGAGTAGATTTTATGTCCTTTAAACCATTAGTTGATAGATCCAGTTATCAGACAGGGAGTTCTTAAACTGAATTCGAATTAGGTTTTCAACTCAAAATTGCTTGCTAAGCTCTCAGTAATATCTATTTTTAATTCTTGAGACGGTCGCCATTTTACTTTGGTTCTTTAGTAATAATTTTTCCCGTCAGTCATCTTCGCTACTATGGCAATTTGATCTATATTACAGAAGCACTTTAACAGTCATTAATTGGGGGGTATCTTTGTGAATAGATTTATCTATTTCATAAAAATTTGTCATTACTCCTTTTAATTATTAAAGTCTACGGGAAAGGGCATTATTTAAAAATCGAACTAAAAGTCTTTTTTGCAGCTTGATGAGAGGTGATGTGGTATTCGAATAGTTGTGCCTAGCTAAATAGGTTGTTTAAAGTGAAAAAGATGGAAAAATGATCAGTGGGTTGATTTGGTTAAATGGATGGGATATTTGATAATAATACAACTGACGCAACAAATGGTGCTGGATTATCAGACAGTGAAAAAGATATTATCAAGAATATTCAAAAAGGTAATCCTAAAGGGTTCAAAACCCTGATGAGAAAATATTTTAGAGAATTAGCTAATCTCGCTTTTCACTATGTAAAATCTTCTCAAACCGCTAAGGATGTTGTTCAGGATGTATTCGCCAATATTTGGGAGAATAGAGATTCCTGGCAACCTAATCAGTCCATAAAAATGTATCTATATCAATCTGTTAAGAATGAAGCTCTAAAAAATATAAGAGATCGAAAAACAGAGAGTAAATATATCAAAGCATACAATGATGAGCGAGAGAGCTGGAAGGTTTTTCCTCAAGTAAATAATGAAGAGGGAAGTCAGTTCAAACAAGCCGTAAACCGTGCCATTGAAGAATTACCGGACAGGGCTCGCATGGCTTACAAGTTGCATAGAAGAGATGGGCTGACATACAAAGAAATTGCGAGTGTTATGGAAATTTCGCACAAAACGGTGGAATCTCAAATAAGCAGAGCCCTCAAAATACTGCGAAATAAACTATCTTCGAGTGATATATAGGCCTTTTCTTATTTTATTTTTCAGGCCATAAATTCTTATAGAATACCTCTTATTCCCTCCTAACACTATTCTAGATACTTATTTGCAGTTCTTCTAATAAAGTTTCCAAACTTTCAGAAAATTTTTCGAAAAAAATTACAGGGTACCGGTTTTCGCGTGGATCAATATAGTGTAATAGGGTCGCAAGATTTTATCGAAATCATTTAAAAAGAAGAAATTTTGTCACAATATAATATCTAAACTGAAATGCAAGAAGATAAATTACTGGATTTAATACGCCTCTATCTCAATGATGATTGTTCTTCGGAAGAAAAAGACATTATCGAGAATTGGTTAGCAGAGGATCAATCTCATCAGGAATATTTTGATACCATAAAAGATGTTTGGGAAGTAACGCCAAGCTCCGATGTAGAGGTGGATTTTGAAGAGGAATGGCATCGAATGAGTACGAGATTGGGTATTAATTTGGATGCACCTAAGAATATTGCTTCTGAGGAAAAAGTAAATACTAAAAGTCATCCAAAAATCAACGAGCACCGCCCCATTAATTATTTGCTGAAAGTAGCAGCAGTTATTTTGTTGATTGCTTTACCAGCCTATTATTTCTCCACTTTTAATATGATTTCTACTAGCAAGAAATCCTCCTCAAAAGTGGCGATGCAAAAAATAGAGACTGCGAAGGGAGAAAGGGCTAGTATGCAGTTTAGCGACGGAAGCAAAATAATGTTGAATTCAATGAGCTCAGTCCGGTTTCCCAAAGTTTTCAGTAGCGGTAAGCGTGAAATATATCTGGAAGGTGAAGCTTTTTTCAGGGTCATTCATAATGAAGATGTGCCTTTTATTGTTCACGTAAATGGGGTAACGGTCCGGGATATAGGTACTGAATTTAATGTGAACGGTTATAAGGAAGATGGTTCTGTTGAAGTGGTCGTTAGAAATGGCCAAGTGGCTGTTAAGCAGGATGATTATAGTAAAAATAATGGCAACGATAGCCAGTCTGCCAACAGTCCCCATTCAACTCGTGAGGTTTTTCTTACAAAAGGTCAGCGAACGTTCGTAAAGTCCGGACAACTGCCTTCTAAACCTGAAAATGTATCATTAAAGCCATATATGGCTTGGGTTAATGGGCGTATGGTTTTTGATGGAACGCCCATGCGGGAGGTTATTAAGAGGCTGGAACGGGCCTATGATCTAAAATTTCAGGTTAAGGATTCTACACTGCTTTCGGAAAAACTTAAAGCATCATTTAAAAGAGAGACCCCGGAAAAAGTATTAGGGATTATTGCTTTTTCTTTGGGCATAGACTATGAGCTTCATGGAAGTACAGTAATTTTAAAATCTAAATAACGGGAATACTCAATGAAGAAAAGACACATATATTCTGGGATAGAATTTTGGAAAGCTTCAAAGTTTTTGTTTATGCTTTTTGCCTTGATGATAACCACCTCTTGGTCAGTTAAGGCACAATTTAAAACGAGAAAATTTGCCGATGCTAAAATACTAAGTTTGGGATTACAGACATCAGGCTCCGATTTAGGTGCCAAAAAGGTAACTTTGAAATATGACCACGTTTCCATTGAGAAGTTACTGAAATACCTGGAGCAAACAGAAAATATCCAGTTTTCATATCATAAGGGATTACTTGCCAATAATCCCAAGGTTACACTCCGTTTGGAAAATGTCACTTTGGATAAGGCGCTTAACGTAATTTTCAAGAAAACAGATATCGGTTTCTACCCTCTAAGAGGCGGCTATGTCGTACTTCGGAAGGAAGAACATAATATTGTCCAAGAACAAGAAACGATCCAGGGTAAAGTTACGGATGCTAGCAGTGGTGAAACCCTGCCTGGGGTAAATGTGATGGTGAAAGGGACGACCAGGGGGACATCTACTGACAGTAAAGGACATTATGAATTAACGGTTCCCTCCTTGCAGGATACATTGATCTTTTCATTTATAGGCTATCAAAAACAAGAAGTGCCTATTGATGGTCAGACTGTTATTAATGCTGCTTTAAATACACAAACCATTTCAGGAAAGGAAATGGTAGTAGTTGGATATGGTAGCCAGAAAAAAAGTGATGTTACTGGTTCTGTGTCATCAATTTCAAGCGATGATTTCAATGAAGGTTCAAATACCTCTGTTGAGCAATTAATTGAAGGAAAGGCAGCTGGTGTTGAAATTTCGCAAACCAGTGGTGCTCCGGGTGGAGGTATGTCTGTTCACATACGAGGAATTGGTTCTATTAATGCTGGTACTCAACCTTTATATGTAGTTGATGGGGTTCCTATTAATAATAGTAATATGTTAGCACCTGGGCAGGGTAATGTTGCACAATTGTCTGATAACGAAAATGCCAGGAACCCGTTGAATACGTTAAATCCTGATAATATTAAGTCTATTGAGATTTTAAAAGATGCTTCTGCAACGGCTATTTATGGATCAAGAGGTGCAAATGGAGTGGTCTTAATTACAACCAAACAAGGTACATCTGGGGGAATACAGGTTGACGTTAGTTCGAAAATAGGAACTCAAGTAGTTTCTAATAAATATGACTTATTATCTACCGCTCAATATATAAATGTAATGAATGGGCTCGCTAAGGACCGGGGAGAATCTCCTGTTTTTACCCAGAAAGAGATCAATAATATCGGTAGTGGTACTGATTGGCAGAACCAAATTTTTAGAAGAGCCATTACCAATGATAACAACATATCTTTATCAGGAGGAGATGAATCCACGAATTATTTTTTGTCGTTTAATCAAAAAAAGCAAAACGGCCTTATCAAACGAAGTGGGATAGAACGGTATGCATTTAGAACAAATATCACCTCCGATATAACGGATAAAATTCAGACAAGTATAAAACTATCCGTCAGTCGGGTAGATAATGACAATACCCCTGAAGGCGTCAATATCAATGAAAATGGAGGTCCAATATATACCGCTCTATTATTTGATCCGACGCTGCCCATATATGATAAAAATGGAGATTTTTATCGATCTCCAAATTTGACTATGAATAATCCTATGGCAACAGTCGATGGTATTACTTCAAAAGATAGGATGAAAAGATTTTTAGGAAATGGGTTTATCCGATATAATGTGCTGGACGACTTACAAATGAAGTTTAATATTGGTTTTGATACCCAATCGGATGCTGCAGACATATACAATAGCACTCAAACTATTCATGGTGAAGCAAATAATGGAATAGCCGGAGTATCTGAACTTACAAGGTCACATTTAACAGCTGAATATACAGCAAAATACGATCATGATATAAATGAAAATAATAATTTTAAAATACTTGCTGGGGTCACGTACGAAGATTTTATTTCTAAGTCACAGTCTGCCGAAATCAGTAACTTTCCTACAGATGCTGTTAAGACTAATAATCTGGCTCTTGGTGATATAAGTACAGCAAGTCTGAATAGTGATCACGAGAGGTACAAACTTCTTTCTTACCTGGGAAGGATAAATTACAGATTACTAGACAAATACCTTTTAACCGCAACGCTTCGGGTGGATGGTTCGTCCAGGTTTGGCTCAAATAATCGGTTTGGTTACTTTCCTGCAGTTGCTCTTGGATGGAATGCGGCTCAGGAAGAGTTTATACCAGACCTTTTTAATGAATTAAAACTCAGAGCAAGTTGGGGAGTATCCGGGAATCAGGATATTGGCAATTATAATACACAGTTGTCATTTGTTTCAGGATCCGACGCGGTTTTAGGTGGGCAAAGAATGAGCTCATTGGTCCCATCAAGGGTAGCTAATCCCAATCTTAAATGGGAACGATCGGAGGAATATGATTTCGGAGTGGATGCAAGTATATTAAAAGATAGGTTTTCTGCTTCCATCGATTATTTCATGAAGAGTACAAATGATATGCTTCTGCAGAAACCCCTGCCTTCGTCATCTGGGTTCTCTTCGAGACTCGTAAATCTCAAGGAAGCAACTATAGAAAACCGTGGGTTAGAGATTGGATTTAATTCAGTTAATATAAGTCATGAGAATTTTAGTTGGAGTACTGATATTTCTTTCTCAACTATCAAAAATTCAGTGGGCAATTTGGGAGGCATTAAAAACATTCTAATCGGAAATCTTCAGAATGTGGGTAGTTATGCTATTATCAGGGAAGGAGACCCCATTGCTGCTTATTATGGCTACAAAGTTACGGGTGTTTTTCAACAGGGAGATAATATTGCTAATTCGCCCCAACCCAATGCCAAACCAGGGTATCCAATTATTCAAGATACTAATAACGATGGTAAAATTGGTGATGACGATAAAGTAATATTGGGTAATCCGAATCCCGACTTTACTTTTGGAATACAGAATACACTGTCATACAAACAGTTTCAATTTAAGTTTTTCATAGATTCCAAGCAGGGACAAAGCCTGTTAAATATGAACATGATTGAAGCACTGTATCCTCATAACTTTAGAAGAAACAGGGTTGCAGAACCATTCTTAAATCGGTGGACACCTAATAACACAGATACCAAATGGCCGTCCGGTACTTTCCCTTCCGAGTATAGTGGTGGTAAAGTTAATTCATATACTGTTTAAGACGCCTCCTTTATCCGGCTTAAAACAGTAACTCTGCAATATAGCATACCTCAACATCTAATTAGGAATGCATCTGTTTCACTAACCGGGCAAAACTTGTTCATAATAACGGATTATAGCGGTTATAATCCAGAAGCAAATGCATTTGGTCGAAGTATAGGGCGTGTTGATTTTAACACTTATCCATTGGCCAGAACTTTCCTCTTTAGTGTAAATCTTGGCTTTTAAATTAAAAAATCCACATCAGATTCAAAGATTATGAAGAATGAAAAAAGCGTTAAATCAATTGTCATTTGTTTTTTAGTAGCATTTCTCTTTGCTGGTTGTAAAGATGTCTTAAATACGCAAGCATACTCTGAATTAACTCCCAATACTATATTAAAATCTGAGGATGGCATAAATTCCGTTCTGAATGATGCATATGCAGAGTTGAGAGGGGGATATTTTTTCCATCTATGGGGAGCGGATATTCCAAGTGGTCTTGCCTGGAGTCGTGGAGGTTCCATAGAGGGAGACTTTGTTGATTATGAAAATTTTACTTGGAATACCACACACTCCGAGATTAGTGGATTATGGGATGCCCAATTTCAGGCTATCCGTAATGCAAATTTAGTGCTTTCAAATATTGATGGAGGTAACTTCAACAAAGATTTCGTAAAGCAAAAAACCGCAGAAGCCCGGTTCATTCGAGCATACAGTTATTATATGCTATATAAATCATTTGGTCCAACGCCATTGGTAACTTCTCCTGATGAGCTGATACAGCCAAGAGCTACAGATAAAGACATGAAAGCATTTATCGAAAAAGAGTTGACTGCTGCCGCAACTGATTTACCATGGACAACGGATGCTTTTGGCAGGGCAACTAAGGGTGCTGCATTGGGAGTACTTACGAAGTTTTACTTAAATACTAAGCAATGGTCAAAAACTGCGAATACTGCTAAGCAAATTATTGATTCGAATCAATATAAATTGATGGCAAGCTATAAAGATGTTTTTTCATTTGCACATGCAGGCAATTCAGAATTGCTTTGGACAATACCCTATAATGCTCAAGGTGCTTTTCACTTTATTAACGCAATTACATATCCTACTGATTATCCGTTACCGAATCCTAATAATGCGGTTTTTGCAGCTGAAACCTATTTGTTCGATAGTTTTGTAAACTCTTTTGAGAATTCGGATACGAGGAAAGATTTAATTGTTACAGAATACCAGAATACATCTGGCAATCATGTTCAATTATATGGGAATGATAAATCTATTCCCGGGAAATACCCATTTGATCCTAATTCCCAGGGACCGTTTGAAGGGTCAGATATTCCAATCGTCAGGTATTCCGATATTTTATTGAGTCGTGCAGAAGCGCTTAATGAAATGAATGGTCCCACAAAGGAAGCAGCAAGTTTAATTAACGATGTAAGGCAACGGGCCGGAGCATCTACTATAAATAGTGCTAATTTTGATAAGCAATCGTTACGTCAGTTTATTTTAGAGGAACGTTACCGGGAATTCTATTTTGAGGGTAAATCCAGAGATGATCAAATCCGTCATGGAGTATTTATCTCAAACGCACAATCAAGAGGTATAAATGCAGAATCTTACCAAAAATTGTTCCCGATACCACAATCAGAAATGGATGCTAATGATAAGATGACTCAAAATAAAGGTTACTAAAAAAATAGTTTAGATCTTAAAATAATCTAGACTAGGCTTTTTAAGATATATTGCCATTTAAATTAACAAGAGATCAAATTTAATGATGACTACCATAAATAAATACAGAATGTATATTAAAAGTATTTTATACCGTCTTTGGCCTTCTTATCTGCGCATTTCGACCACACAAATAAGTATCCGAAGAAGATATTTCGACCTGACGGGATTATTCTCAGTACTTTTAGTTTTATCTACTATGGGAGGGTGTTCTAAAAAAGCGAATAAAACCAGCACTGTTAGTAAAAGTAATGCTCCCAATATTGTTCTTATCTTTATGGACGATATGGGTTATGGGGATGTAGGACCTTATGGCAGTATTGATTATAATACTCCGCATATCGATCGGCTGGCAGCCCAAGGGATGAGGTTTACCAATATGTATGCCCAGCCGATCTGCAGTGCCTCCAGAGCTGCCCTTCTTACCGGAAGTCAGCCACCTCGCGTGGGAGTAACTATGGCTTTGTTTCCTCACTCCAATATTGGGCTTAATCCTAAAGAAGAGACTATTGCGGATATACTAAAAAAGCGGGGATATGCAACAGGCATGGTTGGTAAGTGGCATTTGGGCGACGCCAAAAAGTTTTTACCTCTACAGCAAGGGTTTGATATGTTTCTTGGGTTACCCTATTCTCATGATATGTGGCCTAAGGGATATAGAAATACCCCCATCAACAAAATACGTTCAGAAATGCCGCCCCTTCCGCTTATTGATGGAAATAAAACGGTGCAATACATTAGTAATTTTGAGCAGATGGATAGACTAAACAAGCATTACACTGAACGTGCGGTTCAGTTTATTAACCAGCATAAGGATCAACCTTTTTTCCTGTATTTTGCTCATAATTTGGTCCATACACCATTATTCGCCTCAAAACAATTTCAAGGTAAAAGCAAACAGGGGCTTTACGGCGATGCGGTAGAAGCTGTCGACTGGTCAACAGGTCAAATAATGAAGACCTTAAAAGAAAATGGATTAGATGATAATACATTGGTCATCTTTACCAGTGATAATGGTCCATGGCTTAAATTTGGCAATCGGTCCGGATCTGCCGGAGGGTTACGGGAAGGCAAGGCTACTACCTTCGACGGGGGAATGAAGGAGCCGTCTATTTTTCGTTGGCCGAGTGTGATACCCAGTGGAACAGTCAACAATAACTTGGCATCGACCATGGATATTTTGCCAACCTTAGCTAAAATTACGGGTGCTCAGCTCCCTCAACATAAAATTGATGGAGTAAATATTCTTCCACTTCTGAATAGCCCTAAAAATGAAAGTCCACGCAAACACTTATTTTATTATTATCATAAAGATGCATTAGAAGCGGTACGCGAGGGGCATTGGAAGCTGATATTGCCTCATAAATACAATTCATATAAGAATGAACAGCCGGGCCAAAATGGGTCTCCGGGGTCTACACATCAAGACAGTACGGGAATTGCTCTATATAATCTAAGACGTGATCCTGGCGAGCGTTATGATGTTCAAAAAAGCTATCCAGAGGTTGTCAAAAGGTTAATGAAATTGGTTGATCAAGAACGCAACGAGTTGGGCGATTCAAATGTAGGGGTGGAATGTAGCCAGTGTAGATCTTCTGGGAAGGTGAATGATAAAGCAGTATATCCAACGCTAAACCCTCCGACTGGAAAGCTATCTAAGCCAATGAACTGGTCTAAAATAATTTCAGACTATATTAAATCTCAAAAATCCAAATAATAAATGTGAAATTGTTTTTTGCATGCTTTCTCAGTGAATATTTTCCTGAATTTGGTTTTGTATTGCGGTACCATTTGGGTGACAGCATTCTAATAAAAGAATTATAAATGAGAAGAGTTTTGGTTATAGCTACGATACTTTTAGGCTTCCTTGCGATTGCTATAACTTATAGCTGTAACCAAACGGAACAGGAGCATAGCTCTGATGGAGGATACCAAGCCAGTCAACAACAGTATATAACGCACAAGTTTGTGGGTGCGCAGGAATGTAAATCTTGTCACTTAAAAGAATACAACACTTGGAAAGGATCGTTTCACCAGCGGGCGATGGCAAAAGCTACGGAAGATAATGTCCGTGGCAATTTTGATGATGTAACCTTTACACATAAGGGAGCCACTTATCGGTTTTACCAAAAGGGAGACAAATTTATGGTGAAAGCGCCCGGCCCGGATGGGAAACCCGTCAACTATCAGATTTCCTATACTTTTGGGTGGGCCCCACTGCAACAATACCTGTTGGATTTTGGTAAGGGGAAATTGCAAGCCCTGAATGTAGCCTGGGATACCAAAAAAAAGCAATGGTTCTCGTTATATCCGGATCAAAAGCTGAAGCCCGGGGATTGGCTGCACTGGACGGGGGGTGCGATGAACTGGAATACCATGTGCGCCGACTGCCACTCGACCAACCTGCACCAGAATTACATTGCTGCAGCTGATTCGTTTCATACGACGTGGTCGGAAATTAATGTGAGCTGCGAAGCCTGCCACGGGCCGGGCAGCGCTCACGTCAAACTTATGAAAAGCCAAAAAGGACAAAAAGCTACCATCAAGCGTATTCGACAGGATTTGATGATGACTGGGGGCACTTCGCAGAAAGCATTGGTCAATGAATGTGCCCGCTGCCACTCCCGAAGAGAAAAGTTGACGGATAGTTATAATCATAGCGATTCCTTTATGAATCAGTTCGATCCGGCGCTGCCTCATCCTCCCCATTACTTTCCTGACGGCCAAATTAAGGACGAAGACTATACGTACAGTTCATTTCGCCAAAGCAAGATGTTCCATAATGGGGTCCGGTGTACAAACTGTCACCAACCGCATAGCCTCCAGGTTAAAGCCAGCGTGGCCGATAATAGTCTCTGCTTGCAATGTCACGCCAGCTCCTATAACAGTCCCAAACATCATTTTCATGAAGCCAATACCAAAGCCTCGGAATGCGTAAGCTGTCATATGCCGGGTCGATACTATATGCAGGTGGACTTTCGCCGCGACCACAGCCTGCGAATCCCCAGGCCGGATCTTAGTGTCAAGTACGATACGCCCAATGCCTGCAACAATTGCCACTCCGATAAGTCTGCAAAATGGGCCGCCCGGGCCGTGAACAAATGGTATGGACCGAATCGGCCGTATCATTTTTCGGAGACTCTGCTAGAGGCTTCAAATGAAGAGAAGGGGGCTACTGCGGATTTAATAACCTTGATATCCGATACCTCCCAACCTGATATCGCCCGTGCTACAGCGGTTTGGTATCTCGGACAAGTCTCATCCAAAAGGAATACCGAGATACTTCAGCAGGCTTTGCATGATTCGAGTTCACTCGTTCGCAATAGCGCTGCTAAGGTAACATCCCGCCTGCCGGCAGGCCAAAAAATGTCGTTACTAACCGATGTCTTGGATGACAAAGTGAGCGCCGTACGTTTGTCGGCCGCTGAAGGGCTGGCCGAACTAAGTCCATCTGATTTAGTGCCGGCCAGCAGAACTGCTTTCAAGGAAGCCATGGAAGCATACCGGAAAAAGCTGGACATCAACCAGTATTTTCCAGAGGGACAGATGAATCGAGGTCAGTTTTTTCAAAAGCAGGGACAACCACAAAAAGCGATCAAGGCATACCGTACGGCTCTTAAGAAGGATCCCTATTTTAATCAAGCCCGCATAAATTTGGCTTACCTGTTAAACCGCAGGGGAAAAAATGCTGAAGCTGAACAGTTATTCAAAACAGTGATCAGGCAAGAACCCAAGTTCGGACCGGCGTACTATTCGTTGGCACTGTTACTGGCAGAAGAAAAGAGACTAGATGAAGCTCTGCCTAATTTTCGAAAGGCAGCTGAACTGATGCCGGACAATGCTCGTGTACAGTATAATCGAGCCATCGCCCTGCAAACACTCAGGCGCCCAAAGCAAGCCGAAAAGGCCTATTTAGAGGCTATCAGACTTGATCCTGACAATCCTGCTTATCAATACGGCATATGTACTCTGTATCTGCAACAAAATGAGTATGCCAAAGCAAAACCACACGTAGAAAAATTACAGCAATTGCAACCAAACAGTAAACGTGTTCAAAATTTGAAAGCCTTTGTAAAGAGACAGAGCCAATCAAAGAATTAGAAAGCTAATTTTGGGATGTGTCGTACTAAAAAGTTTTAAAATGATCAAAACTATGATTTCAAAAGTTGGTTCCTTGAGCTATTTATAAATCCGGGATTTTTGAATTAAATAACAAATACGTCAATAACTAAACTAATAATCATGAAGTATCTAACATTCAAAAGCTCTGTTAAGCCCTGGAAGCCTATAATATTGTTGCTCCTTCTACTAATAGAATATACTACCCCGGCAATCATCCATGGGCAGTCGTTAAATAAAGCAGATAAAAATCGGCCTAATATCATCTATATTCTCTTAGATGATGTTGGATTTTCAGACTTGCAGCCCTATGGTTCAGAGATTCCTACGCCAAACATTGACAAACTGGCTAAGGAAGGTATACGGTATAACCATTTTGATACGCGAGCTATTTGTTCACCGACGCGTGCGGCTCTCCTAACGGGTCGTAATAATCAGACGGTGGGGGTGATGGATTTGGCGGTTCGTGATGGTGGTTATCCCTATAACCGCGGTTATATAACACCCAAGGCCGGAACAGTAGCCCAAGTTTTAAAGAAAAATGGGTATCGTACTTCAGCAGTAGGGAAATGGCACTTAACACCCAGAGCACAGCAATATGATTCAAGCAGTACCAGGGAAAACTGGCCCTCTGGTAAGGGATTTCAGAATTTCTATGGTTGGTTAGCAGGTTGGACCGACCAGTATAACCCCAGAGGGTTAGGACGGGAAATAATGGAAAACAATCATCCCGTGCCGACTCCGCATGCACCCGGATATGATACTGAAGTTGCTATTACTAATCATGCAATTGAGTATCTCAAAGATGGGTTCAAAAATCACCCTGATCAGTCTCAATTCCTATATATGGCTATGGGAGCCGCACATGCGCCGATTCAAGTTCCGAAAAGATATATTGACAAGTTTAGTGGTGTTTATGAGCAAGGGTGGGACAAATTGCGGGAAAAACGTTTTGAGCGACAAAAGAAAATGGGAATTATTCCTTTGAACGCTGTCTTAAACAAACGAAATCCTGGTGATCTTGCCTGGGATTCTCTTTCACCAGAACAAAAAACTGTCTTTGCGCGGTTTATGGCTACCTATGCCGGCTATGTTACTCAAGCTGATGAACAGATTGGCCGACTTATCAATTTTCTTAAAGACTCTGGTCAATATGGTAATACTGTAATCTTTTTGATGTCTGACAATGGGGCAGCACCTGAAGCGGGTTTTGAAGGTAATTTTTACCATCCTTATCGAGATACCATGACCGTACATCAAATGCTAAATCATTTGGATGAACTGGGCACGGAACAGACTCAATCTCTTTATCAGCGTCCATGGGCAATGTTGGGGGATACTCCATTTAAAAGATATAAGCTCTGGCCTAATTTAGGTGGGGTACGTGATCCTTTGATTATTAGTTGGCCGGGTAAGATTCAGGACCACGGAGCAATAAGATCCCAATATGTCGATGTGATAGATATTACTCCTACAGCTCTTGATATTGCCGGCGCTAAAGCACCCGAAGAGTTAGACGGTTCCAAACAAATGGATATGGCGGGAAAGAGCATTCGCGAGACTTTTTCAGATCCCGATGCTCCAACAAGGGATGTGCAATTTTTTGATCTGAGAGGAAATCGTGGAATCCGGAAAGGAGATTGGAGAGCCATTACAACACATGAAAATGGCACAAGTTTCAATGAGGATAAGTGGAAATTATATCATCTCAGCAATGATTTCTCTGAAGCCGTGGACGTATCTGATAAATATCCAGAGAAGTTGAAGGAATTAAAAGATCTTTGGTGGTCACAGGCCAAAAAATATGGTGCACTGCCACTCAAAGAGTGGAGTATTCGAAACCTTCTACCTAAAGGTTTTAAATTGGATCAAAAATGACTCGAAACGCCCCAAAGAAGGCATGATCGGTTCACTGCTAGGCGCCATTGATTTGATGAAGGTAGTTGGATGGAGACTAATCACTGGGCTTTATTATGAGAGATAGATCTATTTTTACTCGTCCCTCTTCCCTATTTTATTGCCCTTTACAAGGGAAGAGGGGTATTTTAATAAGAATTTAGCGTTATTACCGTTGGTTTATTTTTATCCACGAACCAAGCGTATCGCGTAATAAAGGATGATAAGTCCAAGCATTAGGTTGATTCGTCCAATCCAGCTGGAAATCTTTCGGAATGTTTTAGTTCTGGGGGCGTCGGGTTGGCTGTCCATCAGTTGGGCTGCCTTGGGACCGGCATAGAAGTCGTGGATTCCACTGAGGATTAGCACGAATCCAACCAAATGCAGCTTGATGAATAACATACTACCGAAGTGACTATTCCAAAAGGTAGAAGTAGCAAGGTCGGAGAGAGTATAGCCTCGACCCAACAGGTTAGTAATACCAGTGATTATCAGCACAAGGAAGAGCACCCAGGAAATACGGCTGAATTTCTTTCCAATCAGAGCAAAGAATTGTCCTTTTTTATTGGACAGAAGTTGATGCCGGGAAGCCGGGACCAAGACAGCAGCTGTAAAGAGCATCCCACCAATCCAAAAAATAGCCGATAGAATGTGGATAAAAACTGATAAATGATAGAGAGTCATGGTTTCAATTTATACGATTGATTTGGGTTTAATATGGTTTAAGATTGATTATTGATATCAGTCTTTTATTTTATTCAAAATAATTAATCAGGAAAGGGGTGCAAAAATGGGGAACAAACAAGTCATTCTTGAAACTACATCAGGATGGAAAATCTATCAAATTATAGTCGGATTGGTGACTTTGGTTTGCATGGCTTATTTGATAAACAGACTGATCTATATCCTTAAATACGAGCCTACCAGCGGTATGTTACTGATTGCATTTTTTGCAATAATGATGATTGGATTGTTATACAGTTTAATACATTCATTAAGACACCGGGTTATTTTCGACGATTCTTCCATGAGAAGGATTGGAATTATGAAAGAGAAAATAATTCCCTATACTGAAATTGATGAGCTAAGATTTACAGACAGTTTTTGGAAATCGGGTCCTGCAAGTAGTTTGTTCTGGGGTAAGAATACCTACGTAATTGATATTAAATACAAGGATCCTGATATAGCCAAAGCCTTCCTGAAGGAGGAGCTGAGATTAGGGAACCAAATCGATTTAGTTGGGTAATGACCATCCTATTGCAATTTATATTAGATGACAAGCAATTAAGTTTGGATTTTTTGTTGCAACAGGTCATTCATTCTACAATTACTTTTAAAGAGGTATTGCCGATCATTATAATATCACCGGGATTAAGTGGGTGTGGAGAGTTGTCAAGAAAAACTGAATTAAGCAGTATACCATTGGTTGAAGGGTACCAACCGGTTTTGCCTCCTTTTTTTCGGTATTGTCCATCTCGTATATACCAGTGATTGTTGTGAGAGTTTAACTCCAGGCTAGCATGATATTGAGAAATATACTGGGTAAATTCTTCAGCCAGGCTAATGTGATTAAGAAATGGATTTTGAGGATTAAGCCAGCCAATGGTAAGTGTTGATGAATTATAGTTTTTCGAAAGATTTGTAAGGTTATATACCCGGCCAATTTCATCTCCGTTTTTGACTTCTAACTTCCAGATGGAGTTTAATTCCACCTTTACAGGAGATTTGACATTTGTATGTATTGTCGATTACCAATGAGGGAAATAATTTCAGAGCAATGCTGAAAACGGTTTTGAGGATTGTATTTTAAACACCGGTCAATAATTTCAACCCATTTCTTGCTTGGTGTATATTGCTCAAGTAACTGACGATTCCAGTTATTTTTTTTTCGTTTTGCCTCAAATCCCTGCATATCCTTGGTAAAATCCTCATAGGTTCCATAGGGAAAATATCCCCCGGTTATCCATTCATACATCGTAGCTCCAAAGGCATAAATATCATTTGTATTGCCCATCACCTTCATAGCGCGGGTATGATCCATCTGTTCAGGCGGAGAATAAACGCAGGTTGCAAAAACAGCTTTGGCATGCCCCATGATATTAGCCTTAGTATGTCTGTTTTTAACAGAAGCAGAAATACCGAAGTCTGCCAGCTTTGGGCGGTTTTGTGAGTCGAACAGGATGTTTTCAGGTTTGATATCCCGGTGAATGATACCTTGATCGTGCAGAGAAGCAAGCCCCTTTAAAATCCCCGAAGCAATTCTATCTATTTCCGGAGAGGCAGGCCGGGGATCAAACAAATCACGTAAGGAACCGTTTTCACAATAATCCATCGTCATATATGGGTTGCCTTTAAGCAGTCCAAAATCATAACTCTGTACGATGAATTCGGAATCCAATCCTTTGCTATATTCGTATTCCTGACGAAAACGTTTGGCGTACTCCAATCGCTCATTGGGCATAAATTCCCACATTTTGGTAAGTTTTAGGGCAAAATCTATATCACCTCGCTTTACCTTACATACTACACCGAATCCTCCCTCTCCAATCTTTTTTTCAATTCGATACGATTTATTTGAGGAATGTATAATATTTCCTGAAGCAATATTGACCCGTTGGGGGCTGGCTTCACTTACCATGTTAGTAATCAACTCTGAAAATTCTGTTACCTATAATGATATTACTGCCATTTGGTATTGGAGCTTCATCTTGAACCTGAACAAAAGTTGCATTATTGCTGCTGAGATCTTTTATAACCCAAGAACCATTTTTGAATTTGAGTTCAGCGTGATTCGAAGAAATGGATTCATTTTGAGGATCCAGGTTATTACGGTTGAGACTTATACTTTTTCCCTGGAATTCATTTGCTTCTTCTGAATGTATTTCAGTTAACGTAACGGTGTAATCTTCAGTACCGAAATCTACATTTTCCAGCTTTTTTGTTTTGAATTCCGCAGAGCCGTTGTCAGCTGCTGAATAACTACAGTTCGGACAGGGATGAGTTGAAGAAACCGGATGCTGTAGCGGATAATGCCCACATTCCGGGCAGCTCAAATAATTTTCCTTATTCTGAGGAGCATTATCATCCCAGGCCGGCTGATTTGCAATATTTCCTTTGATCGTGGGATTTGTACCACCGGAGTTACTGTGTACGGTAGGAACAAAATTAGGAGACGTAGAATCTTGGGTTGATGAGCGACCCAATTTTGTTCCACACTTTACACATTCTGTTACATTATCGTCATTTTGATAACCACATTCTGGACATCGCATATTAATTCCTATTTGTTATTATTAATATTTAGAGTATCAGGTCTACTACTGGGTACTGAGGCTGTATCACTCAGGGTAGTATCTTTCGAAGAGGTTGATGACAGGTTTTCCTGCTTTTTGGTTGTTCCATTTGAGACCGAGTCAACTTTCATCTCCTCGTTTTTTTTGAAGTTGATTTTATTTTTCCACTCCAGCTTATAGGTGGCGGTAAAAATTTCATTATTGGTACTATAAATTTCCAAGTCAAACCTATCTGTATAATTCGATGTGCGATCTCCCATCTGGTAGAAAGCCTTATTATTTCCTTTTAAGTCAATGTGACCGACTGCTGGAGAGTCAACGACTACAACCCTGGATATTTTTGGCCCATCAGGCAAAAACAATGTTGCCAGTTCTAAATCGCTGCTTGATTGACCGTTCAGGCGAAGTTCCTTTGTCCCCAGATTTATCTTATGGGGCTCATTTTTAAAAAAGGAAAAATAGCCGGCTAAAAGAGCAACGAATACAAAGCCCGATATGAGAACAGGTCCCAACAAGCTTCCCGTTTTTACCTGTTCATGATAGCTGGTAGTCATTCTTGGAATTCGGTTCCCCGCTTGTACCTCTCTGGGATTTACATCAAAAAGCAGTACCGTGATATTATCACTTCCCCCCGCCTGTTTAGCTTCATCCACCAATTTTTGACAAGCACTGGCAGTACCTTCTTCCTCCAATAAAATATAATGTATCTGGGCATCGCTTAGCATGCCATTAAGACCATCGCTACACAATAAAACGCGATCCCCGGGTTGTAGCTCGATCACTTTCCCTTCCGGTTGAGGCGGATCACCTGGATTCCCGAGGTTCTGGGTAATTAAATTATTTTCCGGATGCAGGCGCGCCTGCTCGGGGGTTAGCTGATTATTTTTCACCAAATGCCAGATATGAGAGTGATCATCCGTAAAAGGATATAGCGGTGTATTTGCATTAAAAACATAACAGCGACTATCCCCGCTCCAGGATACATAAAGTTTCTCATTCAAGATCCATGCAATTACGAGTGTAGTACCCATGCCTGCCGTATCAAGATTCGATTTTTGCCAGTCAACAATATCATCGTGAGCTTTGAGTATAAATCTGTTCAACAAAGCGATTACTTTATTATCACTGGAAGGTATTTTTCCCAGTTGATTAAATTGATCTTTAACGGAACGCTGGGCTAGATCGGACGCTATCTCTCCTGCGTTTGTCCCTCCCATTCCATCGGCAACGATCAATACAGTGCCTTTCTCAGAAAGGCTACGTATTTCCCCTGATTTGAAATTCCATGCCCCCTCACTCAGATCTTTACAAATAGCAAAGTTATCCTCATTGTGATCTCTTGCACAACCTACATCCGTCAGCCCAAATAGTTTAAATTCCATGATTCATTTTACATGATTTTAGACAGTTAACTCTTGCCAATTATTTTTTCTTTTTTTGTCTCAGTTAACGGTTGAGCAAATTTGATGGCTTTCCATTTATTTTTATCTGCTTTTTCAACAAATCCACCGAAAATAAGGGCTGCTAATCCATTATCTGAATATTCGTAAAATAACAAGCCGAACTTCACATCTTCTCCAAGATCGTTTTGTTGTAGTGTACCCAGCCCATCTTTTCCCCAGGAAACCGTGTTATTTATATATCCGTAATCGAACTGGCTGTCTTCGGTAAACGAGCTATCAGAATTAGTAAAGGCTATTACAATGCAATCCATATTCTCATGGTCTTCAACCGAGAGGTTGTGATTAATTGAAGCCGAGTTCTGGACGGGTATCAACACAGAAGATATACTTGTTATAATTGAATCGTTATCCATGATAGAATAGGTACTATCCTTGAAATGCTTAATCATGGTTTTAGTCGGCTCAGGGACATAATTCTTTCCTAAACGCTTGAAAGAAGTATCTCTTAGGTATGGGTAATAAGTGTATTTACTCATTACAAGCTTGTGATGAATCATCACAGCGGGCCCATAAGCAACGCCAAAATAATCCCTGTTATCATCCCCATATAGCAAGCTGTCCGGACCTCGGACAGCATATTCCTGCCGCACAACGTATATTACATCATCAAGGGTTTTAATCAGCTTATCATCTTCAAATCCGGGAAAGGAAATTTGTGCCTGTACATTGTTAATCAATGAGATAGTAAATATTGCCCAAAAAAATAATATTTTTTTCATCATTTGAAATTCCCTAGTGGAGTTATTACTTGAATTTCTGAATCAACCCAGACAACATCATTATTTTTCGTCAATTCAGATTTCCGATATTTACCTGTTACAATACCGACAGCTATTGCATCTCCTTTACTATTGATGGCGAAAACAGGTCCCCCCGAATTTCCGCCATCAAAGCCTGCTTCTGTTATACGTATGGTTCCATCATGCAAACCAGATTGTGCAACTTTGGCAGTAGAAAAGTAAGGCTCCATATTCCCATCCGCTCGATATCTTGTGCCATATGTATAACCCAGCACCAATAATTCTGTCCCTGCTTTTAGCCTTTTTGAAAATGCTTTATCGAAGGGTACTCCCTCATGAAATTTTGTTTTCATATAGGCCCAATCCGCTCCATGAAAATAATCAGGAATTCTGAATCGACCATTAAGATACCTGCTTTTACTCTTTATTCTTCGGCTTACAATTTTATCCATACTATAATCAGCCTTCAGGTCATGATTCGTGAATTCAAGAGAAATATTATCATCATAAGATTCTGCTTTATAGAATAGAGTTGATTTCCCTCCATTATTCTCGATATAATTTGCAACTAGATTATTGGTTAATTCACTATCAATACAGTGCCTGGCCGTCATAAAAATTCCACCTCTGATCATGTAGCCTGTACACATAACACGGTCACCCAGATCATAGTTATATGTTTTTCCATTGTATCGTAATTGCAACCTTTCAACTGAAATAGCAAGGACCTTGTCTTTGATGGGATCAATCATTTCAACATAACTTACCCGGCCTTTTTTAAGAGCAAGCAGGCTGTCACTTTTCTTTTTATAGGCCTGCAAATTTTTAGATAGGGAATCGCTCTTTGCCTGATATTTGGTGAGTTGGGCTTTGGTACTCTCTTTTAATTGTTCTGTAAGTAACTTTTGATTGTCCAAATTTTCCGACAGATTATAGATGACAAATCCGGCACCGCTCAAAACGAGAATGAAAATTACCAGGAAAGATATGGCTGCCGTTTTGTAGGGCTTAATAGATTGTTGCATCACCAAATTCATGCGATTGGTAAAACCCATTTTAGCAGTACCGGTCTCTGTTTCGTTAAACCGGATGCGGGGCCCCTCCATGGAAAGCTGAATTTCGTCGCCGTTATTGAGGTAATATTTTTTACGTACCGGACGACCGTTCACCAGGGTGGGATTGGTGCTGGAAAGATTGACGATATAGACATCGTCGCCGCTCCGCTCAATGGCAGCATGTTCTCGGCTCACGGTTTCGCTTTCCTCCCCAAATTGCACCGTACAGTTGCCGCTGCGCCCAAGCTTGGCATAGGGTACGGCTATAGTCATGTAGCTGCCCTTTTTATGTTTTCCCGATGGGGTTAAAAACTCCAGAGTATAGGTAGGTACATTGCCTCCCCCCATGATTTTCATCCCCGTGGCAAAGGCCTTGGTTGCTTTTGATGCCATAATTTTACCTCTCCATATTTAAGGAAGTCGACCTAAGAGAATAGTTGCTATTCAAAAAAGAAGACTCTGTTTATTATTTAGTATTTCAATTTTATAAATATTGGTTTTACCAGAATGTTAATTGCCACAAAAAAATATATAATCACTATCAAGGACTGTATATATATCCCAATATTTTTTAAAAAAGGATATTTAAATAGAAAGGGAATAATGAGCCAACCTATCCCAATTATTATCAATATGATTTCTCTTTTGATTTTAAATCTTTTATCTATTTCTATTTTATTTAAATAATAAAGATAAAGTGAACTCACTGTGAGAGGACCCAAGAAAAAAATAAGTATGTATAATAATCTGGAAAATATCTCGGGTTTAAGTTCAAATGCAATTAAATTATTTACAGTAAGTATTCCATAAATATACAGAAGAGTATTTAATACAAGTGAATTTAATGATATATGTTTTAGTATACTTTGTTTTATAGGTTTAACAAACATATAAATCACTATTAATAAATAGAAAACATAAGAAGGCACATACAGTAATGAGTATATTATATCAAAGTCGATTCCCAGCCATTGTGCTGTTCCTGGTGGAACTATCCAAAATGTGCTGGCAGTAATAATGCCTAATATAATCCAGAGGTTGTTATTGCTGTCTTCTTTTTTTGATGTCTTGTAATAATACGTTATAAGCATTCCTAAATTTATAATCCCGATAATCCACAAGACATAAATTATACTCTCCGTTTTATAGGAGTCGGAAATTATATCTATACCAAAATCATCAAAGTAAAATAGATAGTTCGGAACGAGCGTAAAGATTAAAATATATTTTAGTATTTTTAATTTACGTTTATTAGGCTCTTGAACTCTATGGTTATTAGGAGATTCTTTTTCTGTTACAGGACGTTCTAAGATCTCCGTTTGTCTAATGCTAAAACCTTTATTGGGTTGTTCACTATGGGTCCCCTCTTTTTCCTCCCCAATTTTCGGCCAAGCCCCTGTGGAGAGATACTCCTCAGCCATTTTCCGCAACTGACCGGCTGTGGGACGCCGGCGATATTGTTTGTCCATGCAGGCTTGGAGAATGCCGCTTAGGCGTCTGGAGTA
>Ga0102962_1000118_pt1 | contig 45683 bp, 27 predicted proteins | sample SalPonF2_C_D2_MG_FD_84519 | JGI IMG/M metagenome (GOLD analysis project Ga0102962, IMG submission 84519) | Salt pond soil microbial communities from South San Francisco under conditions of wetland restoration - Salt Pond MetaG SF2_C_D2_MG ...
ACCTATGTGCTGCTGAAGAAAGGAGCGAATCCCAGCCAGTTGAAGAGTAAGTTCGGCAGCATGATGCAAGGCATCCTCGGCGATGATGTCTATCAGAAAACACAGTTTACCATAGGACTGCAGCCGATAACGGATATTCATCACAATACGGATTTTCCCAAAGGGCTGGCGACGGTAAGCGATCCTGCTTATGCGTATATTTTAGGAGCTATTGCGCTGCTAATTTTACTTATCGCCTGTGTCAATTTTATGACACTCTCTATCAGTAAATCCAGCTCACGAGCGCAGGAGGTTGGGATCCGCAAGACCATAGGCGCATTGCGGCAACATTTGATGTACCAGTTTTGGGGCGAAGCATTACTTATGACGTTATTAGCGCTGGGACTCGGTATAACTTTTGCTGAAATCTTGCTGCCGTTTTTTAATGAATTGTCAGGCACATCGCTCCAATTTGAGTACACCACGCTCTCGGTTGCGGCCATGCTGGGCGGGGCGTTGTTGATAAGTCTTATTGCCGGCATTTATCCCGCTTTGATATTGTCGGGCTTCCAACCGGTGCAAGTGCTTAAGGGACGGCTAAATCTTTCTTCTGATAAAAGCCTGTTCCGCAAAACCATGGTGGTTATACAGTTTTCGCTTTCAATAGCTTTGATTATCGGAACATTGATTGTGCATAAGCAACTTAATTATGTGCAACAGAAAGATTTGGGTTATCAGAAGGATAAAATCGTCGTTATTGATTCAGGCATTTCCGGAGATCCCAAAACACCGCTTAGTAAAATTGTTGATGCTGCCTCGAAACGTAAAAAACTTTTTCAAACTAAATTGAATGGGACGCCGGAGGTAAGCGAGTTGGCAGTTTCTTCATATACGCCTGTCCAGATGGGAGGTTGGTTTCGACTTGGTTTTAGAGATAGCCAGGACCAAGAGCGTTCGATCCATGGCAATATTGTAGATGCCGATTTTATTCCCACGCTTGGCATTAAGGTGTTGGAAGGACGTAATTTTTCGGATGAAAATTCTTCGGATAAACGACGTGCCATTCTCGTCAATAAAGCGCTGGTGGATTATTTCGGCTGGAAAAATCCCATTGGCAAACATCTGCCGGGACCCAAATTTGATGATCATAAAGTGATTGGGGTGGTTGAGAATTTTAACTATGAGTCGCTGCATACCCCGGTCGAACCATTGGCTATGGCAATGAGTTCGAAGTTATTGCTGAGTGGGGTGAACAATGTAAGTCTGAGTAATTCCCCTACTCCACGATTTTCACTCAAAATTAGCTCGGCCGACTTGTCCGCTACGATGTCGAAGATCAAGCAGGGCTGGCAGCCAATTGCTCCCGGAACTCCTTTTGACTATACTTTCGTCGATCAGGCGTTGGACAGCCAGTATCGGCAGGAGCAACGACTAAGTAAGATTGTGACTTCCGGTTCAATCCTGGCCATTGTTATTGCATGTCTCGGATTGTTTGGATTGGCTTCGCTGATGATTGCACGTCGCACCAAAGAGATTGGCGTTCGCAAAGTGCTGGGTGCTTCTTCTTCAAGTATCGTGCTGCTGGTTAACAAGGAGTTTACGAAACTGGTAGCTATCGCTTTCGTAATTGCCGTGCCGGTTGCCTGGTATGGGATGCAGCAGTGGCTGCAGGATTTTGCCTACCGAATTGACATTGGGGCCGGCATTTTCCTGATGGCTGGGCTGGCAGCGTTGATGATCGCCTGGCTCACGGTCAGCTATCAGTCGATAAAAGCTACGTTAATTAATCCTGTAGAAAGTTTGAAAAGTGAATGATAAAGACGTGAAATGGGAGACGGCAGATGGTGGAGGCAATTCGTCTGTCTTCTTACGTTTGCCGTCTTGTTCGACTAACAAAAGAAAATTATGCTAAAAAATTATTTTATCATCGCCTGGCGGCACCTCAAAAGTAAAAAATTCTATTCCCTGATTAATATCCTGGGATTGGCGGTCGGCATTTTCTGCTGCATCCTGATTTTCCTGTATGTGCAGGATGAGCTTAGTTACGATCAATTCAATAAGAAAGCAGATCGCATCTACCGAATTGCAGCAAATATTAAATTTGGCGGTCATGATTTTCATAACGCTACGGGCCCGGCTCCGATGGCGTTTACCCTGAAAAAAGACTATCCCGAAGTTAAACAGGTTGTGCGCTTCCGTGATTATGGCAGTTACATGGTGAAGTATAAAGACCAGGCTTACAAAGAAGACAATGTAATCTATGCCGATTCCACACTTTTTGATGTGTTCACCTTTCACTTTGTGCATGGGAATCCTCAAACAGCCCTTACGAGTCCCAATTCGGTGGTCATAACCCAGGAAACTGCTGAAAAATATTTTGGCACCGATGCGGCTGTCGGAAAAACACTTCGGTTTGATAATCGGTCCGATATGGAAGTAACCGGAGTGGTTAAGAGTTTACCGCATAACTCACATTTCCATTTTTCGATTTATATTTCGATGTCTTCGCTGAAAGATAGTCGTAAGCCCAACTGGCTGAGTAATAATTACAATACATACGTAGTACTTGCAAAAGGAGCCGACCCCGACGCTTTTGAGAACAAGATCAACACGCAGGTGTTGCAAAAGTATGTGATGCCCCAAGCTTATAAGGTGTTGGATGTCACCAAAGAGCAAATGGAGGCCTCGGGTAACAAGGTAGAATATTTTTTACAGCCGTTGACAGATATCCATCTGTATTCCCATTTGACTGCGGAACTGGGAGTTAACGGAAATATCCAATATGTCTACCTATTTTCGGCTATTGCATTTTTCGTACTGCTTATCGCCTGTATTAATTTTATGAATCTATCGACGGCGCGTTCGGCCGGTCGTGCGCAGGAAGTAGGCGTTCGAAAGGTGCTTGGCTCCGGACGCAGCCAATTGATGGGACAATTTCTCTTCGAATCGATATTATTAAGTATCATAGCCTTCCTCATTGCGATTGCCGGAGCCCAAATTGCTATTCCTTATTTCAACCAATTGTCAGGTAAAAACTTTGGCATTTCCGTTTTGGCCAACCCCGAGTTGTTACTATTCCTGATTTTGGCTGTCTTTATTATTGGCTTGTTGGCAGGCATTTACCCGGCGTTCTTTTTGTCCTCGTTTCAACCGGTTAAAGTGCTGAAGGGAAAGATAGCTCGCGGGGCTAAAAGCGGTACCCTCAGAAGTGTACTCGTTGTTGTTCAGTTTGCGATTTCTATCATTTTGATTATTGGTACGGTCGTGATATACCAACAAATGCAGTACATCCAAAAGAAAAATCTCGGCTATAAAAAAGATCAGGTGCTGATCCTGGAAAATGCCTATGCCCTGGGAAATAATCTGCCGGTTTTTAAAGAAAACATGAAACGGAATCCGCATGTGACTAATGCAACGATTACCAGCTACCTGCCGGTGCCCTCGAGCCGCAGCGATACTCCCTTTTATACCGGGGCTCAAATGACGAATGATAATAGCGTTTCCATGCAATATTGGAGGGTGGATTATGATTATATCCCCACGATGAAAATGGATATCGTGAAGGGCCGGAATTTTAGTCGTGACATGCCAACAGATTCTTCCGCCCTGATTATTAATCAAAAAGCAGCTGATTTGTTTGGATTTAAGAACCCGATAGGGAAGGAAGTCCGTTCGATGAATGGGATTGTTCCGGGGGCCGGTTATACGGCTTATCATATCATTGGGGTGGTCAAAAACTTTAATTATGAATCGTTACGTCAGAATATTGGTGCGCTTTGCATGCAGTTGGGCCGTAGCCGGGGTCTTGTCGCTGTTCGGTTCGATGCAGCAAGTAGCTCCAGTATTATCCAAAAGGTCAGGACTGAATGGAATAAACTGGCGCCTGGGGCTCCCTTCAATTACACCTTTATGAACAGTAGCTTTGATTCGGTGTACCGTGCCGAAAATCATGTAGGTAAAATCGTAGCTATTTTTTCTGTGCTGGCTATTTTTATTGCTTGTTTGGGTTTATTCGCAATGGCGGCCTATACCGCCGAGCAACGAACCAAAGAAATCGGCGTCCGGAAAGTTTTGGGAGCAACAGTCTTGGATATTATTAAACTCTTATCCACGGATTACGTAAAGCTCGTGTTGGTGGGATTTGCAGTTGCCCTGCCATTGACTTGGTATTCTATGCACGAGTGGCTGCAGGAGTTTGCCTACCAAACCGATTTAAGTATATGGGTTTTTATAGGTGCAGGATTGACAACATTGCTCGTTGCACTGTTCACAGTGAGCTGGCAGTCCATCCGGGCAGCTTTGATTAATCCCGTAAATAGTTTACGAAGTGAATGATAATAGGCTATCAGTCATTAGCAGTCAGCTTTCGGTGACCGATAAGCCAATTTTACTGACTGCTGATAGCTGTCAACAGCAAGCTAAATCAATATGATTAAAAATTATCTCAAAATAGCATGGCGCAATCTTTTTAAACATAAGGGATATACTTTTATCAATATTATTGGGTTAGCGGTGGGGATCGCCGTTTGTACCTTGATTTTTAAGTATGTTCACTATGAACTTTCGTATGATACCTTCCACAAGAAGGCCAATCGGACCTACCGGTTGACTATGGATCTCAATAAGTCGCACATCGCTCTCACACCATCATTGTTGTTGCCTACGATGACCAAAAAGTATCCTGCAGTGAAGACGGGCGTACGGTTATATCCGGCGGCGAATTATAGCCCTTTTGCGGTTCGCTATAAAAATAAAGTATTCGGAGAACGGCGCTTTGCCTACGCTGATTCCACTTTTTTTGATGTGTTCAGCTTTAAACTGTTAAAAGGGAATCCTGAAACGGCACTTGTGCGACCCAATACCGTGGTAATAACCAAAGCTATGGCGAAGAAATATTTCGGAGACAAAAACCCCATGGGCAAAACGCTGACGATCAACAACAGTCGGAAGTTTGAGGTAACCGGGGTGATGGCAAATATGCCAGATAACAGTCACTTCCAGATGGATTTTATCGCCTCGCTGATCACTCGTTCTTCGTGGTCACAGCTGACGGATACTAAAATGCAGGGAGCGCAATTTTATACTTATATCGTGTTAAATAATCCCCGGGCCAGGGCGAAAGTACATGATAAAATCAATCAATTTTTGAGCTCCCGATTGCCCGATCGGTTAAAAGCGAGCGTCGGCTTACAACCGCTCACCGATATTCATCTGTATTCTAATCTTGAAGCAGAGATTCAGCCGCAGAGCGATATTATGTATGTGTGGGCGGCTTCTGCTATTGCTCTGCTTATTTTGATTATTGCCTGTATTAATTATATGAATCTGGCAACGGCACGATCGGCCCGGCGTTCACAGGAAGTGGGAATCCGAAAAGTACTTGGCTCAGATCGTAAACGCCTCATCGCCCAGTTCTATGGTGAGTCGGCCCTGATAACATTTTTGGCGATTATCTGTTCGATACTGTTGATTGAGCTATTTAATCCTTGGTTTAATCAGCTGGTAGGCGAACAATTAGACGTTGCTTTTACCTCACCGATGATATTGGGTCTGTTCTTGGGGATTGGTTTGATTATCACGCTGTTGGCCGGTAGCTACCCGGCCTTGATGTTGTCATCTTTCCGTCCGGCTGCCGTGCTTGAGGGCTCCCGCACCCAGAACCGGAATAGCTTTCTGCGAAAAGGGTTAGTGATCTTTCAGTTTGCCGTTTCAATCGTGCTGATTATTGGTACGCTGGTGATTTACCGTCAGGTGCAATTTATGCAGCATAAGAAGCTGGGCTACCAGAAGAAGAATGTACTGGTACTTACTTCGTACGATAAGGTAGAAACCCATTTCGATACTTTTAAGTCGTTGCTGCGGCAAAACTCCGGCATCAAGCAGGCTACAATGGCTACGGAAACCCCCACTAATATTTTAGGCGCCTATTCTATTGATGTAGAAGGTGCTTCCGTATCCAAAAAATCTGAGGGCAAAATGGTCTCCGGATTAGGGATTCACTACGAGTTTACCAAAACGTTAGGCATTGGGATGGTCGCCGGAAGATCATTGACGAAGACAGATTCTCGCCAGACCAATCCCGGAAAAGGTAAAAAGAAATATAGTTTTCTTGTTAATCAAGCAATGGCGAAGTATTTGGGGGTTAGTCCCAAGAAGCTGATTGGCCGACGAACTAAAGTGAGTGGGCGAGTAGGGCGGATTGTTGGGGTGGTCAAAGACTTTCACTTTGCTCCACTCGATAAAAAAATCAGACCTCTGGTTATATTCCCGAGTGGCAGCTTTAATAAGCTTTTAGTTCGCTTCAATACCGATAATACGCAACAAGCCTTGCAAAATACGCGTGAAGCCTGGCAGAAGCTGTTCCCGAACTATCCCTTTAATTATCGATTCTTGAACCAAGAATATGATGCCTTGTACAAGCAGGAGGCACGTGCCGGTCAAATGTTCAGTCGATTTGCCTTTTTTGCCATTTTGGTAGCCTGTTTAGGCTTGCTGGGGCTCTCTGCCTATACCGTTGAAAAACGCACCAAAGAAATTGGGATTAGAAAAGTGTTGGGGGCATCATTGTCGCAGCTTGTAATTTTGCTTTCCAAAGACTTTACCAAGCTGGTACTCATTTCCATTGCAATAGCCATTCCGGTTGGCTGGTGGATGATGAGCAACTGGCTGCAGGATTTTGCATATCGGATTGATATCAAAGTCTGGCAGTTTGCCATTGCGGGTAGTGCTTCGCTGGTGGTTGCCTGGCTGACGGTCGGCTGGGTATCGATTAGGGCAGCGCTCATGAATCCTGTAAAGAGTTTGAGAAATGAATAATGAACAAGCTATCAGTCTTCTAATAGTCAGCTTTCAGTTGGAACAATCTGCTTTTACTGACTGCTGATAGCCGATAGCTGAAATTTGAAAGGTGAGACTGCAAACGTGAAAAGGGCTAAGATGTTCACTGCTCACCTTTGCCATCTGCCTTCGACTGAAAGGAGAAAACATGATTAAAAATTACCTTAAAATCGCATTTCGTAACATCCGGAAGAATCCGGCCTATTCCTTTATTAATATCTTTGGACTAGCGCTGGGGATGGGGGTCGCTATCTTGATCTTGTTGTATGTTCAGGACGAGTTGAGTTATGATACCTATCACAAGAAGGCTGACCGCATCGTGCGGGTGTCTCGCGAGTGGTTCAATGATGATGGAAAAACCAGCCTTCACCTGGGACACGTGGCACCGCCTTTTGGTCCGCTGTTGCAGCAGGATTTTCCACAGGTTCAGCAGGCGGTACGCTTTTTCCAGGCAAATCCCTTAATCAAGTCCGAGGATAAATCTTTTGTCGAAGATCGTTTCTTTTTTGCTGATCCAAATGTGTTTAATGTATTTTCATGGAAGATGCTGGAAGGAGATCCAGCTACTGCACTTACGTATCCGGAGGGGATTGTACTTACCAAACGTACAGCTAAAAAATATTTTGGGAGCCAGGATCCAATGGGCAAGACTTTGCAGTTCGAATACCGGGGCGTAACTTTTCCTTTCCAGGTGAAAGGCGTGATGCAGGATGTGCCTGAAAATTCACATTTTCATTTTGATTTTCTGGCATCAATGGATCCAGTGATAAAATTTTATGGTGGCCAGAAACAGTTTATGCAAAATTATGGTAGTAATAATTTTTCTACCTATCTGTTGCTGCCAAAAGGATACGATTATCACAAACTACAAAAACAGTTACCCGATTTTATTGATCGTCACTTGGGCATTAATGATCAGGGAGAGAAGGCCTCCAAAGGCACGCAGCTTGATTTGATGCCACTGACCGATATCCATTTGCATTCACATCTGGACTCTGAAATTGAAGCCAATGGCAGTATCGAGAATATCTATATTTACTCTGCCATTGCTTTTTTTATCCTGTTAATTGCATGCATCAATTTTATGAATCTTTCGACGGCTCGATCAACCAAACGAGCTGTCGAAGTCGGGCTACGCAAAGTGATAGGTGCTGATCGTAGATCTTTGCTTCAGCAGTTTGTCGGCGAATCCGTGCTGCTCTCATTTTTGGGTTTGATTGGAGCTATTATATTGGTAGAATTGGCTTTACCATATTTCAACGATTTTGTGGATAAAAGTCTGCATTTGGGATACTTGCACAACTGGGGGCACCTGTTGGGACTCATCGGCATTGCACTATTCGTAGGCTTGGTCGCCGGCAGCTATCCAGCCTTTTTTCTTTCGGGATTTGAGCCGGCCAGCGTCCTGAAAGGAGCCTACAAAACGGGTGGCATACATAAGCGGTTCCGGTCGGTGCTCGTGGTGTTACAATTTACTATATCCATTGCCTTGATCGTCTGTATGGGTATCGTGTACAATCAGCTGGATTATATGCAAAACAAGGATCTTGGTTTTGATAAGGAAAATATTGTGGTACTTCCGGCAAGTAATAAAATAACTTCTAATTATGAGAACGTTCGTAAACAACTGCTAAAGAACCCCGGAATCATTAATGTATCCGAACAGAGCAGGGTACCGTCTGGGCGATTGCTGGATTCACAGGGTGGGGCCGCTGAAGTGAACGGACAGCTTCAGGATTTGAAGGTCCGGGTTGCCGATATTCATGTGAGCTATCATTTTATGGATACGTTTGGGATTAAGCTGATAGCCGGTCGAAATTTTAATTTTGAGCTGGCCAGTGATTCGTTGCACTCATTCATCCTGAATAAAGCGGCTGTGGAGGCCATCGGATGGTCATCCCCGGAAACGGCCATAGGCAAGGAGTTTAATTATGGAGGAAGAAGGGGAAAAATTATTGGTGTGACGACCAATTTTAATTTCGAGTCGCTTCATCAGAAAATTGCACCTATTGTGTTCATGATTCCCAAAGATCGAATTTCAAATGTGGCTGTTAAATTTCGAGAGGGCAAGCGCGAAGAAGTGCTTTCCTTCCTGAAAGGAAAATGGGCTTATTGGCGTCCTGATTTTCCATTTTCCTATTATTTCGTAGCTCAAAATTTTGATTCGCAATACGCCTCTGAACGTATACTCGGACAAATATTCGGTTTTTTCTCCTTGTTGGCTGTTATTATAGCTTCGCTTGGCTTATTTGGACTGGCTTCTTTTACGGCCCAGCAGCGTATTAAAGAAATTGGTATTCGTAAAGTATTAGGAGCTACTGTATCCGAAATCGTGATGTTGTTATCTAAACGTTTTACATTATTGGTGATATTGAGCATTGTACTAGCCACTCCCATTGCATGGTATGCAATGAGCAACTGGTTGGATACTTTTGCGTATAGTATTCAGATGCCGGCACTCACTTTTGTATGGGCTGGGTCCATTGCTCTGGTGATTGCCTGGGTAACAATTTCGTATCAGTCGGTAAAAGCCGCGCGGGTTAACCCGGTAGAAAGTTTAAAGAATGAATAATGAATAAGCTATCAGTCTTCAACAGTCAGCTTTCAGTTTTATAAACTGCTTTGGCTGACTGCTGATTGCTGATAGTTGAAAGCTTAATAAATATGATCAAACTTAGAAACATAGATAAATATATTGATAAGCGATTTCAACGGACCTTCATCCTGAAGGGAATTGACCTGGATATCGAGGAGGGAGAATTTGCCACGGTGATGGGACCGAGCGGGGCCGGCAAATCCACGCTGTTGAATATTTTGGGATTCCTGGATGAGCCTTCCGAAGGGGAGTATCATTTTCTGGGGAAACCGGTACATGATCTCAGTGAGAAGCAGAAATCCAACTATCATAAATCGCATATTGGTTTTGTGTTCCAGGCTTATCATTTGATTGATGAGATGACTGTTTATGAAAACATTGAGATGCCCTTGCTCTATCGCAAAGTAAAAAGCAAACAGCGTAAGGCTATGGTTGCTGATTTGCTTGACCGCTTCAACATTGTGGCAAAGAAAGATTTGTTTCCACCCCAATTATCTGGTGGACAGCAGCAGGTCGTGGGGGTCGCCCGGGCACTCATCGGAAGTCCGAAATTGATCCTGGCTGATGAACCAACAGGTAACCTGCATTCCGAACAGAGTGAGCAAATTATGGAACTGTTTAAGAAATTAAACGAGGATGATGGCGTGACAATCATCCAGGTCACGCATTCCGAAAAGATGGCTTCCTATGGAGATCGTATTATCAATTTGAAAGATGGAGCCATTGTGGAAGAGAATCCTTACGAAGAGCAGATAAACTAAGTTGTAAGAAAAAGAGAAGGGGACATTTTCAAAGCATGTCCCCTTTATTTTAAATACTAATGTTTGTTACCTCGGCCTCTCTTTTTACTACGATTTCGCTTACGTTTTGATTTATGCGAATGCGGCTTATTCTTTTTGTGAATTTTGCCACGTTTATGATCTTTATCCACCCTTTGATTGCGGGATCTCCGTTTTTTGCCAATCCATTTGCGATGTTTCCGAGAGCGATTTGTTCTTTTGTTGTACAAGGATTGGAATCCCGTTCTAGGGCTAAATCGCTTTCTTCCAACTCGATTGCGATTGTATGCTCCCCTTCTGTGATTTCTTTTTATAGCTCTATTCATTTTATGTCGGTATCTTCGAATTCGTTTTTTGAATCTCAGCTCAATATTGGCTCCATTGTAATAATCATTATAATTTTTGTGATGTGATCTATTCCTCATCCATTTTCGATAACGTCTTAGATGTGGGTGGGCTCGTCGGCGCCATCCACGGGGGAGCCGGCGTTTGGGAGCTTTTAGGAAAGCCAGAGATAACCCATCCAGCCATATTTGAATGGCATAAGTAGGAGTATAGTAATCATCATGCCCGAATCGGTGCCGTACGTACCACCTTCGTCCCCGCAAACGAATCAATAATGAGCGATCTCGGAAGCCATCCCGATAACCCGACCGGTAAGCATGAATATTTTGAACCATGTTAATAAAATGAGATCTATAGTAATGCTGGTTATTTACACCGTCCATATATCCCTGCAGATAGGTTGACTCATAGGAGGAGTAATTCCGCCGATAGTTGTCAACATCGAGCCGAAAATGAATAAATGGCCGAAAAGACCGGTAAGTCAATTCAATATGGGTATTCTGGGCCGTCAGGGGTACGTTAAATATGATTAATAATCCTAATAAAATGGATAATTTTTTCAACATAATAACCTCCTGTAATTGTTAGGGAACTATTTTCTAAATATTGATTAATGGGCGAGAGGCCAATAGCATGATCATGTGTGACATGATCATGCTAGTAAAAATGTTGTAATGCCAGGTTGCTTTACGAAGGGAATTGCTTGATGATGGCTGGGTGATGAGTTTTATTCGCTTGTCGTTCGAAACGGTGTTTCAACTTACCATAGGCTGTTCGATTTCGCACATTAAGTGTTTTATTTCGAACATGTTAGTATGGTGGGTACTGTTTAAAAGCAAATAAAGGCCATTCCAGGTTTGGTACGATTATTGGTCTTAAATTATATAGTTAGGAATTAGAGATCTGCCCGAATGACCGGTAACTAACAACCAATAACCAATTGTCAATGTTTAAAACTTATGTCAAAATAGCTTTTCGTAATATCCGCAGGAATCCGATTTATTCCGCCATTAATATTTTAGGTTTGGCAATCGGGTTGGCTAGTGCAATTGTGATTGGGCTGTGGGTCCATCGAGAGAGTAGTTACGATCAGCAATTTGATCATGCGGATCGTATTTATCGGGTGGGCGTTTCTTTTATGAATATTGGACGCATGGCACCCGGACCAGAGCAATTTAATGAGTTTGCCCGAAAGATGCCCCAGGTTGAGCTAACTGCAAGCCTTTCGAATGCGAGTTCAAAAGTTGTTTCTGTGGGATCAGAGACTTTTAAAGAATCCAACATTTTTTTCGCCGATTCTACTTTTTTCGACCTTTTCTCCTATCAATTTGTGGCCGGTAATCGCGAAACGGCTCTTGATAATCCCCATACCGTAGTACTGACGCAGAAGATTGCCGGCAAATATTTCCAGAATGGGCAAGCCCTGGGACAGACGATAGAACTTGGGGAGGATAAAACGGTTTATACCGTAACCGGGGTCATCAAGAAAATCGGTCACTCTCATATACCGGCAGAGCTGTTTTTCCATTTTGGCCCGGGGCACCAGACGAACTGGCTGTCAGCGCACTACTACAATTATGTGCTATTGAGGAAAGGAGTCACACAAGCCGAATTTCAGAATCATTTGAATCGGCTGGTAAAGAATACAGTGTTCCCGACCTTACATACCAAACAATCTTATCAAGATTGGATCAAAACCGATGCTGCTTATCATTTTATCCCAATGCCGATTACTGATATTTATTTGAAATCACACTTGCGGTTCGATTTAAATACAGGCGGTAATGAAATGAATGTATTTATTTTTACGATGGTTTCCATTTTTATTCTGCTCATCGCGGCAGTGAACTTTATCAATATAACGACTGCACGCGCTTCGAATCGAGCAAAAGAAGTGGGGGTGCGGAAGTCACTGGGCGGCCGGCGGTTGTCTTTGGTAGGACAATTTTTAGCAGAGTCTGTAATAACAAGCCTGATTGCATTGGTGGTTTCTCTTGGACTTGCAGAATTATTTCTTGCCATCTTTGAAAGATTTATTGGTCTTAAATTGTTGAATACCGTATTGCTAAGCACCAATCAAATCCTGATAGTTTCAGGTGCTACGATTTTGATTGGCATTTTAGCTGGATTATATCCAGCATTTTACCTGTCATCATTTCGTCCGACCGAAGTACTAAAAGGAAGGATTTCGAATTCCCGAACTAGTAGATTTCGTAATCTACTAGTGGTCGTACAATTTACAATTGCTATTTGCTTGCTGGCTTGTACCGGATTGGTCTATCAGCAGCTGCAATTCATGCGAACGAAGGATTTGGGGCTGAATACCCGTAATGTACTCGTGATTTCAAATCCGGATCAAATTGGAAATCAGGCAGATTCTTTTAAAAAGCAGTTGCTGAACTTGAGTGCGGTTGAATCAGCGAGCTACAATGTACGGATTCCCGCAGGAAGTGGGGTATGGATCAATACATTTAAAACACCCGGTATGAAGGATGGGATCCCATTTCAATCATTCGAAGGAGATTACGATTTCGTCAAAACGATGGGTTTTCAGCTATTAAAGGGACGCGATTTTTCGAAAGATATTGCGAGCGATACAGTGGGTGTTATTCTGAACCAGACAGCTGTCAAAAGGCTGGAGCTTAAGCACCCGATCGGTGCCCGGCTAAATAATCATGATCGGGTTATTGGCGTCGTTTCGGATTTTAATTTTGAGAGCTTGCGTCAGGCTATTGAACCAGTGGCGATAAAGCTGAATAAATCATCGCACCGTCGATTGGCTGTAAAAGTGAATACGGCCAACTTAACCGGATTATTATCGCAAGTGCAAAAGATTTGGCAATCCTATAGTGTAGCTAAACCACTGGATTATCATTTTCTGGATCAGAATTTTGAAAAAATGAGATCTAAAGAACGAGTTCTTGCTAAAGCGGTACTGTTGTTTTCACTCTTGGCTATTATTGTTTCGTGCCTGGGATTGTACGGATTGTCAGCCTACATGTGTGAGCTGAGAACGAAGGAAATTGGTGTCAGGAAAGTGTTGGGAGCTAGTGTATCCAACATTATCATCCGCCTTACTAAAGATTTCACGAAACCAGTTGCTGTAGCTATGATTATTGCTATCCCCGTAGCCTTTGCTATCATGCACCACTGGTTGAATAATTTTGCATATAAAATTGATATCGGTCCATGGGTTTTTGTCGGTGCCTGTGCGATGGGTCTCTTTATTGCATGGTTAACGGTGAGCTGGCAATCGCTGAAAACGGCCCTGATGAATCCGGTAAAGAGTCTCCGAAACGAATAAGCATTCAGTCCGTGATTAGTTTTTAACGAGAGAATTGGCTGCTGTTATGGGTAGCTGATGCCTGATAGCTGAGGTAATAACTATTCAAAATATACGAGTAGATCAATCAGTTGCGTAGTCACATAGAGCATTACGATTGCGACTGGGTTCTTTATCATATTGGATCGCCACATGAGGGGAAAATACCTATCACGTTCAAATTCAATCCGTCCGAAAATAGCAAGTAACTAAGTGTCCGTTTGCTTCTTGATTGGGTTTATCCTTAATCAAAAGATTAGATTTTTTTAATAAAGGGTAAATCAATGTAACATTATTCGGGTTTCCTCTCTTGCTTTCTAAACAAGATATAGAAAACAAGCCCATCCCAAGTCAGGGAGTTGAAAGTAAAGGTTAGGTATGCTTAAGAATTATTTAAAAGTTGCCTTGCGTAATCTTGGTAAACGTAAGGGATTCACATTCATCAATATCATGGGTTTAGCACTAGGCATCGCATGTTGCCTGTTAATAGCTATCTACGTGTTCCATGAACTTAGATATGACAAGTCTTATAAAAAAGCAGATCGTATATATCGTATCACCCAAAAGACAGTGACCCCATCTGACCAGGAAAATGGCGCAACTACGCCATTTCCAGTTGCAACGGCTCTGAAAAATGATTTTCCGGGGCAGATTGACAAGGTGGTACGTTTTTTTGATATGCAGGAAGACAATCATACTGTCTTGGACAGTTCACGTGAAAAAAAATTTAGAATCGATAATTTCTATTATGTCGATTCTTCATTTTTTGATGTTTTTAATGCTCAATTGGTGCAGGGTAACCCTGGCAAGGCTTTGCAGGATCCAATGTCAGTAGTCATAACAGAGGAACAGGCCCATCGTTATTTTGGAAATAAAAATCCAATGGGCAGGATGCTGGATTTTGAGGGACAGGGTCATTTTACTGTTACGGGAGTAATGAAATCGTTGCCTTCGAATTCGCATATAAAAATTGACATGCTGGCATCTTTTAACAGCCTTAGGAAAATGTATCATTCCGATTCGTATCTGCATGACTGGTTTTGGAATCCGTGCTGGACCTATGTTTCGCTGAAAAAAGGAGTTAGCTCTAAAAAGGTTGAGAGTGAACTCCCTGCTTTTGTAAAGAGAAATTATACAGGTCGTGCACCGGGCGAAAAGATTTCGCTCTCGCTGCAACCAATCACGGCCATTCATCTCTATTCGCATCTTGACGATGAGATGCATCCGAATAACTCTATTTTTTATATCTATCTCTTTTCAGCGGTCGCTGTGCTTATTCTAATTATCGCATGCATAAATTTTATGAATTTAAGCACGGCCCGCTCTACAGAACGTGCCCGTGAAGTTGGCATGAGGAAGGTTCTTGGCGCTGGTCGCGGCCAACTTTTTGGTCAATTTATCGGAGAATCATTTCTAATGACATTGCTGGGATTTGTTGTAGCCCTTAGTCTTGTTTACCTGGTACTGCCCTGGTTTGATCATTTCGTGGGAAAGCAACTCTCGTTTAACTTTTTGGAAAGTTGGCAAAGAATAGCCTCACTCATCGGACTTTTTGTATTGATTGTTATTTGTTCTGGTTTATATCCGGCAGTCTATCTTTCGGGCTTTAGTCCAACGTCCATTATGTCTGAAATATCAGCTAAGAGAAGTGGAGGGAAATTTCTACGTAGAGGATTAGTAGTCTTCCAATTTGTATTATCAGTGATGCTGATTATTGGTACTACCATTGTGTACTTACAACTCCGTCACATGCAAAATGAAAAAATAGGTTTTGATAAAGAGCATATTGTCGTCTTACCGATAAAGCAAAATCTTATCGCCTGGGAGTTTCAAAAATTTAAAAAGAAAGCGTTGGCCAGTACGAATATACTCAGCGTTACCGGGACGAGTAAGGTCCTGGGATCCAAAAAGCAGACTTTCTCCAAATATGCTCCTGCTCAACAGCCCGAAAATGCCCCAACTAATATGATATTATACGTAACCTATGATTTTTTGGATACTTATAATATAAAATTATTAGCTGGACGTACTTTTTCCCGCAGTCATCCCACCGATTCAACCAGCGCGATTCTTATTAATCGAACAATGCTCCGGCAGCTTGATGTTGATACGCCGCATCAAGCCTTGGGAAAAACATTTTATTACACAAATTCGAAAGACAAACGAAAAAAATATCAAGTAATCGGCGTCGTCAGGGATTTTAATTACACTTCTATCAAAAAGCCAATAAGTCCTTTGGTAATTAATCTGATTCAGGGAATTAAGCCTACCGTTCGTCGTATCAAATACGCGGTCGTACGATTTGCCCCAAATAGTGTACAGGCCGGTTTATCTGATCTGAAGAACGTATGGAAAAAAGTCAATTATATTGATCCCTTTACCTATTCTTTTCAAAATCAAGAATTGCAAAAAACGTATAAATCTCAGGCAAAGATGAGTCAAATTACCGGATTATTTGCAATACTCTGTATCCTTGTAGCCTGCCTCGGGTTATTTGGCTTAGCTTCATTTACCTCATCACTGAGAACAAAAGAGATTGGTATCCGAAAAACACTTGGTGCCACGCTAACAGGTATAGTTGGTTTATTATCTAAAGAATATCTAAAATTGGTATTGCTGGCCAATATCTTTTCCTGGCCCATTATATATTATTTAGCCTCTGAATGGCTCCGAAAATTCCCAAATCATATTTCTTTAGGATGGAATCTGGTGATCGTTTTTGCAGCTGTTGGGATTATGAGTTTGGGCATTTGCATGCTAACCGTAAGCTATCAGTCTATTCGGGCAGCTTTGGTGAATCCTATCGAGAGCATTAGGCAAGAATGATGTACTCATCTTGAACATTAAAGCAGCTGAAACTTGAGAGGACCCAGATAGTCTAATTCTATTTGTACTGATACTAAGTTCGTTTTCATTTGAGCTAATTTGTGAGTCCAAAAATGGGGTCATATGAAATAAAGGGAACTTTTTTATATCGAAAAATTGTATTAAAATATCCTTAAAAGATTATCACTCAAGAAATGAAAGGGGAGCCAAGTCATGAATAAAAGGATTAAAAATGAAGGTCAGGGGCGAATATTTAATTATGATTTTTTAGAATATATGACGAAGGCACCGGCACTGGTGTCGGCAACTATTTATATTTCTATATTAGTGGGTCTTTTATATTATGGATATAAACTTCAGGTTGTCGGATCATTTGCTATTGGTGTGGGAGTATATCTGGGCGCTATGTTTTTTTGGACTTTTTTCGAATATTTTTTTCACCGCTATATCAACCATTTGGATGAATATTTTCCAGATTCAAAATGGGCTCATTCCATTGCTCATACTATTCACGGTATCCATCATGAGTATCCACGCGATAAAGAACGACTGATGATGCCCCCGATTCCGGGATTAATCATTGTATCTCTGCTTTATATCGGATTTGAATCGGCTTTAGGCGATCTAACGTATGTTTTTATGCCTGGTTTTATGACGGGTTATCTTATTTATGCCAGCATCCATATCATGGTACATAAGCGGCACATTCCTTCTTTCTTAAAAACGCAATATCGCCATCATGCCTTGCACCACTATAAATATCCTAACAAGGCTTTTGGAGTCTCAACGACGCTTTGGGATCGGGTTTTTGGAACTATGCCTCCCAAGAGTTAACCATGAATTATTCAAGAGCATATCTAAAATGATCGATAGCTCACGGGTATCACTGAAATGTTGCAAAATTTGATGATGGGGTAGCTTTGAAGGTAAAAATATGCATTCAATGTATCAGGATACGTCTCAACCGTTATTTCAATTTTGCCTTGCCAAGCAAATTTCCCGGTGAATGATCCGGGAATATTGGCTATCGTTGAAAACGTTACTTTTAGGCATTTTTCAGATATATTTCGGTAACTAATGGAAACGTGATATTGTCATGGCCATAACAAAGTATCATATTGGATGTACTGTTTGGAGCCTCAAAGCGTGGATTGGTAATTTTTTTACTGATGATGCCAAGTCCAGCGATTTTTTGTCGCAATATGCTTCTGTTTTTAATTCGGTTGAAGGAAATACTTCTTTTTACAGTATTCCGAGCGAAAAACGAGTTAAAGAATGGGCAAAGTCTACACCGGACGGATTTAAATTCTGCTTCAAATTTCATCGATCTATCACACATCATAAACTACTCAAAGATGTAGAGGATGATGTCAAAAGCTTTTTGGAGTCTTTTGATGCGATTACAGATCGGCTGGGACCTTTTTTTATCCAATTGCCCCCACAATTTTCACCGGCAGAATTTGATCGTCTGGAGGCTATGGTAAATTTTTTGCCCGGTTCTTATAGTTATGCTGTGGAAGTACGGCATCCGGATTTTTTTGATCACGGCAGACAAGAGCATCGTCTTAACCGATTGCTCAAAACGTATAACATCGATAAAGTCACTTTTGATACTCGTAAGTTGCATTCTATGAAATCGCAAGAAAAATCCATCGTCGAAGCCCAAAAGAAAAAGCCTAAGGCGCCGGTTCGATTTGACAATACAGGTTCGCGACCTGTTGTACGATTTGTCGGATCCAACGATCCCGTTACTAATGAACCCTATTTAAAAGAATGGGCTATTGTAGTTGCTGACTGGATTAAAGAAGGACTGCATCCTTATTTCTTTCCCCATTCTCCCGATAAAGTGAGTCAACCGGCTATTGCCCGGAAATTTCATCAGCTGCTCTCTGAGCTTATTGATATGGATCCCATGCCGTCTTGGCCCAAAGAACGCCAAAATGAGCAGATGGATTTGTTTTAACCAAGTCCGTTATCTTCGTTACATCTAAGATCCTACTCCCAACTGACGTTGGGACGGAATGATAACAATGGTTTTCTTTTGGGATTTTTGTCCGTGTTGAACTGCCTCGAATTACTCGAATGATAATTCATTTTTAAAACTCCCAATTTGTAAATATCATCGAATAGAATTTTCAAGATCATTTGAATCAAAATCTTCAATGAAGAAAGTAATAACGGCTCAAAAACTCTTCCTTATAATCTCGTTAATTAGCTGTGCTTCCTTGGTAAAAGCACAATCATCCGTGCAGCTTAACCTGTTGGGACAGGTAGAAATTCCTTACAATTATTCGTTTCAGGATACGCCAATAGGTGGATTATCGGGTTTAAGCTACGATTCCACCAATCAAACTTTTTATGTAATTAGTGATGACCGAAGCGATCTGGCATCGGCTCGGTTTTATTCCTTTAAAATAACGTTAAACGGGCGGGGTAAGTTGGTGAAAGGTGGCATTAACTGGCAGGCAATGCATACGCTGAAAACAAAAGCGGGGAAAAATTATGCCCAGGGCGCCATTGATCCGGAAGGCATCACCGTGGGACCAAAAGGTTTGATCTACATTTCATCGGAGGGCGATCCTCAAAAAAATGTAGCGCCATTTATTAATGCTTATTCTACTGATGGGATTTATAAAAAGTCACTGCCGATTCCCGATGAGTATTGGCCTGCCAATCCCCAAAAGCGGACCCATTTTGGTATTCGTGAAAATCTGGCCTTTGAAGGGCTTTCAATCAGTCCGGATGGGAAGAGGCTTTACACTGCAATAGAAAATGCACTTTTGCAGGATGGCCCCGCAGCAGACAGTACGCATAGCAGTCCTTCCCGTATGATGGTTTATGATATGCCCTCCGGCCATATTGCGCATCAGTATGAATATGAGGTGTCGCCGGTTCATTTTACGGGAGCTTCTCATGGTGAATTTTCGGTTGATGGTCTTTCGGATGTGCTAGCTATCGATAATAGTGGCCATTTGTTGGCTTTTGATCGGAATTATGTAGCCGGACAAGGTAATAAAATTTATTTATATGAAGTCTCAAGCAAAGAAGCAACTGATATTAAGGATGTTAGCAGCCTTAAAAAAAATGATCGTCCGGTAGAGCCTGTTAACAAAACATTGGTAGCAAATATGAGCGACTATGGGATTACAATCGATAACTTTGAGGGACTAACGATAGGACCGAAACTACAGAATGGAGACCGATTACTGCTAATGGTATCAGATAATAATTTTTCATCGAGTCAAAAGACACTCTTTACTGCTTTTTCGTTGCGGGTCAAATGAATAAACAGGAGATTAGCAAAACTCTCTAAACAGGCAGGTTATAGCTTACTTAACGCCTTGAACTTTCATATCGATTTTGTAGAGTGATTTGCTGGCCGTAATAAAAAGCGTTTGTCGATTGGAACCGCCGAATGTGACGTTGGCCGTCCAGTCTTCATCAACGGGAATATGCTCTATTTTTTTGCCGTTTTTGTTGAAGACCGTAACGCCATTACCGGTTAGATAAACATTACCCTGCTTGTCTAACGTCAAACCATCAGAGCCCATATTGGCGAAAAGCTTCTTGTCAGATAAGCTTCCATCCTTATTAACGGAAAAGGAATACGTTTTTTTAGCTCCGATATCAGCTATAAATAGAGTTTGACCATCCTGTGTGCCGATGATGCCGTTAGGTTTAACAAAGTCATTTACAACAATCTTAACATTCTTCTTATCAGGAGTAAGGTAGTATACGCGTTCTTTTTTAATATCTTTTTTGGTTCTTTTCCAGTAATCGCGTTGATAATACGGATCGGTAAAATAAATACCCCCCTTGGGATCCACCCATACATCATTAGGACCATTCAATCGATGGCCTCTGAAATTTTTTACCAATACGGTTACTTTTTTCTTTGGACTAATAGACCATAACTCATCGTTTTTATCCGCAGCAGTAATCAGGTTTCCCTGATGATCAAAATACATACCGTTAGATCGGCCGACATGATCCATAAATAAAGACAGTTTCCCGTCTGTACTATATTCCCAAATTTTATTGTTAGGCTGATCGGTGAAAAATACATTTCCATCTGTATCGGTTGCCGGACCTTCGGTGAAAGAAAATTGGCTGGAAACTAGCTGGAGCGTTGCTCCATTTGCAATAACCGGACTTCCCTGTGCTTTGATTTGGTAATTAGGAAAAAGTACCAAAAAGCATAATGCCAACAGAAGACGGTTGGTCTTGAAAATCCACGTTATTGTATTCATAGCTGTTGATTAAAATTTTGAAGTATTAAACATCTATTGTAACAGATACAACGATGGTAATCAATTTTAACATAAAACTCTAAAATCCGTAGTATAATAGTCTTGACAAGTTACTATATCTAAGGATTTTAGCCGTTGGAAATATCATCCGTCTTCGACTAACGAAGCATAGCTTTCAAAGCCGTTTCATGATCGTGGGTTTTATTTCCCGCTGATGATGAGGTTACCAACCACGGGGAGGGTTGTTTAATCCAATACCTTAACCCCAAATGTGTTAAATTAAAGTAAACGTTTTTAGGCCTAAGCGTGTAATTTCAACGTAAAATCCTTACCTTTGTAAGCTTTTTCGAATTACGAAATTTATTGAAACCTCATGTCTCAGACGGATACTGCAACAAAATCTGAAAATAACATAGTCGAAGAGGCTCGGCGACGGAGAACCTTTGCGATTATCTCTCACCCTGATGCCGGTAAGACGACGCTTACTGAAAAGCTACTTTTATATGGAGGCGCCATCCACGAAGCCGGATCCATTCGTCAGCGTAAAGCTAATCGCTATGCAGCTTCGGATTGGATGGCCATCGAAAAGGAACGCGGTATTTCGGTAACATCTTCGGTGTTACGTTTCGAGAAAGACAACATCAAATTCAATTTACTTGATACCCCCGGGCACAAGGATTTTTCTGAAGACACCCTTCGCACACTTGTCGCAGCCGATACAGCATTAATGGTCATCGACGTTGCCAAGGGTGTTGAAGAGCAGACTGAGAAGCTCTTCGAAGTCTGTAAGATGCGTGAAATACCAATTATCACTTTTGTTAATAAATGTGACCGTCCCGGACTTGAGCCATTAGAAGTAATTAGCAATATCGAAAACCAGCTGGGCATTGAACCCATTCCAGCCTCCTGGCCTTTGGGCTACGGAAAAGATTTTCAGGGGATTTATGATTTAATAGGCAAAAAACTGCACTTGCAGCGCAAAGAAGAACATGGGGCCAAGAAGGCGAAGACTGAAGTTTATGATCTTGAAGAGGGATTGGAAAAAGCGGTTTTATCAGACCATGAGAAAGAGAAATTTCATGAAGAAGTGATGCTTACCGAAGATATGTTCGAGATGATGGACCGCCAAACATATCTTAACGGGAAATGCACACCGGTCTTTTTTGGTTCCGCTTTGAACAACTTCGGATTGGATGTCTTTCTCGATTATTTTGCTGACTTAGCCAATCCCCCACAACCGTATGCTGATGAAAATGAATCCGAACGCAATATCGAGAAAGGATTTTCCGGTTTTGTATTCAAGATGCAGGCCAATATGAATCCTGATCACCGGGACTGTGCAGCATTTATTCGCATTACATCCGGCAAGTTTGAACGAGGGCTGGAAATCACGGAGAGTAATACGGGTAAAAAAGTAAAAATGTCTACACCGCATACCTTGATGGGCGATGAGCGTCATATCCTGGAAGAAGCTTATCCGGGAGATATTGTTTCTCTCTTTAATCCCGGCTCATTCCGCATTGGTACTACGATTTACGGCGACGATCCGGTGAAGTTTAATGTGATTCCACTCTTTACACCAGAGCATTTTATGAAGGTGTCGACGAAGGACCCGTTTCAGCGTAAGCAATTACGGGAAGGGCTCAAGCAGTTGGCCGAAGAGGGCGTTGTGCACGTTTTCGAGGTGCCACATGGAGTTGGAAATGAACTTTTACTGGGAACAGTCGGCGCGTTGCAGTTTGAGGTTGTCAAACATCGAATGCTTACTGAATATAATACTGAGCTGAATATGCATTCGGTTTCCTACCACTCTGCTCGCTGGCTGGGTAATAACGATAAAGTGATCGAAACGCTTGAAAGCAGCTATTCCACGCATGTTACTAAAGATATGGAAGGGAATCCTATTGTATTATTTGACAGCGGATATGCATTAAACCAAGCTGAAGAAAAAGTAGGAAAAGAAAATCTATATAAATTCAAACAAAGTTAAAGAGAGCTTTTCAAACACCCTATAAAATATAATGCTCTTTGGGGGCTATAAGCCAGCTATTCGGTCAGAATCATATCTTTTTTGCTCAAGGGTCTATTTCTGATAAAGGATAATGCAATGACTTTTTTATCAGAATTTATACTTTTTGGAGATTCAGTACGGTAGTAATAACTTAAAAAGCGAAAAATTTAAATTATTAAACCGTATGGATGGGAAAATGAGTATAAAAACGAAGCCGACTGTTTATACATGTTTTTTATGTCTTTTGATGATTACCGTCGCACAGGCACAGCCCAAAATTCCACAGTCTCCAAAGCAGGCGACCCACCTAAAGGTCAATAATAAACCGTTAAATCGGGTAGATTCGTTGATCTATACCTCTATTCGTGACCATGCCTTTCCGGGGGCTGCTGTTGCTATTGGCATGGGTTCTTCTATCGAAAAACTTCAAGGTTATGGCCATTATTCCTATCGTAAACAGATCCATCCTATTACTCCTTATACGGATTTTGATCTTGCTTCCATGACAAAAGTCATCGCTACAACAACAGCAGCTATGCAACTTTATGAGGACGGGAGACTTGCGCTTGATTCAACGGTAGCGCATTATCTTCCAGACTTTGCCCAACGTGGTAAAGATCAGATTACCATCCGCCAGCTTTTGACGCATTCCTCAGGACTTAAACCTTATATCCGTCCCAAAAAGGAAGGGCTGCACAGCCGCAAGCAGATTCTTGATACGGTTATGGCACCGAAACTGAAGTATACTCCTGGTTCAAAGTCTGTTTATAGCGGGCTCAATATGATTACGTTAATGAGAGTTATAGAGACAATAACAGGCCAGGAATTTCCAACCTACTGCGAGCAGCATATCTTTAAGCCGTTAAGGATGGCAAATACAGGGTTTCGACCCGGAGGATTAACTGATACGACGAATTTTGCTCCTACTGCTAATCATCAACGTAATGTTTTTCAAGGGGTTGTAAATGATCCACTTGCCCGTGCCATGGGAGGGGTGAGTGGGAATGCCGGATTATTTTCAACAGCTTCTGATCTTTCGAAATTTGCTTTTATGCTTTCGCATAAGGGACGAATCTATGGCAGGCAGTTTCTAAAGCCATCGACGATTGAGCTATTTACCCATCGTGCAAACGTACCTAACTCAACCCGCGCCTTGGGATGGGATACAAAGACTGAGGAAGGATATTCTTCGGCCGGTCATCTCTTTGGACCACGTAGTTTTGGTCATACGGGCTATACTGGTACTTCGATCTGGTTTGATCCCGATCAGCAGCTTTTTGCAATTTTATTAACTAACCAGGTTTATCCTAAGGGGCATCATGACGCCATTTTTACCGTACGTTCAAAATTCTATGATTTAGTGTATTCAAGATTAGTAGGAGCAACTAACAAGCCCCAATGAGTTGTTTTATGGGGGAATGTTGAACACAAAAATACATTCTGCCATTAGAAGAAATTGAATCCAAATAAATCATTAGCGCGGGAATTAATTCCTGCGCTAATGATATGCGTCTGTCTTATCGTAGAGGTAAGCGCCAGTTTTATATGTTATTTAACTATCACTTCCCTCCATTGGCTTGCAGATCGGCGATACAATTAGCGTCAAGATTCGGGATAGGACTGTTCACTAGTATCGACGTATAATCTGTTGTTTCAACGGAATAATACATTAAGCATTTCTTATTATCGCAATGAGGACCATGAGCCTGATGGTCTTGTTGCATTGGAGTGCCATCTGCTACCAGTCCCATATTATGTCCGAACTCGTGCATAAAAACGGTACCTTCTAATTTCGTGCGACTAACTTGAAAACTCCCTCCGCTATTATTGAAGATTGTGGGCCCGAAAAAAGCCATAGAAGTGTTTAGATAGGCCGCTCCTAATACACTGTTATCACTTTTATATTGCCCGTCCACTATAATAAAATAAGCCCATAAGGTATCACTCCCAGCTTTTTGAAGGGTCGTATAATGGTCACGATTTTTTTGTTCCAGGTTATAGATATCTTGCCCATCATAAGAATCTTGTCCCCCCGAAGAGATACTGGTAGGAGAATCAATGATGATCTTAGACTTGTGTAGCCTGCGATGAAGAAAAGCCTTCAAACTGTCCAGCGCATCTGCATCAGGTTTATAGCCGGGCATATAATCAATTTCCAGGTTAAGTTGGTCGAATTGATTATTGCTTAAATAGGCATGAGCCGAATCCCCCGTTGCAGCCGTACTTGAAAATACCGGTAGAGGTTGAGAACCATTATCATTTGGTCCGGTACTACAGGAGTTTATAATTATTCCGAATAGTAATAGGCTAACACAAAACGCAAAGTATCGTTTTATGAGATTCATAAATAATTTGTTTATTAACATTAATTCTGCACCATAAAAACATTTTAAAACCTAAAATGTTCCATCAATAATTTTTATGCCTGAAAAAAAGGATATACAAAATGTTATTAACTATTTGGATCTCTCACCACATCCGGAAGGAGGTTATTATCGAGAAATTTATAGGAGTAGCGAAAAAGTCCATCGTTCAGGCTCCAAAATAAGAAGTGCTGCGACCAGCATTTATTTTTTGATTCCGGCCGGGGTATGTACAAATTGGCATCGGGTAAGTGCTGATGAGCTTTGGCATTTTTATAAAGGGGATAAGCTTATGCTTGAGATTATTGACGAGAATGGAACTTGGAATCAGCTAAAGTTACATAATCAGCTGGATGCTGATGCCGACTTTCAGGAACTAGTTCCTGAAAATTGTTGGCAAAGGGCATATAGCACGGGGGTGTATTCTTTAGTGGGATGCACCGTTGCCCCGGGATTTGAATTTGATGATTTTGAAATGATTGAGCCGGATGAGCTTGCTAACCAATATCCACAAATTGCTTCAAAGGTCAAACGAGATCCTTTTTCTTAATAAAATATGAGTTTGATATGGAATTACTCACAGTAACTAATAAAAACGGATTCCAATTACCGGGTTGCCTTATTCCCCAGTCACGAACCTTTCGCTGATTCTGCGAGTGGCTGAATCTATAGGGCCGCCTTTTTGAACCTCCGGGTGAAAAAGACAGTCATCCAGTGGGGAATGGCCCTATAACTTATCTTGGACTCACCTTAAATAGCTTTACTTTATACACACTTTAGAGGTGTCCGGGGAGTCTCGTAATAACATGTGTGGATAGTAAAAAAATACGAGCCACCTTACGTCATCCCTATCCCGAAAGAACTTGGGAGGGGGGCAAGTGTTGATGATGGCTAAATTCAAAAAAGGCTAAGAACATTTGATACACTTGGGACTGTTCACCAACTGGCTGATTCCTTTTTCTCAGCGAAGCAGCTCTGTGCTATTTTTTAACCAACCAGATTTATCCCAACGGTCATCATGATGCCATTTTTAAAGTGCGCTCAAAGTTCTATGATTTGGTATATTCCAGATTGGTCGGAACAACTACTAAGCCTCAATGAGTTGTTTTATGGGTGAATGTTGAACACAAAAATACATTCTGCCATTAGAAGAAATTGAATTGCTTCAAACTAAATCATTAGTGCGGGAATTAATTTCCGCGCTAATGATGTGCGTCTGTCTTATCGTAGAAGTAGGCTCCAGTTTTATATTAACTCATATAACAGGTTCGCCTGCTTTGGTAGAACGAAGCTTATCGAAGAAAAGAAAAATAGGAGTGATTATGGCAACGAAAATAACCATGCTCGCATGGGTAATGGTGGCATAGGCAAGGCCTGTAACTGTAGGCACAGCAAAAAGTACGAGCAGTGACTGTTTTACAAAATAATGATAAGTGCCAATACCTCCCGGCGATGGAATGGCTATGCCAATGGCAGAGATTACCGTAATGACCAGAGCGTCAAGCAGATCAAGGTGATAGGTATGTTGCAAGTTAAACATCCAGAAAGGAATATATGTCATTAAGGTGTAGCAGAACCAAATGAGTACGGTGTAAATCATGAATAGCCACCAGTTCTTCACCTTTCGTGCTGATAGAATCCCATCCTTGAACATAATTAGTGCTCGTTTGGCTCGATCGATCCATCCTTGTAAAGATTCGAACTTCGTACCCAGAAATAGGATTAGCTTAATCGCCAGATAGCCCAAAGCAGCAAGAACCACAAGAAATAATGTTGCCCAGCCATAAGTGATTAAGCTGGATTTGTCAGTTAAAAAATCAATCGTAGACTTACCGAAGATCTGCTGTAATAATTTAACATCCGAAATAAGGTACACTGATACGACTACCATCAGAAAAGCCATTACCGCAACGTCGAAAATACGTTCAAGTACAATCGTACCCATCAGTTTAGAGGAGCTGAGACCTTCTTTTCTGGCTACATAGACAGGTCTTGAAACCTCTCCCAGTCTGGGACCGACGATGTTCATCAAATACCCGACTAAAACTCCTGAAATAAGAGTAATCCGATCCAGCTTTTTCTTATCGTGTTCAATAAGCAGACGCCATCGTTCAGCGCGAAAAACATGACTGCACAATGCAGCTACGATAAAAAAAGGAATCCATCCAAAGTGAATATTTTGCGCATATTGCCAAACATCTTCGAGTTTGACATTTCGGAAGGCCAGCCACAGAAACAGGCCTCCCAGACAAAGAGCAAGACCTATTTTAAGAAAACGTTTAAACATAAATGAATTAGAATCTGGCTAGTTGCGTAAATCTACGACCTCTGCTCCATTAGGATAATCCAGTAAAAACATATTCTTTTGGGGTTTTATAAATTTCCCTTGTGTGAAGGTAGTAGTAATTACATTATCCACCGGGTCGACGGCTCGGATTTTCAAAGGAGTTAGATCACTTGTCAAATAAATTTCTACCTTTTTATATATTGCAAAAGGATCATCCGACGTCAGCTTAATATAATATTGCTGGCCCAGCTTTTTTTGTGTTGCCACGGTAAAAGTAGAATCGATACCGTTTAGGATGCGCGAAGGGGCAAAATCATCTTCAGAAGGATCATATTTACTAATAATAACGCGATTCCGGTTATTATCATACACCATCGAAGTCTTTCCGTTTACAACCACTGATTGATGTTCGGACCGTACTTTATAACGTTCTTTTCCCACCCATACAATACCATCACTCGATACCGTATCCCTGGTATAAGAATCGATGGTCTGGTGATGGAAATCAGCATGGAAAATACCGCCCGCTTCAAACTTATCTTTCAGCTGGGAAAAAGGTTCCTTCTGAGCATATGCAGAAAATGAGAAACTGCACCAAATTATAATTATAACAAGAAGACGTACAAATTTAGCGATCAAACTCTTCCAATTCATCTAATAATTGTTCTAATTCCTCTTCATCTTCGACCAACACATCGCGCGCTGTGCTTCCCTGATAGGGACCTACGACACCAGCATTAAACAGCTGATCGATAATTCGTCCCGCGCGGTTGTATCCTATCTTCAGTTTTCGCTGTAACAGAGAAACCGATCCCTGCTGATGCAATACGATAATTTTAGCGGCTGATTCAAATAATTCATCAATATCATCCAGCGGGTCCGGGATGTCTCCGGATGAAGACTCATCCTGCATAACAGGCAAATCATACTTTTTATTATATCCTTCTTGATGACCAATGAAACTGGTAATTCGTTCAACTTCATCCGTAGAGACGAATGCATTCTGAATGCGCGTCATGCCGCCACCATTGGTAAAAAGCATATCACCACGACCGATTAACTGATCAGCCCCTCCAGTGTCAAGAATAGTTCGCGAATCCACTTTGGATGCTACCTGGTACGCAATTCGCGCAGGAAAGTTTGCCTTGATTGTTCCGGTGATCACGTTTACGGACGGACGTTGAGTTGCGACGACCAAGTGAATACCTACGGCTCGTGCCAGCTGTGCCAGTCGTGCAATCGGTTCTTCAATTTGTTTTCCTGCCGTCATCATCAGGTCGGCCAACTCATCAATCAATACGACGATATAAGGCAAATGACGGTGCCCTTCTTCTTCATCCAGCTCACCATTGGCGAATTTTTCGTTGTAAGCACGAATATCGCGAACCATCCCTTCTTTCAGCAGGTCATAACGTTCATCCATTTCCATGGTGAGACTTTCCAGTGTCTCTTGTGCCTTGGTGGTATCAGTGACAATAGGTTCTTCAGCTTCGGGAAGGGTAGCCAAAAAGTGTTTCTCAATTTTTTGGAATAGAGAAAGTTCAATTTTCTTGGGGTCGATCATTACAAACTTCAAATCATCGGGATGGCACTGATACAGCAGACATGTAATAATCGTATTAATACCAACGGTTTTACCGGATCCGGTAGCCCCGGCAATAAGTAAGTGTGGCATGAGAGTCAGATCCACCATGAATACATCATTTTCGATGGTCTTTCCAAAGGCTACCGGCAGTTCGAAATCACTTTCAACGAATTTTTTGGTATTAATGACTGATTTAATGTAAACAGTCTCGCGTTTACCGTTCGGCACCTCAATACCCACCGCTGAACGTCCTGGAATAGGGGCCATAATACGAAGGCCCCTAGCGGCCGTCGCCATTTTCAAGTCGTTGGCATAGCTCTCGATCTTGCTGATTTTAACATCCGGAGCCGGATCCAATTCATATAAGGTAACGGTCGGCCCCACGATTGCATTTATACTTCGAATTTCGATTTTGTGGCGCTTCAGCTTGTCAAGAATAATGCGCTTATTTTCTTTGATTTCATCCAGGTCTACCTCATTACCTTCATTGGGTGGAGAATCGAGCAGATCAATAGTAGGAAATTTATACTTTACCCGCGGGATTTCCTTTGCCTTATCCTTATTTTGTTTATCGAGTTCTTTCTCATCAGCTTCCTCGTCCCCTTCGCCTACATAGACCGAAATATCAACATCATCCTCTTCCTCTTCAGCAATTTTTTTCTTTTCGATATCGGCGCGTGGACGTTGATCAAGTGATTTTACTTCTTCTTGTTGCTTTCTCCAACGCTCACGATCTTGTTCTTGTGAACGTTCTACAATCTCATCAATGGATTGAGGCTGGGCTTCTTCTTCCTGGGTAGACTGCTGAGGCTGCATTTGTTTATTGTTTGTCTTCTGGGTTTTTTTTGCCTCCTGCCGCATTTGTTGTTCGGCCTGTTGCTGCCGTTTAATCTCTTTTTGTTCCTCTTTCTTTCTCTTCCGTTGACGTTTAGCCTCTTTTTTCTGCTCTCGTTGTTCCTTCCAATCTGCAAAAGAAGCTTTAATACGTGTGATCCAGCCTTTAAAAGCATCAACTGTATTTTGCAAATCACGATCCATCAAGGCTAGCAGAGTCGTAATCAATAGTATGGCAAGAATGGAAATCGATCCGATTTTAGCCGTAAAAACTTGCAATATTTTGGCTGTAGCCATGCCCGCTGATCCATTCCATACGGATGAGGGCCATTCATAGTTAAAGTTGAACCAACCGAGAATAGTCGAAAGCAATACCATCATCCAAGTGCCATAAGCCGTAGGCCAGAGGAGTCGGCCAACGTCCCGATTTCGAAAAATAAACCAGCCGTAGCCCACTATAATGAGAGGGACGATAATGCTCATATATCCGAAAAGGAGATAAACAAAAAAGTGTGCTATATATCCTCCGATATAGCCAAGTCCATTTTGAATACGAAGGGCGGCACCCTGATTAAGCTTAAACAAGCTTTCAGGGGGATATGCCTGGATAAGGGGGTAATCCGAAGCGCTATAGGTAAAGATGCTTAGCCCAATAAGGCCACCAACGGCCATTACCAGAATCCCAAGAATTTCCATCTTTCGGGATTCTGACAGGCCACCCAAAAAATTTCCCGAACTATTTTTCTTTGCCATTTAAATCTGTGATAATTCCTTCATTTAATACAGGCAGAACCTGCATGATATTGCGTTGACAGCAAAATGATAAATCATCTTCCCCGACAATATCCTTCAGTCGGATCGCATAATTAGATGATTTGATGCTGCTTTCTATATCATCACCAAATTTTTCATAAAGACCAAAAGCCACTTTAGCACCATCTCGGGCATTTGGGGGCAATTGGCCAGATGTAAGTTCGTAAATAATATTTCCAGCACAAAGTAAATCCTCAAATGAAAGTCGGCCCCGCCATCCTGCACAAACAAGCACGATCTCATTATCAAGTTGTTTCAGATAATCAACGACCGTTTCTAAATTTAGAAAAGAACCGATTATTATTCGTTCAGCCAAACTCGATCGTTTTATTGCTTTGGTTCCATTCGTTGTATTCAGAATGATCGTTTTGTCCTTAACATTCTCTAATGAATGTCTGAGCGGCGAATTGTCCAAATCGTAACCCTGGATTTTAACCCCGTCTTTCTCGCCGCTAAGCAGAAAACCTTTGGCATCTAGGTTATGTGAAATTCTGCTGGCATCGTCCATATTCTCTACTGGAATAATGCCCTTGGCTTTATTTTTAAGTGCGGTAGTCATGGTAGAGCTAGCCCTTAGTACATCAATTATTACTACCGTTTTACCCCGCAAATCCTCCTCTTCAAAAGAAAATGCAGATAGAAATACATCTAATGTGTCAACCATAAATTTTGGCGCTCAGTTGTAAAATTTACCAATTTGTATATTAAAAAGCTTTTACGTCCGCAGCTACTATTTTTTTATAAAAGGTGGTTTTTCAACGATGGCTTCGGCCTTTTTGTTTCGGATTTCTACAAAAATATGGCTCCCCTCTTCAGCATAAGCCTTTGAAACGTAACCCATTCCAATATTTTTACCCAGAGTAATAGACCGGGTTCCGCTTGTAACAAAACCGATCTCATGATCGTTTTTATTAAGAATTTTATATCCTGATCGCGGAATAGATCGCTTATCATCGATGAGGAAACCCACAAGCTTGCGACTGAATCCATTTTTTTGGGCTTCCTGAAGTGCTTCCTTACCGATAAATTCTTCTTTATCAAACTTGGTGAGCCATCCCATTTGTGCCTCTAAAGGATTGGTATCCTTGGTAATATCATTGCCATAAAGGGCAAATCCCATTTCCAGCCGGAGTGTATCTCTGGCTCCCAATCCACAAGGCTGGATATCAAACGCAGCACCTGCTTTCATAATAGCATTCCAAATGGTTTTGGCATTCCCTTTATCTTTACTGAAATAGAGCTCAAATCCTTTTTCACCGGTATACCCGGTAGCTGAGAGAATGATTTCATCGAAACCGGCAAGCGTCCCTTTTTCAAAGGTATAGAATTTTATTGATGAAAGGTCGAAAGTAGTCAGTTTTTGTAATGTCTCTATGGATTTTGGTCCTTGAACGGCCAGCAGGCATATCTCATCGGAGCTGTTATTCAGTTTGGCATCAAAAGAATTATTCTTAGAAATCCAGTTAAAATCTTTTTCTATATTTGAGGCGTTTACCACCAGCATGTATCTGTTTTCGCCCAGCATATATACGAGCAGATCATCGACGATGCCGCCGTCTTCGTAACACATTGCTGTATATTGTGCTTTGCCCGGCGTTAATTTGGTTGCATCATTTATGGTTATATACTGTATGAGATCCATCGCTTCCTTTCCAGTCACAAAAAATTCCCCCATGTGCGACACATCGAACATGCCTACATTGTTTCGTACGGCATTGTGTTCTTTACGAATGCTATCGTACTGCACGGGCATCTCAAATCCACCAAAATCGATAAGTTTGGCTCCAGCCTGCTCATGAAGTTCGTAAAAAGGTGTTCGTTTCAACATGTATTCGATTGAAATTTATAATGTTGATTTTGTTTTCGGAATCTGGAAAACGGTTGCGCAAAATACGCATTTATTGATAGAATAGTGAACCTCTTTTACCCATTCATTAGTTATCCGAAAGTAGAGGCAGAGATTTTTTACAGTAGTTTAGCTTATGGTAAATATTTTTTGCTTTTGCGCGAAATGACTATTTGATCTCAGCATCTATTTTCGGCTAAAAAACATTTAGCATCTGATATTAAATCCTTATCTTTCAAGACTAATTTATTTAGCCCTAACTGAAGAAATTTAAGTAATGTCCATCAATAAGCAACAAGTTCGCATGGCACTGACACACGTCATGCATCCCGAGGCCGAAAAGGACCTCCTCTCTCTGGATATGATTGAAGATCTTATCGTCCAGGAAAAATTTATAACTTTTACGATTGATCTTCCTGAGAAAAATGCCAAACTGGAGGCCCATCTAAAAGATAAATGTGAGGAGGCTCTGCGAAAATATGTAGATAAAGATATTGTTTCAGATATCACAACGGCTGTAAATATCTCTAAATTTAGAGATGACGAGGGGGAACCTGATTTCCCTGGACAGGGACATCGCCAGAAGAAACAAAAGGAGGAAGAGAATGAGGAACTTCTGTCCAACGTAAAAAATATTATTGCTGTGGCATCAGGTAAAGGCGGCGTAGGTAAGTCTACTGTAGCCGTTAATTTGGCATGCGGATTGGCACGAACGGGTGCTAAAGTTGGATTGTTAGATACCGATATTTATGGTCCCAGCATTCCAACGATGATGGATACCCATGAGCGTCCCAACATCACGACACGCAAGAAGCTGATCCCGATGGAAAAATACGGGGTCCGTTTTCTTTCAATGGGGTTGTTGGTCGATCCCGATCAGGCTATGATTTGGCGCGGACCGATGGTTACGAGTGCGGTCAAGCAATTCATGCAGGAAGTAGAGTGGGGCGAGCTTGATTATTTGGTCTTGGACCTTCCGCCAGGCACCGGTGATATTCAGCTTACCCTGGTTCAGACCGTGCCATTGACTGGGGCAGTTATTGTTTCTACTCCACAGAATGTGGCACTGGATGATGCACGCAAGGGAGTAGCTATGTTCAAAAAGGTTAATGTGCCTGTACTCGGCATCGTGGAAAATATGGCGTATTTTATTCCCGAAGATATGCCGGATAAGAAATATCATATTTTTGGCAAGCATGGTGCGAGAAATCTTGCTGAGCGTATAGGAACAAATTTCCTGGGAGAAATTCCTTTAGAACAGCAAGTTCGCGAAAGTGGTGACGAGGGTAAACCTATTGTGCTTGGAGATTTAAAAACGAAATCGGCGCAGTCTTTTGTGGAAATTTCCAATAATGTGATCCAACAGCTGGCTATTCGAAACCATGAAAAAGCGCCGACTGAGAAAATCGATATCAAAATTAAACCATAGGATTAATTGATTCCTTAATTTTATCGTTGACTCAGTCCGAGGAGGAAATGCCATATGGTGAGTGCTGCGAGCTTTGTTGTTTGATGATCCCGATCGTGAAAAGGGTTGACTTCTGACAGATCAAAAGAGGCAACCTTTTCATTTCTGCCTGCCAGGTAAGCGGCTGTCAGCCATAAATCTGCAGGAAGGCCGTTGGCACAGGGGGCGCTGACTCCTGGTGCCTGCGATTGGTCTACGGCGTCTATATCGAACGTAACCATCAGGTGTTTGCTGGTATGTTCATGAAAGAGTCCGGAGATGGAAGTGATATTTGTTTCATCCCGAAATAGATAACGACCGTTATGTTCATCAATGAACTTGAGATGCGATTGGGCAACGGTATGAGGTTGTAATCCGGCCACGAGATATTTTTCGGCACATCCGCTTTTATGTTCCAGAGCTTGTCGAAAGGGGGAGCCGGAATGTGGACGCCCCTCCTTTAGGTGACGAACATCGGTGTGAGCATCCAGGTTAAAAATCGAAGTTTGAAAATTACTCTCGGCATATCCCAGAAAGTGGGCAAATGCTGTTTCATGTCCACCGCCTAAAATTATAGGCACTATATCCTGCTGCAAATACCGGGCAATTAATCCGCCCAGCAGTTCCTGATCTTTGGGAAGGTCTCCAGTGACTTGAACGTTTCCAATATCCTTAATCTGCTCTACAAATTTTGAATATTGCTGATAATGTTCAGCATCGGGGGTCATTTTATATAATTCTTCACGAATGGCTTCAGGAGCATCTGAGGCTCCGGGACGACCGCCATTAATTCGAACGCCGGTGTCGGAAGGAAAGCCCAAAAGTACCGCTTTAACAACTTGTCCTTCGTCAAGCGAGTTTCCGAGCAGATGTCCGATACGCGGATCATTAGCATGAGTGCTGGGAGGTTTGACGCGTGAGGCTTTTAATAGGTCCATGGTTATGGATAAATAAATCTTTAGTCTTCAACCGTTCAACACATTATTATGAATTTAAAATTATAATATGGATATCCAAAGAGTCCGGTTATAAGATCGATTTGATGGCGAACTATTCTTCTATTCGAATTCGTTGTCCGTTTGAATGTACCCGGATGGCTCCACTAAGGCTGGTAAAATGAAGTTCCACGGAGTCGCGTTTGAGGCGCCGAATTGCTTCGGCATTAGGATGATGGAAACGATTATGCAGAGCTACTGACACAACTCCTTGTTCGGCAGTAATATCGTCTAATAATTTCATCGTTGAGCTGGTTTTACTTCCGTGATGTCCCACTTTTATAAAGTCAGCATGAGCTAGTTTAGGATAGTCGGCAATAAGTTTATATTCTTCTTTTTTCTCTGCATCTCCCATGAAAAGCATTTTTGTTTTCCCATAGATTACTTCCAGAATCAGAGAATAATTATTTACATTATTACTCCTCGCTCTGCTTTCGGGTCCATAAACGAAAATACGTATTGCAGCGTCTAAAGATACCTCTTCCCCTGCAGACAAGGATTTTATTGGAATATGGTGCTGTGCCGCCAGCTTATGGTATCTATGGAATAGGTTGGAATCATAGTCGGCGCCAGAATTGTAAATAGTATCAATAGGCATTTCTTTTATGAGCTTAGGCACCCCTCCGATATGATCTGCATGGGGATGAGAAAGAAATATGGCATCCAATTTTTGAATGTTTTCTGCCTTGAGATAGGGCAGGATTACGTCTTTGGCACTATTGTAGTTCGGCTGCCAACGACCGGTATCGATCATGAAATGCTTGTTATTAGGAGTTGTGATCAGCATGCCATCTCCCTGTCCCACGTCAAAAACCAACAGGTCCAGAGTGGCTGGTTCAAGTTTCTCGATAATTTTAGAAGCTTCGTTAATACAGAGTAAGAGCAAGACCAATGACAGCATCTTCCATCGCAATTTGTAGATAGGAAGAGATGCAATGGCAAGGATAAGGGCGGTCCATATTCCAAAGAATAGAATGCTACTTTCATGAACGTGAATCCAACTCCAGTTCCATTTTGCAACCGTATTAACAAACCCATTGAGATAAGAAAGAAATAGGTCGGATGGCGTATTAAGCAAGTTCGCTAACGTTGGAAAGAACATGCCCGGCAGTAATAAAAGGAGTGCATACGGGACCATAAATCCCAGGAGAGGAATGACAAAAGCGTTAGCCAATGGACCAACAATTGAAAATTCCCCGAAGTAATATGTCAGTAATGGAAAGAGGCCAATTTGAACAATAATGGAGATTATTATGACCATGATTGGTTTGCCGTACCACCGATATTGAATCCATTTTGGCAGACGATGGGTTATTACGGGAGCAGTCAACAGGATGATATAAACGGCGCTAAAGGAGAGCTGGAAACTGATATCAAAAAGGTTATTGGGATTTATTAACAGCAAAATTAGGGCCGCGACGGCTGTCAGGTTTTTGGTGTTTCGCACTTTGTGAAAAAGGCGCCCGTATATTAAAAAGCCGCCTGCCAGCGAAGCTCGAGTAACAGAGGCAGAAAAGCCGGTGAGGCCGGCATAGAAAAATAGGATACTGGTCAAAATCAGTAGACCCATTTGTTTGCCATACCGGAATGTCCAAAAGAAGGGAATAATCATCCAGAATGGGAGCAGGATAAATCCGACATGCAAGCCCGAGACTGCCATGATGTGCGATAGTCCCGCCCTTGAAAAGGACTTCTTCTGCTTTCGGTTGAGTTCGTTTTTGTATCCTATAAGCAGCGCTTTGGCCAGAGGGGCGTTCTGCTTATCAAAATTGTTGTCGATGGCTTCTAACACCTTGTGACGCCAATAGGTCCAGCTTAAGAACTGATTTTTTGAACGCTGGATGCTGAAAATTTTTTGAATGCCAACCTGGGAATAAATACCTTTTGAAGCCAAATATTGTTTGTAATTGAATTGATCGGGATTACGCTTTTTTTCCAGTGGATATGCGGTCGCTGAGAACGAGATTTGGGAACCGAGCTGAAGTCCTTTGGTCAAGGCAACTTTATCCGCATCCAAAATGGCCCTGAGCTTATAATTTTTTGTCCAGGAAAGGTGCTTGGGAAACACGGTAGTATCTACAGAAACATCAATCTGATATTTACCGGTGCTGGTTTGTCTAAGCTGTTGAATGCTGCCTTTAAAGGTCAATTTTTTCCAGGTATAAGCATTCAGAACGTTGGATTCTACAGGGAGATCCCGATAATCATATAATGAATGCCATATACTGCCAAAGGCTATAAGTAAGCCAAGGTAACATACGATGGCAGTGTTGTAAGAATGAGTGCCAAGTGATTTTTGATAAACAGACTCACTAATAACATAGCCAATAAACAAGACCACAGTCAGGGAGAACCAGAAGGTAGGATTTATATCAATAAAATAATCAGCTGTTATACCTATGGCTATAAGGATAGCTAGCCGTACTGCTGGATACGAGCTAAATGGGAATCGGTATATTTTACTGGTGTTCACATAAGTATGACCGTTTTAAGAGGTAATCCTTACTGTTAAATTCTTTTTTTATTTTAAATAACTGATTTCAACGGTAAGAATTAGAAGGGAGACTAAGTATTCGCTTTAAATTATGCCCCAAAAGTGGGAATAACGCTGAAGCAACAGGCGAGGTAAAAAGGTGTTGAAGTGGTCATATAAAAAAAATTCAATACTCGAACACTTCATTCAAATACTTATAAATTATCATAAAAACGTTCTCGCAATTCCTGAATATACATGCCAATATCGTTTCTCAAATCAAACAGCTGTTCATGATAAAAATAGTACTGTTTCTTGTTGATGAATGGGGCATTTTTTAAATCTTGTTGCAATATCGTCAAAGCATCATTAGCACAATAGAGTGCCTTTTTAGTATAAGCGATGTTGCCACCAAGAAAATCAATCTCAAAACCAAATGAATAGCCCCCTGCTATTTTTGCGCCGATTTTGAGCACATTTCCAATAAAATCATTGTACTTGGTGTTGAGATATTTTGGGTTGATGGTTTCAGCCCATTGCAGAATAAGAGCAGCTACTTCTCTTGAATCGTTATAGATATCCAGCATTTCGATGGAGCCATAATTTGACATCGTGTAGTCATCACTCAATTCTTTCCATTCTTCACCGGCGTCGAAATCCTCTTCGTCGTCAAAAAGAAAATCATCATCTTCAAAATCGTCGAAAAAGAATTCATCGAGATCGTCATCCCACTCATCTTCATCGTCGAAATCCGCATCATCTTCGCTGGGAAAATAGGCCTCATCAATTTGGAGTTCTTCTTCGATAAATGCGTCAACAGCATCCAGCTCATCGGTATTCTCTTTTAATAAAGTTAGCCATCGCGGAATATGATCAGGGGGATCCGGGGCGATGAACTGCCGAAGATTCATGCTCTTTTTTTCGATTTCGTTTAGATGAGATTCCCATTGGAATTCATCCCAAACGCCATCATTGAAATCACCTTTATGCATATAGATAAGATCTGGGTGATATATTAATAATCGCTATTTCAATTAAATCGTAAAGTTTTGTTCTGAGTCAATAATTATCATCTAAAATAACGTTTTTTCTCATAAAAAAGGTATAAAAATTTGCTTTGATGGAATTTTAATTTTCAACTATTCCGATAGCTATTTTGATCCCCATATTTTATCCCACACTTAAACAAATTTTCCTTTTATAACTGTAATTATCTCAGTTAAAGAGAAAGTTCAGGAATAATCGAAATGTTAGGTTTGAGCAAATTTTGATCGAAACTTTTAAAAGTTAACTTCTAAAAGTTTATACTAAGCTAATGTCTTTAGAGGTTGAAAGCATGATATTGCATTAATTATGAAGAGTAGTAACCGAATTGTTTTATATCGTATTCAATGCATGAAATTTTTATTTATGGCTGGCGATGAAGCCTCTTAAGTGGTATGGAGATCTAATGTTTAATTTACAAACGTACTACTCAGTTAAATAGATTTTAAAGAAGTAAATAATGGTTAAGAAGATAACGCTGCTATTCGGATTCATTTTTTTAGCATCAATTGTAAATGAAGTATCAGCTCAGGTTAAAGCAACATCCGACAGTACGAGTAAAGATACCACCCAAAATAAGCCCGATACTTATTCCAGGATTGTCAACAAAGCAGACCGAATGGATAAAGGCCTTATGAATATCTACTATAAAAATAGAAGATTGTATTTGGAGGTACCATTCGATCTGCTGGGAAGAAATATGTTGCTCTCTTCTACTATTTCTAAAATAAGCAATAATGAGATTGGTACCGTGGGGGCCAAACCACATGCTCCATTATGGATTCAATTTTCCCGCGTTGACTCGGTATTACTGCTCCGAAAAATGCATGAGCCCGCAATTGCCCCGGAAAGTGATCAACGAATTAAAGATGCACTAAATAAGAATAGCATTGGTCCTATTATTAAAAAATTCGCTATCAAAGCGTATAATGATGATCATACCTCCGCAATTATTGATGTGACGAATTATTTTCTCAGCGACGAAAAAAGTTTATCGCCATTTGGTCCTATTGGAATGAACACTGCACCGGGCGTTTCATACCAGGAAAAATTCGGAAAGAGCAAATCCTTTATAGGTGATTTTAAATCTTTCAAAGATAATCTGACAATAAAAAGTCATTTGTCTTATGAATATACTTTAAAAAAACAAAAAAGGATTATTGCGAAAAATGAGCCATTTACGGCAGTCATGACGCGGACGTTTTTGCTTTTACCCAAAGATCCCATGTCCCCCCGCATAGCAGATCCTCGTGTAGGCACTTTTGTAACTGGAAAAAAGGAGTACACAAAATCTGCCGATAAGGTGAATTCGGTATACTATACCCGTCGCTTTCGTCTCATTCCCAAAGACCCGGAAGCCTATAAAAATGGAAAATTAGTAGAGCCGGTCAATCCCATTACTTTTTATGTTGATCGTGATTTCCCTTCCAGTTGGAGATCAGCAATCAAAAAAGGTATAACGGATTGGAATGATGCTTTTGAAAAAATCGGATTTAAAAATGCTATTCGAGCGCTTGACTACCCAAAGGACGACCCGGAATTTGACCCTGATAATCTCAAATATAATGTAGTACGTTATTCGCCAACACCTGTTCAAAATGCGATGGGTCCTTCATGGATTGATCCCAGAAGTGGCGAAGTGCTAAATGCCTCGGTATATGTATATCACAATATTGTGAAGCTCATTAATAATTGGCGATTTATTCAAACAGCTCAGACCGATTCGAATGTACAGAGTACCAAGTTGCCAAACGAATACAAACGAGAAGGGCTCAGATATGTGATTCGCCATGAAATTGGCCATACCTTAGGCTTTAAACATAACATGGCGGGTTCTTACGCTATCCCCGTCGATTCTTTGCGATCACCAACCTTTACTCAAAAGTATGGAAACACTTATTCTATAATGGATTATGCCAGATATAACTATGTGGCTCAACCGGGTGACAAAGTACGGGGCGTAAAACTTACTCCTCCTGAGTTTGGATTATACGATTATTTTTTAGTGAAATGGAACTACAAGTATTTTCCTGGTCTTTCTACCGAAGAACAGCATAAGAAGCTAAAAAAAATGGTAGACGGAAAGGCTAATGATGATCGATATCGGTATGGGAAACAACAGGGCTATCCACTGGACCCCAGCGCACTCACCGAAGATTTGGGAGATAATGCCGTAAAAGCGTCCCGTTATGGGATCAAAAATCTTAAATTTATTATGGATCATTTGAATAAGTGGGTATGTAAAGAAGATTCCGACTACACCTATCGCCAAACCATTTGGAATGGTATTATCACTCAGTACGTGCACTATCTGAATCATGTCTATGCTAATATTGGCGGTATATATGTGAATGAAAAATATGAAGGGGACCCTCGTCCGCAATATCAGTCGGTTTCGCGGTATAAACAGCAACAAGCGCTGCGATTTCTTTTGAGACAAGTAAAAGATCTCGACTGGCTGGAGAATGAGCAAGTTATTCGGAATCTGCCTTTAACTGGAGATCCTTCTTCTGTCCTGAGAAAAGCAATAACAGAAGCGATACTAACCGCACCTGAAAAAGTGAAATTATCGGCCCTTAAGTCGAGAGAAAAAAATCCGTATAGTCCACGGGATGTTATGGTGGATATTTATAAAGGGATTTGGGAAAAAACGACTCATAATGCTACGCTCGATAAAACAGATCGAGTCCTCCAAAAGGCCTACATACAGTCATTAATTCAAAAGAGTGATTTATCGACAGCAGGGAGTAGCAATTCTTCAGCATTTGCTGGCCAGGCTTCTGATGGAATTTCACTGCCCGATTTTGTCCGTCGAAAGAGTATTCATGAATACGGCTATCATCTTTTTGATCAATTTATTTCCCCACCTCCTGATCATATTCATTCAGATCCAATATCAGCCTCATTCGGGAGTACAACGATTCGTTTTAACGTCAGGCCTTCGTTGGAAAGTCTTTATTATTCTTATTTGATGAAAGCAAAATCATTAATGGAACAGGCTTTGGTAAAGACCTATGATAATGCTACTAAAATGCATTACCGGTTGCTTCTTCAAAAAATTAAAAGCGTTACTCAATAAAATGGAAATAAATAGGATCATTAAAGGCATTGTTCTGTTAATTATTCTGGGCATCTCATCGAATATGGTCTGCGCTCAGACTAAACAGGACTCGACCAAGAAGAGCAAAAAGACCGACTTCCAACGTCTTTTCAAAGGGAAAAGAAGCAAAGTATCCGAAGGGATGATTACTCTTCGTAAAATGGATGGAAAAGTCTATTTCGAATTTCCAAAAGACATGTTGAATAAAAAGATGCTTTTAGGTTCAGCAGTAGTTTCAACTAGTGATGCGTCTTATGCTGCAGCAAGTGAACAGCCAAAGCCTCCTATGTGCATCTATTTTACCCAGGATGATTCTACCATACATTTGCGGAAGGCTCAGTTTTCGTCCATAGCTGATTCTGGATCAATAAATATTAAAGATGCACTGGATAAGAATTCAATTGGCCCCATTCTATATACGTTCAGGATTAAAGCCGAAACGCCTGATAGCTCAGGTCTCGTTTTCGACGCAACTAAAATTTTTGTTAGTGGAAATAAAAACCTGGATCCCTTTGGGCCTTATGCTGGAGCTAATTCAATTTTTTCCAACCAAAGCCCTACCTTTATAAACAGGCGATCTACTTTGGCAGATATTAAGGCTTACAAACATAATATTACAGTAACCAGTTATCTATCGTTTGATGTTACTTCTACCTTTCTGGGATTTGAGATCGAAAGGAACCGTCCTGCTACTTTTTTGATGAAACGTTCGTTGGTATTATTGCCCAAACATACCATGCAGCCGCGTATTAGTGATGCTCGCATAGGTATAAAGACCAGCAAATATTTAAAATTTTCTGATCATGATAATGGCATACAGTCAGTGAAATATGCGGATCGCTGGGAGCTACAACCGTCGGATACAGAAGCATACAAAAAGGGGAAATTGGTGAAGCCGGCTAATCCCATCACTTTTTACATTGACGATGATTTTCCAACAAAGTGGATAGAATATGTGAAAGAAGGCATTGCTGCCTGGAACAAAGCTTTTAGGAAAATAGGATTTAAAGATGCTATTGCTATTCGAATGTTCCCAAATGATGATTCCGATTTCGACCCGAATGACATCACCTATAATACTGTGAATTACGTGTTCAGTAACAGGCAGAATGCCGTGGGGCGGACGTGGGTTGATCCGCGTTCGGGAGAAATATTAAGTACCTCGATATCGATATATAAAGGCGTAGTAGATAAATTACGGAATGATCTGTTTATACAAACAGCGGCTGCAGATAAGAAGGTAAGAACCACCGATATTCCGGATGCTTTGCTTGGTAAGGCTATTCGCCGGGTGGTCTCACGTCAAGTTGGTCATAGCCTTGGATTGATCGACAATCTTGGAGCTTCGGCTTCGGTCCCGGTAGACTCATTACGGTCTCCATCATATACACAGAAATATGGAATCACCCCTTCGGTTATGGATCCCGTTCTGTTCAATTTTGTTGCTCAGCCGGGGGACGCTGCACGAGGGGTGAAAATGATGGCATCAGGTCTTGGTGATTATGATTTTTATGCCATAAAATGGCTTTATAAACCTCTTTTGGAGGCTAGGAATCCACAGGATGAAGTGCCAATCTTAAAAAAGTGGATTTCCGATAAAATGGATAATCCCGTGTTTCGGTATCACAGGCGGCAGGATGCTGCTATCTTTGATCCGGCGGCCGTTGCAGATGATTTGGGAGATGACCAGTTAAAGGCAACGCATTATGCGCTTCAAAATCTGAAGTTTGTTTTAAAACATATGAGCTCATGGGTAAATGATGAAGATAACGATTACTCATTCAGGACCAAGATGAATTTTAATATTATCAACATTCAATTTTATTGGTATCTGCGCCATGTACTCAATAATCTTGGAGGAGTGTATCAATATGCAAAGGCTGAGGGAGATCCATTTCCAGCCTATAAAGTGGTATCCAAAGAAAAACAAAAAAAATCTGTGATCTTTCTTCTGAAATCCTTAGAGAACCTCTCCTGGATGGATAATACCGATGATCATTTAAATGATATAAATGGGGATGTTTCCGAATATATACAATCAGCACTATTCCCTTATGTCTTAAACTGGGGAATACAAAGACTTGGATTCAGTGAACGGAAGGAACCTCAAAACCCCTACACACAATCCGAATTTATTAATGATGTGTTTGATTTTGTATGGCAAAATACAAAAGACGGGAAGAAACCCACTGAAAGTGAGCTTTCGTTACAGTCGAAAATGGTTACTTACTTAATTCGGAACTCTCCTATACGTCAGATGAAGGGAGGGTTAAGTGGATCATCAACAGTAGCTTTTAACGAAGATAAGTTTGCTTTATCACAAATAGGCCAGTCTTCAGACCGGCAACAGTTCATTGCGTCGCAAAACAAAAAAGAATTATTTAAATATCTCAATATTCGAACTGCATTAAGTATATATTCCAGTCAATATTTAGATGATGGATACACAGATACGGCTGATATTCAAGATACATTTTACTATTTGTTGAATAAAAGCAAAGATATTATGGAGAAAGCGCTTGACAAGCAAAGCGGAAAGACTAAACAGCAGTATCAATATTTATTGTTGAAAGTTAATAAAGCACTAAAAGTCGATTAAAGGTCGGGAAATTTTTGCTAAAGAGATTCGTGGTTTAGTGTATCAAATGAAGGCCATGCGTTTTATGAAAGTAAGAACCCATCACTAGCGCGGAAATTAATTCCCGCGCTAGGAGTATGTCAGACTTAGCTAAATCTACTGCAAAACCCTCAGATTTGGCCAGATTTCGAGCTCTTTTTCGTTACAATTTCATAAGTCTGACATACTCCTAGTGATGGGATAAGCTTACCTAATTCCAATCATGTTAGCGGATTCAATAAATTAAAAGCGAAATTCTCGTTATAGCCGTTCAAGTACGCCTCTAATCACCTGTGTCATCTTGGGTTCTGCCATCCCGGCGGCTTCTAACACTTGTTCGATGTCAACAGGCTCCAGGGCATCAGGGAAACATTCATCCGTTATAACTGAAATACCGAGCACGTCCATCCCCATATGCACGGCGGTAATAACTTCAGGAATGGTACTCATACCTACCACATCTGCTCCAATGGTTCTGAGAAAGCGGTATTCAGCCTTGGTCTCCAGCATGGGGCCACTCATTGCAAGGTATACCCCTTGATGCATTTTGATGCCTTTATCGAGAGCTACATTCTCAGCAATTTCCAGCAATCGTTCGGTGTAAGGCTCACTCATATCGGGAAAACGGGGCCCCAGCTCGTCATCGTTGGGACCAATCAAAGGATTATCACCAAGCATATTAATATGATCATTGATGAGCATAATATCCCCTCGCTTATAATTGGGATTCATGCCGCCGCATGCGTTGCTGACAATTAGCGTGTCAACACTAAGGGCTTTAAGCGTACGAATAGGAAATGCGATTTGCTGCATTGAATAGCCCTCGTAGTAGTGAAACCGGCCCTGCATTGCTACCACATCCTTACCACTAAGTGTTCCGAAAAGTAGGCGTCCTGCATGACTTTCTACCGTAGAGACCGCAAAGTGAGGAATGTCGGCATAGGAAATTTCATCCTTAATCTCTATTTCGTCAGCAAGATGCCCCAGGCCGGTGCCAAGTATAATTAAATAGTCAGGACGAGCATCAGTATGGTTTTGAATATAATTGATGGCTTCATCGCGTTTTTCACGAAATTCTTCAACGGATTCTCTTTGCATGGAGCAATAACTTGTTACATTTATTCAAATGATTTCGGAAAATACGGAAAGCAAATCAGAATTTGAACTACTCAAAGGACAAAGATAGACAGGAATAACGTATTTAACGTGAATTCTATTAGACTTACCGAAGAGTTGTAAAGGGAAGCACTGTTGATCATTTTAAGTTACCAGTTCCCCCGCAGACAGGCTAAACGTGAGTTCGGAGGAGGACTCCAAATGTCGAATCAGCCCCT